>Ga0209324_10001986_pt1 | contig 14140 bp, 20 predicted proteins | sample Rifsed19ft3_FD_184015 | JGI IMG/M metagenome (GOLD analysis project Ga0209324, IMG submission 184015) | Soil microbial communities from Rifle, Colorado, USA - sediment 19ft 3 (version 2) | ecosystem: Environmental > Terrestrial > Deep subsurface > Rock core/Sediment | place: Rifle, Colorado...
CGATCAGGGCGGTAAGGCCGGTAAGGGTCAGGAAAACCGCAGGAATCGAGAGGCGGATGAAGTCGCCTGGGTCGAGGGCCTGATCGCCCGGACGCGCGCCCCTGACCGCCTGGCAGGTGAGGCCTGATCGGGCGATCAGGGCTGCAAAATGGCAGGGTGGGTCGGAGAGTAATGGGCAAAGTCAAATTGTGGTGTCGATGTGGGCATTCCGCCTCACGGCATAAACCGTACAGCTATGCTCATCGGAGATGCCTGGTGTCAGGACTGGAGTTTAGAGTGCCCAAATAAGCGCAGGCGTCACGGTTCTGTGCGATCAACCTTAACAATCAAGCCTAATGACGTTTAGGCCGTTGCCGCCACTGCCTTTTGCCCCTTGTTCACGATGGCATGGCGCTGGCGCGGCTGGGGCTGGAAGCCAGCCTGCCGTCCCGTGCCTTTTCCGCTCGGTCTGGGTGCTCGCGCTGGCGTACCCAACCCACGTGAAAATACGCCCCAGGCTTGCCGCACTTGTCCCGGCGTTAAGTCTGGCGCGGCGCGGCGGGCGGCCGGGTCCCAGGGGTGATACTGCGGCGTCACCAGGTCACGCGCCAGCAACAGATGCCAATAGGCCAGCGTCACGATCCACACCCAATTCTCGACCGCCAGGAGGTCGGGGCTGTGGGTGATCAACAGACCCAAGTGCTGTTTGAGAAAGCGGAAGAAGTGCTCAATCCCAAACCGCAACAGGTACATCACCGCCAGGTCGCGCAAGGCAATGGTCTGCGGCCCACTCCAAAACAACCACAGCGGCCGTTGATAACGCGGGCTGCCATCGGCGCGCAGAAACTCCACGCGCAAGACCAGCCCCACCAGGGCGGGCAGACATTTGAAATGCAGAGTGTGCCACGCGCTCAAGCGCACCTGGTACGGGCCCAGCATCAGCGTCTCCTGCCGTTGCGGGATCGGTGGCGCTTTCAGGCGAAACGGCTCGCCATGCTTCTTGGGAGCGCCGCGCCCACCGGACTTGGGCGGCGGCGCGCCGTACAGCACACGGTTACAGGCCAAGCGCACCAGCACACAGGCAGCCGACCACCCCACAAACACCAGCAGGAACTTGCGTTTGGCATACCCGCTGTCCACGGCGACCACTTTGGGTGGCTCATCCGGCTGGGCCTGGTTCACCAGCGTCTGGACTTGGGCGGCGCCCACTTCGGCGGGCGTACTCGCCGTCGGGATGCGATCCACTTCGCGCGGCGCGAACCACGACCGACCCTGGGCGATGACCCGCCCTAACCAGGAGAACTGGTGTCCCGCCACCGTCCCATCGCGTTCGGCCGAGTACACCCGACCCCGGTCGGGCAGCGTGTCTGCATCCGGGCGAGGCGCGATGCTGCTATCCAAACTGTAGACCGCATAGCCGGCGACGGTCACGGCGTCAGCCGGCTCGGCGTCGTGGAGCGCAGCTCGCCCCCGCCGCAAGGCATCATACACGCTGGCGAACTCGCGGCGGAAGGCCGCACTCAGACTCAAGGCCACTGGCGACCGGGCTGCAGCAGAGAGCAACAAGGCGTCCACTAACTCGAACAGCGCATCTGCCCGGAAGGTAAAACTGGCGTGAATCGCAACACGAAAGTTGAGCAGCGCACCAAGGTTGCATGTGATGTCCATGCCCTCATTATCGGACAAAACGTTTGCGCCACGCAAGACCAAGCTATTTGAACTCTAAACTCCAGCAGGATGCAGTTGCCAGAATTTCCATTGGCGAGATGGCAGCGTGTTGGACTTCGGTATTCATGTCAGCCCTAAGCGCGGGCTACTACCCGCGCGCCCGCGCAGGCGAATTGAAGAGGCCAATGGCGATGAGTGACCGCTACTTCATCAAGGCCGGCGGGGAAATAATCGCTGAGCGCGTGGTCTGGTACGTCAAACAGCGCGTGCCTGATCATGAGCCGTACATCGTCGCCATCTGCAATCACGAGGATGACGCGGAACTCGTGTGTGTTGCACTCAACGAATACGATGCCAGATTGCTCGCGGACCTGATGGCCGCGAAGACCACATGACTGCACTCTGTCTGTCACTGCCACTACTCGTTGTCTCTTTCGCTGCTGTCGCCGTGCTGCATCGCAGGTGTCTCAGGCTAGTTGCACAGATCGAACTCCGCGAGCGCATTATCAGAAATCAGTATGACCAGATAGACCGTCTGCGCCGGCAGATCGACACACAAAGCGCCAGGCCGTTCGAGGATTACATCAAAGTCTTGGATATATGAGCGGGGGTGAGTTGGGGCAAAGCGCAAAATCGAACCCAGAACCGACTCCCGACTGAGACCCGAATCGCCCAGGATGACCCCCTGAGCGATTCCAACAGGCTTCCAACAGGCATGAGAGAGCAGACCCGCCCCAGACATCATGAGGTGCTTAAAAACGCGATTTTCACGATCTGCGGATCGCGGGAGCCGAGTGCTTCATGCCTGGCCGACATCGGTCGGAGAGCGGCGCAGATTGCCGGCCGGTCGAAGCCGTGGGGCGATCGGCATCTCTATGCGCTGCTTCACATTGATCGCTATGATGCAAAGAAGTATCCGATCACGGACGAGTTGCTCAATGCGCTGATCGCGCTCGCCGGACGCGAGGCGACAAATGGAAAACACGTCGTCAAGGTCTACGCCGCTCATGTGCGGCCCTGGTCAGTTGTCCTCGGACGCTCGCGCCGCTGCGCGCGCCGGCGCTGCGGCGTGCACTTTGTCGGCGTGCCCAATCAGCTCTATTGCTCCGAGCACTGTCGTCACCTGGCCGAGCTTGCGCGGCGTAAGCGCCAGGCCCAGGCGCGACGGCGAGCGCAGCTCATGCGCAAGCGGCACGGGCAGAGAGCATGAAGTAGCCGAAGTTAACAGGTCTTTTTTTGACCCAGGATTACTTATTAGAATGTGCATTCTGGAAACTTGAGGTAGTGTTGGGGATATGGCTGCACTGATTTCCGCATCGCCTGCGGCCCTGGCCATGGCGCGCGATTACCCGCTCGACCGCAATCCGGCGGCGGTATATCTGTCCAGCCTGTCACGCACCGGGCGCGCGACGATGCGTTCGTCGCTCGACATTGCCGCCGAGCTGCTGACCCGTGGCCGCGTCCGCAATGCCTTGATGCTGGATTGGCCGGCGCTGCGCTTTCAGCATGTCGCGGCGCTGCGCGCGAAGCTAATCGAGCGCTATAGCCCGGCGACGGTCAACAAGCTGCTGGCGGCGGTGCGCGGCGTGATGAAGGCGGCCTGGCTGCTGGGCTACATCGACGCCGAGACGTATCAGCACGTCAAGAGCGTGAAGGGCGTCGCCGGTCACGCCCTGCTGGCCGGACGCGCGCTGAAGCCGGCGGAGATCGATGCGCTGATTCGGGCCTGCGCCGCCGATGCCTCGCCCGCTGGCGCGCGTGACGGGGCGCTGATCGTGTTGCTGCGCGCCGGCGGGCTGCGCCGGGCGGAGATCTGCGCGCTTAAGGTCTCGGATTTCGACGGGGTCAATAAAACTCTGGTCGTGCGAGGCAAGGGCAACAAACAGCGCGAGCTGCCGGCCAACGCCAACATCGTCGCGGCGCTCGAGGATTGGCTGCTGGCGCGCGGAGCGGCGGTTGGTCCGCTGTTTTGCCCGGTCAACAAATCGGGCCGGGTGAACGTGCGTCAACGGCTGACACCGCAATCGATCTACAATGCGCTCGCCAAGCGAGCGCAGCAAGCCCGGCTCAAGCATCTCTCGCCGCATGATTTTCGACGAACATTTGTGAGTGACCTGCTCGATGCCGGCGCTGACATTTCGACTGTGCAGAAGCTGGCTGGACATGCCAGCGTCACGACGACACAGAAGTATGATCGGCGTGGCGAAGCGGCCAAGCGCAAGGCGGTCGAGTTGTTGAACGTTCCGTACATCCGGCGTGCGTCTGCCGGCAACCAACCAACCTCAAATTGACACGTGTGATATAGTGAGCGTGAGTTTCGGATCCATGTTCATCCTGGGGGGAACATGACAGGATTCCGATACATCTCACGCGGCAGCACTCGGGGCAATGCCTGGGCGCGACCGCCTCCGTAAGAACCTGCCCCTCCCACACTGCCAATGGGCCGCGCTACGCACAGCGCGGCCCGTCCATTTTCCCCGCTGGCCAGGTCGCGGCGCTCGACCCTGGCCGGCGCTGTTCTATATCCCCCTGCCCTACTCCTCCGGCAGCCACGACAATTGACCATGCCGCTCGTGGATCTCCTCGTCGAGATACACCGCATAGAACGTGGTCGTCGTGACAATACTGGTGTGCCCCAAAATTTCCTGAATCTCTTTGAGATTCGCGCCGCGCTTGATGGCCTGGCGCGCCCAGGCATGGCGCATCGAATGCGGGTTATATCTTCCGCGCACGCCGGCTTTCCTGGCCAGGCGCTTGAGGATCTGGTAGACGCCGCCGGTAGTGAGCGGGCCGCGTAGGCCGATGAAGACGCACAGACCGGAATTGTCGGGACGTTCATCGTCGAGGTAGCGGCGCAACGCGCGCTTGGTGCGCTCTTTGAAGTGCACGTAGCGCGAGCGGCTGCCCTTTTCGATGACCTTCGCGCGGCGCTCGGCAAGGTCCAGATCGGCCAGCGTCAGACTGACCAGGCCGCCGACCCTGCATGCCGTATCCGCCAGGAAGCAGATGATGGCGTAATCGCGGGCGCTCTCGGCCTCGGCGGCGCGTAGCAGTCGATCGAGGTCGTCGGGCGTCATATCCTTTGGCGGTTCCCTGGGCAGCCTTGGCCTGCGGAGCTTGCGCGCCGGGTCTCGGCCGATAGCGCCTTCGTCGACGAGCCAGTGGAAAAACCGCTTCCACACGCGCACGTGCTTGTGCAGCGTGTAGACGGAGAGGCCGTCGCTCACTGCCGGGCGCAGGGGATGATCGGCATAGCGCGAGTCGCGATCGCGCAGGCGGGCGTAGGCAATGCGCAGGTCGTCGGCGGTGATTTCGCCAATGGGCTTATCGAGCGCGCGCAGGGGCCGCAAGCAGAGCGCATAGCTTTTGATCGTCTCGGGCTTCACGTCGAGCGCAATGACAAGCAGGAACTTGTCGATAGCCTCGGAGACAGGTGTCGCGGCGACGATCACCTCGATCATGCTGGCGTTCTATCAAAATCCGGTCGTGCTGTCAATCGCGCTTCTCTCTAATCCGCCCTGTCGAATCGATGCAAAGCAGTTCAAGTGTCACCGAGAGCGGTGTGCGGACGGTATGAATCTCATAACAAAATCGTCAGAGGTGCTTGACAGGGCCAAGTGTATTTCATACACTTTCCGGCAGGAGCCGATCGGCATTGAATGACGATCTGAGAACCATCAAAGTCAGCCACGAAGAGGAACAATTGATGCTGCGCATTCGACAGCTCAGGTCGAGCAAGCTGATCCGCTTCGTCACTCTCGACCTGGTCGAATGGGGCATCGTCAAGAAATGGTCGGATGCCGTCGAGCGGTTTGCTCCAGGCAAACCTTCGCCGTCTTGACTTTTTGCTGCAACTGGTGATACACTTCTCGCGCAACTGAACAGCGCGGCGCCGGAGGCCCCGGCGCGCAGGGACGTGAAACGTATAGAACGCGCGTAAGCGCGTGTGGAGACACGGCCAGCCCTAACATTGGGGCTGGCCGTGTCTTATTTCTGGCTTCTCGGGTCGCTGGTCTGCTATCGCCCAACGAGTCGAGACCAATCCACACCGAAAGGGGTATCCTCATGAACAAGCTCGTCGTCCGTTTCACCGTCATCTTCATCGTGCTCGCATTCGTCGTTCCCACAGTCGCTGCATCCGCCATCTTCGCCCAGTTCCCCGATCTGCCGCCCATCTCACCCGAACTTCTGGCCGCCCTGTACGCGACCATTCTGTCGCTGCTGCTCAGCTACGTTCCGGGCCTCAACACCAAATGGGCGGCGCTGCCCGAAGATGTCAAGAAAACGATCATGGCGCTTGGCCTAATTGCGATCAGCGTCGGCGTTTTCGTGGCCGGCTGCGCGCCGGCATTGGGCCTCGTGTTTGTCGAATGCTCGACCGGCGGCGCGCTGAAGCTACTCTCGATTCTGGTTGCGGCCCTGGTGGCGAATCAATCTCTACATCAAATCGCGCCTGAGACGAAAGCGGTCAAGGCTGTGAAAGCGGCGCTGAAAGGGTAACGCGCGGGAATGGCCGCGCGTTGCGCGTTACCCGGCCCGGCAAATGCGGACGCCGGCCTATCTCCTCCTGCGCGCGGCCTAATCCTGAACTGAGGCGTTGAATTGCCGATCGACTGGACACAGGTGCTCATTGCGGCAGTGGCTGGTCTGCTGAGTGGCGCGGCGATTACGGCCATCTGGAATGGATTGAAGGCGCGCGCCGAGTCGCAGCGGTCGGACGACAAAGCGCACATCGAGGCCGCAGACGCGATCAGCGAGATGAGCGCCGACGCCCTGGAGCGCACCATCGAACAGTACGAAACGCGAATCACGAGATACGAAGATCGGCTGGTCGCGCTCGAGGAGAAATGCCAGCGCTACGAGATGGCGTTCGAGTCGATGCGCATGGACCTGATTCAGGCCAGGTCTACCATTGCTCAGCTAGAGACCGCAAACGGCGAGCTTCGGCTGCGTGTAAAACATCTCGAAGAAGAGAATACAGAGCTCAGGCGACGGCTGGAGCAGGTCGAATCGAGCGGATGAAGCCGGAACGATGAATCAGGATGAGCTTTATCAAGCATTGCTTCACTTGCGTGAGCGCCTGGCGGCGCATGCGGCCGGCCATGCCGAGGGCGAGCGCGACGCGCTGGAATGCGTCGAGTTGGCCGATGCGCTGATCCACATGCTGACTCCAGAGCGGAAGCCTGCGCTGAAGCTGGTGTGGCCCACGGACTACCGGGTTTACACGCAACGCTTCGGCGAGCGGCCCGAATACTACGAGCGATTCGGGTTGCCGGGCCACGAGGGCGTGGACATTCGAGCGCCGAGCGGATCGAATGTGTACGCCTGCGCTGATGGCGTCGTGACGATGGCCGGCTGGCATCCGACCGTCAAAAACCATGCTTACGGCGTGCAGGTTCGCATAGGCCACGATATGGCAGAGGGCGCGTTCGAGACGATGTACGCGCATCTGCTCGAAGGGTCGCTCAGGGTGAAGGTCGGGGACAAGGCCAAAGCTGGCCAGTTGATCGGGCTGGCCGATAGAACCGGCAATGCCAGCGCGGCACATCTGCATCTGTCGCTGCGAAAGGTCGGGTTGACGAACGCCTATAAGGGCATGGTCGATCCCGAATCTTTTTTCATTGAGGGGCCGGGGCGGTGATTCGGTTCTGGTTCTGGTCGCTGTACATGCGCCTGGTGACCTGGATCATCCGGTGGATGAGGCCGGTCAGATGAGCAAGGTCGGCCTGCACATCGTCGCGACGGGGCCGCGCACCGGGCTGGGCGCCTTCTTGGAGCGCGTGGCGGCCCAATCCAGCGATCCCCTCCTTGTCAAATGCGTCGGGGACTTCAGCCCGGCCACGGAGGCCAAGCGTATCCTCGGCGATCGGGCGATCACGGTCGGGCGCAAGACCGGCCAGGGATGGGAGGGGCTGGACGAGCACCCCATCGGCGGTACGCCGCCCGATGCTGTGGCCGAACTCCATTTTCGGCAGGTGTACGAGCCGGCCATCAAGGCCAATCCCCAGATCGACATCTGGGAACCCTCAAACGAATGGAGTGCCTATCCGTCGTGGCAGGCGGATTGGTACATACTCATGGCGCGCTACTTCGAGGAATTCGGCAAGCGCATGGGGGTCTTCGCTTTCAGCACCGGCAATCCGCCGCTGACATGGCACTCGGCCATCGTGCGATGCTGCCTGGAACTCAAGCGGCGCAATGCAGGCCACGTACTGACAAGCCACGAGTACGGCGGGGTAGGATTTTCCGATCCGACACTGCGCGACACTCAGCCATACCATGCTCTGCGCTATCGCACGCTGTACGAGCGATTGCGCGCCGACGATGCGGTGATTCCGCTTATTCTGAGCGAGACTGGTCAAGACGGTGGCGCGACGTTTATCGGGGAGCGGGCGTTCATCGAGGATTACGCCTGGTACGACGCGGAATTGATGAGGGACGATTACGTGATTGGCTGCTGCGCCTGGACGCTGGGGAATTGGGGCAGCGCGAATTTTGCTCCGGCGTTGCCTGCGTTGGCCGACTACATCATCTCTCACCCACAGTCTGGCCCCCTGCCCTATCGTTCCTATCTGCCGCTGGTCGAGCGCGGCGTTTCGCCGGCGGAGTCCGTGTCGCCGGGCGCGGTCGCGGCTGCTCTGGCGCTGGGCGGGGCTGCGTGGTTAGTCAATCGTCGGGTAAGGGCGAGGCGGAGAGTGAGGGATGTCGGATGAGACGCAAGTTGAGCATCGCGCTTATCCTGTTCGCGCTGTGGGCTTGCACGCCCACGCCAACTGTCACACCGACGCCGACCGTATCGTCGCCCATCTCGCCGGTGGCGACGTCGACGCCAAGGCCGTGATATGTTCACGACGACAACGCTCCCGCCCATCTTTCAGCACACGGCGGTGTCATCCACGATGGCGCTGCACGTACCGGCGGCCGGCTACGGCCGACCCGTCGCGTTGGTCCGCACGCTGCGCGACGGGACGATCACGCGCGAGTACCTGCCGCGGCACCTGGCTGAATTGGTTGTCGCGATGATCCCGTTCGGCGAGCCGCTGGTGGCCTCGGCGCGCATCGCGTATTCGGAACTATGACTCCGCGAACAGCGGATTTGGGGAACAGGCGGATCGGGGGGACGGAGGCCGAGGCAGAGGCCGTTCCGGTGCAGGAAAGGGCACGGATTGTATTACGGAGCGAGATACCCCGTGTGTTTTCCTCGACGCGCCCGCCGTGCGCGGGTCAGGCAGACGGAAAGCGTTGGTGGATGGACGCGGCGGGGACGGGCGGAGCGGGTGTTGTGGTCGAGCATTTGGGAGATGCCGGCAGTGAATGCGGAGGCGGCGGCGGGAACGGAGGATGAAAGATGAGGGATGAAGGGCAAGCGCGAGGCTTGCCGCTTCCGGGTATGGGCATTATGAGAAGTGATGTTATTGGGCGATTTGACAGCACATGCCTAACTACAGTTGAAGGAGCCACAACACATGGCTACATTACCCGACGCTGATCGACTCAGAATCAACCGTGCTCTGTCCCGCTGGTGGAGCGCCTTTCGAGAGCGCCTCGACCTCAACGAGACCAATCTCAATGCCGCGATCGCCGCGACAGACACGTGGATCAACGACAATGCGGCTGCCTACAACGCAGCCCTACCCGTCGCGGCCCGCACCAGTCTCACGGCTGCACAAAAGACACTCCTCTTCGTCGCCGTGGCCCTCATGCGCCACGACCTGGCGCTTCTCAGACGCATCTTCTCGGAGGTGGACTGATGGCAAGCGGAGATACCCTCAATGTTTTCACGCCCCTTCAAAACGAGCCGCCTGCGTCCATCTATGCCACCCTGGACGTGCGCAATCTCCATCCCGTCCTCGACTTCGATGGGTCAGCCGACGAAGAAGCCGTCTTCACGAGCATCCTGCCTCGACACTACGCCGGCGGCGGGCTCACGGTCTATTTGCACGTCGCGTTTTCCTCCGCCACATCCGGCAACGCCTATTGGCAGGCCGCCTTCGAGCGCATGGACGACGGCACGCTGGATACCGACGCCGACTCGTTCGCTGCCTTCCAGGGCGCAGCCGGCAATCCCAACGGCACATCTGGCATCATGACTCTTGTCACGATCCCCTTCACCAGCGGCGCGCAGATGGACAGCCTAACGGTGGGTGAGATGTTCCGATTGAAGGTGCGCCGCGATGCAGATGGAAGTGCGGGGACGGATGATGTGACAACGGACGCTGAACTCGTTGCCGTAGAAATCAAAGAAACATAATGGCACGTGGTCTCTACAGCACTGCCAACCATTTTGTGTATAGCGGCGGCCTGATAACAGCCGTTCCGCTGACAATGGCCGCATGGATCAACCCGGCCAATATAACCAATTCTAACCTTATAACGGGACTGTTTTACACAAGTGGCGCAAACGCTGAATTAGATGGATGGAGACTGGGATACGTCCACACTACTGGCTATCCAAATGCTTATGTAGGAAACGGTACTACCTCTAGCCAGGCTGTCCATACAACAGCCGTATCGACGGGAGTCTGGAATCACGTCGCAGCAGTCTACGGGTCAGCAACATCCAGGTATGTATACCTGAATGGAATTGCCAGTGCACAAAATACAACAAATCTTACTCCATCTGCCACTGTCAACAAAAGTGTCATCGGCGTACTGTATAACCAAAACAATTCTCTAGCCATCCCTGCCGTTGCCTGCCGCATTGCCAACGTCGCATTTTGGAACGTTGCCCTAACCACTGCTGAAATTTTGCAACTGGCTACAGGCTTTTCGCCGCTGTTTGTCCGGCCCGCCAGCCTGGTTGCTTATTACCCATTGATTCGCGGCGATGCCAGTGGCGACGAACCCGACTATCGCCAAGCGTTGAAAATGGTTGAACAGGGCACGGTTGCGGTGCAGGCGCATCCGCGAGTGTTCTATCCATCGCGCCGTCACATCATCACACGCACACCTACCGCAGGCGCGATCAACCTGGCCGCGACGCTCACGGCCGTGACGGTGACGCCGGCAGCCAACGTGCTGAACGTCTCGCGAGCGGTGGCGGCGGCGCTGGCCGGCGCGAGTGCGACACCCGCCAACAACGTCTTGAGCGTCTCCCGCGCGATGGCAGCGCAATCGCTCGCGGCGAGCATCACGCCGGACACGGCTACGCTGCTGATCACCATCTACGTGGCGGCGGCCCTCAGCGCCCAATCGGCGACGCCAGATGCAGGCGCGTTGAGCGTGCTGCGTGAGATGTTGGCGACGGCGCAGGTGGGCAGCGTGACGACCGACGCATCCACCTTGCGCGTGGCACGCGCGATGACCGCGGTTTTGCTCGGCCAAAGCGCGACTCCGGACACGCTCGGCCTGGCCGTCTCTCGAACGATGCTGGCGGCACTACTGGGTCAGAGCGCGACGCCTGACATAGCCGCGCTCGGCGTGGCGCGCGCGGTAGCGGTGATACTGTCTGGAGCGAGCGCGACGCCCGATTCCGCGGTGCTGCTTCGAGCGGTGGCATTCACGGTGGCGCTCCAGGGCCAGAGTGCGACGCCCGATGCGGCGACGTTGAGCACCGCGCGCACCCTGGCGGCGGCGATGGTGGCCGGTGGGGCGACGCCCGACACGGCAGCACTCAACATCGCACGCGCTTTGGCGGTGGCAGCGGCGGCGCAATCGGTAACGCCCACGGCGGCATTAGGGGTTCTGCGCGAGACGTTGGCCGCGCTGCTGGCGCAATCCGCGACGCCGGATACGGTTGCGCTGGACATCACTGGCTTCATTGAGCTGGTGGCGGCCCTGACCGCGGCGAGCGTGACGCCGGCCACGTCGAGCCTGGCGGTCGCCCGGTCGATGGCCGCGACGGTAGGCGTGAACAGCGGGGCTCCAGACATGTCCGTGCTGTCAGTGGCGCGGGCGATGTTGGCAGTTCTGACCGGCGCCAGCGCGACGCCCGATTCGATCCTGCTGCTGCGGGCGCAGGCGATGGCAGCGGCGCTTTTCGGGCAGAGTGCCACGCCAGACACGTCCAGTCTGGTTATCTCCCGGAAGATGTCGGCTGTGCTGCTTGGACAGAGCGCTACATCCGATGCTGTGGCACTTAGTGTAGTGCGCGAGATGGTGGCAGCATTGGCCGGCGCGAGCGCGACGCCGGATACGGCTGGCGTGGATGTAGCACGGGAGATGCTGGCCCAAGCGTTGGCGGCGAGTGTCACGCCAGATGATGCCCTGCTAGACATCGCCGGCTTTCTCGAGCTGGCGGCGATATTGACTGCTCAATCCAGCGCGCCGGCCACGAGCATCCTGGCGGTCGAGCGACCGCTGATTGCGGCGCTGGCGGGGGTGAGCAATGCGCCGGATGCGGCCGCGTTGGCCGTGGTACGCGAGATGGCGGCGGCACTAGCCAGCACAAGCGCGACGCCTGATGCGGTGGCCTTGCTGCGGGCGATGGCGGCGGCGGCGGCGATTCAGAGTCAAACGACAGCACCCGACACGGCGGCGCTGAACGTGTTGCGCGATGCAATGAGCATGTTGGTTGCGCAGACCTTAACGCCAAACGCAGTTATCAGCGTCGAGCGCCTGTTAGCGGGCGTGCTGCAATCCGCATCCGTCACGCCGGACATGGTGCCTCTATTGCTCGCGGTGGTCACCGGCCTGGCGCGGGTCTCGGCCACGGGGCGGAAGCCGGGCGTTTCGGCCACGGGGCGGAAGCCGGGCGTTTCGGCCACGGGGCGGAAGCCGGGCGTCACGATCGAATGAGAGAGGAAGGGCAAGCGCAAGGCTTGCCCCAACTTGCCCTAACGAGGAGTGAAAGATGGGAAGTCTGACTGATTTTGCAGAGAACGAGTTGCTGGATCATGTGTGCAATGCAGCGTACACGCCGGTGGCGACGGTGTATTTGGCATTGGCGACGGCGGACCCGACCGATGCGGCGACGGGCGCATCAATGAGCGAGGTCGCGAATAGTGGCGCTTATGCGCGTACGGCGATCACGTTCGGCGCGGCGGCCAGCCGGCGTGTGACGCAGAGCGGCGTGGTCACGTTCCCGCAGGCGAGCGGGGCGTGGGGGACGGTGACGCATTGGGCCATCGTGGACACGGGGACCTATGGCAGCGGGAACGTGCTGGCGCACGGCGCGTTCGCGGTGGGCAAATCGATCGTGAGCGGCAACACGCCCAGCGTCGCCAGCGCCGAGGTGTACGTCGAGTACAGCGCGGGCGAGATCAGCGATTACCTGGCGAACAAGCTGCTCGACCTGATGTTCAGGAATACCGCCTACGCCAAGCCGGACACCTACGTCGCACTGGTGACCGCCACGGTTACAGACAGCAACACGGGATCGACGATCACGGAGCCGTCCGGCGGCGCTTACGCGCGCAAGCAGGTGAACGTGAACGGCGGCGCATCTCCGACGTGGGATTTGGCCGCGTCGAGCGTGGTGGACAACACGCACGCCGTGACGTTCGCGCAGGCGTCGGCCTCATGGGGCACGGTCGTCGGAGTGGCGATCGTGGACGCCGCAACCGTGGGCAACCTGCTGATGTACGACAACGCGATGGCGGATCAGGCCGTCGGGAGCGGGGACACGGTGTCGTTCCCGATCGGCGACCTGGATGTGCAGATGTCGTAGCGGATGGCAGGTAGCGGATGGCAGATGGCGGATAGCAGGTAGGCGGCATGCCGATTACGATAACGGATACAGCGAACGAAAAATCGACGTTCGCGCTCGAGCTGGCGATCACCGATGAAAACGGAGATCCGCTCACGCCGAACACGTTGACCTGGACGCTGACGGATTTGGCCGGGAATGTGATCAACGAGCGTGCGGGTATCGAGATTGCGACGCCGGCGAGTACAGTGACGGTCGTGCTGTCAGGCGACGACCTGGCGTTGCCGGAGCGGGCTGCTCCGCTGCGGGTGGTGACCCTCGAGGGCACGTACGATAGCGACCTGGGCAACGACCTGCCGCTGAAGGAAGAGGTGCAGTTCCCGATCCGGAATTTGGTGAAGGTGCCGAGCGTTTCCCGAGTGCTGGCTGCGCAAATGTCGGCGGCGAGCGTCACGCCGGATACGGTCACGCTGTCGAACTAGGTTTGGTTATGCCATGCCCATGAGAGCAGGCCGGCCCTGTGCCTGGCCAGGATGCGCGGTTATCGTCCATGACGGGCGGTTTTGTGAGGAGCATCAGAAGCGCAAGCAGAAGCAGCAGGATGCGGAGCGCGGTTCTGCTGCGGTGCGGGGCTATGATGCGCGATGGCGCCGGATGCGGGTGCGCTACCTACGCAAGCATCCGCTCTGCATCGAGTGTGAGCGTTTGGGGTACACGACGCCGGCCACCGACGTGGACCACATCCGGCCACGTTCCGCAGGCGGAAGCGATGAGGAGAGCAATTTGCAGGCGCTATGTCATCAGCACCACAGCGCCAAGACGTTGCGCGAAATTCGCGATAGGGTAGGGCATAGATAATCTCTACATGCTCGCGAATAGAGACCGGCGCACGTCGGTCGTGGTGAA
>Ga0209324_10001989_pt1 | contig 14137 bp, 14 predicted proteins | sample Rifsed19ft3_FD_184015 | JGI IMG/M metagenome (GOLD analysis project Ga0209324, IMG submission 184015) | Soil microbial communities from Rifle, Colorado, USA - sediment 19ft 3 (version 2) | ecosystem: Environmental > Terrestrial > Deep subsurface > Rock core/Sediment | place: Rifle, Colorado...
AATTGAAGCTATTAAACACGCCGCGAATTACCAAGGAGTTAGGGCGAAGTTTTCTTGGATTGATTCATCTCAAATAGAAAGGCAGGGAACCAACACCCTTCGTAATTATGATGGGATTGTTGTACCAGGCGGATTTGGTAGTCGGTCAGTTGAGGGTATTATAGACTCAATCACCTTTGCCCGAGAAAATGAAATTCCTTATTTTGGTCTTTGTTTTGGTATGCAACTTGCGACTGTTGAGTTTGCTAGAAATGTAGTGGGTCTGAAAAAGGCGCACACCACTGAAATAGACAAAAAAACCCCCTACCCAGTGATAGATGTCATGCCAGAACAGGAGAAGCTTCTAGTCGGTGAAGATTATGGTGGTACAATGAGGCTTGGATCGTTTCCTTGTAAAGTAAGGAAAGGAACAATTGCGAGTAAAACTTATGGTAAGGACACGATTTATGAAAGGCATAGGCACAGATACGAATTTAATAATAAATATAAATCAAGACTAGAGAAAAACGGGTTAGTGATATCAGGTACTAGTCCAGATGGAAAACTTGTAGAAATGATTGAACTGGCAAGGCATCCATTTTTCGTAGGTACCCAGTTTCACCCTGAATTTAAATCAAGACCATTGAAGCCACACCCCCTCTACAAGAAATTCATCGAGGTTGTTGTAGGACGTAGCAGGTTTGAGGAAATAAAAGAATTGTCCAAGTCTATTGTTAGAGGTGTTTAGGAACCTAAGACAAAAAAGAACCCCCTGTGGAGGGCAACACAGGGAGTTCGGGGTTAATGTGGAATACACTTAATCTTCTTTTGTGAGTAAGAAACTCACAAAAATGTACAATATTGTTATCAAAACCAAGTTCGAGAGTCAACAAGCAAGCGGCAGATAGATGGTCGTATCGATGGTTTATATGATATTAGATTCGCTAAAATCGGGGAAAATCGCTTTTTGTATATCAACTCCGTTTTTTTCGGAGAGTTCTATTAGTTCAAGTATTGCAGCTACACCTGCCAGATTGACACCTTGTTTGTTCGTAAGGTAGCGGATAAACTGAAGCCTCTTTACATCCTTTTGTGAATATCTTCTACGGTTTGTTTTCGTTCTATAGGGGACTACTAAATTTTCGTTTTCGTAAATCATTAACGTTCTGGGGTGGACACCCATTATTTCGGCAGTAACAGAGAGGGTAAATAATGGTTTGATATCAGTGGATTTCATAGATAAGGTTACTTCAATATACTAACATATAGAGCAGAACGCAAGTATTTAAATAAGTAAACCGGCTCGGTTGTTTGTTGATGTTTGAATTTTATGCGATACAGTAATATCTAAATTGTATTAGTTGTGTGGTCGAACTGATAAGCTAAGACGTCAGTTTTGAGGGCAACACACAACTAGGAAGCCCCCATAAGTGTGGGGGCCTCTTTTTATTGTCCTACCGGGAATAAATAGCGACTTGACAACCCCTTTATGCTATATTACAGTGACGTTGTAAGATATTGTGATACTATCACACTAAAATACCTGCCCCCAGTTGATCTCTGAAGTGTAAAAATTAATAAACAAACCTTGAAAGGGGGTGAAAAGATAACTGTAAGCAGTTAGCTTGAGACAGAAAGAAAATTTTTCTGTCAAGACGTATTGCTTACTAAACTTAAATGGCGATGACAACAGAGGAGGCAGGACGCCGCGGGGGTCTTGCTGTAAAAAAGAAATACGGACCAAGTTTTTACTCGGAGATAGGTAGAAAGGGAGGTTTAGTGACCAAGAAAACTTACGGTCCAGACTTTTACTCAAAAATAGGTGAGAGTGGTGGTGAAGCGGTAAAGGAAAAACACGGTTCAAAATTTTACTCTGAGATCGGTAAAAAAGGTGGTAGATCTAGAAGCCACCAAGCAAACCGTGAGAGCGAAGTGTAAAGGGTCTGAACTTAGTAAATTGCCTTTAGCTACCTAGTAGGCGGTTGCGGTTCGTTTTCAAGAATTCTAGTTTTAGTTGTGCAATAGGAGTTTCCTAATCTTGTACAAACCAAGCCTTTATGGTTTAATTTACCTCGCTTATGTTTAAGCGAGCCACACCAAAAATTGATTTTCCTAAACTAGAAAACGAAATAATAAAATATTGGCGAAAAAAAGGAATAGTTGAAAGGTACCTCTCCAAAAACAAAACTTCCAAGAAAAAATTTAAATTTGTTGACGGTCCGATTACCGCCAATAACCCTATGGGTGTGCATCACGCTTGGGGTAGGACCTACAAGGACCTTTGGCAAAGATTCTTCAACATGAAAGGTTTTGACCAAAGGTTTCAAAACGGTTTCGACGAGCAAGGGCTTTGGGTGGAGGTTGAGGTAGAGAAAGACTTGAATTTGAAAACAAAAAAGGACATAGAAAACCTTGTTCCCGGCAATGTCTTTGAAAGTATTGCCAAGTTCGTAAATCTCTGTAAAGAAAGGGTAGAGAAATTTTCTGATGTTCAAACGGAGCAAAGTAGGCGTTTGGGCTATTTCATGGATTGGGACAATTCTTACCACACTTCCTCTGACGAAAATAATTACGCGATTTGGCATTATCTGAAAACAGTTCATGATAAAAGGTGGCTTTACAAAGGCCGCGATTCTGTTCCCTGGTGTCCGCGCTGCGGTACGGCCATCTCCCAACACGAAATTCTGACAGAAGAATATCAAGAGATTACTCACAAAGCTTTGTTTGTAAAATATCCAATCGTTGGTAGAAAAAATGAATTTCTCCTGGTTTGGACAACAACGCCCTGGACACTTCCTGGGAACGTGATGGTGGCAATAAATCCGGAGGAAAAATATGTAACTATTTACGGTCACGGTGAAGAAAAGTTGTGGGTGATGAAAAGCCGAGTAAATATTTTTGACGATGTGAGAAAACCTCCCGAACCACTGGATGGAAAAAAGGGAAAAGAATTAATTGGTTGGAAATATGTAGGACCGTTTGACCAATTAGAACGGGTTAAAAAGGCAAAAGCAGAGAAAGAATTCCACAAAATAATTGCCGCTTCCGATTTGGTCACTGCCGAAGAAGGAACTGGTTTAGTTCATATAGCTCCAGGTGCAGGTGAGGAAGACTTCAAACTTTCACAAGAACAAAAATTCCCAGTAATTGAGTTAATAGATGAGGAGGCTACCTATCTGGATGGTTTAGGAGAATTTTCTGGACAAAATGCAAAAAAACATCCCGAACTAATAATAGATTATTTAAAAGATAAGGACTTTTTATTCGCAGAAGAAAATTACAAGCACCGTTACCCGACTTGCTGGAGATGTAAAACAGAGCTTGTTTGGAGAGTAGTAGATGAATGGTATATCAATATGGATGGGAAAGATAATAAAACTAATAAGACTTACCGCGAAATGATGAAGGATGTAATAAAAGATATTAATTGGATTCCCAAATGGGGTTACGATAGAGAGCTTGATTGGCTGAACAACATGCATGATTGGCTAATCTCCAAAAAGCGCTATTGGGGTTTGGCCCTGCCAATTTGGGAATGTCACAAATGCGGCAACTTTGAGGTAATTGGTTCGAAGGAAGAACTTAAGGAAAAAGCTACTGTAGGTTGGGATAAGTTTGATGGGAATTCCCCTCACAGACCTTGGGTGGATCAGATAAAAATTAAATGTAGCAAATGTTCGGAGACAATTTCTAGAATACCTGATGTAGGTAATCCTTGGTTAGACGCCGGAATCGTTCCTTTTTCCACTTTGAATTATTTTGAGGACAAAGATTATTGGAAAGAATGGTTCCCAGCTGATTTTATAACCGAAAGTTTTCCCGGTCAGTTCAAAAACTGGTTCTATTCATTGATTGCAATGTCGACAGCTCTTGAAAGCAAAGCACCATTCAAAACTCTACTTGGTCATGGACAGGTTCGTGATGAAAAGGGTGAAGAAATGCACAAATCCGCGGGTAATGCCATTTGGTTTGACGATGCAGCCGAAAAAATGGGTGTTGATGTAATGCGCTGGATTTACGCTACTACCAACCCAGAAAACAATGTTAACTTCGGTTATCATGTCGCTGATGAAGTGAGAAGACGGTTTTTCCTCATACTATGGAACGTATATGTATTTTTCGTTACTTATGCAAATATAGATAAATGGCAAACTTCGAAAACCGAGACAGCTGACCTTTTGGACCCTTTGGATAGATGGGTAATTTCACAGTTGAACATTTTAATAGGTACGGTTACAAAAAAATTGGAAAGGTTTGACGCCGTCGGTGCCGCAAGGGATGTGGAACGTTTTGTTTTGGATTTATCTACTTGGTATGTGAGGGGTATTAGGAACCGGGTTAGCCCTTCCGCAGAAGATAAAAAACAGAAGGAAACCACTTACCAGATTTTATACACTTGTTTGACTGTTCTTAGCAAATTAATGGCTCCATTTACACCCTTCATTACTGAGGAGATTTATACAAATTTGACTGGTGAGCCATCAGTGCATTTGACCGATTACCCATTGGTAGATGAAAAAGTGATCGATAAAAATCTCAGTAAGAGCATGGCTGATGTACGTAGTCTGGTTGAAGTTGGCCACTCTCTAAGAAAAGAACAGGGAGTAAAATTGCGCCAGCCGCTTTCAAGTTTTACTTACGGGAAAAATTATAAAAAACTTCCAGGCCAGTTAGAGGATATTCTTGCCAAAGAACTAAACGTAAAAAGCGTAGTTTTTGATAAAGCTAAATCTGCCTCTTTTGATTACAAAATCACCCGGGAGCTTGAGGCTGAGGGCCAAGCTAGGGATTTAATAAGGCAGATCCAGGAAAAAAGAAAAGAGGTTGGGATTTCCTTCAACTCTCTTGTAACCGTCTACGCACCGACTTGGCCAAGCGAACATACAAACCTTATTAAAAAGGAAACTTTGGCAAGAAATTTGGTTCGTGGTAAGGAATTATCCATTAAAGAGAGTTAAATGAAGTTTGTTAGTGATTTTGTCAAAAAAATCGATTTGCTCATCTTTCTTCCCGCAGTTTTACTTTCAAGCTTCGGGCTTCTAATGATTTTTAGCCTTTCTTTTGAGAGCGATATCTCTATTTTTCTAAAACAGCTTTCAAGTGTGTTTCTTTCCATACTAGTATTTTTAGTAATTTCTAGGATAAATTTCAAAACTATTACCCAGTACACACCCCTGCTTTATACTGTTTTGTTGGCGCTTCTGCTGGTGACATTTTTTTTTGGAAATGAGGTGAGGGGATCAGTTCGATGGATTGACCTTGGGTTTATCAGAATACAGGCTTCCGAAATGGCCAAACCAGTAGTTGCATTATGCTTGGCTACTTTTTTAGCGTCAAACCCTCCTAAAAATATTAAAAACCTACTTATTTCCCTTCTTCTAGTTTTATTGCCGGCAGCTTTTGTTATCCAGCAGCCTGATTTGGGTAGTGGGGTGGTAATTATTATGATTTGGGCTTTTCTTGTTTTTTTAGCTGGAATAAGTGCCCCTTACCTTTTAGGGAGCTTTCTAGCTGCTGTTTTGGCATTGCCCATTTTGTGGAACTTTTTGCAGGACTACCAAAAGATGCGTATTTTATCGTTTTTAAACCCAAATTTAGACCCTCTGGGTTCCAGTTACAACGTTGTTCAGGCCCTTATTGCTTTCGGTAGCGGGCAATTAGTGGGTAGAGGTCTTGGTCGTGGTACTCAGACGCACTTAGACTTTTTACCGGCAGAAAGTACGGATTTTATTTTTGCTTTTATTGGGGAAGAACTTGGAATTTTAGGAATTGGTATAGTACTTTTCATTTTTGCGCTGTTAGTCTATAGATTAATAAGAATTGCGGTTTCAGTTGAAAGTATAGGAGCTAGTTTATTTTCATTCTCCGCTGCATTTATTATATTTATCCAATTTTTTATAAATGCGGGTGTAAATGTGGGTATTATTCCGGTTACCGGTATTACTCTGCCCTTGGTTTCTTTTGGGGGTAGTTCCATGATCTCCACGTTCCTTATCTTGGGGCTAGCAAATTCGATAGTAAACACTTACCTTAAAGAAGGCTTTGATCCAGTTTTTAATGGTTGACTTGAGCTTTTAAAGCCTATATTATTTATACACTTATGAAGTACGCTGTGATTAGTACAGGCGGTAAACAGTACTTAGTTACTGAGGGCCAGACAATAAGTACCGAAAAAATAGAGGTAGAAAAAAACAAGCCTGTAGAGTTTGATGAGGTTTTACTGCTAGTAAATGAAGAGAAAGTAAGTATCGGACAGCCAACTTTGAATGTCAGGGTGGTAGGTAAGGTGGTAGATCAGGTGAGGAACAAAAAGATATCGGTATTTAAATACAAAGCCAAGACTGGTTACCACAAAAAAATAGGTCATCGGCAGAATCTGACAAAGGTTTTGATAGAAAAAATTGGGGAATCTAGTGAAGCGAGGGGCAGAAAGCAAGAAAATTAATTTAAACCTCTCATACTCAAGTTATTAAATATGGCTCATAAAAAATCTGGGGGTGCAAAAGCCCGACAAGGTAGCAAGACAGCAGGTAAGAGGCTAGGCGTAAAAATTTATGCTGGTCAGGACGTTTCGGTCGGCCAAATAATAGTTAGACAAAGAGGGAGTAAATATCACTTTGGCAGCGGTGTCCAAAAAGGTCGTGATTTTACTTTGTTCGCTACTAAAAAGGGGAAAGTTTCGGTAAGAACTAGGATCGGAAAAAAAGTTATAGAAGTGAAGTAAACAAAGGTAGGTCAAATGGAGCAGACAGCAACTGAGATTATGGAAATCGATATAGATACTCTTCAACCAAACCCATTGCAGCCGAGAGGCCAAATAATTCCTGACAGTCTTGTTGAGCTTGCTGAATCCATTAGGGAGCACGGGATACTCGAGCCACTAGTTATCGCAAAGACTCCAGCCGGTTATCAAATAGTTGCTGGGGAAAGACGTTGGCGAGCCTCAAAACTTGCTGGTCTTACAAGAGTACCATGCGTGGTGAAAGAAACATCTCCGCAAGGTATGCTTGAGATGGCTTTGGTGGAGAATGTGCAAAGAGAGGATCTAAACCCACTTGAAAGAGCCCAAGCATACCAAAGATTAATTGGGGAGTTTGGATTGACTGCAACTGATGTGGGTCAAAGGGTAGGAAAAAGCGGTCCTTACGTTTCCAATAGCCTGAGGCTACTCATGTTACCTGATGCCCTTAAGGATGGGTTGCTATCAGGAACAATTGCTGAAGGTCACGCTAAAGCTCTAGTTGGTTTGGAGGACGTTGGGTTAATGATAGATGGATACAAGATAATCCTTGCGGAAAATATGGGTGTTAGGTCTACCGAGGAGCTGGTCCGTAGAATGAAGGCCAAGGCAGATATAAAACCAAAGACAAAGCGCGAATACGCTCGTACGGAAGACGTAGCTAGGGTCGAAGAAGAGATAGCTAGCTCTACCGGTTGTAAGACAAAACTATATAAATCGTCAAAGGGTGGAAGATTGTTGATATTGTTTAGTAGCGAAGATCAACTAAACACCCTACATAGTAAACTAACCTCTAGTTAATAGACCACCGATCCTACGAAAGAAAATTTTCGAATAGGCCAGTAGCGGACCCACGCCTTGCCAATAATAGAGTTTTTTGGCAATGGCCCCCATTCTCTAGAATCGAAGCTGTGGGTTCGGTTGTCTCCAAACACGATGTAGTTGTCGCTCGGAACTTCCACTACCTTACCTTCTCTAAAGTAAGAACCACCTGATATCGGATCGTTTACCTCATAGCTTTCGGGTAAAATAAAGCCACTTGGGTTTTCAGAGTTGTATATAACTATGTTTCTGTTTTTTATCTCGATTTTCTCGCCTGGTAGAGCAATTATTCGTTTTATAAAGTCTACATCCTGGTTTGTTGGAGATTTGAAGACAATTACGTCTCCTCGTTTCGGATCGGCAAATCGGTAACTGATTTTATCTGTGAGTATGTACTCACCATCGTGAAAATTTGGTTCCATACTAGCGCCTTTTACTTGATGAGGCTGCAATAAAAAAAGATAGACGACGACAAAAATCGCCGCTGCGACGACGACTGTTTCGATAATATCAACAACCATCGACCAAATCGAGGATTTTTGAACCATGATTTAATTAGTATACGTTGAATCTGCGTTGCAGCGCAAGAGTAAATTTGTTAAAATTTCGCATACTCGCGGGATCGTAGCTCAGTTGGTTAGAGCGTACGGTTTACACCCGCCTGTCAAAACTGGACTCGTAGCTCAGTTGGTTAGAGCGCTGCGTTCACATCGCAGAGGTCAGAGGTTCGACTCCTCTCGAGTCCACCAGAGTTTGGCAGGTCCGTGAGGTTCCTGGTTCAAATCCAGACACGACCACCATAAAATAAATACTATCCTCAATGGAGCACTGTGATGAAGAAAAAAATTTCTTACGCTCAAGTTGGAGATGACTATGATACAAAAGACCCTACCAAAAAGCTAGCCCAAAACGCGGCTCTGAAAACCGCTATTAATCTCAAAAAGTCCGGGTATAAAGAAATCACAGACACCAGGGGCGAATCAGCTTTTGTCTGGTCGCTTGGACCAGGTTTACCTTTCATAGCTTCGGTAGTGGAAAGCCTGGGAACAAAAAACCTACTCGCCGATGAGGTAAGAAAAATTACCGGTAAGACTTATTATGATGTTGTGGCTCACGATACAGTAGCTGCGATAATTAACGATTTAGTTACTGTGGGTGCTAAACCTATTAGCGTACACGCTTTTTGGGCAATAGAAAATAATAATTGGTTGGCAGATAAACAAAGGATTAAAGATTTGATTTCAGGGTGGAAAAAGGCGGTGGATTTATCTGGAGCCACTTGGGTGGGCGGCGAAACGTCTACTTTAAAGGGAATTATCAGGCTAAACACAGTTGATTTGGGTGGTTCGGCTGTAGGAATAATTGATTCCCAAAAGAAGCTAATCACCTACAGAAAATTAAAGGCGGGAGATAGGATTGTGCTTATAAAAAGTAACGGTATAAACGCTAATGGGGTATCTTTAGCAAGAGCGGTCGCGAAACATCTTCCTAAAGGTTACGCTACCAAATTACCAAGTGGTAAAGTTTATGGGAAAGCACTTTTAGCCAAAACAAACATTTACGCAAAGGCTGTTCAAGATTTATTAGATTCCAACGTAGATGTTCACTACATTTCTAATATAACCGGCCACGGCCTTCGGAAAATCATGAGGGCTAAAAAGCCGTTCACTTATGTGATCGAACGCATTTTTTCTCCGCAAGAAATTTTCACCTTTATCCAGGATGAAGCGAATATATCAGATAAAGAGATGTATAAAACTTTTAACATGGGTTCGGATTACGCGATTTTTGTTCCTAAAAAAGATGTTGATAAAGTAAGAAAAATCCTAGCAAAAGACGGTTTCGCATCTTTAGAGGCTGGTTACATAAAAAAAGGTGTGAGAAAAGTAATATTAAAACCAATAGGTATAACTTTTAAAGGTTCTAGCTTGGATCTTCGGTGATTGGTTTCTTGTTTCTCATACCTTGAGTTGGTAAACTAATCCAAGCCAAATGAACACCCCACTTAGGCTAACCTACAGCACTGCTTTTCAAATTTTGGGTAGAGGCGCAACTGCATTTTCTACTGCGCTTGTTACATTCTTAGTTACGAGGAGCCTTGGTGTAAATGGCTTTGGAAATTTTACCGCTATTTTAAGTTACATAACCTTATTTTTTGTTTTCACTGATTTTGGCATCAACGCCATCTTTGTTCGTGAAGTAAGTAATGAGAAAAGTAAACAAAAAGATTATTATAAGAATTTGCTTGGGCTACGGTTGATAGGTATCCTCTTTACAGCCTTTATTGCGATTGGGATACTAGCTTTTTCAGACCACTCTGGGGTAGTTAAACTTGGAATAATATTGGGACTTGGTATTTTGGTTGCCCAGTCATTTGCCGTTAGTGCTTTGGCAGTGTTCCAGGCAAAAATCCGCTACGATCAGGCTTTAATTTCTGACGTTTTTGGAGCAGTTGCTAATCTTATGTTTGTCTACATAGCTACTAAGAATTTTTCTAGTGTCTTGGCTGTGATTATTGCCCTGGTGTTTGGAAATTTTGTAAGAGCGTTGGTAGCGCTTTACTTAGCCAAGTTTCAGATTGGGGTTTTTGCCTTTGCTTTCAACATAAATTTTTGGCGCAAACTTATATTTGCGGCATTACCAATTGGACTAATAATGGTGTTTAGTCAATTTAACGCCCAAATTGATAAGCAGATAGTACTTTTGGCAACTTATAAACCTAGTTTAGGATTAACCGGCGAAACATCAGCAGGTATATATGGCCTAGCTTATAAAATTTTTGAACTGGCGATTGTCCTACCAACCTATATTCTAAATGTAGGCTATCCATTGATGATCAGAAAAAAAGACCAGGGCCTAGCTGTTTTGCTTAAGTTTGCAAAAAAACTTGCGATTGTTTTGGTAGCGCTAGGAGGATTAGGTCTCGTTTGTGGGTTGGTTTTGGCACCGGTATTAGTTTCCATTCTTGGTGGCAGTAGCTTTTCGGATAGTATTTTGACAACAAGAATATTGTTTTTGGGGTTTCCTCTTTTCTTTATTACACCCCTGACGCTATGGCTTGGGGTAGTTCTAAATAAAAATAAAGAGCTACTGTTTATTTACGGGTTTGCGGCCGTTTTTAACTTAGTGGCGAATTTGGTTTTCGTTCCTGAAATTGGGTATAACGCTGCTGCTGTGATTACAGTCACCACTGAGGGGTTAATTTTGGTTATGAGTTTTGTGGTAATCGTATTAAATAAAAGTATATTGAAGCAGTAAAAATGATTTTAGTTCAAATATTGGCCTCTATTACATTAGCTCTAATACCGGCCTACATCATTCGGTGTAATTCTTTTGATTTTTGTGATCAAATTAGTCCAATACCACTGACCTTGATCGAAGTTTTAATAATAGCTACTACATTGGCTTGGTTTTTATGGAGGATATACCTACTCAAAAAAAGAAAAATATCGATTTTTGAGCCATTTCAGAGCCTTCCGCGGCCATTTATTCTTACTACTAGCTTGTTTCTAACGGCGGGTTTGATTTCGGTAGTGGTCTCTGCTGATATTCGTGCTGCTGCCGGTATTTTTAAGGCCTATTTCGCAGAACCTGCTGCCTTTAGTTTAGTGGTGTTTGATTTATCAAAATCTAAAAAGTCTCTAAACTGGTTGGTTCTTCCCTTTATTTTAAGTGGTGTTTGGGTATCAATATTTGCAGTGTACCAATATTTTACTGGGCAACTAGTGCCAACCCATGAAGTTGTTAGAGAAAGAATCAGCTCAATATATACAACCTCTAATGCAATTGGTTTGTATCTTGGTCCTCTTTTGTTTTTTAGCCTAGGTTTGATATGGGCAGCAGCAAAGAACCGGGGATCGGCAAAGAAAGTCCAGATCTATTTAATTCTAAGTTCGATACTTTTTGGAGTAGCAATTATTTTGAGCGGGTCAAGAGGTGCTATTCTCGCGTCTATAGTTGGGTTTATTTTCTTTATTAGTTACACATTTTACCTTAGAGTTGGTAGTAGAATGCGAGCCCATTTAAACAAAATTTTCCTATTTCTTGTGGCAGTTTTTGTTTTAATAAATTTAATTTTTGTTTCAAAAATCGCCAGTAACCCTGGACATTTTTTCGACCAGCCCTACTTTAACACGATAAATTCTAGATTTTGCCTCTGGCAGAAAAGTAGCCAGATTTTAGCCAAAAACCCAGTTTTTGGTACCGGGTTGTCTAGCTTTCGGCAAGTTTCTCAAAATCACCCTGTGTGTAAAACTGACTTGGCTATTTACCCGCATAATATTTTCCTCAATTTTTGGTCGGAAACTGGAGTTTTGGGACTTGGTTCATTTCTGGTTCTTATCTTTATCTTGTGGTCCAAGTTAAATAAATCAGGAAATTTTATTGCTGCAGGTATATTGGCGGCAGTAATTTATATATTTATTCATGGAACTGTGGACGTGCCTTATTTTAAAAATGATTTGAGTAGCGAGTTTTGGGTAATTGTGGCAATTTCAGCTTGGATTAACCAATCTAGGGACCCTGATCTTTGACGGTAATGGTTAATTCAACCTTTTTGCTGTTTCCTGCTTTATCTTTAGCTTCTACTACGATTTTATTTTCACCAGGGGAAGCTCCCAGTACAAAGGTGAAGGTGCCGTTTTTGTCTAAAGTAGCTTGTATAGAATTAACGTACACTTTAGCATCGGGGTCGGTTTGACCCTTGACGTTTATAGTAGAGGTTTTGATCACAACGTCCTTATCTTTAGGTTCAGTTATTTGCAACGTGGGGGGTTTCTGGTCAAGAGTAATTAGAGCCTTTTCTTCCTTTATTTCCCCATCCAATTCGGTTGTAATTTTTATAAAATTGAGGCCGTCTTTTAAAGAAACATCCACAAAAGTGTAATTACCATTAATGTCCGCATTGGTTTTTCCAGACTCGATCCCGTTTAGAAAAAGAGTTAGCTTCGTGTTTGCGTTCGTGAAGCCCGAAATTGTTATTTTTTCATTGTTCGTAAATTCAGGTAAAGCTGATATTGTAGGTTTTAGCAAAGGAAGTTGCAATCCAGAGGCAAGATCGTTGCCGGAGCCGCTGTTGCTAAGGCCGCCAATTATTTGTATGAAAGTAATACCCCAGAACCACAGAATCACTATTGTTACTACTATAATCCCAAAAAGCAAAAATAGCCTTTTATAGATTTTTTTCTCCTCTGTTCTAATTTGCTTGTATGAATATATTGGTGGCTGTAACCTACTTGATTTTTTCATTTTTGGAACTGGGCTTGGGATTTGACCCCCTGCTTTGTCGACAGTCACAACCCTTCCTTTACCGACCGTCTAGACTTCTCTGGAGCCGATGAGAGGATTCGAACCTCCAACCTCTCCCTTACGAAGGGATTGCTCTACCGTTGAGCCACATCGGCTTGATCAGGTAGGTGCAAGCACCGCCCCGCCACTTAATCCACATCTCAGGACGCTATCCCAAAATTAATAAATTTCTAAGCCTAGTTATTATACCAAAAAGTTAAGAAAGTTTATGGAGTTATTCACTAAGCCATTTTAAAGCTTGGTTTTTGGAGTCAAACCACCTTACACTATCTGATTTTCCTGTGGTGATAGAAATAGTGTATGTTATTACCTTTAATATAAGACTGGTACTTACAACCGCGATTTTTAAAAGATCCTTGAAAAAATAGACCACGAGTGCAACCGCGGTTCCAAGATGCAAAGTTGTATCAAAAGCCAGTGGCTGCTGAATCCAACCAAAAACGTGCGGAAAGACAATCAAGTGCCCAGAAGACGAAATGGGCAAAAACTCGGTTAAGCCTTGTACGACGCCAAGAATAATCGCGTGGATGAGATCCATTGGTTATGCCCTTCCATAGATTAAAATATTATCAGAATTTGACCGGCCAGCAACCAAGAGAGTTTTGACATTCGTAAAAAACTGACGCAGCAGGTCGGCAAACTCGTCAACTTCAACCTGATGGTGTTCCAAATAAATTCTGTTGAATACAACCAATCCCTCGGGTTTAACAAGTTTTTTTAAATTCGCAAAGAACGCACCGGATTTTCCAAGGTCGGGAAATTTTTCTCCGTGGTAAATATCAATAATTACAACATCAAAAGATTTTTCCGAAAGATTATAATTCTGTGGATCGGAAAGTACACCAAACGCGTTGGCAACAATTAGATTCAAGTTCGGAATTGAATCCAACCTAAAAAACTTTTTGGCAATATCAACCATTTCAGAATCAATTTCCACCCCTGTAATTTTGGCTTCAGGAAGTTTTTCTGAGAGCAGATGAACAACCGTACCTCCCCCCAAACCCAACACCAAGATCTCTCTTGCGGCCGGATGCTCCACCAAAACAAGATCGGCAATTTTCCCCCAAGTTCCTTTTATGGCGTGCTGGGCATCTGGACTTAAAGATTGGGTAGTGTTTCCAACCGCAATACGATAATGGCCCTTGTGCTCAAACACGTCGATTCTTCCGTTGTACTTGGATTCGGTGGTGTAAACAATCTTTGGGAGCACAAACATTACCTAATCACCTTCGCACCAACGTATTTTTGGAGGACTTTTGGCACTTTTACGTTTCCATCTTTTTGCTGATA
>Ga0209324_10001991_pt1 | contig 14129 bp, 15 predicted proteins | sample Rifsed19ft3_FD_184015 | JGI IMG/M metagenome (GOLD analysis project Ga0209324, IMG submission 184015) | Soil microbial communities from Rifle, Colorado, USA - sediment 19ft 3 (version 2) | ecosystem: Environmental > Terrestrial > Deep subsurface > Rock core/Sediment | place: Rifle, Colorado...
AGAATATTCAGGTTCGCATCCAGAACTAAAAGCGGTTCGCGGACCGTTTCGACTATGTCTTCAATTCCAGGAAAATCATTTTTCTTCATAAGCACTATGATCCCCCTTGTCTTATAATATAGCAGGGGTACAGCATAACTCAACCACGTGTACGTATTAAAAGACAATTATCTTTCAATGATTTCTCATTGAAAGAGAGCAAGGCTGAGCCGGATGCCAAGCTCTCAATAAATCTCAAGACGGGCGGACTTCAACGAGGGACATGTAAGTCAAGAAAATCATTGAGTGAGAAATTAAAATTATCTTGCTGACCTTGACTTTATAACAGCTAAAAAGATAGATCACGAATTAGATGAACTCAAATTGCCGTCTTTGACGAAAGTAAAGGAAGAATTTCTTGGATTATGCGAACAGTTGAGAGTATAGTGATGATCCCTCTGCGTCAGATAGCCCTTATGTTTTGACAATTACGAGGTTTTATGCCGGAATTTAAAACAGAAAAAGAAATTAAATTTTGGGAAACGCACTCAATTGCTGTTTGCTGGGATGAGCTTGAAGAAGGCAAGGACATCTCCTAAAAGGCCGAAGCTTACACCGATTATCCTGAAGTTTAACCCGCTCGTACTGAAAAAAATTAAGATGCTTGCTCTCAAAAGAGGAATCTCCTATTCGGTTTAGAACATAGAGGTTTCACTATTTATTTCTGACTTCAAATATCAATAAGCATCTGACCCCAAAGCGGTGCAGTCCTCGTGTGCATAAAATTTATGAATTAAATGGGCTAAAATTGAATAAGGTAAAAGAATCTTTTATAGTAAATCAATCATGTATAAAGAGGCCGATTACGATGTTGTTGTCATTGGTGCTGGACATGCTGGCTGTGAGGCTGCACTCGCATCTGCCCGTCTGGGTTTTTCTACCTGCCTCTTCACCATAAACCTCGATACAATTGCACAGATGTCATGTAATCCTGCCATAGGTGGCCTTGCGAAAGGTCATCTCGTCCGTGAAATAGATGCCCTCGGAGGAGAGATGGCAAAAGTAACAGACAGGGCAGGAATACAGTTCAGAATGTTAAATATGAGTAAAGGTCCTGCTGTCTGGTCTCTTAGGGCGCAGGCAGACAGGGTTCTATACAGGCTTTTAATGAGAAATGTCCTTGAATCTCAGAAAGATCTCAACATAAAGCAAGCATCTGTTGAAAAGATAATCGTTGAGGATGGAAAAGTAAAGGGTGTCATCACATCCCTCGGTATATTCTATGGTGCAAGGGCTGTTATTGTCACAACAGGAACATTTCTTAAAGGATTAATGCACATTGGATTTGAGAATTTTTCTGCTGGCAGGGCTGGAGAGTTCCCATCAGTGGGGCTTTCAGATTCCCTGAGGGAACTGGGTTTTGATATGGGACGTCTAAAGACAGGCACTCCGCCGAGGCTTGATGCAAAAACTATAGATTTCTTAAAAACAGAGGCTCAGTATGGCGATGACCCCCCTACCCCATTTTCACACAGTACCGAGAAGATTACCAATCCGCAGCTTCCCTGTTATGTAACCTATACGAATAGCGAAACCCATGAGATAATACTCAGCAATCTTGACCGCTCACCACTTTACAGCGGTCGCATTAAAGGAGTCGGTCCAAGATATTGCCCTTCAATAGAAGACAAGGTCGTAAGATTTTCTAATCGTGAAAGACATCAGGTCTTCCTTGAGCCAGAAGGACTTGAAACGAAAGAGTACTATGCAAATGGAATATCTACAAGCCTGCCCTATGATGTACAGGTAAATTTTGTGAGGACCATTCCCGGTCTTGAAGAGGCAGAAATAATGAGGCCAGGATATGCAATAGAATACGACTTTGTTTTTCCAACCCAGCTAAAGCACAATCTTGAAACAAAGATAATCGAGGGACTTTTTCTTGCAGGACAGATAAACGGAACATCTGGATATGAGGAGGCTGCTGCACAGGGTCTCATGGCAGGGATTAATGCATCAATGAAACTTCAGGGAAGAGAACCTTTAATCCTTGGAAGGCACGAGGCATACATCGGAGTTCTTATTGATGACCTCATAACAAAAGGAACGAATGAGCCTTACAGGATGTTTACATCGAGGGCAGAATACAGGCTTCTTTTAAGGCATGACAACGCTGATATGCGTTTGATGGATAAGGGTTATGAAATTGGGCTCTTAGAGAAAGAGGTCTATCAAAAGTTTCTGGAAAAGAAAAGGCTGATTGAGGAAGAACTTCAGCGAATCAAAAAGACACGGATGAAAATAGATGGGACTGACAGGAATGAGTCTTTGGAGCAGCTTCTAAAAAGGCCTGAGATAACATATGAATTCATAGAAGAAGCCTCGCCTTCTGATAAAACTCTGACTGAGGAGATAAAAAAACAGGTGGAGATTCAGGTGAAATATGAAGGTTATATCCAGCGTCAGATGGAGATGGCTGATAGGCTCAAGAAGATAGAAGAAAAAAGGATACCAGAAAATTTTGATTATGCCTCTGTTAATGGTCTTTCAAAAGAGATTTTAAGCAAGTTGCAGGAGGTCAGGCCCACAAACCTCGGCCAGGCAAGCAGGATCCCCGGCGTCACACCTGCAGCTATTTCTCTTTTATTAGTGGCAATAGAGAGATTGAAAAGAGGGTACTCCAAAAGTAACTTCTGAAAGTCAGGCAGTCGATGCCGCCCATCATTGGACACAATCTCCCTATATTATATGAGTATCGTTTTTAGTCTTTTTTATTACAATATACGAAATGCAAAAAAATGCTACCATTGATTTTATTAAGTTTATTTAAATTTATGTATTTTGAAAAATTTAAAAATATGCTGTATTCTTTCCATGAAAGATGTCAACAGATAATTCGCATAATAATTGTTGGCCTGCAAGAAAGAGGAATATGAGACCATGAATCCAAAGATCGTTATCAGGAACGAGACGCATGACGATGTTTGCGCGATAACTGAGGTGACTATCGCAGCGTTCAAGACCTTGGAGATCAGCAACCACACGGAGCAGTTCATCATCGAGGCGCTACGTGCCGCCAAAGCTCTTACGGTATCGCTGGTCGCAGAAATGGATGGCCGAGTGATAGGGCATATTGCTTTCTCTCCCGTGACCATTTCCGACGGCACACCGAACTGGTACGGACTTGGACCTGTTTCCGTCTTGCCGGAGCACCAGCGGAAGGGCATCGGCAAAGCACTGATAAAAGAAGGGTTGTCTCGCCTGAAAGATATGAATGCTCAAGGATGTTGTCTCGTGGGACATCCGGATTACTACAGGAAATTCGGGTTCAAGAACATGTCTGGACTTGTGCATGAGGGAGTGCCACGGGAGGTCTTCTTCGCTCTGTCCTTCGACGGGCAAACTCCGCAGGGCACTGTCGCTTTCCACGAAGGATTCAAAGCGGATGGCCAACACTTATAAGGCCCCGCTCTGTCAAGAGAAAAAGCGATACTGATCGGAAATATAAAAATTCATTTCCTTTGAAGATCGACTCCACAGAAAAATTTGTGCTGCTTGGTGTAAAATCTCATACAAGGCCTCCTTTGGAAAAGTTTTTGGGTTCTGAATCATACCGTTTTTCGGTATGGTTCAGGGGGGGCCTTAATGAGTATCAAGCGGATGCGGTAAACCGCCCCGCTGATTTTGGTCGTTGAAGCTGTAGAAAAAGTCCCTGAAGTCTTATAATATGCCATTCATCTTGTAAGGAGATGAGATCAGAACGCTTAGCAGTCAGAAGGATGAGTGGCAAAATATAAAGAATTCTATTATTCTCAGGGCAAATTCATACCGATACATTTTGACAAACAAATATTACCAGGTACCTTTGAGTATACCCTTCATTATCTTATCGACAACGAAATAGACCTCTCTCTGTTTGATGAACGGCACAAGAACGATGAAACGGGGGCGCCTGCATACGATCCAGCAATACTGTTGAAGATAATACTGTATGCCTATTCTCGTGGAATTACCTCAAGCAGAAAGATCTCACAATGCTGTAAGGAAAACATCATTTTCATGGCGTTATCGGCAGACACACAGCCGCACTTTACGACCATAGCGGATTTTATTTCATCGGTAGACAAGGAGATCATCAAATTATTCCTTCAAGTCTTGTTGGTGTGTGATGAGATGAATCTGATAGGCAAAGAGATGTTCGCTATAGATGGCTGCAAGATGCCGTCGAATGCATCGAAGGAATGGAGCGGGACCAAGGAAGAACTCCGGCATAAGAAAGAGAAGATGGAGCAGGCAGTCCGGCAGATCGTAAAGAGGCATCGTGAAGTGGACGCTAAGGAAAAAGACAAGGGGACAGTCGAGCAGGAACAAAGATGTGTAGAGACGATCAGGAAGAAAGCGAATAAAATCAAAGATTGGCTCAAGGAAAACGACGACAAGTCCGGCAAGATGGGCAAGCCTGTAAAGAGCAACATCACCGATAACGAAAGCGCGAAGATGAAGACCTCGCACGGGGTGATACAGGGCTATAACGGAGTAGCGGTGGTTGATAATAAGACACAAGTGATCGTGCATGCAGAGGCTTTTGGCGCGGCCCAGGAGCATGATCTACTTCAGCCGATGCTGGCCGGTACGAGGGAGAACTTTAAGGAGATCGGCAATAAAGAGGACGTATTTGCAAAAGCGAAGGTTGTTGCCGACAGCGGGTATCACACCGAGGTAAACATGAAAATGGCAATGGAAGAAGGCATTGATGCATACATACTGGATACACAATTCCGGAAACGTGATCCTCGGTTTGCGGACATCGATAAGTATAAAGAGCGGTTTCGCCGTGAGCAAAGAGAGCGTAACGGAGCAAAGATGTTATACCGGGCGAAGGACTTTATCTTGAGTGAAGACAAGAGATTCTGCATTTGTCCGGCAAGGAAACGTCTTTACAGAAACGGCGGCAATGTGATTTTGGATCGGAACACAGCGATTAAATTCCGAAGCCGGAAGACCGATTGCCGGGTATGCGAAGTGCGCGAGAGCTGTTTGAGGAATCCTGAAACGAGTGAAGTGCGTCAGGTATGCTTTATTCAGGGGCGAGTTGCGAGTATGGCCGAAACCTTCACCGAAAAGATGAGACAAAAGATAGACTCGATAAAAGGTAGGCTTATTTATAACAGAAGACTCGGTACGGCTGAACCACCCTTTGCCCATATCCGGTCCATACTAAGGCTGGACCGATTCACCCTCCGGGGAAAACGAAAGGTAAACACGCAATGGCTGATGTATTGCATCGTACATAACCTTCTAAAAGTGCATCGATACGGAGAAGAGTTTGCATAGGAAAGCTGAAGATAGAGACATGGGATGAGAAAATCATGCTATTGGCAAGATCGAGACCCATATGGAGCAAAGTGAATAGCCAACGCAAACAAAAATAGTGCGATAACCTCAGAATTTCAATATAATGAAATCAATATTTGATTTTAGACTTTTTCTACAGACTCGTTAAGCATATGAAAACAATGAATATATATGGCCGATTCATAAGCGAAGTTAGAAGTTACTCCCACATCTTAAAGGAGTCAGCGTTTGCAGTTTTGATGAGCGAAGAATGTCTCACGCGTGTCCTTGATGTAAGGGACGATAAACTCAAGGTCGAAGTTATTATGACTGAAGAGATGAAAGAGACCAATAAAGACTATTTTGGATATGGGTTTCTGGTATCATCGAGTTTCCTTATGGCGCTGAATATTGCTGCGCTCGGGCACTTCACCTGGACAATCGGCAACCGCATGTTTTGGCACTGCGAACACATAGGGCCATCCGGAAAGCCTGAGCAGATCTTAATGAATGCCCGAGAAGTCTCCTTCCCGACTGAGAAAGCGTTGCTTACGGAAAATGAGGTACGCAACTCGCTCATAATTCTTGGATCATTGCTACGTGAATCAGAGCAGAATTTCCGGAGGGAATATCTGAAGGGTATACTTCATTTGAACGCAGGATTTGGTGATTTGGCCTTCCATCGAGAGGCGTTTGCCAATTTCTACCGGTCTTTCGAGTATTTCGTCACTACAAGAGTGTTGAAAAAAAAGAAGCTTTCGAACGAGATAAAAGACCTGAAGGAAGGAATACGCTTACTCGGACTACCGGGCAAATTCTGCGACGAGTTCATAAGTCTGTACAAAAAAAGATCGGAACAGATCATGCACGCGCAACGGGTGCCGAAAGACGTAGATTTAGAAGACGTCCTGAAGATAAAAGTCTTCACGGATTACGCTCTTCATAGATATTACCGATCAAAAGCAAATGAATGATTAGAAGAGCACCGACGAGGGAACAAGCCTATGCGCACTGAGAAATAGAAATTGCTTAACCAGTCGCTGCACCGGATCGCGCATAGATCGCGCTCCCGGTGAGCTTCTCGTTGTACGATAATAATGATTAAGGTTGTAGCAATTTTAAGGAGCGTTTAAAATGGCTTTGCACGACACGCCCGTTTCGATGTTGAAGGAATCGCTGAATGAAAACTTGACAGTGGTTGAGTATTGTCTTGCTTATCGAAAAGAAGATAACGGTTGTTTAGGCTATCCAGCAGCCATGCTCCTCTTTTCAATCGTCGATACGATAGGCTCTTATTTCAGAAAAAATAAGGATCTAAAAATACGAATCGATGGGAAACTCAGATTAATCGACAGCGACGGGTATAAGCATTTTTTCATTTTAAACAGCCCATATTTTGAGCAGCAACTTCCTGAAGAAGCAATAAAAACGTTATATGCCAAATTCAGATCATTATTAACTCATAATTCCGTTTTGGGTGCAAAGGCAATGCTCCTTTTAGGAAATAACCACGATCTTGGTGCCTTTCTTAAAGGCAAGGCTAACGGCACAGAGGTTTACATTGTGTCCCTTACTCAATTTTACGCTTTGTGCAAACGGGCAGTTGAGCGTTTTTTGAATGATGCAGATGAAATCGTCCCTAAAAGCAAACAGGGGGCAAGATTTCAATGACTCAACGGAAAATAAAAATACAAACCGGCGTACAACAAAACTTTCCAGCCGACCGGTGATAAACGGGGCACGTTTTTTGTTGTACGAGCATTAAAGTCAAATTTCAAGAGGCACGACGTTGTCTACAAGGTTGCTGCGTTATAGCATGATTTGAAATGACATCTAAATTATTCAAGCAATGCATGATTAGTTTTTTCACGGACTGGCTTAATCACGTCAATAGACTAATAGGTGAAAAAAAGTTAGTACTCTTTTGTGACTACTCGTTTACCAATATTCTTCGGATAGCTGAAAGTCCAACTCATTTTATCTGCGAACTTTATGGTTCTAAAGAATATAAACCTTCTCAGAGAATATCTTTATCCGTAGCTCACAAAGCTGAAAAAGTACCGAGCACTACATCCTTTTTTGTGCCCGGTAATAATATCTGCGATGCCATGACAGCATCAATTACAATCGGGGGCATTGGTAATTCTTTTACTGCATTAAGGATTGGCACTGACCATGATGTAGAAAGAGTTAATAGGATATTTAATTTGAATCGCTTCACGGCTACTATCGTCAGCAACAAGGCACTTCTCCCATTGAAAATTATTGATGCAGATTGTTTGTCATTAATTGACATCGAACTAATTCGAGCCGCTGATTTAAGAATATTTTATAGAATAATACCATCAGCTTTTATTGTTAAGAAGAATATTATGAAGGATAGGTTAGAAAAATGGCTCACAGAGCAAGTGGAGGCAAGTGCAAAGCTGTGCGCAGTAACTAACAAAATAATTGGACTAAATACTACAATTGATTTAATTTCAGACACTTTCGCGAAGCAACTTATTAGCCTTTCGAATCAAGATGTAAAAGAATCTACTATTGATTCCTTTGTGCTTGAAAATGCAAACTATTTCGCCAAAGCCCTTGGTTATATTGATGCCTATAGCCAGAAAACTCTGAAATGGATCGAAAGAGAACCTAATGATCCATACGAAAGCAAACCCGACTATCTTATGAAAAAAGGCAATAATTGTTTTGATATCTTGGATTTAAAAACGGGTGCACTCAAGTATAAATCTGTCACTAAGTCGCTGAGAAGTGGGCGCGACGGCAAGGCGAGAATTCGATTTAATGATTATGTATCAGAATTAATCGCTCAATTACATGATTACAAAAAATATTTTGCTTCTGAAACAAATAGCAAGTGGGCATATATGCAACATGGGATCAAAGTGGAGGATCCCAAACTAATCGGCATTGTCGGGCATTATAATAATTTTGACAAAGATGAAGTAGACACTGTTTTAAATCAGTATAGGCACAATATTGCAATAATGAGTTATTACGACGTTGCCAATTTACTGCGGGCGCAAGTATTAGCGGATAAGGATAGAAGCAGATGATATACCATTATCTGAAAAATAAAATAGCACGACAGCATACAACAACGGCATCGAGCCGACCGGGAATCGCCGCTGCGGTTTTTTTCAAAGGTTGGTTGCCCCGGTCGGCTCATGCCCAGCTTTGTGCGTAATAATAAATTCAAAACGAAGGAGATATTAAACATGAAGAAGATTGTTCTGATATTTTTGTTTTGTCTTGCTATGTCTTTTTTGCTTTTAGCAGCTGAAAAACCCACTGAAGAATCTCTGATCAAAGCATGGGAAGAATTACAGAAAAGGGATTCTAATACCGCGACTTTTGAGAAGATCGCAGATCGCCGATACAAATTTAGGACTAATCTTTTCCCTTTCGTTTATGCACATATGCCTGCCGTAATAATTATTCAAATGCATTTTCCGGGTTAAAAGATTCGAGGTAAGTACTGCGGGTAGGTCAAAAAATAGGCGTTAAATGTAAAAGAATTTACCGTTATAGGAGAAGACAACTTTAAAGCATAAACATCTCACCTTTTTCAGGCACATATGTTTTCAATCCAAATCTTTCATTTACACGACTGCTGAAAACCATTGATACCTCCTCTTCCCCATGGACTATAAAGACCTCCGGTGAATCTTTAAAAAATGATATCCATTCGATAAGTTCTGCTTGGTCTGCATGAGCAGAAAAGCCATTGATAGTATATATAGATGCCTTGACAGCAATCTCTTCTCCAAGTATATGAACCGTCTTTGCTCCATCTACAATTTTCCGTCCCAATGTTCCTTTTCCTTGGAACCCGACAAATATGACGCTGCATTCAAACCTCCAGAGATTATGTTTTAGATGATGTCTAATCCTTCCACCCTCACACATTCCGCTTCCCGCTATTACAATTATGCCTGATTTAATTTTATTTAATGCCATTGATTCCTGGGCGCTTTGGACGAAATGTAATTTTATGGAATCATTGTGATCTTTTGTCGTAAAGAGTTTTTTTGCGTCTTCATCAAAGCATTCAGGGTGCGAAAGATATATTTTTGTTGCCTCCTGAGCAAGTGGACTGTCGAGATAGACATTAATATTATAAAGTCTTTTTTTTCTCACGAGGTTATTCAGAATATAAAGTAAATCCTGTGCCCTGCCTACAGCAAAAGAGGGTATGTATACATTCCCGCCTCTTTTAATGGTTGTTTTTACAGCATCTACAAGCTCGTCTATGCTTTCTTTTAATGGTTTATGGAGCCTGTTGCCGTATGTTGATTCCATTACAATAAAGTCTGCTTCTACGGGATTAAGAGGGTCTTTTACGATAGGATTACCTTTTTTGCCAATATCTCCGGAAAACACGATTTTTTTCTCTTTCGGACTATCTTGAAACCACAATTCGAGTGTACCAGAGCCAAGAATATGCCCTGCGTCCAAAAATCTGTATTTGATACCGTTGCCAATATGGAAAATCTCGCCATACTTTTTTATATCAATAAGGGGCATTACATTCCTAACATCTTCTGTTGTATAAAGTGGAATCACAGGGGGTTTGCCAGCCCTTAGTGCCTTTCTTGTAAGCCATTCTGTATCACTTTCTTGAATATGTGCTGAATCGTAAAGCATTATTTCGAGCAGATCTTCTGTCGCAGATGTTGTGATAATCCTTCCTTTAAAGCCTTCTTTCACAATTCTGGGAAGCATCCCCGAATGGTCAAGATGAGCATGCGTGACAAAAACATAATCGATTTCTTCGGGATTAAAGTCAAATGCAGCCTTGTTAATTTCTTCTGCGTCTTCACCCTGGTACATTCCGCATTCGACAAGAAATTTGAGGTTGTTACACTCCATATAAAAACAGGAACCTGTAACTGTCCTTGCACCACCAAGAAATTTGAGTTTCAAGTTAAAATGCCCCCTTATTATTGATTTTTCAGTTTAGGAAGATTACAATCCATTGCAAACTACCCTTGTTCTTTCTTCCAGAACTAAATCTGGTATTAACATCCACTGTACTGACCATGCTTTACTTTCATCCCTTTCGAGACACACAACACCTACCATTTTAAATGAAATAATATTTTTTTTGGATCGTTACAAAGTAAAAGCGATGTTAATTTGCTGACGTGTAGCAAATGCCTACAGACGCCAGAGGTAGAGTAGAGAACTGGCGTAGTAGCGATGCCCTATCTCCAGTTCTCCCTCATCAAACCGTACGTTCAGTTTTCCCGAATACGGCTTTCCAAGAAAAGAAGGGGCGAGAAAGGGCGCCAAGGACACATCCCGCATGCTCTTAACACAAAGAAGTCATTCAGTAAAAGACCCAAAATATAGGTATACATTTCATAACTTTTTGCTATCTTGGCCTCTTGATTGTTTCGCCCGAGGGACACATCAAATTACTATTTTTGCGCTTACCTGTTTTTATCAAAAATCTTGTTTTCCTTACGCTCCTTATCTCTCGTGATATAATGTCTCACTGTTGTCTGAAAAACAAAGAAATATGTTTATAACAGATATTTTTAAAGACGTATATGAACTTACTGATGAAAGATGGAGTCATATTATAAGAGAGCATCCAGAAGTTGAGCAATATAAAGAAAGAATACAAGAAGTTTTATCGTCACCTGATTATGTGAAGAAAAGCAAAAGAGATGCAGAAGTATTGCTTTACTATAAGTTCTACGACGATATCTTTGATGGAAAATATCTGCTTGTAACAGCCAGGAAAGGTTTGCGTTCATTTATTCTTACCTGTTATATTACTGATATAATTAAAAAGGGAGAAACCTTATGGGAAAAGAAATAAAAATGGCTTATGATGATGAAGGAGATATTCTGGACATTTCCATAGGTGATCCTGAAAAAGCTATTTCCAAAGAAGTTGAAGAAGATCTCTTTCTCAGGGTTAATCCTGTGAGCGGGGAAGTGGTTGGTTTTTCTATCCTGAACTTCAGAAAATGGTTTAAGGATGCAAAAGACATTAAGACCCTTCCTATCAAAGCTGAGCTTGCTGTCTCCTAAAAGCCCATTTCGATAAATTCTTTTTAATAGCTTGCTGAATTTATTTCAGCATCTGATAAAATTAATGTATTACGAGACCTTAAACGAGTTTACGGTGTCAGTTCCTCCCTCGAATTGAATCTCTCCTTACAAGAGACTGCAAGAAATACAAAGCATAGGGCATTAATCATTTTCCAATGGCAATTTGGGCCTTTTTAAGAGACCAAGAATACTTATGATATGGAACAAAGAAAGATTCTGGACAAACCAGAATAACAGAATAAGGTAAATATAGTAAGACTACAGGGAATATCGAGTTCAAAACCATATAAATAGCCATACTTTTATATTGCCTTAATACCCCAGTCAGTGATATGCTATGTCTGTGAGGAAAGTCCGCTTTGAATGGGACGAGGAGAAGGATAAGGAAAACAAAGCTAAGCATAATGTATCTTTTTCGCTGGCTCAACGGGCTTTTCTTGATCCTCACCGTGTCATAGTAGAGGATGTTAACCATAGTACAGAGGAGGAACGATTTTACTGTATTGGCCGTGTCGGTGAGGGAATAATGACTGTTAGGTTTACATACAGGGGTAATGTTATCCGCATTTATGGAGCGGGATATTGGAGAAAAGGGAGGAAGATATATGAAGAGCAAAATAAAATATACTGAAGAACCAATGGGTGAACTGAAAGTCATTAAAGATTTTCTTCCACCACCGGATCAGTTGGTCTTAAAAGAAGAAAACGTTAAGATAACGATTTCATTAAAAAAATCAAGTATTGAATTTTTTAAAAAAGAGGCGAAGAAACACCGTACTTCATATCAAAAAATGATTAGACGGATTATAGATTGGTACGCTTCACATTATCAAAAAAGTGCCTAACAACTCATTCTGAAAATTCGGTATTTATCTGATAATCTGAAATAAATCAGTGTCTCTTGGCTTGCCTTAAGAGTCACCCATGAATATTATAAATCCATGAATAATAAAAAGCCTGATGAACTTTTAAAGAGGGGAATTATAGAATTAGGGCTCACACCCTCAAAGGAACAGATAAACGCCTTCTTGAAATACCTCTCTGAACTCAAGAAGTGGAACAAGGCGTACAATCTTACAGGTCTTCAGAAAGATGAAGATATTATCATCAAACATTTCCTCGACTCCCTCCTCTATCTGAAGGCAATCCCTACCGGTGAAATAAGGATTGCCGATGTTGGAAGTGGGGCAGGCTTTCCAGGGATACCAATAAAAATTCTCAGACCTGAAATCGAAATGTTCCTCATTGAACCATCAAGAAAGAAATCCGCTTTTCTTAATCATATTATTCGACAACTCAAATTAAAAAGGATTGAAGTGATAGAAAAGAGAATTGAAGAAATAAAGGTGGGCCGTGAACTGCCCTTTTCAGTTGATGCAGCAGTTACGAGAGCATTATTCAGTATCCAAGACTTCATAAAAAAGGCAAAGTCTATTGTAAGAGAAGGTGGAATACTAATCCTCAATAAAGGGCCAAAAGTAAGGGAGGAGACAAAGATAATCAGGGAAACCGATTATGAAATCCTAATCTTTCAATTGCCTTTTTCTGATATACAGAGATATCTGGTGGTGTTAAAAGCTTAAAACCTTCTTTAATCCTGCCTCAACAATTTGGCATGGCCTTCTGCTACAAGTGTGTTGTCTGTTTTTCTCATTCTTGCCGATGTTTCAATTATCTTTTTATTCATTCTGATTATAGAAGCTTCAATAATTACCCTTTCACCAACAATGAGCGGATTCCGAAATCTCACAGTTATCTCTGCAGTAATCGCAGGTATACCCCGCAAAAGGGCAGCCTTGACCATTGCCTCATCAAGGAGTGTAGAGATTATTCCACCATGAACAATATCTTTATATCCCTGATGAATCTTCTGTGGAATGAATTCAGTTACAGCACTGTCTTCATGGAGTGAAAACGTGAGATGAAAGCCATAGGGATTTTGCTCTCCGCATACAAAACAGTAATGATCGTCTTCTAATTTTTTCATGGAGAGGGCTTAAGACTCTGTAGAAATGGTTATTTGTTCATCATCTCAAGAAATTCTTTGTTGCTCTTTGTGCCCATGAGTTTCCCAAGGAGGAATTCAATGCTCTCTACTGCACTCAGTGGTGTAAGGACCTTTCTGAGTATCCACATCTTGTTAAGCACATCTTTATCTACGAGCAGTTCCTCTTTTCTCGTTCCAGATGCATTAATATCAATGCTTGGGAATATCCTTCTGTCAACAAGCTTTCTGTCAAGGTGCAGCTCCATATTTCCAGTACCCTTGAATTCCTCAAAAATGACATCATCCATTCTGCTCCCTGTATCAACAAGGGCAGTTGCGAGTATGGTGAGGCTTCCTCCAGTTTCTATATTTCTTGCAGTCCCAAAAAATCTCTTTGGCTTTTGGAGGGCATTTGCATCGAGACCTCCTGAAAGGACTTTGCCACTTGTTGGAATAATAGCATTGTATGCCCTTGCAAGCCTTGTTATACTGTCAAGTAATATAACAACGTTGCGTTTGCATTCGACGAGCCTTTTTGCCTTTTCAATAACTATTTCAGAGACCTGACAATGCCTCTGTGGAGGTTCATCAAAGGTCGAGCTTATGATCTCAGCTAAAGGAACCTGCCTTTTCCAATCCGTTACTTCCTCGGGTCTCTCATCAATCAGGAGTATGATAAGGTGGATATCCCGATGATTTTTCTTGGTTGCCTTCGCTATAGACTGCAGAAGCATAGTCTTTCCAGTCCTCGGTG
>Ga0209324_10001993_pt1 | contig 14128 bp, 14 predicted proteins | sample Rifsed19ft3_FD_184015 | JGI IMG/M metagenome (GOLD analysis project Ga0209324, IMG submission 184015) | Soil microbial communities from Rifle, Colorado, USA - sediment 19ft 3 (version 2) | ecosystem: Environmental > Terrestrial > Deep subsurface > Rock core/Sediment | place: Rifle, Colorado...
CTCTGACCATGTCATCAAACATCTCAAGCTTATCGTACACAATACCAAGATTAAAATGCATATCCGGAGAGTCAGGCATAGACTCTACGGCGCTTAAATATAAATCTTTCGCATCGCTGAGTCTCTTTTCCTGGGAGTAGAGCATACCAAGTACCAGATATGCATTGGGTCGTTTGGGGTCAAGCTCTACAGCCCTTTTAAGATATACTATGGCACTGTCTTTTTCACCCCTCTTTGCCAGTACAAAACCAAGGTGAATATGAGCATCTATATCAGACGGGTCTCCTTGAACAACCTTCAAATATTCTTTTTCTGCGTTGTCGTATTCGCCTGCTTCCTCATACAAATATCCAAGATATGCATGCATCCTTGTATCCCTTGGTCTTGCGGCAACCACTGTCACTGCCTTCTGAATGGCCTTAGGATAGTCCTTAATTTCCTTATAAAGGTATGATAATTTAAAAAGCAGATCAAAGTCTCTCGGGTTATGCTCAAGCGACTTTTCCACAACAGCTATCGCTTTATCAAATTTCTTATCCTGCGCATACAATTGCATTAGTTGTACTACTGCATCACGGCTGTAAGGATTAACATCTTCAAGTATTTCCTTATAGACCCTCTCTGCATTATCATAATCTTTTTCCTTTAGATATACGGCGGCCGTCTTAAGGTATGGCTGCTCATAATTTTTCTTCCTTGCTATTGCCTTTTTATAATATTTCCGTGCCTTCCCTGTCTTGCCCTGTTCAGAATAAATGTCTCCAAGATAAACATACCCCGTCGGATTATCAGGGTCCAGTTTAATCCCCTGCCGGATTGACTCCTCGGCTTCAACCAGTCTCTTCAAATTGGCAAGCGCTATTCCCCTGTTTAAATATACCTTAACTGAACCAGGCTCTTTTTCTATAAGCTGATTGAACGTCTCAACAGACTTTTCATAATCTCCGGCATTAAAGTACATCTCCGCCAATAAAAAGATCGCTGGATTAGGCCGCGGCGCCACGGCTATCAACCTCCTCATACTCTCAATAGCGCTTTCAACCTGTCCCAGCTTGGCCTGAAGTGTAGCAACACGGCTTAAAATAAAAAGTGATTTCTCGTCAAGAGAAAGGGCTGTCTCATACTTTTTAAGCGCTTCCTTAAGATTACCGTCCTGCTCCTCCATATAACCCTGAAGATAATTATAATATGCCTCAGGTGAGCTCACGATCTGAACATCCTGCGCAATTTCCAGTGTCTCATCCGTCCTGACAGGTGAGATCTGCTTAACAGGCATACATGCATTAACAAATATTACTGACGATATAATTAAGATGATTGATCTTAAGGCCATCTAATTCCTTTCTGTTATAAACATCAAAATAAATCCCCTTAGTCCCCTTTTTCAAAGGGGGAAATCACTCATTATTATTATTGACTATGAACTTTTTCAAGGTTATCGAATTTTGTATATTTATCTATGAACGCAAGTTTCACTGAACCAATTGGACCATTTCTCTGTTTACCAATGATAATCTCTGCAATTCCCCTGTTTTCCTCGGTCTGTTTATATACCTCTTCCCTGTTAATAAACAAGATTACATCTGCGTCCTGTTCAATAGCGCCCGATTCACGCAGGTCAGCAAGCATAGGCCTCCTGTCATGCCGGGACTCAATAGCACGATTTAACTGAGAAAGAGCTATTACAGGTACATTCAATTCTTTAGCAAGGGCCTTCAATGACCTTGAGATATCTGATATCTCCTGTTCACGGTTATCGGCCCCGCCCCTTCTGCCGGTAACCCTCCCTCCCATAATCTGAAGATAGTCAACAATTATAAGGCTCAGACCATGCTCTGCTTTCAGCCTTCTTGCCTTAGCCTTTATTTCAAGTGCAGTTATCGAAGGCGTATCATCTATAAAAATCGCTGATTCAGATATACGGCCGGCAGCATTTGTCAATTTCGGCCAGTCAGATTTACCGAGAAAACCGGAGCGTAATTTATGTGCATCTACCCTTGCCTCTGAACATAATAATCTTGTGACTATCTGCTCCTTTGTCATCTCAAGGCTGAAGATTGCAACAGGCTCTTTCTTTTCAATACCGGCATGCTGGGCAATAGACAAACAAAATGCAGTCTTTCCCATCGAGGGTCGTCCTGCAATTATAACCAGATCCGCAGGATGAAACCCTGTTGTCATATTATCAAGATCAATGAATCCTGAAGGAACTCCAACCACACGCCCCTTCTTCTCTGACAGCCTCTCTATCGTCTCAAAGCTGTCTTTAATAATATCCTTTATATGGATAAACGAACGTTTTATCTTATTCTCTGATATGCTGAAGATGGAATTCTCTGCAAAATCGAGGAGGTCATCAACATCCTGCAAATTCTCATACCCCCTCGTAACTATCTCTGTGGCCGTGTTAATCAAATTCCTCAGCAGGGACTTTTCAGAAACAATCTTTGCGTGATATCTGATATTGGCAGCAGTTGGAACAGTGTTGGACAGCATGGAGAGATACGTCACACCACCCACTATCTCAATGTCATTCTTCTTTCGTAAATAGTCAGTAAGTGTTACCAGGTCTATCGCCTCATTTTTTTCATTCAATTCGAGCATGGAAATAAATATTCTTTTATGCGCCTCTTTATAAAAATCATTGGCATTTATAATCTCAATAGCCTTATATATAGCGCCGTTCTCTATCAGGATAGCGCCCAAAACTGATTGTTCGGCCTCGATGTTCTGAGGAGGTACTTTAAATGCCGGATCTTCTATATCAGTTGTATATGCGCCCATCTGCATCCCTGTTAAAATCTAATTACCATCAATTAATCTACTTCTATCAACATGCACTTTCTTTCCTGCTTTAACATCCGTGACAAAGAAATGCCTATCGTCTTTTCCTTCGGTAATAATCTTTTCAATATTATTATTCATGGCATATTCAGTTGCCAGCTCAATAGTCTGCAGGCCTGTGTCAGAAATAACTTTATATCCGGCGTTCCTTAATACCCCGGATAACTCAATAGATAACTCAATACTTTTACCCATAGATTTCTGAGATAAAAAGACCAGGTATTTGATGCTTTCATCAGGAAGCGATACACCATATCTCTTTTCTTTAGCCATAATGATGGATTCCACATCAATTGCGAATCCTGTTGACGGGCAGTCAGCGCCAAACCTGCCGATCAGATTATCATATCTGCCCCCTCGTCCAAGCGGATAGGCGACACCATCATGAAATATTTCGAAAAACAATCCTGTGTAGTAGTCAATTCCCCTCGTCTCACATAAATCAATCAATACCTGCGCTTTAAGACCATACACAGATAACAGCTTATAGATTTCATTCAGATTACGTAATGCCTGATTTGACTCTGCATTGCTTATTATACCTTCAGCCCTGTCAAACACTTCCGCAGTTCCAAAGAGCTTCATTACGTTCAATACGTTTTCCTTCACTGACATTTCTGCTCCGGCATTGTCAAGCACTGAGGCTGCAAGGCACCCATCCTTTTTTGACATGGCATCCCGTAAGGCATTCTCAACGTCCGGCGAAAATGACCCTTGCATTGATTTCTTAAGGTAGGACATTATTCCCGAAAGATAGCCTGCATGACTGATTACAATCTTAAAGTCTTCAATCCCGAACCTTCTGATAGACTCTGATGCCACGGCGATAATCTCTGCATCTGCTTCCGGAGATGCCTCACCTGCAAGTTCACAACCCGCCTGAAACATCTCCCGCTCCAGTCCGGCATGAGACTCTTCATATCTGAAAACATTCCCGTAATAACACAGCCTTAATGGTTTAGGTTCATCTGCAAGTATGCCGGCAACCATCCTTGCAACCTGCGGTGTAATATCCGGCCTTAACAACATCAGTCTGCCGCTGTCCCGGTCCACAAATTTATAACTCTTTTCCAGCAATGTACTGCTGAGTCCTCTGGCAAGGACATCAAGATATTCAAAGACAGGCGGGATTACTTCCCTGAAGCCCCATTTAAGAAAAGTGGCAAGTACAGTGTCCTGTACATGACGCCTGAGCAATGCACTGGCTGGTAAATGTGTTGCCATCCCACGAGGGGTTGATGTACCGGACGGCTGGATGTTTTTTTTCATAAAAATCTATATACTAAAGGAATACGCGTAATTACTTTGAAATATTTCAATTATATTACATATAACATTTTAAACAGTTAATTGCAATCTTGACAGGCAGGAATAATATCACATATGCAACGGACGACTTCGTAAAAAGCCCATATGCAAGGCGCGCAAATCCTGAGGAATGAGGCGTACTTTTCGTACGCCGCAGTGACGAAGGATGCAGTGCAACGCCGCAGATGGGGTTTTTACGAAGTCGTCACAGCTTTATTTGCTTCACTGACAGAACGTTAGGCATCTTCTTAATCTGTTCCATAAGCTCAGGCGAGGCAGGAGAGTCTATGCTTATTACTGACAAAACCTTTCCTCCGGGCACATCTCTTCCAAATTGCATACGCGCAATATTAATATTGTGCTGAGCAAGGATCGTACCTATATTGCCGACTACTCCGGGCTTATCTACATTAGACAACACTATCATATATCCTTCCGGTACAACTTCAAGCGGATAACCGTTAATCTCTATTATCCTGGGGTCCCTCCTGCTGAAGAGCGCTCCCTTTGCCTCATTGGTACCGGCGCTTGTCTGCACTTTAATGGTAATAAGACTGATATAATCCCCGGCATCACGGTTCTTCGATTCCTCGACCCCAATCCCCCTCTCCTGGGCAATTATAGGGGCGTTTACGTAATTAACCGAGTCTTCAAGAATCGGGGTCAGCAATCCTTTGAGTGCGGCTATTGTAAGAGGAGCAGATGAAAGTTCGGCAACTTTTCCACGATACTCAATGCTGACCTTTTCTATAGCGCCTTCACTAATGCATGCCTGAAAGGCCCCCAGTTTCTCTGTAAGGGGAATATAGGGCTGCAGTCGCGACAGAACGTCCGGAGAAACTGACGGAAAGTTCGCTGCATTCCTTATGACGCCCTTTGTGATATAATCAACCATCTGCTCCGCAATAGCAAGCGCAACATTTTCCTGAGCCTCTGTTGTTGAGGCGCCAAGGTGCGGTGTACAGACAAAATTATCAAGGGAGAGAAGAGGGTTTTGCGCATCAACCGGCTCCTGCACAAATACATCGAAGGCAGCGCCGCCTATTTTATTTGATTTCAATCCCTCATACAGCGCCGTTTCATCAACAATGCCGCCGCGTGCACAATTGACTATCAGCACACCTTCCTTCATTTTACTAATTGCATCAGCGCCTATGAGATTCCTGGTCTCGGGAGTGAGCGGTGTATGAATGGTAATAAAGTCAGAACGGCGGTAAACCTCATCGAGAGATACCAGTTCAACACCCATTTTCTGCGCATTTTCCTGCGACAAATACGGGTCAAATGCAAGAACATTCATTAAAAGACCCTGCCCCAGCTTCGCAACATGCCCGCCAACCCTGCCCATACCCACTATGCCCAGTGTCTTATTGTAGAACTCCTGTCCTGTAAACTTGTTCTTTTCCCATTTGCCGTTCTTTATAGACGCAGTGGCCTGCGGGATGAGACGAACAAGAGACAAAAGCATGGCAATGGCATGTTCGGCTGTGGTAACTGTATTGCCTCCCGGCGTATTCATTACAACAATGCCCTTCTTCGTGGCCGCAGGGACATCTATATTGTCGAGACCTGCGCCAGCCCTTCCAACCACCTTAAGTTTCGTTGCAGCATTAACCACATCTGCCGTAACCCTGGTAGCGCTTCGTACGACAAGACCTTCATATTCACCGATTATACTGATTAATTCAGACGGGCTTAATTTTGTTTTTACGTCAACGGAGAGACCGGCGTTCCTCAGTATTTCCACGCCTTTATCAGATATGCTGTCACTGACGAGTACTCGCATCACAAGACACTGTGCTTAATCAATTCTGATATCCCTGATCATATCTCTGATTCGGGACCTCAGATATTAAGAAAGACCTCCTCTGCTCTTTTCAGGCCGCTTCCGAGTTCACCACCGGAATAGCCCATTTCTTTCAATACCATCTCTGTAGCGGCTATTGCTGTTATCACATCAAACTTATCACAGTAACCCATATGGGATATTCTGAATATTTTCCCCTTAAGATGGTCCTGACCACCTGCGGCAGTAATGCCGTGTCTTTCCCTCAACCTCTTATATATCTGCTGACCGTCGAAACCTTCAGGAGACTTAACTGCAGTCACTGCATCACTCGGCGATGTCTTAGGCAGCAGTTCAAGACCAAACCCCTTCATTCCCTCTCTTGTTGCGGTTGCCAGAAGTTTGTGTCTTGCAAATATATTTTCCAGCCCCTCTTCTCTTAATGTCCTGAGAACCTGCTGAAGTCCGATAATCAGGGAAACGGCAGGGGTATAAGCAGTAGTATTTTTCTTAATATTGTCCCGTTCTTTTTTAAAGTCAAAATAGAACCTTGGACACTTCGCTGTCTCATTCTTCCTCCAGGCCTTTTCACTGACACTGGCAAAGGCGAGACCCGGCGGCAGCATTAATGCCTTCTGAGATCCGGTAACAAGTATATCAATTCCCCATTCATCCGGTTTTATGTCAAAGACACCAAGTGCGGTTATAGCATCAACAACAAACATTGTATCAGGGAAGTTCTTTACAATCTCACCGATAGCCTTTACGTCATGAGCTACACCGGTGGATGTCTCGCTTGCCTGTACATACACAGCCTTTATTGAGGGATCTTTTTTAAGAAGATCCGATATAACGGCCGGATCTACTGCGTCTCCCCATTCAACTTTGATTTCAGCAGCATTAATACCAAAAGCCTTGCATATCTTTCCCCAACGCTCACCAAACTTTCCGCCATTTACTGTGATGACCTTATCGCCTGGGGTAAGGAAGTTTGAGACAGATCCTTCCATTGCACCTGTACCGCTTGACGCCAGTATCAGGACATCATTACTCGTCTGAAACAGCCACTTGAGCCCCGCAATCACATCCTCCATTACCGGCGTAAAATCAGGAGAACGGTGATGAATCATAGGATGTGCCATTCTGAGGAGTACATCAGGCGGCACCTGTGTTGGACCTGGCGCTAATAAGTATTTTTTATTCATGGGGTGCTAACTTAGCATGTTTAAGTTTTGCTTGTCAAGTATTTTAATGTCTCTTTTGCGGCCCTCTGTTCAGCCTCTTTCTTGTTCTTTCCAATACCCAGTCCCAGCACTTCGCCGTCAATCAGAAGTTCAACTTCGAAGGTCTTTTTATGATCCGGTCCCATCTCCTTTGAAACCCTGTAAGAAGGCAATTCCAGATCATGTCCCTGGCAGTACTCCTGAAGATCTGTTTTATAATCGAGGCTGATCCCTTCACGCGTTATTGTCTGAATCTGAGCAACAAATACCATCCTTATGAAGCCGTCTGCAGCCGGTAATCCCCCGTCGAGATAAATGGCCGCAATAACAGCCTCTAATGCATTTGCAAGCAAAGACTCTTTTTTCCTGCCGCCGGTATGTTCTTCGCCCCTCCCGAGTAAAAGATATTCACCAATATCCAGCTCAGCGGCAATCTTTGCCAATGATGCCTCGCTGACCATCATAGACTTAATCTTTGACAGCTCCCCTTCCTGATAGTGGAGAAAGTTTTCAACGAGGTATGAACTGATGGAAAGGTCCAGGACTGCATCACCAAGGAATTCCAGCCGCTCGTTGTCTTTATAATTAAGGTCCGGATTCTCATTAACATATGACTTATGTGTGATGGACTCCAGGAGAAAGTCAATATTAATGAAATAATATGAAAGTTTCTTTTGAAGGTCTCTTGTCAGATCATCTTTCATAAACATTAACCTGTGAATTTCCTGAAAAGGATACAGGCATTAGTCCCGCCGAACCCGAATGAGTTGGACAATGCAACATCCACACTGAACACGCGGGATTTGTTAGGCACATAATCCAGGTCGCATTCAGGATCAGGGAATTCATAATTGATGGTAGGAGGAATTACACCCTTTTCAATGGCCAATACTGAGAATACGGCCTCTATACCGCCTGCGGCCCCCAATAAATGCCCTGTCATTGATTTGGTAGAACTGACAGGTATATCGTAAGCCTTTTTCCCAAAGACTGCCTTAATTGCAGATGATTCATTTTCATCATTGAACTTTGTAGATGTACCGTGTGCATTGATGTATGAAACATCATCAGGGGACAAACCGGCATCATTCAGCGTAACATTCATACAACGGGCTGCCCCAACCCCTTCAGGGGCAGGCGATGTTATATGATATGCATCACCTGTCATGCCATAACCACATACTTCTGCATAAATCCTGGCCCCGCGTCTTTCTGCCATAGTAAGTTCTTCCAGTATCAGGACTCCGGCGCCCTCTCCCATTACAAAACCGTCTCTCATTGCGTCGAACGGCCGGCTTGCCTTTTCCGGTTCATCATTTCTTACAGATAGTGCACGCATTGCACAGAACCCGGCGACTGCGAGAGGACTTATTGTTGATTCAGTGCCTCCTGCAATCATTATATCGGCATCACCGCGCTGAATTATTTTAAATGCATCACCAATAGCATGGGTACCTGTAGCGCACGCAGTTACTACTGCTGAGTTTGGACCCTTTGCACCAACCATGATTGCAATATGACCGGAGACAAGATTTATTATTACCATCGGGATAAAAAAAGGGGTCAGCTTCTTTATACCACCTTCAAGAAATTTTATATGATTGGACTCTATTGCAGGCAGTCCCCCAATCCCGGCCCCGACATACACACCTGCCCTGTCTGCTATTGCCTCTGTAATCTCAAGCCTTGCATCTTCAACAGCCATCTTAGCCGCAGCAACGCCGAACTGGATAAATCGGTCCATTTTCTTTATCTCTTTTTTCTCGATAAAGTCTGCAGGGTCGAAATCCTTTACCTCAGCCGCAATCTGAGAAGGGAGCTCCGATGGATCGAACCGTGTTATCCTGCCTATTCCGGATTTTCCGTCGCACAGGGATTGCCAGGTTTTTTCCACCCCGATGCCAAGGGGTGTAACAAGTCCAATGCCTGTTACTACTACACGTCTTTTCAAGACTACATCCTCTCTTTTATATAGTCTACTGAATTCTGCACAGTGATTATCTTTTCTGCATCTTCATCAGGTATCTCGATACTGAATTCCTCCTCAAATGCCATAACCAGCTCCACTGTATCCAGTGAATCTGCTCCGAGATCTTCCACAAATGATGCATCCGGGGTTATTTCCTCCTCGTCAACCCCAAGTTGTTCACCGACAATCTTTTTAACCTTTTCTTCTACTGATAATGCCACGGGTAAATCACCTCCTTCTTACGATTTTTTGATATTTGTAACTACTCATTTGTGTATTCACTCATGATTTACCCCTAAAAGCCTTCAGCCTTCAGTCTTCAGTCTATCTACCCTGGTAGTTACTAATATTTGTTTTTTATATTATTACATATACATCCCGCCATTAACATGAATAACCTGTCCTGTGATATATTTAGCCTCATCTGAGGCAAGGAACCTCACAGCATCAGCTACATCTTCAGGCATACCAAGTTTCCCCATAGGAATCTGACTCAGTAATGCCTTTGTAACATCTTCAGGCAGCTTCTTAGTCATGTCTGTTTCAATGAAACCGGGCGCTATGGCATTTGCCGTAACTCCCCTGTTAGCATACTCTCTTGCAATTGATTTTGTAAATCCTATGATACCGGCCTTTTGAAGCAGCATAATTTGCCTGTCCGCTGTTACCCATCAGACCAACGATTGATGCAATGCTGATGATCCTTCCGTACCTGTTTTTTACCATCCCCTTAATCACAGCCCTGGTACAATTAAATGTTCCTGTAAGATTTATCCTCATCACATCATCCCATTCACTGTCCTTCATGCGAAGTAAAAGGTTGTCTCTTGTTATCCCTGCATTGTTAACAAGAATACTTATTTTATCAAACACCTTTATAACCTCCGCTGCTGCATTCTCCATACTTGCAAATTCTCCAACATCCGCCTGTATGGCTAAAGTTCTCCTTCCGGTGCTGTCTCCGATAACCTTCATAGCAGATTGCAGTTCACTGATATTAATATCTATTCCTGCTATGTCAACTCCGTCCTTTGCAAGCGCATTGGCTATCGCATATCCAATGCCGCGGCTCGCGCCGGTTATAAGTGCTACCCTGTTCTCCGTCATTGATTTCTCAACCCCTCTATGGTTTTCTCCAGACTCTCCGCATCCTCTACATTAAACAACTCTGCCGTCGTTTGCAACTCCCTTGCAATCCTCTTCTGTAATCCTGTAAGAACACGTCCCGGTCCCACTTCAATAAATGTATTATATCCTTCCTTAATGAGAATCTGCATGGAATCATCCCATTTTACAGGGTTGGTCAACTGCCGGACAAGTGCATCCTTAATGTCACCGGAATCATTAACCATAACAGAATCAACATTAGTAATTAAAGGGATTTTAAGGTTTGAAAATGTGATATTGTCCAGCACCTCTGATAATTTCTGCGAAGCCGGTTTCATTAGAGGTGAGTGCGATGGAACACTCACATTAAGAGGTATTACCTTCTTTGCTCCCTTCCCCCTTGCCAACTCCATTGCCTTTTGAACTGCCCCGGAAGTACCTGCAATGACTATCTGCTCCGGTGTATTATAATTAGCAGGCGTTACAAAATCTTCTCCGCTTGTTGTCGCCGACTTACAGACCTCAATAACATCAGCCCTTGATAACCCGAGCAATGCTGCCATCATGCCGCTCTTTTCCTGCACGGCATCCTGCATGAACCTGCCCCTCTGCTGTACCACAGTAAGGGCATCTTCAAGTAACAATCCACAGGCGGATACTATTGCCGAGTACTCTCCAAGGCTATGACCGGCAACAACATCCGGCATTATATTCTCCCTTGTCAGTATACTCCAGGCAGCAATGCTGGTGACTAAAATAGCAGGTTGAGTATATTCTGTCAAATTGATTTTGTCACCTAAGTTATCAAAACATAACCCCTTTATGTCCCACTTAAGAATCCCTTCTGCAATGTCAAAAACTTCTCTTGCAGAGGAATAGTTATCATACAGTGACTTACCCATTCCAACATATTGGGACCCCTGTCCCGGAAACAAAAAAGCAACTTTCCTTACCATTTTATCAGCGCAGCCCCCCATGTAAGGCCGCCCCCGAATGCCTCAAGCAGGATATTATCTCCCTCTTCTATCCTGCCTTCTTTTACTGCCTCATCCAGTGCAATAGGGATTGATGCAGCCGATGTATTACCATACCTGTCAAGATTTATCATGAACCGCTCCATCGGAACATTAAGCTTTTTCCCAATTGCCTGGATTATCCTCAGATTTGCCTGATGTGGAATAAATAATTTTATATCGTTTGCCGTCAGTCCGTTACTTTTTAATGCATCATTAATTGATGCACACATTGTGTTAACAGCCACCTTGAATGTCTCATTGCCCCGCATTTTGACGAATTGCTGCCTGTTATTTATCATGTCCTCTCCGGGTGGAATGCGTGAACCTCCGCCAGGTACATAAAGCATATCCCACGATGTGCCGTCAGAATAAAGATGTGATGAGACAATACCCTTATCACCGGTATCAGCTTTCAATATGACTGCGCCGGCGCCATCGCCGAATAGCACACAGGTGTTTCTGTCTGTCCAGTCTGTCACCTTTGAAAAGACATCAGAACCTATAACAAGTCCCGTCTGATACATTCCGGATTTTATGTACTGGTCTGCAACAGATAGTGCATAAATAAAACCTGAGCATGCCGCAGAGAGATCAAATGCAAAAGCACGTTTTGCTCCAAGCCTGTTCTGAACAAGACATGCTGTGGATGGAAATAACATATCAGGCGTGACTGTAGCAACAATAATGAAATCAATATCCGAAGGTTTAATACCTCCATCATTGATTGCCTTTTCTGCTGCATAACAGGCCAGGTCAGAAGCCGCTTCGTCTTCAGAGGCAATCCGTCTTTCGCTTATTCCTGTCCTTTCAACAATCCACGCATCTGATGTGTCAACCATCTTTTCAAGATCTTTGTTCGAAAGAACTCTTAACGGCAGGTAGGAACCTGTGCCGATTATCCGGGAACGGATGGACATCCTAATTCATATCCTCCTTGAAAAATTGCATTAACTCTGAAACATCTTTCTGAAGATATTGTACGGTCTGAACTTCCGATAATTTAACTGACATCCGTATTGCATTCTTAATCGCCTTTGGCGTAGATCTGCCATGACATATTATACTGACTCCGTTAACTCCAAGCAATGGAGCGCCTCCATACTCTGCATAATCAACCTTCTTCTTAAAAGAGGCAAATGCCTTCTTAAGCAGGAGATACCCGATCTTACCTGATGACGATTTCCTTATTTCACGCGACAACATTTTTCCCATTGTATCAGCAACTGCTTCACTGATCTTGAGCGCCACGTTGCCAATGAATCCATCACATACTATAACATCTGCACTACCGCTGTAAACATCCTTACCTTCAACATTACCTATAAAATTAAGCGGACTGTTTTTGAGATACCTGAAGGTCTCCCTGGTAAGGATGTTTCCCTTGGTATCTTCTTCACCAATACTCAATAATCCTATCCTCGGGTTCTCTTTCTGCAGCATCTTTACTGCATATGCATGCCCCATAATAGCAAACTGATAAAGATGTTTGGGTTTACAATCTACGTTTGCTCCAACATCAAGCATTACAGCAACCCCTTCAAGTGTAGGCAGGATAGCAGCAATTGCAGGCCTTTCAACACCCTTTACAGGCCCCAGTATCAACAGGGAGGCTGCCATAGCAGCGCCGGTATGGCCTGCACTGACAACCGCTGAAGCCTTTTCGTCGCGGACCAGCTTTGTAGCAACTACTATGGATGAGTCTTTTTTCTTACGAAGTACTGAGACAGGACTTTCATGCATTTCAACCCGTTGTGATGCATGACAGATGGTTATCGGGAGACCTGCGGTACGATGTTTGTCAAGTTCACTACGGAGCAGTTTTTCGTCGCCGACAAGCACTATCTCTGCATTGTACTCTCTTGCGGCTAAGACTGCACCCTCAACTTCTGCAGCCGGAGAACTGTCTCCACCCATAGCGTCTAAAGCAATCGTCATTCTGATTTTCTACCGGTTATTTCTCGACAACAGCTATTACTTCCCTGCCTTTATATGTTCCGCAGGCGGGACATACACGGTGAGCTAATTTTGTTTCGCGGCACTCCGGACACTGGACATATCCCGGCATAGCAAGTTTTTTATGTGATCTCCTCTTGCCGCCCCGGGACCTGGATATTTTGTGTTTTGGATTTGGCATTGTATCAATCTCCTTATTCAAATAGTTTTTTTATTACACTAAACGGACTCTGAACTTCCTCGTCTTTACACCCGCACTTTTTTATGTTCAGGTTCTGCCCGCACTTTGGGCAGAGACCCAGGCAATCCGGCCTGCATAAGGGGTGCATCGGCATTGCAAGCATAAGCTGCTCTCTGAAGATATTATTCAATTCAACTTCATCACCGGCATAATGGTTTATATCCAGATCTCCCCTGTGGAGCGCTGTTTCCATATCAGTATCATAATTACTGAATGGTTCTTCCTGACAGTAAAAATCTGTACTTACAGGATAAGAGAATTCTCCGGCACACCTGCTGCAGACAAGTTTCAGGCTCGTCCTGAGTGTACCATCTACAAAGAACACCCTGCCCTGCCGGGTAACCACTGCATCTATATGGACATCATCATCCAGCATCAGGTCCGGCGGTTTAACACCTAAACTGTTCGCCGTCTCAACGCTATTAATTTCAATACCTTCATCCGGGATTTTACTCACTATTATCTTCATAGAGGTTTTACTGCCTTCACCGGAAGAGAATAATATAACCTTCTAACCGAATTTGCAATTATACAGAATTGATGCACACTTGTCAATTATTTGAATGCATGCCTGGCAACCACCCGGTAAGTGTATAATAAGACAATTATCACGACGATCATGGCAGTCATTGAAGTATTCAGCAAAAGAAATGTTATGCCTATAAGAGGGAAAAGGGCATA
>Ga0209324_10001997_pt1 | contig 14121 bp, 12 predicted proteins | sample Rifsed19ft3_FD_184015 | JGI IMG/M metagenome (GOLD analysis project Ga0209324, IMG submission 184015) | Soil microbial communities from Rifle, Colorado, USA - sediment 19ft 3 (version 2) | ecosystem: Environmental > Terrestrial > Deep subsurface > Rock core/Sediment | place: Rifle, Colorado...
AATTCAATATCATGGCAGATAAACTTAAGGGATATGTTGACCAGTTAGCCCTGCAAAAGATGCTTTTTGAGGGGATAATAGATGCAATGCCATTTCATCTCTATGCTGTGGATAGAGATTTCAATATTGTTGTATGGAATGCAAAAAGGGAAGAAGGCATATTCGGCATCAAAAAAAAGGAGGCCGTGGGAAAAAACATCTGGCAGACACTTGATATAACCCATTCCATTGCCTTGACTCCAAAAGCCAGAGATGAAATGAAAGAGGAATTTATTCAGGTCTTTAAAACCGGCAACCCTGTTGAAAAAGAAGAGGTTTCCGACAGTTTCGGGGAGAAGAGGTTTTTCAAGATCACAAAGCTCCCCCTTACGATGCCGGACAGCGAACCACCGGCTTATGTTATAACCATACTTCAGGATATAACCGATTCGCGAAGACTCGAGATGCGCTATATGGCGCGGGAAAGGCTGGCTGCAATAGGACAGATAGCAGCAGGGATTGCCCATGAAATAAATAATCCCATGGCGTCCATGGCGGTATGCGTTGAATCCCTGATTAAGAATATTCTGCCTGATAATTTTGAAAAAAAAGAAGACTACGATAAAGCTTATAGATATCTGAAGATTGTAGAATCTGAGATATACAGGTGCAAAAATATAACCACAAACCTCTTGAATTTCAGCAGGGAACGAAGCCTCGTTATAAACGAAATAAATATCAATAACACCCTGACTGAAACAATAAGGATGGTTAACCTCCAGCAGAAATACAAAGAGTTCACTGTCAGGCTTAATCTGGACGATGAACTGCAAAATGTATGTGCTGATGAAGGCCTGCTCAGGCAGGTCTTTTTAGCTATCGTAATAAATGCATTTGAGTCAATGAAGGCAGGAGGGGAACTCGTTATATCAACAGCAAACGGCAGGGATGCCGGCGGCCCTGTTGTCAAAATGACATCAGCGATAACGGCTGTGGTATTCCCAGTGAGCATATGAATAAGATATTTGAGCCGTTTTTCACAACCAAGGGCAATAGCGGCACAGGGCTTGGTCTTGCTGTCTGTTACGGTATTGTAAACCAGCATGGCGGAAGGGTTGAGGTTGAATCAGAGGTGGGTAAGGGTAGTGTGTTTTCTGTAATCCTTCCGGTTGCCCCTAAAAATATTTTGAAAAACCAAATAATTATATAAGTGAACCCCGTTAGAAGTCCACATAACGAAAGTGGCAAAAAACAAATAATAAAGCAACATCAAAGATGGAGACTTCTAACGGGGTGAAGATTTCAGGCTCAATGGGCGCATAACACTGGTGATACAAGGTATGAAACAAAAAAAGGTACGTGTCCTAATTGTTGACGATGAAATAAACTTTTCTTCTGTTGTAAGCGAAGAGCTTACCAATGAGGGTTTTTATGTGGAACAGGTCTCGGATGGCAAAGATGCTCTGAAACTGCTTCAGCAGGGCGAGTATGATGTGGTTTTGCTTGATATAAATATGCCGCAGCTAAGCGGCATAGATGTTTTAAAGAAATTCCAGAGGGACGACCTGCCGCCTGAGTTTATAATGATTACTGGTTATGCCTCTGTGCAGACGGCAATTGAGGCAATGAAACTTGGCGCATACGACTATATTACCAAGCCGTACAGGATTGAGAAACTCAAAACCCTGATAGAGAAGGCATGGGATAAAAGACGGATAAGGCGCGAGAATATTATCCTCCGTACCAAGTTAAAGGAGGATGATATGGTGATAGATACAAAAAGCCCTCTCCTGCTGGAGATACTGGAGGCAGCAAGAAAGGTTGCATTGACAAATGCACCTGTGCTTATTTCAGGAGAGAGCGGCACAGGTAAGGAGCTCATGGCCAGGTTCATTCACAACTCATCACAGAGGGCAAACGGCCCTTTTATAGCCTTTAATAGCGGCGCGATACCTGATTCAATACTGGAGAGTGAACTGTTTGGCTATGAAAAGGGGGCCTTTACCGGTGCGCAGACAAATAAGCCCGGGTATTTTGAACTGGCGGACAGGGGAACGCTTTTCCTTGACGAGATTGGAGATATAAGCCCGTCAATGCAGGCGAAACTGCTCCGTTCCATAGAGACCAACCGATTTTTTAAAGTAGGGGGGATAAAAGAGATTGAGGTGGATATAAGGGTAGTGGCTGCAACAAATAAGGATTTAAAGAAAGAGGCTGAAGCAGGAAGATTCCGGCATGACCTCTACTACAGGCTCGCTGCAATGAACATACATCTGCCGCCACTAAGGGAGCGGAAAGGCGACATACCGCTGCTCGTGGAAGGGTTCCTTGAGTCAAAGAGGGACAGGAAGAAGGTGGATGGCGAAGTGATGAAAAGGCTTATGGCATATCCATGGCCAGGCAATGTAAGGGAACTCAGGAATGTGATACAACGCGCAGTGATACTTTGCAAAGGCCAGGCAATCACCATAAAAGACCTTCCACTTGAACTCCAAAACCCCTCCCAAACGTGGTGGGACGAAAAAATATCTTCTTCCTCCCTTCCCCCTTTAAAGATACTTGAAAAAGAACACATAAAGGTTGTTATGCAGCAGGTGGGCGGTCACAAGGGAAAGGCCTCCCGCATCCTTGGTATAGACCCAAAAACCCTTTATAGAAAAATAAAAGAATATGGACTGGAGTAAAAGGAGAAGTCAATAAACTTCATTTCCCATTAGTTTGCCTTCAGCCCGGCAAATTCTCGGCGAGCCGGCTTTCTAATACGATACCCATATCACAAATTGGAGATGTATCCAACTATAACCAACGGTTCATGTCTTTTAATATCTATTGTGGCGATAAGCCCTAACTAATCAGGCAAAATGCCCAATCCCATCCAAGAAGTACGTCCATCCAATAAAATAATCTCCTTCTAAATCAACTAGTTAACAGACTGGCATATTTGTTGCTGAGTTATATCATGCATCAATCGAATTATGCACTTCACCTTGTTTTAATCGTACAAATAACAAAGAGGGGGTAATTATATATGGCGTTTCAATGGAGACAGGACCTGTCAGTGGGTTTTCAGGAAATAGATGACCAGCACAAGGAGCTGTTACGGAAAATCAATGACTTATTGGAAAGCATAGAACAGAGCAGGGGTATCCAGGAAGTAAAGAACATGATTAAATTTCTTGAAGACTACACTGCAACGCATTTCTCAGCAGAAGAAAAATTGATGCTCAAGTACAACTATAACGGCTATCCAGCGCAGAAAACTGAGCATAACAAATTTATCAAGGTATTGGATGAATTGAAGAAAAAGATTGGCACATCCGATGTATTATTGTCATCGCTCCTGACTGTGCAGAAGGTTACTGTTGATTGGTTGATAAATCATATCTCAAAGATGGATAAGGCATTAGGCAATTTTTTGGCGGGCGTTGCAAAATAACCTTTATTGCTTATTATTTGAAGGATATCATTGGCAGTCCTGTAGGGAGGTGGTGCAGGTGAAATTTATGGTTGTGGATGATGATTTATACATGATAGAGGTAATTACTGCTTTTTTAAAAAAGGAGCAGTGCGATGTAATAAGCTATACAGATATAAGCGACGGGATCAGGTATATTATGCAGGAAAGGGTAGATGGAGTCGTGCTTGACCTTCATATGCCTGGAATGAATGCATTTGATGCCATTCCTATCTTGCGTGAAATAGCCCCTGAAACATTTATAGGGATTGTTACAAGCGATACCTCTGCAAGCGCAAGGCATAGTGCCTTAATGGCAGGGGCTGATTTCTTTCTGGAAAAACCCAACGAGATTCCACAGATCATAGAGGCTGTTGAAGTCTGCAGAAGCAAGAGAAAACTTGCAGTCAGCAGTTAGTCTTGCCATCATTGCAGCATAATATCCGTGCAGAATCAGCCATACTGTTAAGGAGGTTACTGTATGTCAAAGATTCTTCAGTTGGTAGGCTTCAAAGTGGAGAGAGAATTTTTTGGAGTGCAAATAGCTGCTGTTAAGGAGATTGTAAGGGTGCCTCAGATAACACCGGTCCCTGATACACCGGATTTCGTGGAGGGTGTAATAAACCTGAGGGGCAGGGTTGTTCCGGTAATAGATATGAGAAAACGGATAGGCGCGCCCCATGTTGAACGAAAGAAGGAAAACAGGGTATTGATACTTGAACTGGACGGCAAGATTGTAGGAATAACAGTAGATTCCGCATCCGAGATAATTAAATTGCCGGAAGATGCCATAGAACCGCCGCCTGAGATTGTATCTTATTTGGGCGGCGAATATGTAACAGGCGTTGGCAAACTCAAGGAGAGGTTGATAGTGCTCCTTGACCTTGCAAGGCTGTTAAGACCTGAAGAGATGAAGGGGATGGAGACAATTGGGAAACAGATTACACCTGACGTAGAAAGAGAGATATTGCAGTAGGGTAAGACCAGGGAAGCGCTTGAGCAGGGTGGTGAATCAGCATCTATAAAAACCGGCAAGGAATGGATTTGATACGGCTTAAAATTAATACAACTTTATAGTAAGGAGGTAAGGTATGGTTATCTGGTTTCGTAATCTGAAAACAGCTTTAAAGCTTATGCTGGTATTTGCAATAATGGCTGTAATCGTAGGGACAGTTGGATTTATAGGCATATCAATGGTGAAAAGGCTAGATGGTTTTATTCATCATATGTACGATGAGGGCCTTGTAATGGCCATTGATATGGGCATTATAAGTGAAGAGTCAAACAATATCAGGATTGGGGCATTGAAGATAACTACCGGTCTTTACAATGACAGAATGCAGGAGATATTTGATGATGCCAATAAGTCTGAGGGAAGGATTAATAATCTTATCAGAAAATACAAGGGCAGTTTGGGAGGACTGCTTGCCGATGACAAGGAAGTGATTGAGCTGCTCGGGGAACTGGAGGAGGCATGGAATGCCTATAATACCAGCAGGACAAATACCATGAAATGGGCTGTTGCAGGTGAAATGGAAAAGGCAAGGGAGAATGTGAGGATAGATGCTGCCCAGAAATTCACCATTTACAGCAATAAAATAAAGGCAGTAATAGATGAACAGTATAAGGAAGGCAAGGAGATATTCGCTGAAAGCAGAGAGGTAAAAGAAACTGCCATAACAATAATTATAGCTGCTATCGTTATAAGCATACTTGCGGCAATAGGCGGTGGAATATTTATTGCCTCTGTAATAGCCAAACCATTGAAGAGGATGGCAGATGCTTCTCAGAAGATTGCCTCCGGAGACCTTGATGTGCATATTGCGACAGGGAGAAAGGACGAAGTAGGCATCCTTGCCGGTGCATTTAACGAGATGGTTGGCTATTTAAAAGAGATGGCAAAGACAGCCGATGCCATAGAGAATGGCGATTTAAACATAACCGTTTCCCCAAGGTCAGAAAAGGACACCCTGGGAAATTCATTTAAAAGGATGGTGCTTTACCTTAAGTCCATGGCACAGGTGTCAGAATCAATAGCAGAGGGTGACTTAAACAGTGATCTAAGGCCAAAATCAGAAAAGGATGTCCTCGGGAATTCATTTAAAAGTATGATTATAGGGCTCCGGAATATTGTCGGTGAAATCAGGGGCGGCTCTGAACAGATAGCTACTGCCTCCTCTGAGATTGCAGCAACATCAGACCAGTCCAGCAAGAACAGCGAGGCAGCCGCAGCAGCCGTGGAAGAGATAACCTCTACCATGCATGAGATGAGCGCCAACATACAGAATATTGCAAAGAGCATCCAGAGCCAGACCGTCTCTGTAACCCAGACATCGAGTTCAATAGAAGAGCTTATAGCCTCCATCCAGAAGGTCGCTGACAGCGCAATAAAGCTTACTGAACTGGCCGTGAAATCCGCCGAGGCAGTTGAGGGCGGGAAGAGCGCTGTTGACCGGTCTGCCGGCGGGATGAACAAGATAACAAGTGCCATGACAGGCGCTGCTGAGGTTATAAGGATGCTTGGCGGAAGGACAGAGGATATCGGCAAGATTGTAGAGGTGATAGACGACATAGCAGAACAGACTAATCTGCTCGCTCTCAATGCAGCCATAGAGGCAGCAAGGGCAGGGGAGCACGGTATGGGTTTTGCGGTTGTTGCAGACGAGGTGCGGAAGCTTGCCGAGAGGTCTACAAAATCCACTAAGGAGATAGGGGAGCTTATATACGGTATACAGAGGGAGACCCAGTCAGCGGTCAATGATGTGGAGAAGAATGTAGTGATTATGGATGAGGCATTAAAACTTTCCCGTGATGTTGTAGATGCGCTTAAGAAGATAGAATCATCTGCGGCCGAGGTTTCCAGGTATTCCATGGAGATAAGCGCTGCGACATCCGAGCAGTCCAGCGACACTGACCAAATAAGCAAGGCACTTATAAAGCTGAATGAAGTAACACAGGAGATAAATTCATCGGTTGAGGAACAGGCATCCGGTGCAGAACAGATTGTTAAGGCAGTTGAGAAGATGCGGGATATGTCCCAGCAGAACGCATCCGGAGCTACCCAGATGGCGTCATCTGCCGAAGAACTTTCAAAACAGTCTGAGGTATTATTAGATCTGGCAGGGAGATTCACAGTGGATGAGAAAACAGCTGAACCAAAAAATGTTAAGCAGGATATAACCAGCAGGGCTGCAAAAACAAGGGTAGCATAAAACACGGTATTACTTAAAAAATCACCGCCATGAATGGCGGGGATTTTTCTCGGTAAGGAATTATTATTTGCTACTGCGGGTTCAGGTTTGCAACCTAAACCCATGAATTCGTAATCGCCAAATTCTCTGCGAGCAGCAATCAGGCAACTGCATTTTAGAACTATCTATGCTGGACGAGGTTATAAAACCAATGCCATTTCATACCCTGTCTTCCAATCCTGATATGACGAATGATGAATTTAAACTATTTAAGCTGCTGGTGTGTAATGAATCAGGAATAGATTTGAAGCCTGAAAAGAAGGCCTTTTTGCAGAACAGGATTATGCAAAGGATGATGGCAAGGGGTGTTAAGAGTTATTACTCTTACTATAAACTGATTACAGGCAATGGGAAAGATGGAGACGAACTGCTTGCGTTGCTTGACACCCTCACAATAAATGAAACATCGTTTTTTCGCAACAAGCCCCAGTTAGACCTTTTCCATCGGTATGTCCTGCCTGAAATCCTTTCAAGGAAGAGAGCAAAGGCTGATTTCTCTCTGAAAATATGGAGCGCAGGATGTTCAACCGGTCAGGAGCCTTATACGATTGCAATGCTGCTTAATGATGTAATTGCAGATATTAAATACTGGAAGGTCGCCATTCTGGCTACTGATTTAAGTATGAGTGTCCTGAAAACAGCGCGGCATGGTATATATCCTGAACCAAAGATGGAAGGGGTAGACGAAGTGCATAGGAGGAGATACTTTATTGAAAGAAGAGGTAGTTTTCATGTAAAAGATGAAGTTAAAAAGCTTATTGCATTTGATTTCCATAATCTGATATATGATAACCGTATCACCAATATAGATGTAATTTTTTGCAGAAATGTTTTCATATATTTTGATGCGCAGACGCAAAGGAGCGTGGTAGAAAGACTGTATCAGTGCCTTGCCCCGAACGGGTATATATTCACCGGCCATACCGAGAGCCTTCAGGGTCTAAGCAAAGACCTTATATTTATTCACAGGAATAAGGGGACGGTGTACCAGAGGAAGACCTGATTCCACATGCTAATGCCGTTATAACTATTTAAGGCTAATTTTATAAATCCAATGTGTAAGCCGGTCTTATATAGTATTAGGTTGACATGATAGGCTTATCGAGTTGTAACGGTACTAACCGGAGGTAAGAACTATGGAAAGTATATTGCTGGTAGAAGATGAAGATGATATCGGGAGTCTTCTAAAGGAAGAACTGGAAATACACGGCTACAGGATTATATGGGTTAAAAACGGGGTTGATGCAGTTCTGGCCGCAATGGACAATAAGTTTGATATACTGATTGTTGATATGGTCATTCCTGATTTGAGCGGCATAAATACAATAAGGATAATCAGCAAGATAGCGCCCGGTATTGCGGTCATTGCCTGTTCAGGAATGATGGAAAAGAATATCATGATAGACTCGGTAGCCGCAGGTGCATCGGTTTGCGTGAATAAACCGTTTACAATATCCCAGATGCTTTCACATATAAGATGGGCGGTTAAGCATAAAAAAGGACAGGAGGGAGAACTGTGAAAAAGATATTGCTTGCTGACGACGAGAAGAACTTTGCCGAGGTCCTGAAAACCGAACTGAATGAGGCCGGTTATGATGTAACATTGGTTAGAGACGGTGTTGAGGCTGTGATAAAGGCCATCGACAACAGATTTGACATGGCCCTTCTGGATATAATGATGCCAAACCTTGACGGCGTGAATGCTGTGAGGATATTGAAGAAGATAGACCCTGAACTCCCTGTAATTACATTTTCAGGCGTGGCAGGAAGCGGCGATATGGCATCTTCCATAAAGGCAGGCGCTATCAGATGCCTTACAAAGCCATTTTCCATTGAACAGCTGCTTGCCGAGATTAAAAAGGCGCTGCATGAGTAAGAAACACAGCTCATGGCTCATAGTTCATAGCTCATAGTATTTGCTTATCAGCTATGAGCTAACAGCTATCAGCTATGTACCGTATCATAAACCTATGGAAGATATAAGTTTACTATCAGCGTTAAGCGAAGATGATATTAAAAGCCTGAAAGAGACTTTTTATCAGCAGACAAGGGAACTGATGGAGTCGCTTATCCAGGAGATACTCTCGCTTGAAGACAGCAGGGATAGGGTGCAAAGGTTGAAGGTTATCAAGCGGATACTCCACACCCTGAAGGGCGATTCTGGCTCTGTTGGCCTTAAGGAACTCTCAGGCCTTATGCACAGGGCCGAGGATTTAGTCCAGTTGGTTGATAAGAAGTCAATTGAGATAGACAGCAGTCTGACCGACCTTTTATTGAAGATTGCAGATTGCATAGGTGAGACTATAGAAACAAACCGGACAGACAGTTGGGATTCACCGTTAATCCCGGCTGTTCTTGGCATGATAGACAATTTCCTGAAAGGTGAGGAGGTAAGGCAGGCAACTGTAAGCACCCTGCCTCTCCCACCCATTAGTGAATATGAAAGACTGCTTTTGTCTGAGTACCACAGGCAGGGCAAGTCTATATATCATCTGAAGCTTTCATTCAGCAGAGACTGCCATATAAAATCAGCAGGCATGATGTTCCCACAGCATCTGCACGCACTGGGAGATATTATAAAGGCATTCCCCCCTTTAGATGGAAGAGATATGGGGTCTGTTGATGCTGTTGAGCTCATAATGGCAAGCAGCCTTGACATGCAGGAGGTAAAGAGACGCAGCAATCTTCCGGGTATTATCAGCGATGTTATGATTGAGGAGTTTGTAGAAAAAGGGATTATGGTTGCCCCTGTCCATGCGATTGAAACTAAAAAGGTGACAGATATATACCATGGCGGGGATACCATACGGGTGGAATCAGAAAGGGTAGACCAGCTTATGAATCTTGTAGGAGAGCTTGTTATCGGCCGTTCTATGCTGATGCAGCTTTTTCTGGAGTTGGAAGAGCGTTTCCCAAGGGAGGAGATACTTGGCCGGTTTGCCTATGCCAATTCATTTATAGACAGAAGCCTTTCCGACCTCCAAAAGAGCGTCATGAAGGTCAGGATGATACCGATTGACAAGGTTTTCAAAAGGTTTCCGAGGATGGTCAGGGACCTGGCAAAGGCAGGTAATAAGGATGTAAGACTTATTATAAAAGGTGAAGGCACAGAGATAGATAAAGGACTGGTGGATGTAATAGGCGAGCCGCTTACACATATTATCCGCAATGCAATAGACCACGGCATAGAGACAGCAGAAGAAAGAGAGGCAGCTAGCAAGAACAGACAGGGCATGGTAAGGCTTGAGGCATACCACAAGGGTAATGACATCGTCATAGAGGTTGATGACGACGGACGTGGTATTGACCTGAAGGAACTGAAGGCAAAGGCGCTGGAAAAGGGGGTTTTAAGTGAGAACGAACTGGAAAGGATGGATGACAGGGAGGCTATTAACTTGATATTTCTCCCTGGTTTCTCAACTGCAAAGGTAGTAAGCGAAGTCTCAGGGAGGGGAGTGGGGATGGATGTTGTAAAGACTGTAGTTGAGGGTTTGAGAGGCAGTGTTCAGGTCAGGTCCGAAAAGGGGAGGGGAACCACACTTGTTTTAAAACTCCCGTTAACGCTCGCTATAATAAGGGCCCTTCTCTTCAACGTCGGGAACAGGCTTTTTGCCACCCCGCTTGGTTCCGTAAAAGAGATAACAAGGGTATTTGTGAGAGATGTTGAGATTGTGGGCGGCAAAGAGGTTTTAAGGATAAGAGATAAAGTTGTCCCGCTGATAAGGCTTGAAGAGATTATGGATATAGAGGGGAATGATGCGGGCAGAAATAGAAATAAGTTGTTTGTTATTGTCGTAAATACCGAAGAAAAAGATATTGGCATAGTAGTACGCAGCCTTGTCGGCGAGGAGGAACTTGTCATAAAGGCAATTAATGACAAGTGGATAAACACAAATATTATCGGAGGCGCCTCTATACTTGGGGATGGAAAGGTAGTCCTTATTTTAAATCCAGCAGCACTTGTAAAAAGATTGAGAAAATAGTTAGTTGTAATAAATAACTGCTAAACTACTTCCATGAAAGAGATAAAATCTGAAAATAAGATACGGGTGCTTGTAGCAGACGATTCTGCCCTGATGAGGAAGCTGATACCATATCTGCTTAACAGGGATTCTGAGATAGAGGTTGTGGCAACTGCGGCAGACGGCCTGTTAGCCCTGAAGAAAGCAGACCAGTACAAGCCTGATGTTATAACACTTGATGTTGATATGCCGAGGATGGATGGTCTTACGGCACTGAAACATATTGTAGCGGAATATAAGATACCTGTAATAATAGTAAGCTCGCTTACAGGGGCCGGGGCTGAGGTCACAATTAAGGCACTGGAACTCGGGGCAATGGATTTTATAACAAAGCCTCGTGATGCGTTATCAGCCCATATAGGCGATATTGCGGACGAGCTTATAAAGAAGGTAAAAGCGGTTGCAAGGGTTTCCCCGGCCCGTCTCCTCCTGCCTGCGCCGATATCTTATCCTGCCTCTAAAGCCCCTAAGAGTATAACCAGGACTGCAAACAGAATTGTTGCGCTTGGCATATCAACCGGAGGGCCAAATGCGCTTACCTACATCCTGCCAACACTGCCTGCTGACATGCAGGCAGGGCTCCTTATAGTCCAGCACATGCCAGCTGGCTTCACAGAGGTTTTTGCATCGCGCCTGAACAATATATCCGCGATAGAGGTTAAGGAGGCACGGGATGGAGATATGGTTTTGCCAGGCCGTGCCATAATTGCGCCTGGGGGAAGGCATATAAAGGTCAGAAGGACCAATCTGGGCCCGGTGGTCATTGTGAATGATTCAGCCCCTGTAAACAACCACAAACCCTCAGTGGATGTGTTGTTTGGTTCGGTTGCCTCGGAATACGGAAGTGATTCAGTCGGAATTATAATGACAGGAATGGGCGAGGATGGCGCAGCAGGGCTCGGACAGATAAAGGCTGCCGGCGGCATAACCATTGCACAGGATGAGGCAAGCTGTATTGTTTATGGAATGCCAAAGGCAGCTGTTGACAGGGGTTATGCAGACAGGGTCGTATCCCTTGGGGACATGTCGGAAACTATTATAGAATCTGCATCAAGCTTAAAGAATAAATTATATGCGGCAGAAGGAAACTGAATGATTTGATTTTTCTCACACAGGGGTATCAAGGTCTATGGGCTCTGCCATATCTGATAAGGAATACTTTAACCTCCTCACAAGTTTCGCCTCGTCAGCCATTAACCCCTTTGTCTTTATATTAAGCAGCATATGCGGCGCTTTGCCTTCTCTTTCCTCTACCCTGTACACTATTCTGTACCATGCCCCAAATACCCGCAGTGACATCGCTGATAAGACAAGAATGCCTGCCAGCCATAGTATTGGGACACCCGGATCATAACGGTATGTAAGGATTGACGCCTCTTTGAACTCCTTGAAGCTAATCTGCTTATTTTCTATAAACAGGCTCCCATGCTGTTCAAGTTTGCCAAGTTTTTCTGTCTCTGTCTTCCCTGCACTATCTTTTTTCATGAGGGCGGCCTCGACAAAAGGTTTAATCTTCTCTATTGACCCGTCTCTTTTAAAGAGCGTCCCTGTCTTTAATGTGCCAAACTTAAGCATTCCGTCTATGCCTGGAACAATCAGTTCTTTCCCGGTTTCTGTCTCTAATAAAATCGGATTGTCATCCACCTGTATCTTCAGGTCCTGTTTGTATGCAGCCTGGTAGAATGTTATCCCTTCAAAGTGAAGCGGGTCATTAACTTCAATGGTCTTTTCCAGGATTTCCTGTTTTCCCTTTGTTATCTTAAGCCTGCTTTTCCAGTCCTTTGGAAAATATGATGAATCCTTTAAGATATATTTCGGGTCCTTCCAGCCCATTCCAACTGCCAGCCGCGATAGTCTGTCAACGGGGTAATCCAGAATCGGAATTTGATTATATTCTGTTATAAATTCTTTGAGCATGAGTTTAAAATCAAGCTCTGCCGGACTGCCGCCCCAGCTCTTATTCCACCTGTTTGTCTTAACAGGTTTTACTGTCGTTGCCTCTTCTGGATAAAGGGTAATCTCATCCTCAAATGCAAAGAGGTAGGTCAGGAGGAACCCTAAGAAGCAGAGGAGAATCGCAAGGTGATAAAGCCATGTGAGCCATCTATATGACCAGCCTTTTTCCATTACCAGCGTCCCGCTGCTTGAAGACGAGCCGGAGGCCTGTTCCCTGAACCCCAGTTCCTTTCTCAATATCTCCCTTATGCTTTCAGCGGGGTCTTCAAGCAGCGGGTTTATATCTATCGGCAACATAAGTGAGGGAGTGAATAGTGGCTCTTCCGCAAGGGCGGTCCGCTGCCTCCATAGCACCAGAAATCGTTCAAAAGTACATGTTGCAAGGTTTACAAACAGCAAGAGTGAAATAATCAAAAAGCCGGGGGTGGTAAATATATTTAAAAGGTTAAAGAAAATAACAAATGATATAAATCTGCCGCCGGCATTTATATATTCGTCAACCTGGCCGCCCTGCGGGAATATTGTCCCCATTATATAAAAGCCGACCAGGAGACCCAGGAGTATAATCGATGTTTTAAGGGAGGCAAACTTCCTGTAAAGTTTGCTTTCCCGGATGCCCTGCCAGTTGAAAGATTTTATTTTTCTAAAGATAGTCATGGGTTATGATGTCATGAAACGGTGAATCGGTGAATCGGGGGAAAGATTTTTCTCCGCCTCCCCGTTTCTCCCCCTCTCCGCTTCACTGGTTCTTAAATCTACATTGCATACAAATGCAGGCTTGGTATACCCAAAAGCCTTGCCAGCCAGTTTACACCGACAAAGGTCATAAGCATACAGATAAACCCGAGTATATTAAATATGGAGGCAGGCAGCCCCTTCCATCTTGGTATGGACATGGAGTGGAGATATATGGCAAAAACTGTCCATGTAATTAAAGACCACGTCTCCTTTGGGTCCCAGCCCCAGTATCTGCCCCATGCCTCATTCGCCCATGCAGCCCCGGAAAATATGCCAAATGTCAATAACGGAAACCCAAACAATGCAAGCCGGAAAGATGTTGTATGAACTGCCTCCAGATTATTCATGTTCAGGCCGTATTCCAGCGCCAAACCCTTTTTCAAAGGGTTCTTGATGATAAGATAAACTATTTCAATTGAACAGCTTACTACGAAAACCGCATAGGATAAGAATGCAAGGGCCACATGCCATTCAAACCAGTAACTCTGGAGCGGAGGGGAAAGGGGTTCTACAGACGGGCTTCTGCTTAGCAGTGCATACAGGCAAGCGCCCATTGAAAGCAGTGTTACAAGTATGCCTGGCAAATAGATATCCCTCCATTTTCTTGCCACATAAAGGTATGTAGTTGACGCTGACCATGCAAACCATGAAAGGCTTTCGTAAAGGGTTTGGAACGGCGCCCTCTGGCTCTCAAATGTCCTTAAGAGTATCAGGACTGTAT
>Ga0209324_10002002_pt1 | contig 14096 bp, 17 predicted proteins | sample Rifsed19ft3_FD_184015 | JGI IMG/M metagenome (GOLD analysis project Ga0209324, IMG submission 184015) | Soil microbial communities from Rifle, Colorado, USA - sediment 19ft 3 (version 2) | ecosystem: Environmental > Terrestrial > Deep subsurface > Rock core/Sediment | place: Rifle, Colorado...
AAAAAACATCCTGTCCAAATAAGCGGAGTATAAAATCAGAATCAGGTGATAAAGCTACAATAATGCCGGTTATAGTACCCCATTTCCCAAGGCTCCTGGAAAATCCGGCTTTGGCGATCACAGCGCCCGCTAAACCATGTGTTATGGGATCCATAAAGATTAAATAGGGACAGCGCCTATTTATTTAGTCTCTGACAGTATCTGCAAATAAATAGGCGCTGTCCCTATTTAATCTAACAGGGTCCATTACCCCTCGAATTTCTGGAACAGGGTACTGCAGATCCTCTCATGTTCATTGAACAGTTCAGGGGCGTCCTTTTTAATTGAAGATATATTGATCCTTTCCTCAATGATACCCTTAACCTTCTTCAGATCTTCAAGATTAGGAAACTCGAAGTCAACACCTATTGATGTAAAGGCCCCACCTGCATAGTCATAAATAGCCTTTCTTACAGTATCTTCAGGCTTGGAAGCACCCTTCATTGATAGATACTTCATCCATGTAACAACAAAGCAGGCAAGCATGCCTTCCCTGGTCGTCTTATTTGAAAGGACACGCTTCGACAATTTCTCTTTCAGAACATCTTCACACGCTTCCATATTAACCCCTTTATCCAGAAACTACGGTTCATCTCAGCATAGAACCTAATCACCAAGTTTACGCTCAAAAATGCCCAGGTGCAAGGAAGGTCTTAGAATTTGAGGCGAGGCGTACTGGTTAGTACGTTGAGTCTCAAATTCTAAGACCTGACGCCGCAGATGGGCGTTTTTCAGCGTAAACTTAATGGAAGGATTCTTCTTCGAAATCTGCGCATTCCGACACTATTACTTCAAAAACCACATCTTCAGGGATAAAAACTGAATTACTCCCCTCCTCTTCCTGCATCTCCCTAAGCTCCTCAAGCGCCTCGTCGAGAGACTCCATCTCTGCAGATGTATCAAGCTCTGTCGGCACCAGGCAATTTGACATATGCTTACACTTTGGGCAAAGGTTCATATCAGACATCACTCCTTTCTTTTTGAGTTGATTATTTTATATTAAGAAAAATCAAAAGTAAAGAATTATTGAAAGTTGTCAGTGTTATTGATAAGGTATTATATATGAATTTCACATACCTTGACAATCTCAACGGCGCCTATGCAGAATCGAGGATACTGCATACTGCAGTCGAATTAAAAATATTTGACACTATTAATGATCAGCATATATCCGCTAAAGAAATATCAACTGTTCTTAATACGGATGAACGGGCCACCACCTTATTGTTAAATGCCCTTTCAGCCCTCAACCTGCTTCACAAACAGGATAACCTGTTTTCACTGACATCACTTTCAAAAAAATACCTGCTTTCCGGATCCGGGACCTGCTATAACAGCATGATAATGTTTGATGCCTCGATGTGGGATGTATGGGGAAGGCTTACTCAGGCAGTCAGGACAGGCAAACCGGTCCGGACTCCTGATATGTATCAGACAAATAAGGAAGACACAGAGTGCTTTATCATGGCCATGCACCACCTCGTCTCTGCCCGCGGGGATGCAGGATTGCTGGCAGAAAGACTGAATCTTGACGGCGTCCGCTCTATCCTCGATATAGGGTCAGGCCCCGGTACATATCCAATAGCCATCTGCCGTCAATATCCCCGTATATCCGCAACAATATTCGACCTGCCCGGTACCCTGGAGATTACCGGAAAGGTACTAAAAAAAGAAGGTCTTGAAAACCGGATAAATTTAATTGCAGGAGATTATAATGTGGATCCCCTGCCCGTAGGATCTGATGTAGTACTCCTGTCAAACATCATACACGGTGAAGATGAAGAAACAAACCGTGTACTTATGAAAAAGATATTCAGTGCACTGAATCCAGGCGGACTTATTGTTATAAAAGACCATATCATGGACGAGAGCCTCACAAAACCTGCATGCGGCGCCATATTCAGCATCACTATGCTCCTGACCACGAAAGGGCGGGACTACGGATTCCATGAGATACAGGACTGGCTTGATATGGCAGGATTTTCTGAAGTAACCCTTGAAGTGCTTCCACCTCCAATGACTTCTTCACTGGTAACCGGCAGGAAAAAGTAACCCCCCCATTCGACAAGCTCAGGACAGTCCTAAAAACCTCTTGACAATCTATTATGCTTATATTAGAATTCTTATTAACTTAGAATTATTCTAATATTAAGGATTATCATATGGAAAAGATTATTGCTAAATATAAAGATACCGGAATAAGGCTGACTCCTCAGAGGATTGCAATACTGAAATACCTTGATGGAAATACCAGCCATCCGACGGCAGAAGACATTTACAGGGATGTCAGGAGGCATTATCCTACTTTGTCCTTTGCTACCGTATATAATACCCTTCAGACACTGAAGGACCATGGGGGTGTCATGGAAATTACGATTGATCCCCTGAGAAGGCATTATGACCCGAATACAGAACAGCATCATCATGTTGTATGCATTAAGTGTAACAAGATATGGGATGTCTTTGAGGATTATTCAGAGACATTGAAACTCCCTGCAAATATTTCAGGGGAGATCAGGGCATTTAGCGCTCATGTAGATTTTCATGGTATTTGCAGGACTTGCCAGAAAGAAGAAAGGGGGTGATTTTTTCTTATGAACCTGAGATTAAGTTCCATCTAACATAAACCAATTTTAAAACAATTTAAGAGGAGGAAGCACAATGTCAGACTGTTTAGCTATAGGACAGATTGTCCCAAATTTTGAGATGGAGGTTTTTGACCCTAATAAGAGTGACTTTGGAAAGATCACCCTTGATGAGATCAGGGCGCGGAGGTCATGGACCATACTCTTCTTCTATCCGGCGGATTTTACATTTGTCTGCCCAACAGAGCTTGATGATCTTGCCGACAAACAGAAACAGCTCAAGGACCTCGGTTGTGAGGTAGTTGCTGTCAGCACAGATACCAAGTTTTCACATATGGCATGGCAGCAGTCAGAAAAGCTTCTTGCCAATGTCAAATACCTTATGGGCGCTGACCCGACAGGCAAGGTTTCACGGATGTTTGGTGTATATGATGAAAATACCGGTCTCGCACTGAGAGGGACGTTTATCATCAATCCCGATGGGAAGCTGACAGCATCTGAGATTAACTTCTACAACGTCGGAAGGAATGCTGATGAGCTCCTGAGGAAGATGCAGGCCAATCTGTATCTTTCAGGCCATCCTGATGAAGTATGTCCTGCAAACTGGCATGAAGGGGAGAAGACTATTAAACCTTCTGCAAAGATTGTTGGAAAAGTTTACGAGGCGATGAAATAATTACCTTAAGAACCTGCAACTCCCCCACCCTACCCCTCCCCCGTCAAGGGGGAGGGAATATATGCAAGCTACAGGGAAATATCAAGTTTAAGATTTGTCCGGGATGCCGTATGAAGACCATTTCCTGTCAACCAATTCCCTGATCTCAGCAGGCATCTCTATCTTCTTTCCCCACGTGCGGTTAACCTCAGGATATGATTTCATTGTGGCGTCAATCCCCATCTTTGAACCCAGTTCCGGCAGGGGTGTTGAGAAGTCAAGATAATCAAACGGTGTATTTTCTATCATTACAGTGTCACGTGCCGGATCCACCCGGGTTGAAATCGCCCAGATAACATCATCCCAGTTGCGGACATCAATATCATCGTCCACGATTATCACATATTTCGTGTATAAGAACTGTTTAAGAAAGCCCCACAATCCCATCATCACCCTCTTTGCATGCCCCGGGAATTCCTTCCTGATTGAAACGATTGCAATGCGGTATGATACCGCCTCCATTGGAAGATGAAAGTCCACGATCTCCGGGAATTGGTTTCTTAATACAGGGAGAAATATCCTTGTGAGTGCAAGTCCTATAATTGCATCCTCTTTTGGGGGGCGTCCGGTTATCGTTGAGAGATACAGTGGTGAGCTCCTGTGAGTTATGCATTTAATCCTCATAACCGGAAATTTCTCTTCTGCATTATAATAACCTGTGTGATCTGCAAATGGCCCCTCCGGCGCCTCATCTCCCGGAACGATCTCTCCCTCAAGCACAATCTCGCTTGTGGCCGGCACCATCAGGTCATTGGTTACGCACTTCACAATCTCAATCGCATCCTTCCGCAGCAGCCCTGCAAAATGAAACTCTCCCATCCTCTCAGGCACAGGGGTTACTGCCGCTATGGTTGTCGCCGGCTCACACCCTATCGCAACCGACACAGGCATCGGGGCATTCTTCTCCAGCCACTCCCTGTGGTGATGCGCCCCTCCCCGCGTCTTGAGCCAGCGCATAATCACCCTGTCCTTACCAATTACCTGCATCCTGTATACGCCGGCATTGAAAGGACCGCCTGAGGGCGATTGTGTAATGACGAGCGGCCATGTAATAAGCGGACCGGCGTCTCCGGGCCAGCATGTCATTACCGGGAGTTTGGACATATCAACATCATTCCCCCGGATGACAACCTCCTGGCACACACCCCTGCTGACCGTCTTTGGCGTAAGATTCATCACTTTGGCAAAAAAAGGCAGTTTTTTTATAGCCTCTATCAGTCCCTTTGGCGGCTCCGGCTGCTGGAGGTATGCAAGGAATGTCCCGATCTCATCAAGCCCGGCCTCGTCACACTCAAGTCCAAGCGCCACCCTCCCTACTGTTCCATATAAATTGGCAACAACAGGAATACTGTATCCTTTTACATTCTCAAATATGACTGCCGGCCCTCCTTTGGCAAGCAGTCTCTCCAGAATCTCTGTAATCTCAAAACCCGGGTCCACCTCTGTCTTTATCCGGACAAGGTCTCCCTTCTGTTCCAGCACATCGAGGAAATTCCTCAGATCTTTATATGGCATAATAACTCCTTATCAGAAGATCAGATACTATTCCTATCAGGATAATAATACCTATCCATACATGGGATTTGAACAACTGCAGTAGTCCTTCACGATCAACACCCCTCTTTATCTGATATACCTGATACAGAAAACCTATAGTTACAAGCAGCAGTGAGAATATATAAAAATTCCCAAGCCGTGAAATCCTTCCCACGGCAAAGAGGATGAATATTGTAATCAGGAAGAGAATGGCCAGGACAAACCATGTATATCTGCCAAAAAGGATGGCTGTTGATTTAACGCCAATCCTGATATCGTCGTCAATATCCATCAGTGCATAGATCGTATCATAACCTGTTGCCCAAAATACAGTTGCAAGAAAAATAAGGAAGGAAGGAAGCGCTACCTCGTTACGCACAGCAGCCCATGCAATTACAGCACCCCACCCAAAGGCTGTGCCGAGGAAGAGCTGAGGCGTATTGACAAGTCTTTTTGTAAATGGGTAGACAGCGGTCAGTAAAAGGGCAATGAGGGATAACAATATACTAAGCCTGTTAAGACTCAGGACAAGGGCAAGGGCAATCAGCAGAAATATGAATAATACTGTCGCTGCCTCCGCCATACTCAACCTGCCGGACGCAAGCGGACGGTCTTTAGTTCTCTCAACAAATCTGTCAAACCTCCTGTCTGCCATATCATTTATCACACATCCGGCGCTGCGCATAATAAAAGAGCCACATACAAAGATTAAAATATGCTTAAGAGACGGCCTCCCTCCGGAGGCAATGGCGAGTGACCAGAGGGCCGGCATCATAAGGAGCAGCGTGCCATACTGCTTGTCGAGGCGTATCAGGTCAGAAACAGCCCTTAGCTTTTCCATGTATCCGGTGAGAAGACTTCAAGTATCGCTGCATTGAATCCATCAGAACCCCTGAGGCGGTAACATCTTACCCAGAAGGTATCTTCTATAGTTGAAAAATGTTCTGCTAAATAATCACTTTTTATCCGGCTGATAAATAACTGTTCCCGCAGGAGCGGCATATTGTAATCACTGAGTAATACGCCCACCGGTTTATTCCTTCTGCTTATATCGCGCTTTACAGGTTCAGAAATACATGATGTATCTATAACAGAATGTGCATATACAAACTTCTTTCCTTTTATATTCAACCATGCATCCCTGATTATAGCAGTAGTTCCTTCTTTCGAATCGAGAAATTTTGCCATCTCAAAACCCACGCTCACATCTTTCTGTCCGCAGACATCTACTTCAATATCAGATAATAATAACGCCCTGAAAAATTTAACAAGAGAACCGTCATAAAGTAATGTGAGACGCGACAGTACCGGGACATTAAGTTCCGTTGAACAGGAAATAAATTCCTCAGGGTCCATCCAGTTGCAAACAGGGATATAGGTAAAAGGAAGATGGGTCAGATAATATTTTTCTATCAGCATAGCACATAGAATAGAACAAAGGGTTTTAAGAAGTCAACTTTTATCTTGACATTAAAAATCTTACGCTGTATGGTTAATTAGTTATACGAGACTGACATAATGAACATAATGAATGAGGACTTATTTAACTTATTAACCCTACAGAAAGAGGGATAGTAACTGACGTGGTACATATCCTCGTAATAGATGACGATCCGGTAATGAGGTCCCTCCTGAAGAGCTTCCTGTCCCTGCGTAAATTCAAAGTGGATTGTGTCATGACAGAGTCAGATGCAACCAGTCTGTTACTCCAGGATCATGTTGATATTGTGATAACTGACCTTAAAATACCAGGAATGGACAGTGTTCAATTCATAAGAAATATCAGCCGGACAAAACCAGGCATAAAGATAATAACAATGAGCGGAGATACAAGTTTCGACAGACTCCCCAAAGATATAAAGACAGTCACGCCCTTCATCCATAAGCCGTTTAAACTGCAGGAGATAGAAGCGTTGATAAGGACATTAATCGGGACAGCTAACGCGTAACATATCTCCTGATATCTATGAGCTTTTTCCCTGTTACATGACCTAACTGCAGATCAAGTATGCCCCTCATCTCATTTTTCATGCTCTCTGCCAGCCTGTACCTGTTGATATGACTACTGACCATTGTTTGCCATCTCTGCATAACAGCAATAGTCCCGCCGCTTGCCAGAATCCCTCCGCCGCCGGTCTTGTTGATACATGCAGGACAAACAAGACCTCCTTCAGCTATTGAAATAGTCCTGCTGAAATCAGTGACCTTCCTGTTACACTTCACACATCCATCGAATCGAAGCCCAAGCCCGGATAAGTGGAGTATCTGAATCTGATAAAAGAAGAGGACATTATCTATATGCTCTCCGGCAGAGATCCTGTCAAGAGACCTGAGCAGCAGGGTAAAGATGGGCTTACTGGGGTCTTCAAGCGGGGTTATCTTCCTTAGTACATCCACCATACTGGATGAATGCAGAATCAGATCAAGGTCTTTCCTTACCTGGCTGAATGAATTGACTATGTCCGCAGACTCAATGCGGTATAAAGATCCATGCCGTTTCCTGAAGAGGCCCAGCCTGCAGTGTGTGAATGGTTCAAGTGAGCCGCCAAACCTGTTCTTAAAGCTCCTCGCCCCTTTTGCTATGCCGTCAATCCTTCCGATATCTTCAGTAAATATGCCGACAATCCTGTCATATTCACCCATAGGACGGCTGTTAAGTATAATACCGGATGTCTTTATCAATGACATGGCTTTATTCGAAAATACCCATTTACCTATAAATACCCGATCATGAGCGTTGCTACGGCAAGATATATGGTAAATCCGACTATATCTGTCAGCGTTGTCACCACAGGCCCTGATGCTATGGCAGGGTCTATCTTTAACATCTTAAACATAACAGGCATCATAGTGCCAAGCGCTGATGCAACAATTATTGATGTAATCATTGCATTACCGACTACAAGGCCGAGCATGGCCTGTCCATGCCATAGATAGACGACAATCCCGAGCAGGATGCCGCAGACTGCACCGATCAGGAGCGCCACCTTGATTTCCTTTAACCATACCCTCATGGCATTGGTAACCTCAACCCGTCCGGTAGCAAGGCCACGGGTAACAACTGTAGAAGACTGCACGCCTACATTACCGGATACGGCGCTGATTACCGGTGCAAACGAGACAAGGGCTATGATCTGTTCAAGTGTTGCCTTGAAATGCCACAGGACAGCGCCGACAACCATCTCACCCAGTATTGTTACGATAAGCCACGGCAAGCGGAATCGTGCAACTCTTAAAGGGGAGCTGGTAAATATATACTCATCATCCTCTGTACCGGCCATCTTCAACATATCTTCAGTTGCTTCTTCACGGATAACATCTATTACGTCATCCACCGTGATGATGCCGGCAAGCTTATCTTCCTTGTCAACAACCGGAATGGCAAGGATGTTATACCTTGCTACAAGACGTGCCACCTCTTCCTGATCAACGCCTGTGTTTACCCGAATGACCTCGGTTTCCATGATTTCACTAAGCCTTGTATATGGAGGGACAAGGAGGAGCTTTCGGAGGGAGACCACACCCACTAACTTACCGGTCTCATCAACCACATAGACATAGAAGACCATCTCAACTTCGCCTGCCTCCTGCAGTTTCTTTATCGCATCCTGAACACTCAAATCCTCCCTGAGCGAAAATACCTTTGTGTTCATGATGCCGCCGGCGGTCTCGGCAGGATACTGCAGCAGCTCTTTTACAGCCTCGTACTCCCTGACACCCATCAGTGTCAGGACTTCATGTCCCTTTTCCTCCGGCAGATCTGCAAATATATCTGCCACATCATCGGATGGGATATGTCTCAGAAGCTGGACAATCTCATAAGGCGGGATCATCTGCAGGACGGCACGCCTGCTTCCTTCGTCCATCTCGCTGATGAGCTGTCCCCTTGTCCTGCTCTCTTTAAGAAGGCCGAATATGGTATTTACCTCTTTAGCATCAAGGTTTCTGAATAACCGCGCAAGGTCAGCAGGGTGCATACGGTTGGCCATATTGGCTAAATTGGCTATAGCCCCGCGATGAAGGAATTTTCTTACTGTCCAGACAAGCTGGTCAAATTTTACAACTGCCATAATTATATTTTATATCCAAGCATCCTCAGAACTGACTCATCCCCGCGCCAGCCTGACTTGACCTTCACCCATAATTCGAGGAAGACCTTTATCCCCATGATAGCCTCGATATCTTTCCTCGCAAGCTGTCCAACCTTCTTTAACACCGTCCCGCCCTTTCCTATTACTATCCCCTTCTGTGAATCCTTATCCACAAAAATGACCGCCCTGATAAATACCACATTTTTTTCCTTTTCCTCCCTGAATTCCTCAATACCCACGGCTATGGAATATGGTATTTCCTCATATGTAAGCTGGAATATCTTCTCCCTCACAAGCTCTGCAGCAATGAACCTCATGGGCTGGTCGGTAACAGCATCTTCAGGAAAATACTGAGGACCTTCAGGAAGACGGCTCGCAATCGCGTCATAAAGAACAGACACATTATCTCCATGCAGGGCAGATACAGGAAAGACCTCAGCAAAATTATACAGCCGGCTGAACTCATCTATAAGTGGAAGGAGCAGGCTCTTTTGAACCAGGTCTATCTTGTTTATGAGCAGGAACACCGGCTTCTTAACATCCTTCAGTCTTTCAATAATATACCTGTCCCCCCCTCCTATTGACTCGCCGGCCTCAGTCATGAACAGAACGATATCAACTTCATCAAGGGTATGAAGGGCTGTCTTTACCATATACTCATTTAATTTATGTTTTGGTTTATGAATGCCGGGGGTATCAATAAAGATAACCTGCGTCCCTGGAAGCGTCCTGATCCCAAGTATCCTGTTTCTTGTAGTCTGAGGCTTGTCAGAGACTATAGAGACCTTCTCCCCCAGGATTGCGTTCAGAAGAGTGGATTTCCCGACATTGGGCCTGCCTATTATGGAGACAAACCCTGACTTAAATGTATTATCAGACATTATGTCAATTTAGCATACTTCGGAAATAAGAGGCAAGGAAAACCATCAACCGGGGAACACTCATGAGCGTCAGGCAGTTGGTTGAGCGGCGACTCCGCCAACAACACACCTGTTTCTACCGCTGTTTTTGGCAATATAGAGGCTGGAATCAGCCTCTTCGATTATCTGTTCTGCCGTGCTCTTCCCTGCAGAATCAGCAACACCAATACTTACGGTCAGTGGACGGGCTAAGCCCGTGAATATGTGTCCTTCCACCGCACTTCTCAGCCGTTCGACCAGTGTTAACACACCTGATTTTGGAGTGTATGGTGATATTATTGCAAACTCCTCTCCACCGTAACGAGTAACAATGTCTGTATCCCTCACACAATTCCTGATTACTACAACAATCTCTGCGAGGACTGAATCTCCGGCCTGATGGCCTAATGTATCATTAATTTTCTTAAAGTAATCTATGTCAACAATAGAAAGTGAAAAGATTGTACCGTGCCGCGTATACCTGCTCATCTCTTCAGCAATCCTCATATCAAAATACCTCCTGTTGTATGCACCTGTAAGGGGGTCAACGATTGACAATTCTGAGGAAGATTTTTCAGAATCATTAACCCTTTGAATGATTGTATTAAATGTTGATTCAATTTCCTTCTCACATGGTGTATCTTTTAATTGAGGCTTATAGTCGTATTCGCCTTTTTTTAAAGCGTTTAAATAAGGACTAAGTCTGCAACGGGAATTGCATGAGGAAAAAAACCTGAGGGAGAGTATTACTATGCCGCCTAAAAAAAGAATGCCTGTAACATTCCTTATCCACCTCATCTTAGCGGTTATGGTCGGGAGAAATGAGCTGACCGCAATATATTCATGATCCATACGGTCATCAATCGCATTGATGAAGAACTCCATCCTCTCGCCGACCTCTATAGACTCCCCTAATTGTCTTCTCCTCTCCCTGACATCTGTTGCTGTTATTGCTGCATTGACATGAGCCATAAACTTTGGAAACAGGTTCTGTAATGCCTCTGCATTATTAGCATAACTTCTGAATGCCTCATCATCCCTCCCTGCAAGAAACACAAAGCTTATCCCTTTTGAAAGACCCTTTATGCCTTTCTCAACCTGCTCTATATGTGGCTTTATTGGTTTGGCATTTTCAAATGTGCCATATGCCAGGCTATAGATCCCTTCCTGGATGGCTGTCATGTGGTAAAGCAACTCGTGGGCATTAAATAATATGGAGACATGCTGATTATAAAGTTCAACTTCTTCGTCTACCTTGCCCGCAAGGTACTCAGAGGCGACATATACTAATAAAAAGATAACAGATACAATAACCAGGTATGCCTTTAATCTGTCTTTCACTGTGATTTTATTATCGGCGCAGTGGAAATATACTGTAGGACTGAAACCTATTGATTTTATTGATGTTCATATACTATAATGTGTACATGTCTGCAGGCAGCGCATACCCGGTTGAAGATTACCTTAACTTATCCGTGACAGAGCTGGATGAACGGATAGCAAAGGCACGGAAATCCCTTGACGGACGCCTGCTCATATTAGGGCATCACTATCAACAGGATGATATAATTAAATTCGCTGATTTCCGCGGCGATTCCCTTAAACTATCTCAGCAGGCGGCTAAGAGCAACTGTGAATTCATAGTATTCTGCGGGGTGCACTTCATGGCAGAGACTGCAGACATTGTTACCGCTGACTGGCAGAAGGTAATGCTCCCGGACCTTACTGCCGGTTGTTCCATGGCTGATATGGCTGATCTCTACAGGGTGCAAAAGGCATGGAAGGAGATTACAAATATTGCAGGTGAAGAGAATGTCGTACCTGTAACATATATAAACTCTTCCGCTGATTTAAAGGCATTCTGCGGGAAAAAGGGCGGGGCCATATGCACATCATCCTCTGCTGAAAAGATAGTAAGATGGGCACTGGGAGAACATAAAAAGGTTTTTTTCTTCCCTGACGAGCACCTTGGAAGGAACAGTGCAATAAAGACAGGCATCCCTGAAGATGAGATCATAGTCTGGCGCAGGGACACACATCTCGGAGGAAACGACGAAGCAGGAATAAATAAGGCACTGGTCATCCTGTGGGACGGATTCTGCAGTGTCCATATGCTGTTTCTGCCAAAACACATAGAATACTTCAGGGAGAGGTATCCCGGAATAAACATAATCGTTCACCCTGAATGCCGCAGGGAGGTTGTGGAGCTGTCTGATCTGTGCGGGTCTACGGAATATATTATCAACACGGTAAAGGCTGCACCTTCAGGCACAACATGGGCTATAGGAACAGAGATTAACCTTGTAAACCGGCTCAGGAAAGAACAGCCGGATAAGACGATATTCTTCCTATCCACAACAGTCTGTCTTTGTTCAACCATGTACAGGATAGACCCCCAGCATTTGTGCTGGATACTGGAAAACCTCGTGCAAGGCAGTGTGGTTAATCAGATAATTGTGCCTGAGGAAGAAAAGAAGTGGGCTAAAATAGCGCTGGAGAGGATGCTGGCACTATAGAGAGCAATGAGTGGAAAGCAATGAGCAATGAGTAGCCATAGGGTGGGCAAGAAACAATTCGAACAGTTTAAGGCATCTATGCTTTTTTGTCCTGCTTGCAAGCAGGCAGTACCTGTAAGGGAGAGGCTGTTGCTTGTGCTCGCAGACGGCGACCTATATGACTACATGTGTGTCTACTGCGCCAGTTCAGTCGGGTCAAGGAAAGAGTCACAGACAAAAGAAGTAAAGATACTCATCTAAAAGCCATCTACATCCCTACTATGTTGTATCCCCCATCCACATGGATAACCTCTCCGGTCACTCCACTTCCAAGGTCACTGCATAAATAGAGGGCAGTTTTACCCACCTCTTCAGCCGTTACATTCCTTTTTACAGGTGACTTCTCTGCTACATGCTGAAGCATCTCCCTGAACCCTCCGATGCCTGAAGCAGCGAGGGTCTTTATAGGACCCGGTGAAATGGTGTTGACCCTTATCCCTTTTGGACCAAGGTCCATGGCAAGATAACGGACGCTCGCCTCAAGGGCAGCCTTGGCAACACCCATTACATTGTAATTTGGGACTACTTTTTCTGAACCATAATATGAAAGAGTAATAATACTTCCGGCGAGCCCCGTCATTAGTGGTGCGGCGCTCCTGACAATAGCAGCGAGAGAATAGACACTGACATCCATTGCTATTCTGAATCCCTCTCTCGACGTATTAAGATACTCACCCTTCAACTCATCCCTGTTTGCAAAGGCTATTGCATGGACTACAATATCAAGCCCCCCGAATGTTTCTCTGACTTTATTAAAGACGTTCTCTATATCACCATCACGGGTAACATCACAGGGCTCTATTATCTTTGCACCTATACCCTCTGCCAGCGGCCTTACACGCTTCTCCAGCACATCACCTGCATATGTAAAGGCAAGCTCCGCCCCTTCCCTGTGAAGCGCCTCTGCAATAGCCCACGCTATGCTGCGCTCATTCGCAACACCGAATATAATACCTTTTTTACCTGAAAGAAGACCCATATTAAATTCCTCCATGTTTACTCTAAAATTCCCGGGGATAGAAACATTAATCCCTCCTGGTTCTATTATTTCGACTTCAATATGTCTCTGATCTCTGAGAGCAGAATCTCTTCCCTCGATGGACCCGCCGGCGCAGAGGGCGCGGCCTCCTCTTTCTTTTTGAGTGCATTGACCCCCTTTACGAGCATGAAGACGGCAAAGGCAATAATGGTAAAATCAAGCACCGTCTGGATAAACTTCCCGTATTTCAGCATGACAGCAGGAACACCATCTGATGCAGCCTTCATTGTAATTGCAAGGTCTGTAAAATCGACCCCGCCGACAAGCAAACCTATGGGAGGCATTATTACATCCTCAACAATAGATGATACTATCTTGCCAAAAGCAGCGCCTATTATAATACCAACAGCCATGTCAACAACATTCCCTCTTACTGCAAAGGATTTAAATTCCTGAATGAATCTCATATTCCCTCCTGATATGCCGCCTTTTGTCATTTGGAATTCTTAAAATACGGTAGCAGGACAAGTTTTGCATGTCAATTAATTTTTAGCCAACCGGATACTTGACAACAAATAGTCATAAATGTAACATTGCCGAAGTAAGGATATGAATTATGGGGCTGTAGCTCAGCTGGGAGAGCGCTTGAATGGCATTCAAGAGGTCGGCGGTTCGATCCCGCTCAGCTCCACCAAAG
>Ga0209324_10002014_pt1 | contig 14057 bp, 18 predicted proteins | sample Rifsed19ft3_FD_184015 | JGI IMG/M metagenome (GOLD analysis project Ga0209324, IMG submission 184015) | Soil microbial communities from Rifle, Colorado, USA - sediment 19ft 3 (version 2) | ecosystem: Environmental > Terrestrial > Deep subsurface > Rock core/Sediment | place: Rifle, Colorado...
GCGCTCTTCGACGACGGCTCCTTCTGGGCGACCCATCGGGACTTTGGATACTTTCTTTTCTTTCCGGCGCTGGCCCTCCTGGTCTTAGTTTTTTTCGGTCGCTTCCCGCGCAGAATGATCGGTGTGACGGGCTTGCTCTTTGTCCTGTACATGCTTCAGACCTCGCTTCCATCTCTACGAGCCTCGGCGCCTCTCGTGGCCGCCTATCATCCTGTGAATGCATTCATCGTATTCGCGCTCGCGGGGATCGTGGCCTGGCGTAGCCGGGCCTTCGTGCCCACGCCCCTAGGGACGGCAAAGGCCGTGGGTCCAGTTGCCCCACTGCCGGCCAAGCCATAGGCTCCTGCTTTTCATCCTTTGGGAGGGGTGTCGCCGGCACGAACCTCCGATTGGGGAGCGGCTATTAGCGGAAGCCGGATGTATCCGGGAGTGAGCCAAGATTCTGACGACTAAGAATGCACGTCGCGACGTTTCGATTACCGTGACGTCGGTAAGCTTCTTCATCACCGGTCTCGGCGGGCTGGCCATCCTTTGGGCCGTGATGTACTTCGTCTTATACGGGACCAGGTCAAGGCCGAGGGCGTCGAGGGCTCCGCTCCGAGAGGCAGAGGCAGGATATTTTGTCGCTACCGAAGGGTTAAGTTGTACAATCCATCTGAAATCGGCAGGACGGTACTCAGGACAGTCTAGGTGGGGAAAACGATGGCAAGCGCGGAGCGTAAGGAGTTCAAGTCTCCAGACGAGGCACGGACGTTCGAGAAAGGCAAGGTCGAGCTCATCAAGATCGGAAGCGGCGTCGTCGGGCGTCTCACCCTGCAACCCGGGTGGCGATGGTCCGAACACGTGAAGCCTATCGCGAAGACGGAGTGGTGCGAGGCTCCTCACTTTCAGTACCACGAATCCGGTCGTCTGCATGTCCTGATGTCCGACGGCAAGGAGTTCGAGGTCGGCCCGGGCGAAGTCACCGCGCTGCCCCAAGGGCATGACGCCTGGGTTGTCGGGAAGGAACCCGTCGTCCTGATCGACTGGGCTGGAGCCAGCAACTACGCGAAGCGATAGCCAAGGTCCATCCTTCGATTGCTTCCTCGGTTTTCTTGGGCTCAGAGGCATCGGCTCCGGGAAACCAGGTTGCTCAATCCAATGATGTATAACCTGTGTTGGCCCTCCGTCATTCTCAACGAATCGAATCCTACAGGATTCGAACGCTAGAGTGAATGCTCCCGGGCGGGGAGCAGACGCACGTGGATCGCCTTCCTCGACAACCATTAGCACAAATCGCCCAGGCCGACAGGTATGTAGAAAAAGTACAGGAGAAGGGAGTCATGACCGTGGAACATAGCGGAAGAGGGAGTTTGGAACTATGGAAACCAGTGAAGGGGCAAGCGGCAAAGCCTGGAAGAAGTTTGTAAGAAGACACTGGAAGATGACACTACTAGTGGTCGGAGGGATTGCCGCAGCTGCTGTTGCAGCGCTTCTTGTCTTCTTATGGGTGGTTGCTGATGCACAGACAACTGGACTCGTGCCATCACGGCTTGGTGAGTGGACCGTAGGCTATATTCTCACTTTCATACTGAATGCGATTCTCTGGGAACTCATCCTGGTGGCGAGCTGGGTGATTCCGATAGTGGCGGCAACATATTTCCTATGGTACAAGAAGCTGCCAGACGAAGAACGGAGAGAGTATGAAGGGGGGCCCCGACGCAGTAGATCGGCGGGAGAGAACGGTGGCATTTCATTCTTCATTGGATTGGTGTGGTTTGTCATTGTGTGGATCGATGGTAAGTGGAACCTTGCCTTTCAATATTGGACATTCAATGACTGGGTATATTCGTGGATACCAGCAGGTCTGGTGGTTTTGCTGCTTGCGGGCATTCCCGCGACGATATACATAATCTGGTCCCTCAGAAGACATGGCTGATGAGGGGAGTTGTCACACTTGAAGGGGCACTGAGACATGCTCAACGCGGAGGACCCAGCGCCACCCGCCTGAGGTCGTTTTTCGGCTTCCGAAGCCTCCGCGCCGGGCCGGACTCGAATTGTCGCGAATCGTGGGGGGCAATCCCACGTGGGTATGCTCCCGGCGGGATTCTGCTCCCAGTTTCGATTCATCGGGGAAGAACTGACGCCGGCTGAGGGGCGACTTAGAACCAAGCCCATGCCACCTCTGCCACGATTTCCAGCCGTCTTTGGAGATTCCAGGAGCAAAACTGTCGACGGGCCATGCTAGAACTTCGCGAAATCCCAGTCAGCCCATCATGTCGCGAAGGCTAGGGCTCCATAAACGTATTCGGTATGGTGCAATGTAGAAGGATTTGGGGATTGGGTCATCCTTGGGCGGGGTTCCGCAACAAGCCGGGTGTGGTAACCGAAATCGAGAGTTCCCAACATATCGGGTGATGACGATTTGACCCAACACCTTGTGCTCTTCCTCGGTGGCGGTCGGCCATTCCTCGTGGCGTTGTCCATCCCCGCGACTGAATTGCTGCATCTCCCTCAACACGGCCGTGGAGTAATCGAGCCTGGGCGTATCCAGCTGCCGGCAAGGTGACGAGGGAAGGAGGGGGAGCTGGACCAACCGATGAGCCGCGCGTAGCGAAGTGGGCCGTTCACCGACTCCCTTTGGGCCTGGCAATTCCCCTTTCATGGCGCAACGCCTGATGCCACGTCTCAGGTCGGGAGGGAGGTGAACGATCTTGATGGCTGGCCGAACTGCCGCCGACCGGTAGGATAATCCTGCAAGAGACTTGTCGGCCCAGTCGTCGGAGGCATGTCGATGATAGTGGGTCGGTTCAAAGTCAAGTGCCGGAAAGGGAAGTCCAGGGCAACGATGGAACTGTTCCGCAAGATCGTCGTGGCCAGCCGGCCGTTGGAAGGCGTCGTGAGCTTCGACATCGGCCGGGACGTCATCGATCCCGACGCGTTCATCGCCATCGAGATCTTCAGGGACCAGGAAGCGCTCGAGCGGCAGGAGTCCCTCCCTGTCGTCAAGAAGACGATGGGACTGTTCGGGGAATTGCTCGCTGGCGAACCCGAATGGGCCGCGTTCGAGGTCCCGTGATCCGAGCAGTGATGTTCAGCCATCCGCTCCGGGTGCCGGACCTGTGTTCGCGGGGGTGCGCGGACCGGATCGTGGCTTCGTCCTCGCACCCGCACGCCGCCTCGTTCTTCAGGTCCTGGAAGGCGCTGTACGCCGCGGCCACCACTCCGCGACTCCGGTGATCGCTCGCTTTGAACTCCCGGTCCGCGACATCGCCGGGGGCGTAGAAAACTCGGTCGGGACCGGATCGCAGAATTCCAGCGCGAACTCGGCCGCATGGGGTACCGGTTTCAGTTCGTAATCCTCGCGGTATTCCATACTCTGAACCTCGCGATGTTCCAGCTGGCGCTTCGGCTCGAGACGTTGAATCTCGAAGCCAGTCAGAGCTGTTCTGGAGTCAAGCTTGGACCACTACCTTGAATTTCAAAGTGAGTGCTCCCGGCGGGATTTGAACCCGCGTCACCAGCTCGAAAGGCTAGCATCCTTGACCGGTCTAGACTACGGGAGCGTGCCGCGGCGTACGTCCACGACCGTTAAAGGTTTTCCCGCTACAACTCGCCCGCCATCTCCTTCGCGAGGAGCTTGTACTCGAGATCCTTTATCGCGTCCGCGTTCGCGCTGATGAGGAAGTACGAGTCGTTCACGACGACTTTCTCGTTCAGGGTCTGCGCGAACCGGAGGACGCTCTGGAAGCCGTTGAGGCTCACGAGGTACTCGAGCCCCTCCATCGCGACGGCCGCGTTCCCGCCCGCCTCGAGGAACTTGATCACCGCGCCCGCGAGAGTCACGAGGTCCGTCGGGTCTGCGACCGCGACATCGCCCTTCGCCTTCCCCGGCGTGCGGCTGAGCCAAATCGACTCGACGTCGCGGAGCTGCAGCCGCCGGATCACGTCCGCGGGGTGCGTGCGGGAGATCAGGAGGCCGCGGGCCCCCGCCCGGACGAGGTCCCGAAAGTACACGAAGACGGACTCTGCCTTTTCCTCGTTCACGAGGTAGCTCCCGCGCTCCGCAATTTCGTCCTCCTTGTCGCCGCCGGTGGCGTCGCCCTCCTCCGCGAGCCGGGTCGCCATCGCCTCGACGTCCCGGTGAATGACGGCGAGCTTCGTCTTCGCCATGATCCCGAGCTCCGTAGACGAGTAGCCGCGGGACGCGAGCTTGATCATCTCGTTCCAGGCTGCGTTGAGCCCGGCCTTGTAGCCTTCGAGAAACGACTTCCGGTGTTTGTCGCTCGCCATCGGGGGAATCCACGCCGGAATACGGGGTCAGCGGGTAAAAGCTTTTCAGCGACGGCGACGCGCTACGCGATGTACCCGAGGTCTTCCTTCGTCGGCGTATCCGGCTGCGCCTCGACCTCGCGGAGCTTCGACGTGATCTGGTCGATCTGCTTCGCCTTCGTCTCGAGCTCCGCGAAGCTGACCTCGATCCCGAGGATTTTCGTGAGGGCCTGCAGGACGGCCTGCGCGCTCTTTGGGTCGACGAAGTAGCCGCTCGTTTCACCCATCAGGCACACGCTCCGAACGCCGTACAGCTTCCCGAGTCCGAGGACGAGGCCGCTTGCGCCGACGATCCCTGCGCCGGGCTCGCTCCGGGAGAACACGACGCCGAGCTTCTCCATTTCCTTCACGAGCTGGGGGTCCGTCGCGGCACCGAGGACGCGGGGGTTTGTGACCATGTGCCCGAGGCCGTAACCGCCGAGGGTAAACGCCTGGCGGACGCCGAGGGCGACGATCTCCTGCATGACGCGGTCGGTCAGCTCGTACTGCCCCTCCGGCGTGAGGCCCTGGTAGTCCCCCGTGAGGATGACGAAGTCCTGGAGGCCGGGCCGCTTTACGTAGTGCATCTCGTTGCTTACGAGCCGGATCTGCCCGTCCTCGAGGACGAGGACCTGCGGCGGGAAGTACTTCGAGTAGATCTCCGCGAACTTGACGGCCTTCAGCTCGTCCTTCAGGTGCTCTGCGGCGAGCTTGCCGACGTTGCCGATTCCGGGCAGACCTTCGATGAAAATCGGGTCGTTCAGGGTCGGCTTCTCGAGGTATCTCACGACGATGTTTTCCATCCGATGCCTCCTTCCTTCTTCAGCTGCCGGCGATACTTGCCGTGGCGATCCTCCGGGGAGTACCGCGGTGGGATTGGGCTCGCGGTCGCCGTGCCGCACCTCGGACATACATCCCGCAGGGTGTAGGCCCGGCACGTCCGACACACTCTCATGAAGGTGCGCATAGTAAAGGCTTCCTCATTCCTGCCGGATGAACTTCCCTCCGCCGCCCTTCGACTCGAGGTGCTTGAGGACTTTCGCCGCGGCCTTCTGAATCTCCTCCTCCGCGGTCTTGTAGTCCGGCGCCCGCACGACGAGCCGGTATCGCGGCGCTCCGATGTACTGGACCTTCACCGTGACGCCGTCCTCCTTCACCGCCTTCAGGAGGGCCTCCTTGATGTGGACGGCTCCGTCCGGGCGCGGGTTCGTGATCTCGAGATAGCCGTCGATCGAGACCGCGGGCGGGACGATGTTCTCCTTCGCGACCTGGACGAACGTTTGGACCCACGGATCCGTGAACCCCTCCGACGAGAGAGTATTTTCATCCATCACGGACTCCTCGAACGGGCGATACAGGGAGCCGAACTTGTCGAGGAGGTCATAGCCGAACCGGTCCCACACCTCGTCAATCGTGATCCCGAGCCGCTCCGCGCTGATCGCGAGGAGCTTCTCCGCCTTCTGCTCGTTCTTCCACTCCTGGATCTTCTCCCGCTTCTGGTGCTCGTTCACGGCCTTCAGGGAGAGATCGATGTGGCCCTTGTCCCGGTCCACGCGGAGTACCTTGCAGACGAGTTTCTGGCCCTCGCGGACGTAGTCCCGAATGTACTTGATCCAGCCGCTCGAGACCTCCGCGATGTGGATGAAGCCCTCCTTGCTCTCGTACTCGTCGAGCGTGACGAAGCCGCCGAAGTTCTTCACCTCCTTCACCGTGCAAACGACGAGCTCGGCCTCCTCAGGCCAGTCGAACTCCGCGCGCTTCGCCGCCCTCATTCCACGGCCCCCAGGATCTCACCGCGGATCGCGGCCTTCCCGCCCGCGGGCCGGGCGAGTGTCGCCCCGCACACCTGGCACAGGACGACGTTCGACGGCCGGTCGAAGACAACCTGCTCGTTGCCGCAATCCGCGCACTTGACCCTGAGAAACCGCGAGCTCGGGCGGGGGATCATCGTTTCTGGACCTCCACGAGCTCGAACTTCTTTGCGCGCAATGATGGTCGTTGATAGGCCTTCTTGCAGACCTTGCAGCGGAACCGGAGATGGATCCGTTTCGTGGGCTTCTCGCGGCCCTCCGGCTTCGGGCGGGGAAACCCTCCGTACCCTCGGGTCACCCGCCGGAACCGGCGCTGGCCGGCCCGCAGTTCGGACCGCGGCCGCGCCTTCACGCGTTCGACCTCCTGGTCCGTGTGCTTGTTGCAGCGCGGGCAGTGCGCACGGATGACGCGAGGCATTTTCATGGGGGATTCCCTTCGAGACGGTATCGAACGAGGAACCGCTATTAAAGGCTTATCAACTCGAGTTTCTGTAACGTTTGCGAGTGATGCGCGTATCGCACTTTCGGGTGACTCCCCGGAGAGTATAAGTCGCGGCGGCTGATTCGATGGCATCCCGTTCCTCCCGTCGAACCACGGGAGAGGCCCGCGCCATGCGTGTGTCGCGCCACGGGAGCATGCGACGAGAACGCGGGCCGGAACGCGAGGTCCTCGCGTTTCGTGAGAACCCGCTTCCGCGAGGAGGCAAGGGGTGTACGGTTCTACCCCGGTGCCCTCCGCCATGATGCGGTGAGTCCCCTCTACGACCTCCCAGGGCTCCTGGTTGGCGCACGGGAGGAGCCGAGCGGAGTGGAGTCTCAGACGGGCTCATCACCCGATTTGTGACAGAACCTCAACCCGATCGCAGTGTGCGCGAACGCGACCTGCCATCGCGCCGACAGCGCTTGTCAAAAAACGGACAGCCGGGAGGTTCGTTTCGATTCCCGGCAAATAAATAGGAACCCGTATATATACGAAGAATAATATTGCAGCTTGCCCATAAATGAAGGAAGCCCGCCTGAGCCGCAAGGATGAGTCGATGGTCGACCTCCTCATCCAGACCGGCATGTCGAAGAACAGCGCGAAGACGCTCGTGTTTCTCTCGAAGCGGGACGAGACGACGTCCGTGGAGATCGAGAAAGCGACGGGGTTGCGACAGCCCGAGGTGTCGATCGCGATGCAAGAGCTCCGGCGGCGGCGATGGGTCGAGAAGCGGGACATCAAGAAGGAAGGGAAGGGGCGTCCTGTCCACGCGTACCATCTTGCCTTGCCGTTCGAGGAGATTATTGAGATCATCGGGCGCGAGGAGCGGGCGAAGATCGAGGAGATCGAGACGAACATCCGGAAGATGCGGTCCCAGCTCACTTAGACCGCAGGGTTCGGACCCCTTTCGGCGTCCCGACGAGGACGGCGCTCGCGACGCCGACGAACAAACCGTTCGCAACGACGCCGGGCACCGTACTGATCGCCTCCTCGAGCCTCCCGGGGTTCTTGATCGAGCGGAACCGGCAGTCGAGGATGTAATTGTCGTTGTCCGTCCGGTACGTGGACGCTCCCGCGAGCCGCAAGGTCGGTCTCGCGCCCAGGGCCTCAAGGCGCGCCTTCGAGACCTTCCAGCCGAACGGGTGGACCTCGGTGGGCACGGGCGTTCGTGTGCCGAGGTGTCGGACGAGCTTCGACTCGTCGACGCAGATCACGACCTTCTTCGAGGCGGCCGCGACGAGCTTCTCCCGGAACAGGGCGCCGCCCATCCCCTTGATGAGATCGAGCTTCGGGTCAACCTCGTCCGCGCCGTCGATCGCGAGGTCGAGAACCGGGCACTCTTCGAGGGATGTGAGCGCAATCCCGTGCTCCTTCGCGAGGTTCGCGGTCGTGATCGACGTCGGCACGCCCCGCACGTCGAACCCATCCTGCGCCATCTCGCCGAGCGCCTCGATCGCGTATTTTGTCGTCGAACCCGTCCCGAGGCCCACGACCATCCCCTCCTTGACGAGGGCGACCGCCGCCTCCGCCGCGATCCGCTTCATCGCCTCCACGTTCCGAGCCATCACTCCCACCCCGTCGACGCGGTCCAAGCAATTCCTGCGAATCGTGCCTCGACCACACGGACGGATAGCAGGCCGGGTTGCTCCCGTCGCGCGACCTTCATGCGCGGAATCTCGGAGAGCCGCATTGCGCGGCAATCTGCTGGGTTCCCATAAAGGGTTTGCGGGGTCACGTGCGCCCGGAACCTCCTTCCCACAAGACGCGTTCGCTACGGCGCATGAGGGTCGCCGCGCTCTACTCTGGCGGGAAGGACTCGACCTACGCGGTCCACGTCGCGCGTCAGCGGGGCTGGGACGTCACGCACCTTGTCTCGATTGTGCCGGAGGACCCCGCGTCGATGCTGTACCACGTCCCGAACCTCCACGTCGTCCCGCTCCTCGCGGAAGCGATGCGGACTCCTCTCGTCCAAGAACACGCGGGGCAAGGCGAGGACGCAGAGCTCGACGCGCTTCGCCGCGCGCTCGCATCCATCGACGTCGACGGCGTCGTTGTCGGCGCGATCGCGAGCGACTATCAGCACAGCCGCGTTAACGAGGTCGGCCACGAACTCGGCCTCCGAGTCTTCGCGCTGCAGTGGCGGCTCGACTCGAGCCGGCTCCTCCAAGACTACCTCGATGCAGGAATCGAGGCAATCTTCACGAGCGTGTCTGCGGAGGGCCTCGGACCCGCATGGCTCGGGCGTCCGCTGGACCGCCGCGCGGTGGACGAGCTCCTCGAGCTCCATGGACGCGTCGGACTGAACCCGTGCGGGGAGGGCGGGGAGTTCGAGACCCTTGTGACCTTCGCGCCAGAGTTTGCGCAACGCCTCGAGATCGTGCGGGCGGAGCCGCGATGGGACGGGCCGTCCGGCGTCCTCGAGATCCGCGAGGCCCGCCTCGTCCCGCCGTGAAAGTAGTGGGGCTGGCCAGATTTGAACTGGCGTCGCAGGCTCCCAAAGCCCGAAGGATAGGCCAAGCTACCCCACAGCCCCGGCCGTGGGTCGTAGCCCCCTGCTTTAGATAAATCGTTTGGCGCTGGACACGGTAGCACTATCACCGGCCTCACGGCCGATGTGCCCTTCACTTTCGGAACGCCCAGCCCCGTGGTGGCATGGTCAGTCCTCTCAGTCTTGAGATATGACCAGCGCTCGAATTATCTAAGATGCCGCGACTTTCTCACAGTTTTGGGAACTTGGAAGAAGAGTCCCTCGCGGCCCGCGCGATCGCATCCGCACTCCGGAACTCGGGCCGCCACCCGGAGGCTCTGAGCTTCGTAGTGTCGAGAACCATGCGCCGCACGTCTCCGGCCCACCCACCGCCCGCGACGCCGCCCGTCCAGGCGTACGCAACGTTGGCGAGGCGGAGTTCCCGCACGACGGTGTCCGCAATCTCCTTCACCGTGACGGAGTCGTCGCTTCCGACGTTGAACACGTCCACGGGCGACACGGCCCGATCGATGCCTGCCAAGATCCCGCGGATCGCGTCGTCGATATAGACGTACGACTTCGACGTCCCCGGCTCCCTCCCGAAGATCTCGAGACGCCGGGGGGTCTTCCGGAGCTTCCGCACGAAGTCCGCGACGACGCCGTGCGTGCTCCGCCCGCCGACGACATTCGCGAACCGAAACGTAATCCCGTCGATTCCGTACGTGTGGGCGAAGCTCGACAGGATTGCCTCGCACGTGAGCTTGCTCGCGCCGTAGATCGACATCGGGGCGAGGGGGCCGTAGTCCTCCGGCGTCGGGACCGTCCGAGCCTCGCCGTACACGGTCGATGTCGAGGCGAGGACGAAGCCCTTCACGTCCGCCTTCCGGCACGCGTCGAGCAGTCGGAACGTCGCGACGACGTTCTCGTGGAACGTCGGCTTCGGATCCTCAACGCCGCCACGAACGTCTGGGTTTGCGGCGAAGTGCATTACGACCTCGACCCCCTTCAGGGCGGGGCCGAGCTTCGGGGCCAGGAGGTCCTGCTTCACGAACCGAGCGCGGCCCTGGTTCAACGCGCCCGCGAGGTTCGTTTTCCTCCCGGAGCTGAGGTTGTCGAGGAGGAGGAGATCGCACGACCCTGCGAGGACGTCCGCCGCATGGCTCCCGATGAACCCTGCCGCCCCCGTGATGCAGACCCGTCGGTCCCGGAGCTTCACGATCGCCGCCTCCTCAAGTATCCCGCGAGGGCCTCGACGGCCCGCGCGCGGTGCGAGATTGCGTTCTTCTCCGCGAGGCTCATCTCCGCGAACGTCCGGCGGGCGGACCCCGGTACGAAGATCGGGTCGAAGCCGAAGCCCGCGGCCCCGCGTGAGCGCCGTACGATCGTTCCCGCGCAGACCCCTCGGAAGATCCGGGGACGTCGGCTCTTGCCCGCGAAGAGAATCACGCTCTCGAACCGCGCCGTCCGCCGGGATCGCCGCCGTAGAAGTTCAAGCACGCCCTCGCAGCCGATCGTCCGGTACGCGTACGACGAGTACACTCCCGGGAATCCGCCGAGGGCGTCGATGAACAGGCCGGAGTCGTCGATGATAAACTCGCCCCGTACCCGCTTCGCGAGGGCCCGCGCCGCATACGCGACCACCACCTCGAGCCGGTCCGCTTGAACCTCCGGGTACGCGAGGTCGACCCGGCGGAGCCGCAGGCCGATTGGCGCAAGCTTCGCGGACACCTCGCGGAACTTCCCCGGGTTCGTCGTCACGAACGCGATCACGTGTAGCGGCCCCGCTCCTCGATCTCCGTCACCTTTGCGAGGATCTCCCGCGCCCCGCGATAGCGGCGGCGGTACGAGGCGACGACCGCATCGTAGTACTCCGACCCGAGTGCGTGAGCGCTCGTGAGCGCCTCCTTCAGGAGTCGGAGGTCGACGCCCTTCGCCTCGACGCTTCTCGTCTTCTCCCCGAGGCTGAAGTCGATCAAGACGAGCCGGCCGTCACGGAGAATCATGTTCGATGTCGTGAGGTCCCCATGGACGAGGTCCGCCCTGTGGAGTCGAGCAATCGCCTCGCCAATCTGCCGGCAGAGGACCCGCGTCCTCTTGCTGCCTCCGTCGAGGACGGTCTTCGCGGTCGGGCCCTCGATGTATTCCATCACGAGCCGGTTCTCAACGAGGTCGATGTCGTACAAGGTCGGCACGGACACCCCCGCGGCGCGGGCCTCTCCGATCAGCTTCGCCTCGGTGCGAATCCGGGCCCGTCGGAGCTCCTCATCGAGCGAGGGGTTCCGGTACCTCTTCGGGACGCGGGCCTTCGTGACTGCCGCGCGGCCCCTCCATTTCGTCCGGTGGAGCTCCGCCTCGGCCCCGCGCTTCAGGAGCACGGGCCGGCCGATGCGCCGGGTCGCTCAAAAACCTTCTCAACTCCGCCGCGACGTCCGGGACCTCCCGCAGCGGGAAATCTGGAGGGAAGCATCGTGCATACCGCTCGTGGAGGACGCGTGACTCGAGGACAACGACGGCCGCGCGGTCCCGCTCGCTCCGAATACAGCGACCCGCCGCCTGGAGAATCCGCCCTACGGCGGGATAGACGACCGCGTAGTCGTACCCCTTCGCGGGCCCGAACCGCTTCACGTAGTACGCCTTGAGCGCCTCCGCTTCCACGTTCGGCGGGCTCAGCGGAAGACCGACGACGACCACAGCGCGGAGGAGGTTCTCCGGGTAATCGACTCCCTCGGAAAGGGAGCCCCCGAGGACCGCGAGGAGGAGGGCGCGCGTACCGCGATCGCGAAGGGACCGCATCGCCTCAAGTGCTCGCGATCGGTCCGCAGCGGTCCATTCCGGCCGCTCCGGGAGGAAATGCCGATCCGACACGAGGGGCCGGAGCTTCCCGAGAACCTCCCGGAGGAGCTCGTACGACGGAAAGAACGCGGCGACGTTCCCGGGCACTGCGCGGACTGCGGACGCAATCTCGCGCGCGATTGCCGCGTACATCGACGGTCCCCGCGTCCCGTACGACGTCGTCACCTTCGAGCTCACGAACACGGGCCGGTTCTCCGGCGGAAATGGCGAGCCATATACGCCGAGGACCCGCCGCGCCCGCTCGATCCCGAGGAGGTCCGCGTACATCTCCGGCGGGTGGAGCGTCCCGCTCATCAGGATGCTCCCGTGGACCTGATCGAACACGGGGCCGCTCAGGACCGCGGGATCGAGGAGCCGAAGCGAGAACCGCCCGAGAGCGCCGCCAACCGCGAGCCGCAGGATCCCCTCGTCGTGGTCCCACCACCGCGCGAAGAAAACCGCGACCTCCGGGAGAACGGTCGGGAGGGACCGTTCCACGAGTGCCTCGCCCGCGTCCTTCGCGAGCCGCATGAGATCCCGGTATTCGATCCCCCGCAGCCCTGCGTCGACCGCCTCGACGAGCGACGCCTTGTCGACGACCCGCTCGCCCTCGAGTCGGACGAGGGCCTCGCGCACGGACCGCGCGACCCCTTGGAGGTACGCGCCCGCATCCGCATCGACAATCCGCGCCTCCTTCGCGGCCCGCGAGAGAGTCGGTACGTCGAGATCCCCTGTGAGATGTCCCCGGATCCGGTCCGGGAGATTGTGCGCCTCGTCGACGACGAGGATGATCTCGCCGAGGGGCCGCGCGATCCGCGGCAGGACGCGGTCCCGGATGTCACTGAACACGTAGTTGTAGTCGCACACGACGACATCCGCGCGCTTCGCGGTCTCGATCGCGGCCTTGTGGGGGCACGTCCCGCACGCCCGCGCGGCCTCTATCAGTTCGGAGACGTGGAGCACCTTCTGCTGCGTGATTTTCACCGCGGGCTCCGCGGAACGCGCGAACCAAGCGCACCGGCGGGATCGGACGAGGTGATCGCAGAACTCCTGGAACCCCGCCTCCGCGACGGGGGCGCGGTCCTGGAGGCACATCGCGCGCTTCGCGATCACGTCGACCGCGACGACCCTGTGACCGCGGGACGCGATCCGGCGGAGCGTGTCGATCGCGATCCAGTGCTGGCTCTGCTTCGACGTGAGGAACAGGATGAGCCGGTTCGCCTGGCGCGCTGCGGTGAGCGCGGCCGTGATGGCGACTGCGGTCTTCCCGATCCCCGTGGGCGCGTGGGCGAGGAGATGCTTCCCCTCGACGAGCGCGCGAACCGCGTCGTCGAGGAACGCGTCCTGTCCCTTCCGGATCTGCGGGAACGGGAACACGTTCGTCGGCTCCGCCCGGTCGCGACGCTCGTTCAATGGAAAATCCGCGCGGGTCGAAACCAGGCGCATCCCGCCTCGTCGGCCCGCGGACGACGGGAGCGCGGGGGATGTCCTTTCCGCGGGAGATGGCCGAAAGTGCTCCCACCCGATAACGGTGTCGGGACCGTTAAGTACGGCGAGCCGGAATCGACATCCCGTGGCGCCTGAGACGTGCCCCGTCTGCGACCACGCGACGAACGAGCCTGCGTGCCCGAGGTGCGCGACGATCCTCGTCGCGGAGCGGGCCGCGTGTCCCCGTTGCGGGACGTCCTTCTCCGGATTGATTGCAGTCTGCGACGCGTGCGGCGAGCCCGTCGCGACGGTCGATGCGGACCCCGGAACGGAGCGCGCGATCCGCACCCTCTCCCGAGTCCCGGGGTTCGACGAGGGCCGGGCCCGCGCGCTTTACGCCCGCGGCTTTCGGAACTTCGCGGACGTGATCAAGCTCGGGCTCCCGGACTCCGCCGTGCGCCGGGGTCTCCATCACACGATTTCCCGCAAGGTCCTCCTCTCGACGATCCTGCCGCCGAAGCGCTCGCGAATCGGGAAGACGACGTGCCTCGAGTGCCACACGACCGTCCTCGAGTCGGAGACGACGTGTCCCGCGTGCGGCATGGCCCTCGGGTCCGATGCGGAGGAGGCATTCATCGAACGGAGACTTGCGACCGTCGAGGCCGCGACCGGCCGGCTCTCCGACGATCCCGACTTCCGCTCGATGCCGGACGACGTCCGCGCGCAGATCCTCCGGGCAATGGGGACG
>Ga0209324_10002023_pt1 | contig 14029 bp, 8 predicted proteins | sample Rifsed19ft3_FD_184015 | JGI IMG/M metagenome (GOLD analysis project Ga0209324, IMG submission 184015) | Soil microbial communities from Rifle, Colorado, USA - sediment 19ft 3 (version 2) | ecosystem: Environmental > Terrestrial > Deep subsurface > Rock core/Sediment | place: Rifle, Colorado...
TATTTTATGGTGCACGGGATAAAGAAGGGCTTCTTATGCTCGATGAATTAAAAGGGTTAGTGGGCGAATTGATTATAAGTACAGATGATGGCTCTATGGGGAGAAAGGGGACTGTTATTGATGTCTTGAATGATTTCTTAATGCAAACGCAGGCTAAAGCCTGCGACTACACAATTTATTCTTGCGGCCGTAAACAAATGCTTGAGGTATTAAGCAGAACTGCTTTAAATAATGGAATAAAAGGTTATATATCAACTGAAGAGAATATGGCATGTGGCCTTGGTGCATGTCTGGGATGTGCGGTAAAAGTTAGGAGCAAAGAGCTAAGAGCAAAGAGCAAGAAAACTAAAAATATAAACTCCGAACTCCGAACTCCGAACTCCGAACTCGTTTATAAGATGGTCTGTAAAGATGGTCCTGTGTTTCCATTAGAGGAGATTGTGTGGTAGTTAAATATTTTTTAAGTGAAGACAAGATGAGGGATTATCCTTTCGCTCATTCTCGTCCCGATAAGATCGGGACTCCGAGGTTGCATTTGTCATTCCCGCTTGTCGGGAATCTTTCTTCAGAAGGATTCTCTATGAGTCGTAGACTGGACAAGCCAGAATGACATTTTAGGATAAATGTTATGTCACGCCTGTACATATTTATGAATAAAGAGGAGATTATTCCCTGGAGAAAAGTGTGAACTTATCAGTCAACATAGGTCATCTTAAGCTCAAGAATCCTGTCATGACGGCTTCAGGTACGTTTGGTTATGGTGAGGAATATGCTGAGTTTGTTGACTTGAATAGACTTGGCGCTATTGTTGTAAAAGGAATATCATTAAATCCGATGGAGGGTAATCCCTCTCCAAGAATATGTGAAACTCCATGCGGGATGTTAAATGCCATTGGTCTTCAGAATGCGGGGCTGAAAGATTTTTTGAAGAAGAAGTTGCCATACCTGAGGAGATTCCGCACTCCTGTAATAGCCAATGTCCTTGCCAATACCATTCAGGGATATGTACGTCTGTCAACTGCCCTCGACGATTCGGGTGTAGATGGGATAGAACTGAATGTCTCATGTCCGAATGTTAAAAAGGGAGGGATTAGTTTCGGGACTGATAAGAAAACACTTGCAAAACTTGTATCAAAGGTAAGGCAATCTGTAAAAGGGGCTGTTCTTTTCACAAAATTATCACCGAATGTTTCAAATATTCAAGAGTTCTCAAAGATAGCTGAAGACTCTGGCAGTGATGCCCTGTCGCTAATTAATACAATTCCGGCAATGGCTATTGATATTGAGACAAGAAAACCAAGACTTGCTAATATTACTGGAGGTCTGTCAGGCCCTGCAATCAAGCCTATTGCTATAAGGATGGTATGGGAAAGTTATAAGACCGTAAAAATTCCGATAATTGGTATTGGTGGCATCATGAATGCAGACGATGCTATAGAGTTTATGCTTGCTGGTGCAACTGCTGTGGCAGTTGGGACTGCCAATTTTGTAAATCCAAAGGCAACGATAGAGATCATTGACGGGATTGAACAGTATTTGAGAAGGAAAGGGATAAACGATGTAAAAGAAATCATCGGGGGATTACATGCAGCATAATTCGATAATTACCCTGATGACTGATTTTGGCCATAAAGACCCCTTTGTGGGAATTATGAAAGGGGTAATACTTAATATAAATCCTTTTGTGAATATTGTTGATATCACACATGAAATAAGTCCTCAGAATATTCTTGAGGCTGCTATTACGATGGAGATGAGCTTTGAATCCTTCCCTTATAAGACGATAAACGTTGTTGTTGTTGATCCAGGCGTGGGTTCTAATAGAAGACCGATCCTTGTAATAACAGATCATTACTACTTTATAGGGCCGGATAATGGTGTTTTTTCTCAGATCTACAGATTACGAAATGAAACCATTTCTGTTGTCCATGTTACAGCAGAACATTATTTTATGCCTGATAGGAGCTCCACTTTTCATGGAAGAGATATTTTTGCTCCTGTTGCTGCATGGCTTTCAAGAGGTATAGAATCATCAAAATTCGGAGATCCAATTAATGATTACGTGAGTATCCAGGTACCAGTTCCAGTTATTGCAGAAGATAATACTGTAGAAGGTGAGGTTGTCTATATAGACCGTTTCGGGAATGCTGCAACAAATATAAAGGCTCAGACAATAGATGACCTTTTCAAGGATAAGACTACAAGAAGACTAAAGGTTCTGGTTAAAGGAAAAGAAGTGCCCTTTAAAAATCATTATGCAGAGGCTGAAGACGCAGGTCTCTATTCATTAATTAACAGTTTCGGTTTTCTTGAACTTTTCGTTTACAGAGGTAGTGCTTCATCAGACTTCAGCATAAGAGTTGGTGATAAGGTTAAGCTCATTGTGAATTGAGAAGTTTTTGATGCTTTCCATTTTCCTACTATTAGCGCACTTAATTCATAGAGAACGCTGTTTTAATAATTGTCTGTCATTCCAGCTTGTCGGGAATCTTTCTTCAGATTCCGAACAAGTCGGAAGGATTCTGGACAAGCCAGAATGACATATCGCTAAAATACTATATCAGCCTTGATTTATTTATTTGGAATTTAGTAATTAGTGCTTGGTTATCTGTTCATATTGATTCGTAGAGATATGGCATGAATCAGGATGAGGCAAAAATTGGTGTTAGTGTATAATATTCTCCTATGTTTCTTGTTGCATTAACAGGTAATTATGGAATGGGCAAGAGCACTGTCCTTTCAATGTTCAAAGATCTTGGTGTTGCTACTGTTGATACTGACAAACTTGTTGAATCCCTCTTTATAGAAAAGAAAGTTCTTGTGAAGATAAAAAAGCTCCTGGGTGATAGGGTATTCTATAAAAACGGTAATCTGGATAAAAAAAAGGTTGCAGAAATAGTCTTTAAAGATGCTTCTTTAAGATACTCACTTGAAGACATCCTTCATCCCCTTGTATTTGAAAGAATAAAAGATTTTACTAAAAAAATAAGTGTGAGTGATAGACTTCTCATAATAGCAGTACCTCTGGTCTATGAAAGAGGATACGAAAACAGGTTTGACAGAACGATCGTTGTTTATACAAAGGAAAAAGTTGCACTTGATCGTCTCAAGAAGAATGGGATACCAAAGAAAGATGCTCTTCTCAGGTTAAAGGCCCAGCTTCCTATAGAAGACAAGATGAAGAAGGCTGATTTTTTGATAGACAATAATAGTACTCTTAAAGAGACTGTGGCACAGGTCAAAAAAATCTATAAGAAACTTATAAAGGACATAGATAAATCATCAACGTCCTGAAAGAGGCTGGAGATGGAGATAATCAGGGGAATCGAAGCTCTAAGAGAAAATTATCCTAACACTGTTATAACAATAGGCAATTTTGACGGCCTGCACCTCGGTCATCAAAAGATACTCGAGGCTGTAAAAAGAAGATCTGAGGAACTGAAAGGGACTTCGATGGTTGTAACCTTCGACCCTCATCCTGTAAAGGTTCTTGCGCCTGAAAAGGAAATAAAGATGCTTACAACTTTCAAGGAGCGGGCAAGAATACTGGATGCAATTAGCATAAACGTATTACTATGCATAAACTTTACAAGAGAGTTTGCTAACTTCTCTCCCGACGCATTTATCGAGGATATACTCGTGAAGAAAATAAATGTTAAGGAGATTGTTATAGGCCCTGATTACGCTTTTGGTAAGAACAGAAAAGGGACTACAGAACTTTTAAAAAAGAGGGGGCTGGAGTTAGGGTTCAGAGTCAAAATTGTTAAGAGTGTGGAGATTGATGGTGATGTTGTGAGTAGTAGCAGGATCAGGAAACTTCTTTTAAAAGGAAATGTGCATGAGGTATCAACTCTCCTTGGAAGAGCGTATTCAATAGAAGGAAATGTGATTAGGGGTGCTGGAAGGGGTGAAAAACTTTTACACGTACCCACAGCCAATATAACTACACCAAATGAGCTTGTTCCAAAGGAAGGTGTATATGCTGTGAGGATTGGCTTGAGAGGCGAATTCCTCGATGGGGTTGCCAATATCGGGGGAAAACCGACATTTGATGACCCTGAGAAGAGTTATGAGGTTCATATATTCAATTTTGCAGGCAACCTTCTCGGAGAGCATCTAAGGATCTATTTTATAGACTGGATAAGGAGTCAGAAATCCTTCCCAGATGCATTAGCCCTTGAAAAGCAGATCAGGGATGATATTGAGCACGCTAAAGAAACCTTAAGCGAGAAAAGACCTAAATTGATATAGGATCAACATCGACTTTTATTTTTATTTCCTTTGAGTCCTTGAATGCCTCCGTTAAGGTTTTGTTTCAAACCTAAAATAGTCTCCAACTTTAATACCATAGCTGTCGCAAAATCCGGCATTTACCTCAACGACATACATTGAATCGAGATACGATGGAATTAACTGCTCGGATAGCGGTTTACTATTCTTTTGTATTCTTACTATCTGCAAGTTTTCATCAGTAAAGATGATATCAAGGGGAATGTAGGTATTTTTCATCCAGAAAAGCAATGGTTGAGGTCGCTCATAAATGAACAACATCCCGGCTTTGTCTGGCAAGGAGTTTCTATACATTAGTCCTGTGTCCCTTTCATAGGGATTATCAGCAATCTCAATTTCTATTCGTATAATTTTTCCTTTAGTTTCTTTTCTAAGAAATATTAATTCACCTTGTTTGATAAATTTCGGTTCCTCGACAGGTCTCAAAGATTCAATGGAGTTTTTGCTTTTTGGTAATTCTTTTTCTTCATAAGAAACATTTTTATGCAAATAAATGTATGTGCCAAATGACAATATTGCGAGTCCTAAGAGAAAAGTTATTATTACAGCTCTCTTTTTAATGTTTCCTGTTCTCCGTCCAGAATGCACTTTATAAGTTTTTTTCACAATGTTAAATCAAAGACGTTTTAAACTTTCCTATTTTAACAAAACTGATTCTCAGTTTCGGGAAAAGGAGACCTTATTCCTGGCCATTATGCTCTGGCTCAACACAGATTAAAGGTAGGTTTGTATCGGTGATTCTTATATTACTTTTTCTGAGTATATGTTATTCCTCATCTGCCCATGCAGACCAGTGGGCAAAATCATGTGACTGGAGGGAGTGGAAGATGCCCATTATATCCAGCAGACCTTAGATGGTGGATACATTGCGGAGGCGTATTCTTTTTATGAAGACAGTGAAATGTATCCATAAGAAACAGTGATTCCTGTCAAGGCTACAAATAAATTCTGTATGCTGTTCAAATTTTAGAATAATATCAAGAGCTTATTTCATAAGCAATTTTGGCATAAAATATGCATAAATATTAACGGATAATTATGCCAAAATATTTTTAAGGCTGAACATTTTTATTCACTTTGGGGTTGGAAAGTGGCAGGCTCTTCAAAATTAGCTTCATCAATGTTCGAACAATATCTGTACATGCATTTCCCACTCTGCATATCGCATAGAACAGCTTACAAACGACTCATAAAATATGCTTCAATATATTTTTACACTTTTAAAGGGATGGCAACGGTGAATAGTAAAAAACTGTTATATGTTATGTGTTTTATCTTACTCCTTTTAGGGGTTGCGGGAACCGTCTGGGCTCAAAGCGCAGCCTATAACAGGCCCAACCCGTCAATGGACTACACCCCGCAAGAGCTCGGCTTCTACGATACCATGTACTATGAGCTTACCGAGCAGAACTGCAGAAAATGCCACGGCAATATTACAGCCGACAGGCACCACGGTGTTCCTCAGGTTGTGATATATCATGTCTGTAATACATGCCATTCCTTATGTAATATAGGTGAGCCTGACTGTGAAAATGGTATAACGATTCACAGGAACTGTCTGACAAGCGGATGCCATAGCCCGAGAGATGTTCAGTTCGGAAATCAAGCGTGGCATCACAATACGGATTTGACGGACCCTGAGAACTGTACCGCATGCCACAATCCTAACCTTATTGAAAAGATCAGCCCATTTCATTCCTTTGCGGAGTATCCGCCTTCAGTGATGGTGGCGACACCATTCTCATGTGAGAAATGCCACTGGGAGCAGGAGCCTGTTACCGTTACCGGCAACGGCAATGCCCCCGGCCATCCCTCAACTTATGCGCACTATGACGAATTGGGGAACTATATAGGGTTCTACGAATACGGCATGCCAATTTTCAACAACATCGATACCCACCACTTGGATTTTGTAGGTGAAGTGGCAAGTGAATGTTACAAGTGCCACTCTCAGGACCCGGGTAACCCGGGCTGGGATCCTTACAATAAAGAGCTTATCCGTTACTGCGAGATATGCCACAGCTGGAGGACACTCCATAATCCAGTACTGCCGCATGTGTCATATGCGGATGGGTGGTTGCCAGTAGGTTTTCACGCAAACCCTGGCAGTCCTCCAGTACGCGGCGGCGGCGGACCTGGACCTTACCCGAAAACCTATGCCAAATGGGGTTCAATAGATTATACGCCTCAGGTAAACCCTGGCTTTTACGATAATCAGATGTGCTATGCCTGCCATGGTGGTTTTGTAATACCCTGGGCTGATGTCTGGGGCCCTGGTGTACCGGCGATTGATGCCGGCGGAATCAGTCCGAACCATGGAAGCTGCGGCATGATTGTAACTCTGAGAGGTGACTTCTTCGGGGAAGAGCACTTCTTCGTGGAAGAGCATATTGAAGGCAGCAACGAGGTCCAGATGAAGCTGAAGGCTGATCCTCTTGCACCATGGATAACTGTTCCGATTCATGCCTGGACAAACAACCTTATCGAGATTCAGATTCCATGCGGGCCATTGGCTCCAGGAAACTATTTGGTGAGAGTGCAGCAGACGTACTACGGAAACAGAAACAGCAACAGAGTGGCATTCACCCTGAAAGATCATCCCACATTGCTCAACATTACGCCTGCCAGCGCACCGTGCAACACCGTGATCACACTAAGTGGAAACGGCTTTCAAAACCAAAGGAGCAGGATATTGCCAGATCAGACATACTATGGCGTACATCATGTTGTGGATTTCGTGGCTTCCAATGGAGAATTCACCGCTACCAGGTATGCGAACTGGTCTGATAAGCAAATTCAGGTGAAGGTCTATGACTGGTTCCAGGACGAAATAGACACATGCTCGATAAACCCCAACACAGGACAACCGAGGAACGAGCGCAACTTTGTCCAGGATATTGGTGATGAGAATGCTGATGCCAATATTACTTGCGACAATATTGTTCCTGCATACGATGAGTGCACTACTGAGACATTAATCCCCAAATGCGACTGTTTTGCTCTCGAAACCTTTCAAGTCTATGTTAAGGCAATCTACTTCGGCGATGACGACGCGAGCGGCGACCTGAGCTGCGGCGACACCATCTTCCAGGTGGAGACGAGTGAACCTCACACCTTTGAGCTTACCAATGTTCCTTATATCAACAGAATCAATCCAAAGCAGATTATAGATGTTAATGATGCTCCTTATCCTCTGTTAAAGATTTTTGGTGTCAACTTTGGACTGACTCAGAAAGCTGGTGACTCTGTTCGCATTGGTAAAAAATTAGATGCACTGAGACCTACTCTTGGCCTTGGTAAGGAGCAGACAAAAGTTGTCCTTTGGAGTGATGCCTTAATTAAGGTAAGGGCAAAGCAGATTCCGAACATCTGGAGAGGCAAGATGAGCTGGGTATGGATTGAAAAAGGCGGAATGAAGAGCAACATCAAACCGCTCGCCATACTTTCACCTTTACCGTAAGCTCATATCCCTTTTGTAACATTTCCTTGAAAATTGAAGGGGGTAATAACGATGAGGAAAACTTTCTTAACTATCTTGATACTTTCGATAACCACAGTCCTCAGCGCAGTAGGTTCTTCTTATGCGTCCCCATACAAAATTTCACAGATCACAAACGACTCTTATGGTGACTATTCTTCCCAGATAAACACTAATGGGTATGTAGTTTGGTACAAAGATACTGGGACTACCGGGGCAATATTCCTCTATGATGGTACGAGTACGATTCAGCTTACAAATAATTCTTATCTTGTTTATGATAAAATCCCCAAGATAAATGATAACGGGAATGTAGTTTGGGAGAGATATGACGGCTCACACTCTCAGATATTCCTATACGATGGCACGAGTACTATCCAGCTTTCAGATAATTCTTATTATAACGAGTATCCTCAAATAAACAATAACGGGTATTTGGTCTGGCAGGGACATAAGGGCTCAGACTATGAGATATTCCTCTACGATGGTACGGGTATGCGCACCATCCCGCTTCTTACAGATCACTCTTATCCTAACTTGTATCCTCAGATAAACAATAACGGATATGTAGTCTGGCAGGGGTGGGATGGCTCAGACTATGAGATATTCCTCTATGATGGTACGCGCACGACCCAGCTCACAGACAACTTTTATGTTGATGCCTACCCCCAGATAAATGATAACGGGCAAGTGGTCTGGATGGGATATGACGGCTCACGCTGGCAGATATTCCTCTACGATGGTACGCGCGCGATCCAGATTTCAGATGGTTCTTATAATAACCAGTATCCTCAAATAAACAATAACGGCAATGTAGTTTGGGAGGGACGTATTGGCGGCGTCACTCAGATATTCCTATACGATGGTACGCGCACGATCCAGCTCACAAGTAATTCCTTTAATTGTAACGGGTATCCTCAGATAAATGATAGCGGGTATGTAGTATGGCAGGAATGTGATGGCTCAGACAGCGATATATTCCTCTATGACGGCGCAGGCATAACCCAGATTACAGAGAACTCTTATGTTGATTATTACCCCCAGATAAATAATAAGGGAGATATTGTATGGAATGGATTTTTTCAGAATTCAGAATCAGAGATATTCATTGCCCGTCTAACACAGATGATACTGCTTAGTCCCAACGGTTCAGAAAAGATTCCATCTGGTTCAATCTATACCATAAAGTGGGCAGCATCTCTTCAGGCGGTGAAGTTCGACCTGATGTATTCGCTAAACAATGGGATAAGTTGGGTGACTATGGCAACTAATGTAACAGGTTCAAGTTATGACTGGACTGTCCCTAAACCAACGAATAACAAGAAGAAATGTCTTGTAAAGGTCATAGGATATGATGCCTCTAATGTGCTGGTGGATGACGATACGTCAGATGCAAAATTTACGATAGAGGTAGTCAAAGTGACATCACCAGACGGAGGAGAGAACTGGAAAGTAGGCTCCACTCATGCAATAATATGGACAACTAACGGGACAAAGAAACCTGTGGCAAATGTGAAACTATTCTACACATATAATGGCGGAGCTACCTGGATCCTAATTAAAACTCTTAATGGCAATCCTGGAGCTTATAACTGGAGAGCCTCGGCAAACAGCGCAAATTGTAAGGTCAAAGTGGTACTGATGGATGCGATTGGTAAGACAATAGGTTCCGACGTAAGTGACCACTTGTTTACAATAAGTCCTTAGGGCAAACTGCAAAAATCTTAAAGGAGGCGGGAGATGTTTTTTAGATTAAAGAATCGGATATTTTTCTCGTTTATATGTATTGCTTTCATTTTAGCCCTATGTGGTTTAGCTTGGGCATTGTGCACCGACTATTATCGTCCCGCTCCGCTAATGGATTATGTATCTCAGGAAAAAGGCACCTATGACATATCATCCGGTAATTTGGTGGAACAGGATTGTCGGGGTTGCCACGGAGGAAGCACAGCAGATAGACATCATGGTAACCCTATGGTTGTGCTTGAGCATCAATGTCTTACTTGCCATCCGCAATGCACGATAGGTGAACCTGAATGCGTAAACGGGATAAGTCTCCACAGGAACTGTCTGACCAGTGGTTGTCATGATACCAATGACAATGGCGGGCATCATGTTATTGAGTTGACAAGTACAGATGTTTGTACCACCTGCCACAACCCCAACCTGGTAGGAGAACTTAGTCCTCTTATGGACTTCAATACCTATCCAGCACAGGTAGATTTTCTGCCAACACCTTTTAGCTGTGAGAACTGCCACTGGGGGCAAGCAATTACACCTAAACATTATCTAAATGATGGCTATTCAGACCCTAATAATCCAGGCCATCCATCAACTTATAACCATTATGATCAATGGGGAAATTTTATTGGATTCTATGAATATCCGCAGCCCGTCAATAATAACATGTATACTCATCACATGGGATTTGAATGTGTCACTTGTCATTTAGGTGATCCCAATAATCTCTCCTGTAATGACCCGATCCTCATTCGTTATTGTGAGAGGTGCCATTCCATTGCCTCACTCCATTCAATCGATGCACATGTGTTAGGTGGCAATGGATGGGAGGCAGTTGCTGATTCGAATGGTGAGCCATCTGTTTACCGGACGTTCGCAGGCAATGAGAAGTGTCTGGCATGCCATGGCGGTGCGGTACAAGATTACACTGGTGGACTTTTAAATAAGCCTGCTATTGATATGGGGTTAGGGGGTATCCAGCCTACTGCAGGCTCTAGGGGTGCATTAGTAACCCTTAGAGGACAAAACTTTTCTAACCAACACACCATAGATAGATCTGTTGAGTTGAGGCCTACTGGTTCCTCTGATCCCTGGATATCTATGCCTATTTATTCCTGGACTGATACTATAATTGAATGGTTTTTACCCTGCTGGACTACTTTTTCTATGGGTAATTATGATGTGACAGTCAAAATCGAGGCAGGAAGGAGTAATAAAAGGGTGTTTACGGTTAAAGATGGGGGAGGAGGGTTTATATTTCCGGAGCCGAGGTTCGGCCCCTATGGCACTTGGATTAAGATGGTTTCCAGTGGATGTGGGAGTGTGGGAGATGCTGTTTTTGAAGACGACTTTCATGGCGTTAGAGGGCTTCTAACCTTTACTAATGCTTCGGGTATGTGGATAGCTACGAAATTCATGTACTGTGGATATGATTGCTTAAAGGTAAGGTTCCAGGATTTCTATCAAGATAAAAACGGAAATTATGTGCAGGACAGTGATGAGCCTTTTTCTTCTCCTACCGAGTTTCCTATCGGCAACTATGAGGTGAGGAATAAAGAGATTTTCTTCGGAGATGAAGATGGAAGTGGTAATTTTAGCGTAGGTGATACCATCTTTAATACATACGAGAGTGATCCCAGTACTTTCACCTTAACTGATTCGCCTATAATCTACAGGCTGAAACCTACTGAGTGTGGACCTGCGAATATTATTAAGATTATTGGATATAACTTTGGTGATACTCAGGGTGATAGTGTTGTTCATATCGGCGACAAGACGTTCAACTCGAGCTCCCCAAGGGTAAGGCTCTGGAGCAATACTACTATCAAGATAAGAATTCCAAATTACAAATGCGAATGGTTTCATACGGATGATTATAAATATGTTACAGTGTGGGTTACTGTCAACGGCACAGATAGCAATAAGAAACGACTTAAGGTTTTGAAGCCATCTACCTGTTCATCACATAGTAGTTGTACCAGTTGCCATTAAATAATACAAACACATTACTAATGAGTTCATAAGTAATGTCTCGTGATTGTCATTCCGACTTGTTCGGAATCTTTCTGAAAGAAGAAGGATTCTGGACAAGCCAGAATGACATAATGGCTGACTAAATGTGGTTTTACTAATGAACTTGTTAGTAAATGCCATTACATTGTCATTGCGAGCGACCAACGGGAGCGTGGCAATCTGATACAAAGTGTCATTCTGAGCCCTTCGCTTTCGTCATTCTGAGGGAGCGAAGCGAACGAAGAATCTCGCTCAGGACAGGCTCCATGAAGAATCACTTCGAGATCCTTCGGGCATTGCCCTCAGAGCCTGCCCTGAGGGAAGCGAAGGGATGACTGCTTCGCAGTCAGATTGCTTCGGTCGATACGACCTCGCAATGACACGCAAGGAATCTCTCCTCGCAATGACACTTTACTTAATGCGTTTGTATTAGTTGATGTATAATAGGCAGGAAGCTCCCCCCCCCTCCTGCTTATGCAAGACGACCCTTTAATATTATATTGATATAGGATCAATATCCAATTTTACTTTCACATCTTTTGAATCTTTGAATGACTCTACAAATGTTCTGGCTGCTGAATGAGAGATCCTCGTACAGAAGACTTAAAAAGTAATTTGAACTCATATTTTCCTTTCATATTCTTTAATATAGAAGGTCCGAGGATTTCTACTCCTTCATCTTTCTTTTCTATAATCTCCGATAGCTTTTTTGACAGGTCTCTTTGACTTATAAATCTTATGAGTAAAAGTCTCGAGAATGGAGGATAGTTAAGAGATTTGCGCCTGATAAGTTCTTCTCTGTAGAAGGAATGGTATTCATAATTTTTCAGACACTTAAAAAGATAGTTATGTGGCATCCTTGTCTGGATGAATATTTCTCCTCCGGGCTCAATCTTATCTATTATTGATGAGATTTCCTGATATGACTTTTCAGTTGATCTGAAATCTGGAAAATTCATGGGAAGGTCTGCATTCAAAATAGCAGCCATGTAAAATCCTTTTGTGATTCCCAATCTTCTTGTCATGAGTTTTGTCCCGATGATGATTCTTACGTCATCCCCGTATGTAGCATCTATCAATCCGTCTAACTCTGACTTTTTCCGGGAGATGTCACTGTCAAGTCTGAGGGTTTTAATCCCGATGATTTCCTCAATATCTTCCTGAACTCTCTGGGTTCCTGCACCGAGTAATTCTATATGGTAGCCTTTACATCTATGACATCTCTCAGGAACCTTAGATGTATATCCGCAATAATGGCATTTCAAAATACGTGAACCGTGACCGTCTCCCGTGGCCGTTTTATGTAAGACCAGAGGAATCTTACAAAGAGGACATTCCTCAATAAAATTACAGTCAGTACACTGGAGCAGCGTTGAATATCCTCTTCTGTTTATCAAAAACATTACCCTCTTATTGTTTTTCATATATCTCACTGAGGCATCAATGACTGTCTTTGAAAGATATGGCTTAAGCAGTTTTTCATGTCTCAAATCTGTTACCTTTATCCTGGGTTTTTGAATGACCTCTTCTGGTTTTATAAGTGTATATTTACCTTTTCTGCAGTTGTAATAAGATTCGATAGATGGACATAGAGACGAAAGGAGCACTGTAGCTTTTTCAAGGTAGCCCCTCATTACTGCAACATCTCTTCCACTATAACAAAAACCTTCCTTCTGTTTATAAGAACTGCTATGTTCATTGAGTACCGCAATGAAAGAGACCTTTTTCAAAGGAGCAAATATGGCTGACCTTGTGCCAATTACAATGTCAGAAATTCCTGACAGGATTTTTCTTATTGCTTCAGACCTTTTACCTTTGCTGAGGCCGCTATGTAGGGGGCATACCCTTTCTCCGAAACATTCGCGTAAAAGGGAATAAAAAGCATCAATCTGAGAGACTTCTGGAATGAGGATGATTGCATTTTCTGTATCAGAAAGAATTTTAATTACAAAAGAGCGCTCATAAGCAGAAGAAGGGGCATGAAGAAGGGACGTTGTGTATGTTTTTTTATGTACTGAATCTATTAGATTGGATACTATCTTATCATTAATAGGTATAGTGGTTAGAAAAGGGGGGCTAGGGGGGATTTTAGTCTTCCTCTGCTTGACTTTCGTAAATGCCTCTTTAGGAAGCATGTTTTTCAGGACAATACCCTTTTCTGCCAGGTAATATTCAGACATCCATTTCAGGAGGTTGATTAAGGCGGTACTTAATACCGGTGAATCACCATGAAGTTTTTCAATATCTTTTACATCACAGGAAGGAACTTCTGAGGATGTTCCGAAAATGATCCCTTTTGTAATTTTATTTTTGATGGGAGCACTTACAATCGCTCCAGGTTCCATAAATTTCAAGAGTTCATCGGGACATCTGTAGGAAAGAGGACCGATGTTTAAGGGGAAAAGTACATCGAAAAACATCATGGAGAATTTTATCATATTGTTATAGGTTTTCTCTTTGTGCGATAATTGAAGATGCTTTTTAAAATAATAGTATTCTTGATCTTTC
>Ga0209324_10002029_pt1 | contig 13999 bp, 12 predicted proteins | sample Rifsed19ft3_FD_184015 | JGI IMG/M metagenome (GOLD analysis project Ga0209324, IMG submission 184015) | Soil microbial communities from Rifle, Colorado, USA - sediment 19ft 3 (version 2) | ecosystem: Environmental > Terrestrial > Deep subsurface > Rock core/Sediment | place: Rifle, Colorado...
GGTTCCTCGTCGGAACCCACATTTCGAAGACGCGAACGTATCATGATGGCCTGGCTTTCATCCGAGCCTGTGCAGACTACGCCCCGCGTCCAAGCTCAATCACAACCGACGACCTCAACGCCTATCCCCGTCTCCTCCGTAGAGTGTTCTGGAGCTACGATCCGGAAAGACGGGTCCACCATGTCCACTCAAAGAGCGGCTTCTTGGAAAACCAGGTGATTGAGCGCTGGCACGGGATGCTGAAAGACCGGACGACGGTGATGCGCGGACTCAAGTCCCCGAGCTCACCGATTCCACGAGGGATCGCCATCGACTACAACTTCCTTCGGCCTCACCTGGCCCTCGGAGGCAGAACGCCGGCCCACGCCGCCGAAATCAACCTGCCATTCGAGGATGGTTGGAGCGACCTCATGGCGTGGGCAACCGTCTATCGGACGCTTCGTCAGATGCGGAAACGAGAACGTCCGACTTTGGGATGATCTTGCGTCTTGTTGTAGCTTGGTGAAGTAACTTCGTTCCATTGAGCGAATCGCCTCATGGAGGTATCCTAGTTAACCCGAAAGAACCGCCCCTGAGGAATCTATTTAAGCCGATGCCCGCTTATCGGCGCCTCCGTGGGATGCACCACGCATGGTGTCCATTGCCCATTCTAGGTCCTCGCCCCACGACGCCCCAGACGGGTTCGTGGGCGTGATTTATGGGGACGTCGGCTCGACCCGCTTCCGGTGTTCTGTCGTCACGAGCGTCGAGCGGAACGAATACGTCCAGGTGCACCACGACACGTGTGGCCTCGTCCTCGGCCGCGTGGACGAGGTCGAGCGCAAGACGGACCTGTCCCTGGAGCGCGCGCAACACCTGGGGGACGCGGAGCCGGTGGACATCGAGGAGAAGGTCGCCGCAGACGTCTCTGTGATCGGCTACCGGGACGATCGGGGTCTCCTCCAGGTCCCTCGAACGCCCTTCCGGGCGGGGGAACCCGTGCACCGTGCCGAGACGAGCACGATCAAGGAGGTCCTCGGGTTGCGCGAGGACAAGAAGCACGGGGCCTACGTGGGGCTCCTCGCCGGGCACGACGTTCCCGTGTACGTCGACATCAACGCGATGGTCCAGAAGCACGTCTCGATCCTCGCCAAGACCGGAGGGGGGAAGTCGTACGCCGCCGGGGTCCTCATCGAGGAACTGATGAAACACCGCGTCACGACGGTCATCCTCGACCCGCACGGGGAGTACATCTCCCTCACGGAGAAGGGGAAGCACGTGGAAGGCGGCGAGCGGTTCCGGGTGGAGCCACGCTCGTACTCGGACCTGATCCAGGTGTACTCGCCGGACACGAAGGTCAACAGGGGCGCCCACCCTCTGAAGTTCACGTTGAGCAACCTCGACGCGCGGGACATCCTGTCCCTGACGGGCTCCGCGAAGGTCCGGAACCATCTCACGGCCCTGCGCAAGGCGCTCGACATCCTTCGCACCGCGACGAAGAACTATACGGTGCGGGACATTGTCCGCGTCCTCGAACGGGAAGAGGACCCGCAGAACGCGGCCCTCATCGATGAGCTCGAGTACCTCGGTGAGGTGGAGATCTTCGCCCAGGAGGGTACCCGGATCGACGAGCTTGTCGTGAAGGGAAAGACGACGATCATCGCCCTGAAGGGCGTCCCTCCGGACATTCAGGAGCTCGTCGTGAACCGGCTCGCGACCGCGATGTTCGAGCTGCGCAAGGTCGGGAAGATCCCTCCCCTCATGCTCGTTGTCGAGGAGGCGCACAACTTCTGCCCGCAGGTCGGGCAGGTCGCGACGTCGAAGGTGTTCCGGACCTTGGCGTCGGAGGGGCGCAAGTTCGGGCTCGGGCTCGTCGTGATCACGCAGCGCCCCGCGAAGGTCGACAAGAACGTTCTGAGCCAGTGCAACACCCAGCTCATCCTGAAGGTCACGAACCCGAACGACCTGAAGGCGATCGTCTCAAGCGTCGAGGGCCTGACGACGGCGATGGCGGAGGAGATCCAGCGGCTCCCGATCGGCGTGGCGATCGCGACAGGCGGCGGAATCCAGATGCCGTTGCTCGTCGAGATCCGGCCTAGGGAAACCCGCCATGGCGGGGAGAGCGTCAAGGTCATCGAGGACTAGGGGCCTCGGAAGCGGGAACCTAGCCGTCTCCCGACGTCTTGTCCGTCAGCTCGTCGAGCTCGGCGACCGCACCGTCTTCTGCTTTCGTCGAAAGAAGCCGCGCGATGAGTTCCTTCAGGTCGACCTCTGCGTACGTCCGCCACCCGAGGGCGATGAGTCCGGATTCGTCCTCGAACAGGTAGCCGCTCCGCACGAAGGCGTCCACGAGGGTCTCCGTACGCCAGCGGCCGAGCTTCTCCGCAACGAGGTCCTCGAGGTCTTCCCGGGGGACGCGTCCCTGCTTCGCAAGCACGAGGGCAAGGCATGCCGCGAGCCCGGCGAGGCTGTCGATCCGCCATCCCGCGAGTCGCGCCTCCGCCGGTTCCAGCGTCCCCTTCAGCACGGCGAGGTATCGCACGCCGCCTTCCTCGACGACCCCCGGGTCCGTGACGGGCTTCAGGGTGAGATCGAGGTCCCCGAGGACTTGGTCCACCCTCGTCAGGACCGCATCCATGTCCCGCCCCAGGCGGTTCCGGAGTTCCCAGTCTCGCACCCCGGGCCGCCGGCCGCGGCGGAACAGGAGGAGATGCAGCGCCCGCCGGACCTTCTCCGGGGGTGCAGGGGCTACGGCGGGATCAGCCACGGGTCGTCCCTCCGAAAGGTACGACGAGGCTCCGAGACCCCTCCCGATGCGTGCGCTCGACGCGGGGGCGCAGGTGCAGATCCGCGTCGGCTCCGTCGAGGTCCACGTACCCGTACGTGACGAGGAAGCTGACGCCGTACGCACGTCGCACGGTGTCCTCGAAGGACGGTCGGCGGACGAACGACCAGTAGGGCGTCGGTCCCAGCGCCTTCAGCTCGTCCCAGAGGGTCCCGAGGCGCGCGAGGAACCCCTCCCGCGACAGGATGCCCAAGCGGGCGAGCTCCTCGTCCGTGATCGTGGTCGGAGGTGGCGGGCGCAGGACGTCCGCCTGGCGCCGGTCGGCCCAGGACGGCATCGCCTCCCAGTATCGGAGGGCGAGTTCCACGGCGGGCAACGTCAGCTGCTCCAGCTCCACCGCAGGATGCCACGTCGCGAGGAACGCGGTCGCAAGTGCCCCCGCCGGCAGTCGAGCGATCTTGTCCGCGAGCATCTGTGGATCCGCGAGGAAGAGGCTCGCCTCGTACTCGATCCGGGACGCCTGGACCTGGAGGACCCGGGAGAGGGCGTTCAGGACCTTCGCGTCCATGGTGAGGTCATCGAAGCTTTCCCACCCCTCGAAGTACTCCGAGGCCGTCGAGAGGGCCCTCGCCACATCCACGTCGAACGCGGGAGTCCGGTGCTCGGCGACCGCGCGGCACTTCGCGAGGAGGTCCCTCAAGCGGCGCCGGCCGTCGACGACGGAGGGCAGTTCATCGCCTCCGCGACACGACAGACTTCCCGCCCACGTTCTGCACGACGAGGACGTTCACGTCCCGCGGAGGCGTGACTTGGCCCGGGGTGATCGCGACGTACTGGACCCCGTTCGCCGCTCGGGCGCTCGCTATGATGACCTTTGATACGAGCTCGCGATTGTGCGGGTCCAGATGCACGTCGAATTCGTCGATCGCGCGGACCGGGGACGTGGCTCGTCGCTGGAGGGCAAGGAGGAACGCGGTGAGGGCGATGGACCGCTCCCCGCCGCTCTGCGCGAAGCTGTCGAGGGCCTTCGGTTCCGTCCCCCGGAAGCCCACGAGGATTTCGAGCCCGATCCGCTCGACCTCACGTGCGTCCGTAAGTCGGACTTCCCCGGATCCTTCCGCCTCGGTCAGGAGGTCGTTGTAGTCGCGGTTGATGTCCGTGAGGAGGCGCCCGATGACCTCGCGCCACTTATCCATCCGCCTCGCGACTTCCGCGTTGAGGGTCCGGCGGTTCGCGGCAAGCTCGTCCGCTCGCGCTTGGAGCTTCTCGAACGACTCCATGTAGCCGCCGTACACCTTCTCGATGTCGTCGGAGAGGCCAGCGAGGGGTCCGAGCTCCTGCTTCACGGAGGCGATTTCCGGGTGCACCTCGCCGGCCTTTCGCGGGACGATCCGAGGTCCGAGCCGTTCCGCCTCCCCACGGAGCCCTTCGAGGTCCTCTCGCTCCTCCGAAAGCTGACCGTCGAGACGGCCGAGGTCCTCCGCCAGGATCGCCGCGCGGAATCGCAACACCTGGCCGTCCACCCTATGCTGGATGAGGGCTTCGAGGCCCTCCTCGAGAGACCGCTCGACGGTCTCGAGACGGGTTTCGAGCTCGCGGGCTCTCTCTTCGCCCTCCCTCGCACGTTCCTCCGCGCGGCGGGTCCGAGCGTCCAGGTCCAGCGCGGCGTTGGGTGGGAGGAGGTCACGGATCTCGGAGGACCATTCGGCCTCGGCCCGGGCGACCGCGAGGTCCTTCGCCGTCTCCAGGCGGTCCTTCTCGATGGCCTCGCGCTCGGAGCGCAGGCCCCGGAACAGGGCCTCCGTCGAACCGACCTGGCGGTCCGCGGCCCGCGCGGCGTCCTCGAGCTCCGCGAGATCCTTCCGCGTCCCCTCGATCCGCGCACGCAGGCGTTCCACGGCGGCCTCCCGCGTGGCGACCTTTCCCCATGCGAGTTCTGCCTCGAGGTCCTGGAGGCGCGCGTCCAGGGTGCGTTTCCGCTGGAGCTTCTCGAATTCCTTCCGCCAGTGCTCGTACGACTGCTCCGTGCTCTGTAGGACCGCCGTGAGGGTCTTCTCCTCCTCCCCCGTCTTCCGAAGTCGGTCGAGGGCCTCGAGGACCTCGTCCCGGTACGACGCGAAGCCGAGGGCCTCTTCCATCATCCGAAGTTTTTCAGGCGCGGGGACGGAGGCGAAGCGGTGCACCATGAGCTGGTGCATGATGATGAGCATGTTGTCCGGGAAGATGCCGAGCCGCCGAAACGCCTCCGCGACCTCCTGCTTCGGGATCGGCCGGCCGTCGATCAGGTAGAGGTAGTCCCCGTTCGCCCGGAGGACGCGGGTCACGGTCACTTTCTCCTCCCGGGCATGGGGGAACAACCGGCCTCCTTCCGGGGTCGCGTTGTCGAGGACGAGGGACACTCGCGCGCCGTCCGTGCCCCAGCGGATCAGGTCGCTGAGCCGCTTCGAACGCTCCGTGTGAGCCTGGCCGAGCACGAGGGAGATCCCGAGCAGGATCGACGACTTCCCGGATCCGTTCGGACCCACGATGAGGTTCAGTCCCGGGCCGAGGGGGACGAAGGCCGATTCGTACGACATGAAGTTCTGGAGCTCGACGCCATGCAGCAAGGTGGGCGCGAACCGCGGGGCCCCCATAAAAGGATGCGCGGGGGAGCCGCGGACCGCTCACGTCGTCTCGAGGGACCCGAGGAACGACTTCGCGAAACGCTTCTCCGCCATGACCGCCGCGTATCCGTCGTCCCCGATCCGCTTGCGAGCGGCCGCGAACTCAGAGGCCTGCGCGAAGTGGTCGTGGATTTTCCCCTGGTTGAGGACGAGGCGGTCCTCCGGCTCGAAGAAGTCCTCGAGAGCCTTCCCCTTGCAGACGGCGCACCGGCACCGCAGCCTCGACCCGTACTCGCGCTCGTATTCCCGCCACTTGAAGATCCCCCACCCCGCGGGGTCGAAGAAGTTCACCTTGTCCTTCTTCACGGGCGCCGGAGGCGGAGGCACGATCCACCGCGAGACGCTGTCCACCCCGAAGTAGGGAAGGACCATCGCCTGCGAGGTGGGGAGGCGTCCTCCGAAGGAGACCTTCGGGGGGACCTGGAACGCATGGACGAAGACGTCCGGGTGTTGCTCCTTGAACTCCTCCACCGCGCGCATCGTCTGGTACGGCAAGGACCGCGGCATGTCGAGTCCGAACGCGCGCGCACCCCGCTTGAACAGGCCCTCGAGGATCGCCTTCGCGTCGTCCCGACTCGCGCCCCCTGGGACGACGGGCATCAGGGCGGCGTCGACCTTGCGCTTCTTCGCCCAGGCCTTCGCGAAATCGAAGGCGCGGACGAGATCCTCCGAGGACGGGGAGGAGCCGTACTGGATCGTGATCGCGGCGAAGTCATGGAGCATCTGGAGATCGAGGAACGACCGGAGGGGTTCCGCGTCCTCGTAGGTCACGGACCGGAACGCGAGCTGCAGGAGCCTCGCGGCTCCGGGCAGCGACTTCGCGTCGCGGGCAACCCCCTCCGCGAAGCGCCGCCAGGGTTCCTCTTCCTTCGTCGCGGCTTTCGCGAGTTCCGGGGTGACGAGTCGGCCCACGACGAGGACGGGGCTCTCGATGGCGAGCGACATCTTCGTCGCCTTCGCCGCGCGGACCTCGCTCGACGTCGGGATGCGGGTCGGAAGCTCGAGCGTCCGGCCCTGGACCTTGAGCGTCCCGGAGGCCGCCGCGGAGGTCTCGTCGGAAGCATCGACCTTGAGTTCCATCCGGCCCCCGTCGGCCCATCGCCTCCCCCCCGCTAAAACGTTTCCGCCCCCGCCGGGCGGAAGGGTGAAAGCCCGTTGGTCGCCTTCGGGACCGTGGACCTCGCGGCCCTCGTGGAGAAGGACATCGCCCTCACGGAGCGGGCCCTCGCGAAGCTCGCCCTGGCCGCGCCGAGACGCTCGCATCTGCGGAAGGTCGCGGAGGACTTTCTCGAGATGGCCCGTGCGTACTACGAGGACGCACGACATTTCCGCGAGCGCGGAGACCTCGACAAGGCGTTGGCGAACATCAACTACGCCCACGGCTGGCTCGACGCAGGAGCGCGCCTCGGCCTGTTCGACGTGGGTGAGGACGACCGACTGTTCACCCTGAGCGAATGACTCACAGCACCCGGGCCCCTTCGTTGTCGATCTCGCACTTCAGGATCGTTCCGGACTTCATGAGGAGGGTGCCCAGGTGGTCCCGGTGTCCGGCGGCGAAGACCGAATTGCCCAGCATCGCCATCGTCGCCCGACCGAACATGCGGCTCGCCCGAATCACGTCCATGAGCGGGCGGTTCGCGAGGCCTGTCTCCTCCGCGAAGACGTTCCCCAGGTCGAAGAGCCGCGCCAGACTGGGCGCGGGAGCGAAGTCCGCAATACACCGGCTTCCAACGCGATTGATCGCCGAGACCTTCGCCACGTCGCGGAGGATCGTCCTCGTCGGCATTTCGGGTCCGAGGACCGCTAGGAGGAGGTCCTCCCTCACCTCGGTCTTGCGGACGACCGCGTGGCCGGGCGCGCCGGGCTCCAGGCGAAGGTCCATGCCCCCGAGGGAGGCCGGGACGACGTCTCCGAGACCCGTGAGGCTCTCGACTTCCGCGACGTGGGCCGCCGTCACGAGATCCTCTTTCGGGCGGCCGAGGCCAAGGGCATCGTCGAGGGCGAGCGTCGTGCTCAGGGCCGCCGCCGCGCTCACACCGAACCCCTGGGAGACGGGCAGCGGACTTTCGCTGAGGATCTTCACCTCGTACCGGCCATCCCCCAGGATTGCCGAGGCGGCGCGCCGGGTGACTTCCGCCTTCGCGGGCTTCCCGTTCACGAAGACATCGAGGGACGGCCGCGAGGCCTCTCGGACCCGCGCGACGGTTCGTACGCCTAGATCGAGAGACAGGCCGGCGCCCCGGGACCCCCTTCGGCGTGGGTCCTCGTGATCACATACTTCGAAAAAGGCGGTCACGTGACCAGGGCAGAATGCCTCACCCTGGAACACCATGCACGATAGCGCTCCAGATGCGCTCGGCGGCCAAGTCCTTCCCTCCCTCGAACGCCTCGGATCGACCTTTCCGATCGTAAATCACGATTGCCGTGTAGGCTCCCTTCACCTTCCCGACGTCGTTCGCGACGACGAAATCGAGGTCTGCCTCCTTCAGGAGGGCGAGGGCCTTCTCCTTCAGCTCTGCCGGCCGAACCCCGGCCTCGGCCTTGAAGCCGACGAGGGCGTCCTTCGTGTGCTTTCGGAGGGTCGTGAGGATCTTCGGCGTGGGTTCCAGCTCCAGGGAGACCGGCCCCCTCCGGCTCGGGATCTTGCCCGCCGTCTTGCGCGGAGCGAAATCGGAGATCGCCGCGGGCACGACGCAGATGTCCGCCTCCACCCCCGCCGCGAGCTTGGCGAGCTCCGCCGCCGTCTCGAACCGCTTGGCCTCGATCCACGGCGGCACGATCGCTTCGTGCCGGCCGAGCCACACCTCGAGGTCCGCCCCGCGCTCGTACGCGGCCTTTGCGAGTTCGAGTCCCGTGGCCCCCGTGGATCGGTTCGTGACGACCCGGACGTCGTCGATCGGTTCGACCGTGGCACCCGCAATCACGAGGACCCGCTTCCCCTCGAGGTCCCTGGGTCCAAGGAGCCGCACGGTCCGCGCGACGATTGCCTCCAAGTCGGCCATCTTCGCCTTGTCTTCCTCCCACTTCGGGTCGATGAACTTCACCCCGAGGTCTCGGAGCCGCCGGACGTTCGCGACGACGAGGGGGTTTTTCATCATCGTCTCGTGGGCCGCCGGAGCGACGAGGATGGGGATCCCCGTCCCGAGGGCGTTCACCGCGTACGTCGTGACGGTCGTGTCGTCGATCCCGGTCGCGATCTTGGAAATCGTGTTCGACGTGGAGGGCGCGATCAGAAGGAGGTCCGCCTTCCCACCCTTGCCGCACATTTCGAGGTACGACATCGACCCGTCGAGTTCCGTGACGACGTCATGGCCCGTGGCGAACTGCAGGGCGTTCGGATGTACGATGGACGACGCGGAGGAGGACATGACTGCGTGCACGTCGGCTCCGTGACGGATGAGCTCGCGCGCAAGCCTGACACATTCAACGGCCGCGATGCTTCCCGTGACCCCGAGCACGATCGTCTTCCCCTGGAGCTTGAGGCTCTTCGTGCCACGAATGCGGTCCGCCGGATGCATCGCGTGTCGATTCGTGGATGGCGGCTTATACCTATGGTCCATGGGTCGTGCCGGAGGTTCCGGTACCGTTAAGGGGCGGCACGCGATGACCTGTCGAGGGATGTCCGCGCAGCCCCTAGGCGGCCCACCCGCGTATACGCCATCTGTTCAACCTGTCGTGCCGAGTCCGCCGTTCCCAGCGAGGCCGCAGGGCGCGTTTCTCACCATGGCTACCGGTATCCTACTCGGCGTCGCGGTCTTTGTCGGCCTGCTTGCCTACCACGCGGTCTTTCTGATCCCTGCTCCGACGCCGTCGTACGTGACGATCACTCCGGAACGCCTCGCTTACCAGTCGCTCATCCTGGGCCTTGGGATGGTGTCCGCTCTGTTCATGGACATCGCAGTGGGCGCGAGCGTCGCCTTCGCTTGGTTCGCGACCGCGCGGGAAGGCACTTCCGACGCAGCTCGACGCGGCTTTCTGACGTTCGCGGCGATCTTCCTGGCCGTGTGGCTCGTGATCTCCTCCTTCATGTTCACCGCCTTCCGGTCGTTCTACTGGTTCTGAGGCCGTGGGCCCGGGCCAATCTTTAACCCAGCAACATGGTTAGCGGGCTCGGCTCGCCGATGGACTACGAGGCCACCCTTCAAGAGCTCTACCGTCTCGAGCGATTCGGGATCAAGCTCGGTCTGGCCAATGTTCGCCGCCTTCTCTCCCTTCTCGGAGACCCGCATCGAGGGCTCCGGGCCGTCCATGTGACGGGGACGAACGGGAAGGGCTCCGTCGCGACGTACACCGCGTCGGCCCTTCGTGCGGCGGGCTACCGGGTCGGGCTCTACACGTCACCTCATCTGGTCCGATTCAACGAGCGCATCCGCGTGGACGGGGAGCAGATCCCCGACGAGGATGTCCTGCGCCTCTGGCAGGGAATGCAGCCCGCGGTGCAGGCGATGTCCGGCAGCGGCCGCAAGGACCACCCCACCTTCTTCGAAGTCACGACCGCGATGGCGTTCCAGTACTTCCGCGAGCACCGCGTGGACATCGCCGTCGTGGAGGTGGGGATGGGCGGTCGCATGGACGCGACGAACGTGATCGACGGTGCCGTCGCCGTGATCACGCGGATCGGTCTGGAACATACCGAGCATCTCGGCAAGACGATCCGGCGGATCGCGCGAGAGAAGGCGGGGATCATCAAACCGGGTGCACGGGCCGTGTCGGTCGACCAGGAGGCGCTGCCCGTGATCGAGGCTCGGTGCACCGAGGTCGGGGCCCATCTGACCGTCGTGGGACGCGACGTGGCCTCAACGTCCATATCCAAGGACCTCCACGGCCAGCACATCGAGGTGGGCGGATCGTTCGGGACTATCCTCGTGGAGACGTCCCTCCTCGGGGACTTTCAGGTGGAAAACGTTGGACTCGCCGTGGCGGCGCTCACCGAGCTGCGCGCGAAGGGGATCGAGATGCCCGACCGCGCGATCGTGGAAGGGGTCCGGGCCGCGCGATGGCCCGGGCGGCTCCAGGTCGTCCGGGAGCGTCCGTGGGTCGTCGTCGACGGAGCCCACAACAGTCCCGCGATCCAGGCCCTGGCCGCTTCGATCCGCGGACTGTTTCCCGGCCGCCGGATCCGCGTCGTCACGGGGATCCTGAACGACAAGGACCTCGGTGCATTCGCCGACGCTCTCGGGCCGATCGCGGAACGGGTGTACGCGTGCCGACCGAGGACCCACCGCGCGTTTGAGCCGGAAGAAGTCGCCGCTGCGTTCCGCCCGCACGCGGACGCCGTCGTCGTGCGGCCCGTCGGCGACGCGGTGGACGCGGCCCTCCGCGAGTCCCGGCCGGAGGAAGTCGTCCTCATTACAGGTTCCATCTACACCGCGGGGGAGGCCCTTGAGCACCTCAACGCGCGCCCGTGACCGCACCGGTTTCATCCTGCGGGACCTGACCCGCCGGTACCTTCCGTCGCGGGACCTCCACGAAGGGGAGACCGCCCTCGCGAAGATCACGGCGGAGCGGGAGGATCCGTTCCTCGTCCTCATCTCGACGATCCTGTCCCAGCGCACGCGGGACGAGATGACGGAGAAGGGCTCCGCGCAACTGTTCGCGAAGTACGACACGCCCTCAGCGATCGCCCGCGCGCCGACAGAAGAAGTCGAGCGGCTGATTCGTCCGGTCGGCTTCTACCGCCAGAAGGCGATCATGATCCGAAAGGTGAGCCAGGCCCTCCTCGACCGATACGCGGGGGAGGTCCCCCGGACGTACGAGGAGCTCATCGAGCTTCCTCAGGTCGGTCCGAAGACCGCGAACTGCGTGCTCGTGTACGGATTCGGAGAGCCGCGCATTCCGACGGACACGCACGTGCATCGGGTGAGCAACCGCCTGGGCCTCGTCCGGACGAAGGCCCCGGAGGCGACGGAACAGGCCCTGATGCGCCTTTTACCGAAGGACACTTGGCTCCACGTGAACGAGCTGTTCATCCGTTTCGGCAAGGACATCTGCCGCCCGATCGGTCCTCGGTGCAACGCGTGTTCGTTCTCCGATTTCTGCCGACACTACCGGACCGTCGTCGTTCCCAAGGCGGCCGCGCGACGCCGGGCGACACGCAGACGACGCGCTTGACGTCCGCTGGCACATTGATGAAGGGGACGCGCGATGCCGCCGCGTGCACCGGATCGGTCTCATCGAATTCCTGCCGCTCACGATCCCGCGACGCGAGACGTTCCGCATCGCGCGCGGCGCCTCGGACGTCGCGGAGGTCGTCCTCGTGGCGGTCCACGCAGGGTCCTTCACGGGTCACGGCTGTGCCGCTCCGAGCGATGTGACCCAGGAGTCCGTTCGCACGGTGCTCGATGCCTTGCAGCGATTCTCCGGGATCCTTGCATCCGTCGAATTCAACGCGCCCCGTGAGGTCGCAGACCGCCTTGATCGAGTCCTCCCAGGGCATCCGGCGGCGAAGGCGGCGATCGACATGGCCCTGTACGATATCGTGGCCCAGGCAGAAGGACAGCCCTTGTACCGTCATCTCGGCGGAACGAAGGACCGGATGGCGACCGACATGACAATCGGTATCATGGAGACGGATGCCGCGGTCGAGCGGACGAACCGATGGGTCCAGGCGGGGTTCCGGTCTCTGAAGGTCAAGGTCGGGCTTGAGTGGCGTTCCGATCTGGAACGGGTGCGGGCGATCCGTCGCGCGGCGGGTCCGTCCATCGAGCTTCGCGTTGACGGGAACCAAGGGTACCGATGGGGGGACGCCCTCTCGTTCGCGCGGGAGGCGGAGGCACTCCGCATCGCCGTCTTCGAACAGCCCGTGCCCGTCGGTGACTGGGAGGGGATGCGAATTCTCGCGGAGTCGTCACCCATCCCCGTGATGGCGGACGAGATGGTCCTCACACCGGACGATGCGAAGAAGGTGCGCTGGGCGAACGCCGCCCGAGCGGTGAATCTGAAGCTCATGAAACACGGCGGGATTGCGCGAGCGATTGACGTGAACACGATCTGCGAGTCCGCGGGATACCCGACGATGGTGGGTTGTATGGGCGAGCCGCAGCTTTCGATCGCGGCGGGCCTCCACTTCGCCTTGGCGCAGAAGAACGTGCGATGGGTCGACCTCGATTCCCACTTCAACCTCGCCCAAGATCCGACGTCGGGTCTGACGTTCGATCGCGGAGACCTCGTCGCGCCGTCGCGGCCCGGACTCGGAATCGACGTGACGTTCCCGACGGGCGGCTAGCGCCGGTTGGCTCACGCGGCGGGCGTTGTCGTCCCGGAGACCGCGGCCGCCTCATCCTGTTCGCTCACCAATCGGACCACGGCGGTGACCGTGTCTCCTTCCTCGAGGCGCTGGATCCGCACTCCCTTCGCCGCGCGCCCGGTCTCCCGGATTTCGTCCACGGGGCAACGGATCACGATTCCCCCAACGGTCGTCACGAGAAGCTCTTCCCCGGCCTGGACCTCAAGGACCCCCACGACCGGACTCTTCGCGATTTTCATGTTCGTGGTCACGACGCCTTGGCTCCCGCGTCGGGTCTTCCGGTACTCTCCCGCCTTCGTCCTCTTTCCGTAGCCGCTCTCGAGGACCGTCAGGAGTACCGTCTCCTCGCTCTTCACGAGGTCCATCGAGACGACGGAGTCCCCTTTCTTGAGGCGCATGCCACGGACCCCGGCCGCCGTCCGTCCCATCGGCCGGACTTCGGAGACGCTGAAGCGGTTCGCGTACCCGCCCGCGCTTGCGAGGATAGCCTCCTCGTCCCCGTCCGCGAGGCGCGCTTCGACGAGTTCGTCGTCGGGTCGGAGGGCGATCGCCCGTATCCCGCGGATGTTCGGACGCTTGAACCCATCGAGTCGGGTCCGCTTGATCTTCCCGAGCTTCGTGGAGAAGACGATCGTCCGAGCTTCGTCGAACTCGAGGACGGGCATCATGTCCTGAATCTTTTCGCCCGGCGCAAGCCGCGGCAGGAGGTTCACGATCGGTTTGCCCTTCGAGTATCGGCTACCCACGGGTAGCTTGTACGTTTTCAACCAGTAGCACTGCCCGCGTGACGAGAAGAAGAGGATGTACTCGTGGGTCGATGCCACGAACAGGTTCACGACGAAGTCTTCTTCCTTCGTCTCCATCCCCGTGACGCCCTTGCCGCCTCGTCGCTGCGTGCGGTACGTCTGGACGGGCATGCGCTTGATGTAGCCCGTGTTCGTGATCGTCACGACGACGTCTTCCTTCGGGATGAGGTCCTCGACCTCCATCTCGTACGCTTGGACCTCGACTGTCGTCCGGCGATCGTCCCCGAATTTCTCCTTCATCTCGAGGAGCTCCGACTTGATGATCCCCATGAGCCGTTCGCGCGACGCGAGGATCGCCTCTAGGTCCTCGATCTTCCGGTTCAGGTCGGCCTGTTCCTGTCGTAGCTTCTCGATCTCGAGGCCCGTGAGCTGGCGGAGAGCCATCGCGAGGATCGCCTTCGCCTGGTCCTCGCTGAGCAGGTAGCGAGTCATCAGGCCGGCCTGGGCCTCCGGGGCGTCGTGCGCGTGCCGGATGAGCCGGATGACCTCGTCGAGGTGGTCCACCGCCGTGATGAGGCCC
>Ga0209324_10002031_pt1 | contig 13991 bp, 8 predicted proteins | sample Rifsed19ft3_FD_184015 | JGI IMG/M metagenome (GOLD analysis project Ga0209324, IMG submission 184015) | Soil microbial communities from Rifle, Colorado, USA - sediment 19ft 3 (version 2) | ecosystem: Environmental > Terrestrial > Deep subsurface > Rock core/Sediment | place: Rifle, Colorado...
CTCGGCTTAACGTTGGAAAATGAGAAAAAATTGCATGAAGCAGAGGAGTCTGTCAGTAAGGCCATCAAGCTTGACCCCTTTAATTCTCTTTATATGGCTGAACTCGGCCACATTTACCTGGAACTTGGTTTAAACTTAAGGGCAAAAAACACTTTTGAAAAAGCAGTAAAATTTGACCCCTCCAATGAAAGGGCAACCGAGGGTCTACAAAAAATGGTAGGCCGTTTCTGAGAACCTCTTCGACTTAAACTGTCATACTATTTCATCAAAGATGTTCCAAACACTGTTTTTTCTTCCACTTCAGCGAATCTGTGACTAATCTGTAAGTTTTCATGTGTTACCCTTCGGGCAGGGAGATAATTATGAGACTCTATAAAAGTCTCATTTTCCCTTAACTATTTGGAAATATTTTGGATTTTATGTTACTTTAACTAAAGTTTCACCTTTTCTGTTAAACAAGCATATGGGGGAGTTATGGGGTAAGGATTTTTTTATCATTTTCTGAGGGTGTCTTCTTATGTCTCTGGGTCCAATTCCTGAATTATCCAGATTATCCAGCCAGTAAGGCTTTGCCTTTTTTAAAATCTTTCACAACATCCAACCAGCATTACAAATTTCTCCCGTTCCCCTATCGATTAATTTTCATTAATTTTAATAAGTAGTGAGGTTTACTCAATGTCTCGTCTCACTAAGGCAGTTATCTTAGGTCTCCTCACAGGAATAGCGGGGCTGATCATAGGTTTTAACCCTTTCGGGATTGATCTCGAAGAAAATATAGGGCTGAATTTATTGTTTAAATTGAGGGGAGTCAGAAAAGCTCCATTAGAAGTAGTTGTAGTAGGGATTGATAAAGCATCTGTGGAAAATCTCAAACTGCCTGAAAATATGCAGAAATGGCCACGCTCACTATATGCGCATCTCACTGAAAATTTAGTTAAAGGTGGTGCTGCCGTCATCGTCTTTGACATCATTTTTAAAGAACCCACGTCCTTTAAAGAAGACAACCTCTTTGCAGAGGAGATATATAAGGCCAATAATGTTGTGCTTTGTGAATGCATTAAGCAAGACAAGATTCCCCTGACAGGTGGGAAGGAACTTGATATTGAGAAAACAGTTCCACCAATCCCTCTCCTTTCGAAATCTGCCCTTGCCCTGGCCCCTTTTCCTTTACCTAAGGAACCTATCAGGGTAAGCCAGTACTGGAAGTTTAAGACAGCAGCAGGGGATAAGCCGACATTGCCAGTTGTAGCCTTCCATATCTTTGCTAAAGGGGCATACGATGATTTCATTCAATTATTGGAAAAGGTGAGTCCTCTTCAAGCTGAGAAATTGCCACATAATGTTGAATCAATATTTAATGCAAGAGGCATTGAAGATGTCATTCGAAAAATACGGGAAATTATTCAGAAGGAACCTTTTATTGGTGAAAGAATGCTAAAAGAATTAGAGAACTCGATTGATAAGAAAAAATATCAAATGGTTAAGTCCCTCATAAAAATGTATCAAGGTAGCAATGCCCAGTATCTGAATTTCTACGGTCCTCCCCGGACTATTGTTACTATACCATTCCATGCAGCCCTCCAACTGAAGGAAACATCCTCTAATAAAAATGATGTAAAGGGCAAGGCTGTCTTCGTTGGACTTTCAGAGCTATCTCCATTGGAACAGAAAGAAGGATTTTATACTGTCTTTACCAAAGAGGGCCTGGATCTGAGCGGCGTTGAGATTGCAGCAACGGCCTTCTCAAATTTTATTGAAGATATGCCCCTTCGGCCTCTCAGTCTTCCCAAGCACATTTCCCTTATTCTGCTATGGGGCATGGCAATGGGCTTTCTCTGTCGCTTCTTCTCGGCCCATATTGCTGCACCATCTGTGATAGGTCTCGGTGTTGTTTATCTCTTTGTCGCAGAATATCAATTTAAAACCTCTGGTATCTGGTATCCCCTGGTAGTTCCGCTTTTCTTTCAGACAGTACCAGCCTTTTTCACTGCAGTAATATGGACATATGTCGATTCCGGAAGGGAGCAACAGGAAATCAGAAAAGCCTTTTCATACTACCTGCCAGAGGGGGCTGTAGATCAGATATTGAAGAATATTGAAAATGTCAAAGCAAGCGACCAGTTTGTTTACGGAGTCTGTTTGTCCACAGATGCTGAGAAATATAGCCTTTTAGCAGAAACATTGGATCCAAAAGAACTAATAAATTTCATGAATAAATATTATGAGACCATCTTCAACCCAGTGAAGAAACATGGAGGGGTAATTTCTAATGTACTTGCTGATTCTATGTTAGCCCTCTGGGTTCGGGCAAATCCTGATTCATCACTGCCCTGTCTGGCATGCCTCGCGGCACTGGAGATTGATAAGGCCGTATCGCTGTTCAATCAATCTTCTGATAACAAGCTACCTACCCGCATCGGCCTGCATGCTGGCTACATATCACTGGGCAGCCTTGGTGCCCTGGGTCACTATGAATATAGGCCTGTTGGAGACATTGTCAATGGAGCAACGAGAGTTGAGGGGTTAAATAAATACCTCGGCACCCGAGTATTGATAACAGAAAACGTCATTGATCAGAAAGGGGGCTTTCTGAAAAGAAAGATCGGTAAATTTCTCCTGCCAGGTAAGACAAAACCGCTGGTAATCTATGAATTAGTCTGCAGCAAGGAGGAATGTACAGATGAGCAAAAGAAGGTCTGCAAAATCTTCGAAGAAGGACTTGATGCCTTCAACAGACAGTCATGGGAAGAGGCTATCGAAAAGTTCCATGAGTCCTACAATACTATAAGAGGAGATGGCCCATCATCATTTTATTTAGGACTCTGTGAGCAATATAGAAGGAACAAACCTGAAGGACCTTGGGACGGTGTAATTCACATAGAAAAGAAATAATAAGAACGAGAGGCCAAAACAAGAGATAGGGGGAAAAATGATACATCTTCGTAGTCTTTTTATTCTGTTTATCTTTATAAGTTTTATTGTATCCTTTCTGTTTCCTGATCATTCAACTGCTGAGGAATGCAAAGAATGGGTTGCAAAGGTCGTTTCTGTACAGGGAAATGTTCAGGTACGAAGAGCTGGCGATACTGAATGGAAAACTATCACATTAAATAATCCATGCTGCCCCGGGGACATGATTCGTGTACTGGAAAGAAGCAGGGCAGGGGTCATGCTTATCAACCAACCGACTCTTCGTCTTGATCAGAATACCACTGTCACTTTCAATGGAATAGAGAAAGAAAAGACTTCTCTCATAGACCTCATCAAGGGAGCTATCCATTTCTTCAGCCATTACAGAAGGTCTTTAAAGGTAACAACACCTTTTGCTAACGGAACTGTAGAAGGTACAGAATTTTTAGTACAGGTGGAGAAGGATAGAACCTTTTTTTCTGTTTTTGAAGGAGTAGTCGATGCCTCCAATAAGGCAGGAAGCATTACCCTCTTAAGTGGTCAATCAGGAGAAGCCCTGGCAGGACAGGTTCCAAAATCGTACATCGTTGCAAGGCCCAGAGATGCTGCCCAGTGGGCTCTTTACTATCCGCCTGTACTTTATTATCGCCCTTCTGATCTTTTAGGCCTTTCTGAACCCCACTCTCTCACTTATCGAGCCTCTTTGCTGCTTTTTGTTGGACGAGTTGATGAAGCGAAATTAGATATAGAGAAGGCACTAAGTCTTGCACCTTCTAACAGCCATGCCCTTGCCCTTCAATCAATTATAGCAGTTACACAAAACGAGAAAGAGAAAGCCCTTAACCTTGCAAAGAGAGCTATTGAGGCCGATCCTAATTCCGCTTCAGCACAGATAGCCCTTTCTTATGCAAAGCAGGCTAATTTTGATCTCAAGGAAGCACTAAGTAGCCTCAAAGATGCTGTGAAACTTGAGCCTGAAAATGCCCTGGCATGGGCACGGTTGGCTGAGCTCTGGATGTCTTTTAGTCAGCTTGATGAAGCATTAAAAGCAGCAGAAAAAGCAGTAAGTCTTAACCCTGACCTTTCAAGGACTCAGACAGTTCTGGGATATTCCTATCTCACTCAGGTGAAGACGAGGGAATCGAAGGCGGTTTTCGAAAAAGCGATCGAGCTTGATCAAGCAGATCCCTTACCAAGACTCGGTCTTGGATTGGCAAAGATCCGCGAAGGAGATTTGCATGAAGGCCGCAGGGAGGTTGAGATTGCTGCAACTCTCGACCCTAATAATTCACTCATCCGCAGCTATCTCGGAAAAGCCTATTATGAGGAAAAAAGAAATAAGCTTTCAGAGGATCAATTAAAAATTGCAAGGGAATTTGATCCGTCAGACCCTACGCCCTTTTTCTATGATGCCATAAGAAAGCAGACAATAAACCGCCCTGTTGAGGCATTGCACGACATGCAAAGAGCTATTGAACTGAACGACAACAGAGCAATCTACAGGTCAAAACTCCTGCTTGATTCAGATCTGGCGGCAAGAAGTGCAAGTCTTGGCAGAATTTATACTGACCTTGGTTTTCAACAGCTTGCTCTGGTCGAAGGCTGGAAATCTGTCAGTTATGATCCGGCTGATTTTGCAGGTCATAGATTCCTTGCAGACTCTTATTCAGCTTTACCCCGACATGAGATTGCAAGGGTTAGTGAATTACTCCAATCCCAACTTCTACAGCCTCTCAATATCACACCTGTTCAACCTCATCTTGCAGAGAGCAATCTCTTCATCCTTGATGGAGCAGGGCCTGCTGACCTGTCATTTAATGAATTCAATCCATTGTTTAACCGGAACAGGTTAGCTCTGCAATTAAGCGGCATTGCCGGTGGACAAAACACCTTTGGAGATGAAGTCGTTTTCTCAGGTGTTCAGGGAAAGGCTTCCTTCAGTGTTGGTCAGTTTCATTATGAAACTGATGGGTTCAGGGAGAATAATGATCAGAGACAGGATATTTACAATGCATTTGTCCAGTATAGCCTTTCACATAAAACAAGTATCCAGGCTGAATTTCGAGCAAGAGATTTCAAGCATGGTGATTTAGACCTTCTATTTGATCCAGAGTTTTTCTTTCCAGATTATCGAGAAAAAGAAGAGATCAGGTCACTGCGTTTTGGCCTTCATCATGTCTTAACGCCCCACTCGGATATAATTGGTTCTGTGATCTATCTTAACAGAGACTTTAGTGCTGGTGTGCCGGAATCCTTTGATTCTGAAACAGAAGAAAATGGTTATATGGCTGAAGTTCAGCACTTATTCCGGTCTGAAAGATTGAGCATTATCAGTGGTGCAGGTTATTTCTATGATAAACGTAAGACTGAGGACTCATCTTCTTTCTACCCGACTATCAAAGCAGAGACAGAACCCTGGCATAAGAACCTTTATATATATTCCTATATTAATCTTCTTAGAAATGTAACTTTTACCATTGGAGGAAGTGCCGATTTCCTTAAAGGTGATATCTCAGGTGAAACCATTCGCCGAGATCAGTTTAACCCAAAATTCGGTCTGACCTGGAACCCCTTTCCGAGTAGCACAGTGCGTGCGGCTGTTTTCAGGGTTGTGAACAGAGCAACTTTAACTGATCAGACTATTGAACCAACTCAGGTAGCTGGCTTCAATCAGTACTATAATGACACGGAAGGCACAAAATCATGGCGCTATGGTATAGGTTTTGACCAGAAATTCTCTTCAAAAATATATGGGGGTGTCGAGTTTTCAAAACGGGATCTGGAGGTACCAGGTTTTAATTTCTTAGAAATGAAACTCTTAGAAGGCGATTGGGAAGAGCAACTGAACCGCGTCTATTTATACTATACGCCGCACAAATGGCTGGCGCTAAGTGGCGAATATCAGTATGAACGCTTTAAAAGGCCAGAGGAATTTGCAGCAGAAAACATCTCAAAACTCAATACGCACAGATTCTCATTGGGTCTTGGTTTCTTTCATCCCTCTGGTGTTATTGCCAAGCTGAAAACAACATATATTAATCAGGACGGTAATTTCCTGGCAGGATTTGAGCCTCCTGATTTTATGCGCCCGTTTTTTGAACACAAAGAAGATAGTTTCTGGGTCGTCAATGCTTCCATTGGCTACCGATTGCCTAAAAGACTCGGAATCATTACCATCGAAGCGAGAAACCTCTTTGACCAGGAATTTAACTTTCAGGATACAGATCCATCGAACCCAACAATACGACCAGAACGTTTGTTCTTCGCTAAGTTCACGCTTGCATTTTAATGTGAGCAATGAATTGTTGAGATAAAAGAAGGGGGTGATAGACAAAAGATCAATACAAACGTTAAGGGTGATATCGGCAAACTAACAATTGTCATGATCGAAAGGAGGTAAAAATGCTTTGGGCAATTATAAACGATGAAGGAATAGTTGTTGACATCAAAGAACTGCACCCGAATGGACTAATGCGTGAGATAGTATACGATAAGGAAGAAACGAGAAACATTATTGGTTCCAGACTTTACACTCCAAATGGATGCTGCTGGAAAAAGATTGGGGGCGTTTGGAAGTGTGTTCCTTGCTAATAGAAATGTATCTGCACTTCGCCGATTGTTCTGATCTCTGAGAAAAAATTGACAAGCCGGCCTTTCGACCGGCTTGTTAATTTCTCATGAGTCAGACCGCTAACTTTTCTTAATAGGGAGACGTCATGCAACGCGGTGAATTAGGCAGGATTTATTCCAACAACGAGATTATCTTCAAAGAGGGAGATGTGGGTGATGTGATGTATGTTATACAATCAGGCAAAGTAAGGATAACCCAAAAGACTCCTTCAGAGGAATTCACTGTTACAATATTACAGGACGGGGACATCTTTGGAGAGATGGCAATTTTTGACAGGTTACCCCGTTCCGCAACTGCCATGGCCCTCGGTGATGTCAGGATTTTAACAGTCGACAAGAAAAAATTATTTCAAATTATAAACAAGGACCCAACTCTGGTATTCAAAATTATTGAAACTATGAGCAAGAGAATAAGAAGGCTTGATAAGGAATTATCACAATTAAGGAAAAATAAAATAGACCCCTGATGAGTGAAAAGTTTTGCGTTGCTTAGCAATTCATGCATCTATTGCAATTGATAACGCCAAGGTTTTTTCCAATCTTAGAAACATTACCGATTAGGTTCAAGGAAACCCCTTTAATTTTTAACCTTAGTTTTTAAACTTTTGTTAAATTGAATCATTGTAATATTCTGTGATATTATTGGCTTACAAGGGGGTAATCCAAAATTTAAGATTTAACGGAAAAAACTCCCTGTAAACATGTCAAGAAAATACCCTTCAATAGCCAAAATAACCCGCCCTGTTTTTGCAGATATTTTCCCGAGAAAGAGATTGTTCCGACACCTTGATATTATCAGGAAGAATCCCGTCATATGGATATCAGGTCCGCCCGGCTGTGGGAAGACGACGCTCGTTGCAAGCTATCTTGACTCCATTCTGATACCCCACATCTGGTATAGAGCTGATGAAGGAGACTCTGATGTGGCGACCTTCTTTTATTATATGAGTCAGGCCGCAAAAAAGGCTGCGCCGTTCAGAAAGAAACCCTTGCCGCTCCTTACTCCAGAATATCTAAAGAGCCTTTCAATCTTTGCAATGCGGTATTTTGAGGATCTCTTCAGCCGACTCAAGACTCCTTTTATCATAGTTCTCGATAACTATCAATCCATATCAGCTGAATCAAATTTTCACGAAGCCCTTTACGAGGGATTGAGGACAATCCCAGAAAAGATAAATATCTTAATCATCAGCCGCAGAGACCCGCCAGCCCAGTTTGTCAGATTGTGGGCAAACAATAAAATGAGCTTCTTAGGATGGAATGAAATCCGTTTCAATATTGATGAAACAAAAGAAATGATTGAAACAAGAGACTTGAATGGACTGACAGAGGAGATGCTTATTCAATTGCATAAAAAGACAGATGGATGGGCTGCAGGACTGATACTCATGCTGGAGACAAAAATGAAGGCCATCGATTTCCAACCGATGGATAGACTTACTCCCGAAGAAATTTTTGAATATTTTGCCAGAGAGATCTTTGTGAGAACAGATAAGAAGACCAAGGACTTCCTGAGCAGGACAGCCTTTCTGCCGGAGATGACCTCTCTGATGGCTGAAAAAATTACGGGCATTAAAACTTCAGGCGAGATATTATCTAATTTGGCTCGAAATCACTATTTCACTGAAAAGAGCTTTCAGAAGGACCCTGTTTACAGGTATCACCCTCTGTTCAGAGAATTTCTACAGTCCTTTGCAAAGGCCTCGATTCCCCCTACTCGGATATTTAGGATAGAGAAAAATGCAGCTAAGCTACTGGAAGAAAATGGGGAAATAGAGTATGCCCTCAGACTTCTTCTTGATGCCAGGGCCTGGGATGAACTTGTAAGGTTGATTCTTGTCCAGGCAGGATCTTTAATTGCTCAGGGCAGGAATAAAACCTTAGAGGAATTGATTCTGAAGATACCAGAAGAGATCATAAAAAATACACCCTATTTATCATACTGGCTTGGTTTATGCAAAAAACCTTTTCATCCTGATGAGAGTCAACTTCTTTTTGAAGAGGCATTTCAAAAATTCAAGGCCCAAACGGATTCCACAGGCTCCTTTCTGGCATGGTCCGGTATAGTTGAATCCATTGTATACAGTTGCAAGAGTCTAAAATCTCTTGATCCATGGTTTTCCGTACTCGATGAACTCCTTAAGAAGTTTAAGAAATTCCCTACCGAAGAAATCGAGGCACGTGTAACCTGCAGTTTGCTCAGGGGATTTTCCCTCAGGCGACCGGCCTATTACGACACGGAGTCATGGGCAGAGCGTGCCTTTGTTTTTGCCGGAAAGAGTGCCAACACTGCCTTGAAGATCGAAACCCTTATAAACCTTGCCTGTTATCATTACAGCGGCATTGAACTACAGAAACTGGAGATAGTTCTTGACTCACTGAGAGAATTGGTAAGGCACACGGACCTTTCGCCTTTGCCCCGCCTTATTCTGAGCTGGGTAGAAGCGGCTTATGCCAATATCACATCTATGTATGACCGTTGTCTGAAAATAGTTTCTGAGGGTCTGGAATTAGCTAACTCCACAGGTATCCATATGATGGACTGCATGCTCATGGGTCATGGAGCGCTGTGTTCTATAAAGAAGGGAAATTTTGTGACAGCAAGAAGATATCTTAGGGAAATAGGAACTTCTCTGAACTCTCTAAAGGCATGGGAAGCGAGCTTCTATCATTATATTGAAAGCTGGGATGCCCTTTATAGTAAGAATCTGGCCAAGTCCTCTCTTCATTCAGAGCAGTGCCTGAAACTCTGCGAGGGCCTGGGCAATCCCTGGACTTTGTCTTTAGCACATCTGCAAAGGGCCTTCCTTTTACATGCCTATAAAGAATATGAAAAGATAGCCGAACATCTTGCCAGCGCACGTTTAATAGGTAGCCAGAGTAAGAACGACCATACTCTTTTCTCCTGTCTCCTTGCAGAGGCTTATTTCTCCCTGGACAAAGGTGAAGACGAAGCAGCTAAAGAACTGCTACGGGAAGGGCTGCGTATCGGACAGCAGAGAGAGTTTGTTAACCCCTACATGTGGCCGCCAGTTTTCATGGAGACTGTCACTGCAAAGGCCATTGAGGCAGGAATAGAGGTTACTTATGTTCAAGGTCTCATCAAGAAAAATGCCCTCATTCCTGAAGATCTGAGTGCAGATATTGAAGAGTGGCCATGGCCAATTAAAGTTTATGCCTTCGGACGCTTCGGTCTGTTAAAGGAGGGTAAACCACTTCAGTTTTCAAAAAAGAAACAGCAAAAACCTCATTCAATGCTCAAGGCACTGATTGCCCTTGGAGGCAGGGATATCAAAGAGGAACAACTGACTGATTTGCTCTGGCCTGATGCAGAAGGTGATGCAGCACATAGTGCTTTTACAACAACCCTTTCCCGCCTTCGCCAGCTTATAGATATTGAGGAAGCCATAAAGTATAAGGAAGGAAGGATAACCCTTGACCCACGCTACTGCTGGGTGGATGCATGGGTATTTGAGCGTCTTGTTAGCAAGGCAGAGGCTGGGCTAAAGAGGATCAGTGAAACAGAAACTCTTAAAAAAGGCGCAGATGATAAAAGCGTCCAGGCAAAAGAAATCATAACGCTTAATGAGAAGGCTATCAATCTCTATAAGGGGCACTTTCTCCCAGCGGATGAAGGATACTTCTGGACTGCCTCTTACAGAGAACGTCTAAGAAATAAATTCCTGCGTCTTGTAAGCAGGTCTAGTAATTACCTGCAGAAGTCAGGACAATGGGAGAAGGCAGTAGAATGTTATCAAAGAGCCCTCGAGATAGATGATCTCACCGAGGATTTCTATCAGAATCTCATGCTCTGCTATCAACAACTTGACCAGAAAGCTGAGGCAATCAAAGTTTATAAGCGCTGCTGCAAGGTTTTTTCTGCGGTATTAGGTATAGAACCCTCATCTAAGACAGTAGCAATCTACAAATCCTTACTTTAACCTGATTTTCTTAGTTTATTCTCCATCTTCTCATTTTTTTTAACTGATTCCATCCTTCAGCGAATCTGTGACTAATCTGTGACTTTTCATATGGTATAGTTTTTTAAAACAGGGGAAGAAGGTCCCTTAATCCTAATAATGCAGACATTGCTTTCGCCTCTGCGAATCCGCTGAGGCGGACAAAAATTTATTTATCAAAATTATCTATAAACCATGACATACAGGCAGGACATAGTATCTTCGCTCATTCTCGCCCCGATGAGATCGGGACTCCGAGGCTTTTGCCTCTTTATATTAGAAATATTCTCAATGGAATATCAGCAAAAAAATCCGCTCAAATACTATGACCTGCCTTTCTTATTTGAATTTGTGAGTAATGTACACTTCCGACTCGTCGGATTTGCCAAGACGAAAAGGTATCAAAAAATAAATTTTCTCACAACATCTGCATTATTGAATTGTGTTATTTAGGTTAAATATCTCTAAGAAGGGGGGTGTACTTTGAAGAGTTATATTGTCCGCGTATACCGATGCCAGGAGAAAATACCCCGTTCGCTTGTAGGGGTTGTTGAAGAAGTAGGAGCAAAAGGAAAGAAGGCATTTACCAATCTTGATGAATTATGGGAGATCATGAGTTCGATTAAAAGTAAAAAGAAGGGGGAAAAAGCAGGATGCCTGATCAAAAAATAGAAAACAGAGATGAAGCAAGGAAAAAGAAAGAAATCCCTTTCATCTTCATCTGCAAGAAGCGTCATTTGGATGCAAGCACCATAGATTATTCAAGCAATGGACTCAGTATAAAGATTTATAAAAAAGTCTCTTTGCCTGTTGGAGATATTGTTAGCCTCCATACAAATGATTCTGTTGTTAAGGCAAAGGTAATGTGGGTTAAGAAAGAAATTGATCCACACGCTACTATTGCCGGCCTGAAGATAGTGGAGGGGAAATTGAATCTAAAAGGTACAAGAAAAAACATGAGCCTCACAATGATCAGCCCCCCTCTTTTATTAAGAGGGGAAAAGTGATGTAGCCGCAGGCTTTAGCTTGCGATTAATAGAAATTTTACAATCTGTGACTAATCTGTGACTTTCCATATGTTAAAGTTTGGAAAGCGTAGAATAATTTTTGAGTTGACAAAGATAGCATTATAAAATGATTTTTTTATTGACTAAGGAGATATTTTATGATTAAAATTAAGATGCCCACGCTAAGGGGGAGATCTAAAGTGGGTTTTCAATCGAAAGGTGAAGCCAAGTTGCTGGGAGAAGTACGGCAAGTTGGCTTTTTGTGTTTTTACAGTATATGACTTAAAACGTTGTTGTATCTTCACAGGGGGAGGGGGAACCGATGAATAATCTTTTAGTTTCAAAAGTAAAGAGAAACCATTTTCTTGCGAGAAAAGGGGTGCTTGCATTATTAGCCTGTTTTCTGGCGTTGCTATTTGTTCCGGCTTTAGGCACAGCCCAGATTACATGCCCGATTACAAACAACTCCTATGATGACAACAGTCCCCATATAAACAAAAATGGATATGTGGTATGGCGTGAAAATGACGGCACAGACTTGGAGATATTCCTTTATAATGGCACTACTACAACCCAGCTTACGAACAACTCTTACTATGACGATATACCTCAGATAAATGACAATGGATATGTGGTCTGGTATGGATGGGACGGCTCAGACTATGAAATATTCCTCTATAACGGCACAAGCACAATTCAGCTTACAAATAACACTTATGATGATATGTATCCCCAGATAAATAACAATGGATATGTGGTATGGGAAGGAGATGTGGGCCCAGCCGGAGAGATATTCCTCTATAATGGCACAAGCACAACCAATATTTCAAACAGCTCTTATCATGATACTGCTCCGCAGATAAACAACAATGGATATGTAGTCTGGCAAGGTTTTGATGGCACAGACTGGGAGATATTACTCTATGACGGGTCGACCACAACTAACCTTTCAAACAACTCCTATAATGACTATACTCCCCAGATAAACAACAATGGATATGTGATATGGCAGGAATGGGACGGCACAGACACTGAGATATTCCTTTATAATGGCACTACTACAACCCAGCTTACGAACAATGCTTATAATGACAACTTCCCCCAGATAAACAACAATGGATATGTGGTCTGGCAGGGAGTGACCGCCCCTTTACCTGTGGCACCAACTGATATATTCCTTTACAATGGGTCAAGCATAACCAATCTAACAAACGACGCCAACCTGGACACTAATCCCCAGATTAATGATAACAACACTGTAGTATGGGAAAAATCAACAGTCGGAGGCATAGAGATATACCTCTACGATGGCACAACCACAACCCAGATTACTAACAACACTTTTCCTGACGCGAATCCCCAGATAAACAACAATGGCTATGTGGTCTGGTCTGGAGGTGACGGCGCAGACTTGGAGATATTCCTCTATAGCAGCCCGAGCACAACACAGATTACTAACAACTCTGATAATGATGGAGTTCCCGAGATAAACGATAACGGATATGTGGTATGGCAGCAGGGGGATGACGGTTCACCCTATGAGATATTCCTCTATAACGGAACTGCTATAACTCAGCTTACAAATAACTCAGATTCCGACTTGTATCCTCAGATAAATGATAACGGCTATGTGGTCTGGCAAGGATCATACGGGTCACAGGGGGAGATATTCCTCTATGACGGCACAACCACAACCCAACTCACAAACATCTCTTATGATGACCATACTCCCCAGATAAACAACAATGGTTATGTGGTCTGGTATGGATCTGACGGTTCAGACAATGAGATATTCCTCTATAATGGAACGACTATAACTCAGCTTACGAACAACTCTTATGATGACCAGTTTCCCCAGATAAACGACAACAGCTACGTGGTCTGGTATGGATCTGACGGCTCAGACAATGAGATATTCCTTTACAATGGCACGACCACCATCCAGCTTACAAATAACTCTTATGATGACATGTATCCCCGGATAAACAACAATGGTTATGTTGTCTGGCGTGGGTATGACGGCTCAGACGATGAGATATTCCTTTATAATGGCACGACCACCATCCAGCTTACAAATAACTCTTATGGTGACGATGGCCCCCAGATAAACGACAATGGATATGTGGTCTGGCAGGGGTCTGACGGCTCAGATTTTGAGATATTTCTCTATGATGGCACTACTACATCCCAGATTACAAACAATTCTGATAATGACTATGCTCCCAGGATTAACAATAATGGCTATGTGGTCTGGGAGTATTTTGACGGCTCAGATATGGAGATTTTCTACTATGATGGTACGAGCATAACCCAGATTACTAACAACGCTCAAACAGACTTGTATCCCCACATAAACAATAACGGTTATGTGGTCTGGCGTGGTTACGATGGCTCAGATTATGAGATATTCCTCTATGTTCCGGCTGCCCCCTGTGGCAGTCCTCCTCTGCCCACATCCCTCATCTCTCCCTTTGACGGGGAAACA
>Ga0209324_10002046_pt1 | contig 13949 bp, 14 predicted proteins | sample Rifsed19ft3_FD_184015 | JGI IMG/M metagenome (GOLD analysis project Ga0209324, IMG submission 184015) | Soil microbial communities from Rifle, Colorado, USA - sediment 19ft 3 (version 2) | ecosystem: Environmental > Terrestrial > Deep subsurface > Rock core/Sediment | place: Rifle, Colorado...
TTGTATTCCGCCGAACCCTCGTGTACGTAGTCCTCTACGGTGGTAGTGTTGGCATTGTGTTACTTCTTTTCAAGCTCGCTCAGCGGTTCGTCGGCTTTGAGCCTAACTTTGCCTCTTTAGCACTAGCTATCGGACTGGGAATTCCCGCTATCCTGTTTTTTGTTTACAAGGTGCGTGACCTCTGGCAAAAGAAAGTGGAAGAAGCCTTTATCGGGGAGAGAGCTTCTTATCGCAGACAGTTATCTCAGTTTATCACCAGGATACATAGTGTTCCCACTCTGGAGCAGTTGGGTAGCGGATTTATATCGCTGCTTGCGCAGTCCGTTGACTGTCGGAGAGCTTGCTTGCTTTTGCCCCAGAATGGAAACGGAGGTTTTAGCGCCCAATTTGTCCACCCTCCTGTGGAGGATAATCCTATGGAGGAGTTGAAGTTAAGGCAAGATAGTCCTGTTGTGACCTGGCTGGAGCACAAAAGCACCATATTGCCGGCAAGGAATCTCGCTATCTTTCCTGAATTCCAATCTATATGGCAGGAGGAGAGGGAGGAAATTGAATCGGCAGGGGTAAATATGTTCGTTCCCCTGATGAATAAAGAGAAGCTTGTGGCTATTGTGGCAATAGGTGAGAAGCGAGATGGGAATCTTTACGCTGTTGAGGACATTGATTTATTGGAGTCCGTCGCTGCCCAGGTGGCAGCGAGCATGGAAAAAGAGTATTTCCATGAGCGATTGAGGGAACAAGACGCAGAAATAGCCCTGGTTAACCGTTTAACCGCAATCATGACCTCCAGCGTGAGCATTCAGATGATATTTGAAGGTTTCGCCCAAGAATTAAAGAAGGAGGTGGATATTGATTGGGCAACAATCGCTTTAATTGAGGGAAGCGAACTTTGCTTTATGGCTCTATCCAGTACCATAGGTTCTACTTGGCAGACGGGGGGAAGGATACCGCTTGAAGGGACGGCTACGGAATTGGCATGTCGGGAGAGGCGGGCTATATGTGAATCTGATCTGAAACGGCAACACAGATTCTGGACCTGGGAGAGTCATGTGCAGCAAGGGATTCGTTCTGTTGTTTACCTGCCCTTGATTGTCACAGACCATAATATTGGCAGCTTGATTTTGGCTAGTCGCAAACCTAACGCTTACAGCCGCCGGCAAATCAAACTTCTGGAGAAGGTAGCTTTGCAGATTGCTGCGCCAATTGAGAATGCTCAACTTTATGCCCGGGTGGAACAAAAGTCTCGTATTGATGAGCTTACCGGGCTATTTAATCGACGTCATTTTGAAGAGCGACTCCAAGAAGAGGTTTCCCGTCATTCTCGTTATGGTGAGATGTTTTCCATATTAATGATTGACCTGGATAACTTTAAGAGCTATAACGATGTACACGGTCATCCTGCTGGAGACATTCTTATGAGCCAGATAGGGAAAATTCTCAGAAGATCTGTCAGAAATGTTGACCAGGCTTTTCGCTACGGCGGCGATGAATTTGTTGTCATTTTGCCTCAGACAGCTAAGGATGATGCCTATGTCGTCGCTGAGCGAATTCGAGGGCAGATTGCTGGGGAGATGGAGAAGAAGCCAATTAGTGTGACTTGTAGCATTGGTTTGGCTAGCTATCCTTCAGATGGAGTGGTTGGTAGTGAACTTGTTGAAGTGGCTGATACTGCTCTTTATTATGCCAAGCGGACTGGAGGTAATCGAATCTATCTCTCCTCCAAGATTTTGCCTAAGCCGCCGGATGATGGGGGGATGCCTGGGATTGATACCAGACGTGATAGTTTGAGTGCTGTTTATGCCTTAGTCTCGGCAGTGGAGGCTAAGGACTCCTATACTTATGGGCATTCTAAGAAAGTTAACACTTATGCTGTGGCTTTGGCGGAAGCGATTGGACTGTCGCCCGACGAGGTATTTAAGGTGAGCACTTCTGCCTTGCTTCACGATATTGGAAAAATCGGCATTCCCGATAGAGTGCTTAATAAAGAAGGCGAGCTTAATGAAGAAGATTGGAAGGCGATTAAGGCTCATCCTAGATTAGGGGCAACCATCATCGGTAACATACCCAACCTAGTTCCCTGTGTAAGTAGCATTTTACATCATCATGAGAGGTGGGATGGTCGTGGTTATCCTGAAGGGCTGAAAGGCGAAGAGATTCCTATAGAAGCTCGCATCCTCGCCATAGCTGATAGTTATGCAGTTATGAGTTCTGCTCGTCCTTCCCGTCCTGCCTTGTCTCATGAGGCGATATTAAAAGAGCTCAGGCAAGGTGCCGGGCTTAAGTATGACCCTAAGTTGGTGGAAGTCTTCGTTGGCATTGTCGAGGCTGGTCCTTCTGAGAGGATGAAGATAGGTCCAGACTCATCCAGTGAACAAACAGGTCCGTAGCTGCGGGGCTGAAGACAGCAAGGCAAGGCTAAAGTGTTATACCGGTGGTACCTGAGGCGTGCTTTGTTTCTTTAGCAGAACGCATATATTGCGTGAGCAATTCTTTATCGGGAAATGGTGGGACTTCTCCGGTGACATAGTAATGATTTCCCAGCCAGTTTTGACTAGTAGCTTTCTTAGCTCACCATAAGAGAAAAGGTGATAGTAACGGTAAACTGTTTTTTCTTTTAGTCTCCAGGGGACTTGTTGCTCTTTGGATTTGAACCAGAACCCTGGTTGGCCGTGGTTCCACACGGTTAAAAAGGCCTCGCCCTCGGGCTTCAACACCCGCTTTAATTCTGCGAATGCCTTTTCTCTTTCCCTTTTGCCTTTGATGTGGTGGTAAGTGGCCACTGATATTACCCAATCGAAGGTATTGTCGGGGAAGGGTAGAAGCAGGGCATCGGCAGCTATTAAGTTGACATAAAGCTTAAACTTGGCGGAATATTTCAGAGCTTGCTTGAGCATGACCGGGGAGGAATCTACCCCCCAGAGTTCAAAACCCTGGCTGAAAGGCAAGAAGTCCGGTCCGTGAGCGCAGCCCACATTTAGCAGCCTTCCACTTCGCCATCTTGCTGCTAGCTCCTCTAGCTCTTCTTTTAATAAAGGCCAATGCCTCACTCGATACCAGCTTTCAGCTATTTGGTCGAAAACCTCTCTGTTTGTGGTCATGGATATGCTCTGCTAAACTTTAGCATATTGTAGTGAAATGCTCATGGTTGCAATCCCTTGTTGTCGTTCTTCGTCCCGATAAGTCGGGGGCTTAGAGTGACATGGAGATGGCATGAAGAAAGCATCTCGAACGATTTCTGGAGTAACCCCAGTGGCAGTTATGGCTAAGCCATTTCCCTGCCCGGGCAAATGTGTTTATTGCCCCAGTTCTCCTGAGGCGCCCAAGAGCTATACTGTAGAGTCTCCAGCGGTGCTCCGAGCTCGAAGTTGTGGCTTTGATGCTAAAAAGCAGGTGGAGGTCAGGCTCAAGACGCTGGCTGAAATGGGACATGCCCGAGATAAGGTAGAGCTTATCATCATGGGGGGCACCTTTCTGTCTTATCCCCGGGACTATCAGTATCAGTTTATTAAGGATTGTTATGATGCTCTGAACGGCATCCCCTCCAGCAGTTTAGGGGAAGCCAGACAATTGAATGAAAATGCTGAGCATCGCTGCGTGGGATTGTGCATCGAGACCAGGCCTGACTTTTGTGGGGAGGGGGAGATAAGAAGCATGCTCGATTTTGGCACCACCAGAGTGGAGCTTGGGGTACAGACTTTGGACGACGAGGTTCACTGCCTGACAAAGAGGGGACATGGGATAGCTGAAGTTATCTCCGCGACCAGGCTACTACGAGATTACGGCTTTAAGGTGTACTATCATTGGATGCCTGGTTTACCAGGGTCAACACCTGAGCGTGACCTAGAGCTATCGCGGCAATTGTTTGAAGATGAGCGCTTTCGACCTGACGGGCTCAAGCTCTATCCCACGCTGGTAGTTCGGGGGAGCGAGCTAGAGAGCTGGTATCGAGATAATCGCTACCAACCTTATAGTGATGGGGAAATGGTTGATTTGCTTATAGCTATTAAAGCTCTAATTCCCAAATATGTGAGGATTTCGAGGTTGATGCGGGATATTCCCGGCAAATTTATCATTGCCGGTAGCCGGGACTTGGCACTCAGAGGCACTATTAGAAAGAAGATGGAGCAAACAGGACTTCGCTGTAGCTGCATTCGTTGTCGGGAATATGGGCATCGTCTAAGGGATGGCTGGGCAATTGGCGAGCCCTGGCTAACCAGGCTGGATTATGAAACCTTTGGGGGGAAAGAGGTTTTCCTTTCCTACGAGGATGAGACTGAAACCCTGTTTGGCTTACTGAGGTTGAGAATAAATGAGGGGAAAGCGAGAGTTAGGGAGCTACACATTTTTGGTCCTGAAGTTCCCTTGGGAGCGAGGCTAGAGCGAACTGCTCAGCATCACGGTCTCGGTGAGAGGTTGCTTCGAGAGGCAGAGAGAATCGCCAGGGAGGAATTCAAGGCTGATAGACTATCGGTGCTTAGTGGTGTTGGTGCCCGCGAGTATTACCGGTCGCTTGGTTATGGGCTGGAAGGCGTTTACATGGTCAAGGGGCTTAGTTAAGCTACCTGGAAGCCTTCGGGCAGACTGCTTGGCAACCCGTCCTGAGCAAAGTGGAAGAGCAAACTAGTCTGCTCTTGAGTGCCGCTTAGGGTTTGATAAGTTCACCACGAGCAATTTGATAAACAATCATTTAACTATATTGACATTGAATAATAGCTATACTTATAATGAATCGAAGGTACCGCCGAAGCTATTCAATTAACTAAGAGGCTGGGAACCTGGAAAAAATAAAAAAGGAGAAAAAGCAAATGGATAATGAAGTAAAGCCAACCTGGAAATTAGCCTGGGGAATGTGGTGGCGGATGTTTCTTATTACACTGGGGATATCTGTGATAATCGGAGTAATTCTAGCTTTAGTGGGCGTGTCACTCATACCCTGGGAACTTATACCCTGGCTCACACCTTGGTAAGCTCTCTTTAAATGGTTGCCCGGAAGGGTGTGAGGACTTGCTATTGTTGACAAGACAAGGGTGTGATGGTTGCAGCACCGGCCTGGATTAGGGCAGGCAAACGTGCTGTGGTGATGGTCATTGAGGTTTTGGGGTATTGACAAGGAGAGCTTCCGACTATATCGTTATATAAAAAATAAAAGGGAGGGATAAAAAATGGAGAAAACGTGGAAGCCGACAGTTGCAGGCATATTAGCCATCATTGCAGGAGTTACTCTGTTGATAATGGGCCTGATGATTCTTGGAGTTGGTATCATCCCCTTCTGGTTTATGGGATGGTTCGGTGCGGTTAGCGCCCCGTTCATTATATTGGGGATAATTGCCATAGTGGGCGGTATCTATGCCCTAGAAAGAAGGATTTGGTGGCTGGCGCTTGTCGGGTCTATATGTGCACTCCCCGCTGGGTTTATTCTCGGGATACTAGCAATTATATTCGTCAGCCTAGGGAAGGGCGAATTTAAGTAAAGTCCAAGGTTCTGCAAGTTATGAGGTGATTGCCCATTCGACTGAGCTCGTCCTGAGCTTGTCAAAGGGCGCAGCTTGAGGAATCAGACAACTACAAAATGATGTTTGAAAAACTATAAGGATAAAAGGAGGTAAGATGCAAAAGTATCCTTTTCTACGGTATGCGATTATTGTTTTAAGAATCGTGGGGTGGATAGTACTGGTAGTTGGCGCTATTGCTTCTATTGTTTACGGAATTAGGTTGGGTGGAATTACAGGTGCCTTCATAGCTGTAGCGGGAGTAATTTTCTCCTTCCTAGCCTGGCTATTCTTGCTGGCAACTAGGGAACTTATTTACATATTGATTCATGTGGAAGAGAACACCAGAATCACAGCAGAAAACACCGGAATCACAGCTGAGAGCATTACAAAGAAATCACGCTGAGATAAATTTATGTCTTAGCAGGTTATGTGAATGACGGCAATAATTTCCTTTCTCGGCAAACTCGTTAAAAAACTGCGGCTACCAACGCCCGGGAAGGAAACGCACGATATTTTACAGAGAGGGCGGAAGGCAAGCAAGATACCGGAGTATTATTATTATATAAAATATGCGACTAGTGTTTTAGGGGTCATAGCATGGGTAGTATTAGTGCTTGGCTTTATTGGTGCGCTTTTTTGGGGAATTACTATGGGTGGAATTGAAGGTGGGTTGCGGATTGTACTAGTAATAATTGGCTCATTTTTGGCATGGCTGGCATTGCTTGCGGCTAGGGAACTTTTAAAATTATTTATGGATGTAAAGGAAAATACCGAAAATACAGCTGAGCGCGCTACTATTACCAGTACCAGGAAATCACGCTGAGATAAATTCATGACTCAGCAGGTTATGTGAATCAAGGCAGCAACCTTCTTCTTTTGTTCAGCAAGTTCATTTAGCCTGGCGACGGCGTCATAGGATGGCTGAACCAGTAAGCTTAAATCCTTTTCCTTAGTCCAGCCTTCCGCCTCAGGAGCTATACGGGCAGCACCATCGGTTCCGGTGCCGACAATTATTGTTTCAGGATGACCCTGGCTCAATTCTGCCAGTTCCTGTTTCTTGATTTTATGGCTGCCGAACATCAGAAAGCCGCCTTTCCGCTTCTTTACTGTACCATCGGCGAAAATCAAAACATCCCGGTGGTATTTTTTGCCTTCGACTACTATAGAGCCAAAGGTAAATTCATCTATTTTAGCCACGAAATTTGGCTTTTCCTCCCTCTGATTTTTTCTTACTTTGTAAATCGGCCTTTTGTTTGCTGTTCTGTTTTATTGCCCGGCCATGCTTGAAGCGATTTAGGTTTACAAATCCTTTGGCCACGATTCTCACCTTAAATAAAGCTGTCCTTTAACTTGAATATCGCCTCCTCAACATTGCTACCCTGTGCTCTGAGGCGTTTTATAGCTTGGTCTATTTGGTCGTGTTTATAGCTATCGCTAAGGTCAGCTAGCCTATTGTATAAACCAGCCCGCTTACCAAAGTTGAAATTGAGTCTTTCCTCATCTGTCAATGATAAATACTGATTTATGATATTGAGGCATTTTCCCTTGTCCTCAGGCATTTTGCCTTCGACCTCCATCAATAAGTTAAGTGTATGGTCGCTCGTAAGATAGCTGGTAACTTGCAAGTTTTCGATGAAAACAGCTACTTCTTTTATTATTTCGTCTTCCGTTTGCAGTTTAAAATCTCCGTCCTGCAGCTTGGTCCACAACGGCATAGTTGGAGTGATGTGGAGGCTGCGCAACCTGATATAATCAGGGTCAATCTCGTTTAACACCCTGGCTGTTTCCCGGGCATGTTCTTGGGACATTTTCTGGCCCCCAAGACCAGGCATGACGTATTCGCACAGAGAAATGCCTGATTCTTTCACTTTCTTTCCACCCTCAATGTGGTTCTTAGCAGTGCATCCTTTTTCCATGTAAGCCAGCAAAGGGTCATAGCCAGTCTCCAGTCCCATGTGAATCCTATCTAATCCCGCGTCCTTGAGTTCCTTTAACTCTGCTAACGACTTTCTCGCTGCCGTATGGGACCGACCATATGTAGTTACTCTATTTAAGCTGGGGAAGGTTTTTCTCAGGAAGGCGATTACCTGACGTAGCTCAGGGGTGCGCATGATTAAGGTATTGGAATCCTGGAGGAAAGCTGACTTGCCTCCTGTCCCAAGCCAGAGAGCAACATGATACACACATTGTCCATATTGAGGTTGACCAGAGAGTATTGCCGCCACCTCTAGCACTTTGTTGCCATAGCCCGTTTTCCAGGCTATTTCCTTTATCCCCTCACTGATAGCCTTAGCCGCTTCGATATCTTTTATAATCTCTTCCACAGACCTCAGTTCAAACTTACGGCCTTTGTATATAGGACAGAACTGGCATCTATTCCAGGGGCAATTCCTGGTCGCTCTTATGAGAAGGGAATAGGCTTCACTGGGAGGCCTTATAGGACCTAGCTCAAAGGTATGGCTCAGCTTCTCTGTGACTGATTGACTTAGCATTCTGTGTATTTTAGCTCTGCTGGGGGAAATAGACAAATGGACTTTCGCCTCTTTACCATGATAATATCAGCATTTCCAATGAAACAAGTTGAATTTATCTCTTTTGATGCTGAGGGTACGCTGGTAACGCCTGATTTCAGCCAGACTATATGGCATGAGGCTATCCCTGCACTTTACGCTCAGAAACAAGGGCTTGACTTTGCTCAAGCCAAGAGGTGTATAGCTGAGGAATATGGCAAGATTGGCGACCAGAGGCTGGAATGGTATGACATACAGTACTGGTTTAACTATCTTGGCTTGGGTTCTTCTGAGCCGGTGATACAAAGCTGCTTTAATAAGATATCTTATTATCCTGAGGTAACTGAGGTTCTTTCTTCCTTGGCTAATGAATATAAGTTGATTGTGGCCTCAGGCACGCCACTGGAGTTGCTGCATTGCTTATTGCGGGATATCAAACCCTATTTTGTTCGAATTTTTTCTTCTATCTCGCATTACAGACAAGTAAAAAGCCCCGATTTTTACCTCAGGATATGTGAAGAAATAGGCGTCAAACCGAGCCAGGTCATCCATGTGGGTGATAACTGGCAATTTGATTTACTCAATGCCCGCCAAGCTGGCATCAATGCTTTTCATGTTGACAGGTCGGGGAGAAACCATCAGGAGTCTCTGAGCGATTTAACTCAATTAAAGCACCTCCTCCCATCCCCGGAATAATATGTCCCCTTTTGGTCTGAAGGTAGCCTACTCACTATAGACATTGTAAGCCATTTTGAGTTACAATTTAATTCTTGACCGATGCCAAATCATAGTGAAGTATCGCCCAAAAGCGCCTCGCAAAGTAACAAATTCAACCTGTCCACAGCAGAACTCAAGGAAATGGCTAAAAAGCTGCGCCGTCATGTAATCACCATGACAGCTACGGCAGGCAGTGGGCATCCTGGCGGCTCTCTATCAGCAGCCGATATTATCACAGCGCTTTATTTCAAAGTCTTGTGTTATAACCCTCAAAATCCCCAGTGGTCAGACCGTGACCGGTTTATATTGAGCAAGGGACATGCTGCTCCAATTTTGTACGCTGCCCTGGCTGAAGCTGGCTACTTTCCCGTGGCAGAGCTGGCAACATTGAGAAAGTTGGATAGCCGTCTTCAGGGACACACTGATAGGAAGTTTACTCCCGGGGTAGAAATGTCCGCTGGTTCTTTGGGTATGGGTTTGTCCTTCGCTATTGGCGTCGCTCTGGCCGCCAGGCTGGATTCCAAAACTTACCGGACCTATGTCCTTCTTAGCGACGGGGAATGTGAGGAGGGGGAAACCTGGGAAGCGGCTCTTTCAGCAGCCCACTTCAAACTAGATAACCTAACGGCTATAGTTGACTACAATGGTATGCAGCTCAGCGGCTGGACTCGAGACATCATGAACCTTGAGCCTTTTACCCGAAAATGGCAAGCGTTTGGCTGGCATACTATTGATATAGACGGACACGACTTTGACCAAATCCTGTCCGCTTGCCGAAGGGCTAAAAAGATAAAAGGCAAACCCACTGTCATCATCGCCCGCACGATCAAAGGCAAAGGGGTTAGCTTCATGGAAAACAATGTGGCGTTTCACGGCAAGGCACCTACCTGGGAAGAAGCCGAAAGGGCACTACAGGAGTTAGAGTAAGTATGGCTGAGGCATCTACTCGGGAAACTTACGGTAAAACTTTGGTAGAGCTGGGCAGGCAAAACAAGAACATTGTTGTTCTGGACGGCGATTTATCGCCTTCAACAATGACCAGTTTTTTTGCCCAAGAGTTTCCTGACCGCTTTTTTAACTGCGGTCTGGAAGAACAAAACATGGTCGGCATAGCTGCTGGATTGGCTGCCTCGGAAAAAATCGTTTTTGTCAGCAGTTTCGCCATTTTCGCTTCATGCCGCTGTTTTGACCAGCTAAGGCTCTGTATTTCTCAGCCAGAACTAAATGTCAAAGTTGTCGCCACTCACGGAGGCATCACCGTTGGTGAAGATGGCACCTCCCACCACGCCATTGAAGACTTGGCCTTGTATTGTGCTCTCCCCGGCTTTACTGTTGTTGTTCCTGCTGATGCTATAGAGGCTGCTGAGGCAGTAAGGGTGGCGGCAAGTGAATATGGACCTTTCTACATCAGGCTAAGTCGCCCTAAGACCCCGATTGTTTACCCCGAAGGCTATCACTTCACATTAGGCAAGGCAGTAACCATGAGACAAGGCAGGGATGCAACTGTTATAGCCATGGGCATCATGGTTGCCAAGGCGCTGGAGGCGGCGGATGCTTTAGCAAGACAAGGTATAGATTGCCGCGTAATCAACATGCATACTCTCAAACCTTTGGATAAAGCAGCCGTAGTCAAAGCAGCTTCGGAGACGGGTGCAATTGTCGTTGCTGAAGAGCACTTAGCCCAGGGCGGTCTAGGCAGCCGTGTTGCCCAAACGACAGCCAGAGAGAAGCCGGTACTCATGGAATTCGTCAACCTCGGTGACAGGTATGCTGTGTCAGGCAAAGCTGAGGAACTGCTTCAAAGATACGGATTGACCGCCAGAGACATTGAAGAGTCGGTGAAGTCACTGGTCAAGAGAAAGTAGTATTTCCAAGCCTGGCAGCAGGACTTGTGTCCCTTACACTTTGACAAGGAACCAGGGTTTTGTTCAATATTCGTTGTTTCATCTACCGCACACTTATAACCGATATTGATTGCGTAGGCACTCTAAGTTTAGTTGTCTTGTGTCTAGTATGTTTTCTTCTGGCTTTGTGCCCACTAGGTGATGCTAGTCGTATAGGTATTCTAGCTGTAATCTCAAAAGGCTGTTCTACTACATCCCTCCAGTTATGGAGTGGACATTTAATCCCTGCTGCTTCTGCGGGTGTCTTATCCTTCAACGACATATGAGGTCTAAAGAAGTTATAATGCACTAGCCAGCCATCTAGAAATAGCTTGGCTGTTTTCATAGTCTTTAGCCCACGCATAACCTTAGTGCGTTCCTTTAATGTTGAATGGAAACGTTCTATGTAATTGTGATGGCTTTCTATATCAAACGGACTGCCTTGTCTGTGGTGGGTCTCACCGCCAAATACTTGCTCAATGCCTTCAAGATAAGCCCGCAGTTTGTCCGTGTAGATTATTCTAGGATACCTTCCCGCCTTCTTAAAAGCCTTCTCCATCAATATCCGAGCATCCGCACTGGTGCGACTATAAGACATATGGCTAGCTAAGAGAAAGCGTGTCCTCGTGTCTATGATGTCCCAAAACCAGACATTCTTGCCGTCCAATTCAATCATAGTTTCATCGGCAACCCAAATCCCGCCTACGTCTGGCTTATACTTCTCGGTTTCCTCAATGGCTAGTTTGGTGAAGCGTTCCATCCAGTTGTAGGCTGATATGCGGGATATGTAATTCTTATGTTGCTGAATGAGGTTACGCCTTATCTCGCTCAGGGATAAGCCTTCGTAGTACATATTCAAGGCATCGGCTATCTGGTGTGTAGGTGTGTGCATCTTGGGTATAGCTTCAACCCCAGAGAATTTACGCTTGCAGTCCTTGCACCAGTAGTATTGGGTATTCTGGTATTTGCCGAACTTGATTACGTTTGGCGACCCACAATATTTACAAAGCAAATCATTCATGTTGCACCTCGCTTAACAGAAGACCTAATTCAGTATTTATCTTGGTGGAACGTGTTGAGTCTATTACTTGAATATTGAACTCTGCGTCAGGCTCTTTGCCAGCTTGTTCAACTCGCTGTAAATAAAAATGAATAAAATTGAGTATCGAACTAGCACGTGCTATTGCCACAGGATTGCCAGTCCTGCTAGCTAGTTTCCGACAGTGGTTAACCCTAGCTTGGTATTCGGCTGTTTGGAATTCGGTTTCAGTCACTCTTCTGACTCTTACATCAAAAGATAATGCATAGAGCGATTCGTGGAGTTTACAGATACGGTGATTATATATATTCCTTTTGTTAGCAGAAGCTAGTTTATTTGCGAGTGTCATTTGATTAAGTGTTTGATAATCAGGACTTGCCTTATATGCCATCCTAAGAGATAGAAGGATACCAATAGCCCCAATACTCAAAATAATCAATCCATTTCGAATAGCCTCTTCAATCATATTTAACCCATAGCTAGCCACTGATGTAAATGCGATGAGTAGAAATTGCGAGAGAATAAAATTTCTTTGCACATGGTTATTTTACCACAACAACGATTGAACAAAAAGGGAACCAGGAAACGATTGACGTTGCGTTGATGGTGATTGTATAATATATCTGATGGACTATAAGTTTGGGAAAGTTAAACTGTTACAAAAGGAGGTGGAATATGGATAGGCACATCAGGGTCACGCTGGCAACTTTGCTCATTGTGACCGGGGTTTTGGTCTTCTTGCCTTCCAGCTACGTAAGCGCTGGAGGAATGGTCTTTAACCAGAGCTTCGAAGAGGGAGCAGGAGAAGTTCCGTTAGCATGGAACCTGACCGGAAACGCTACACGCGTAGATACCGGCCCCATTTATGCCGGTAATTGGACCGCTCGGATAACAAGTGACAATGACACACTTACCCAGTGGTTGTGGGTTGGAAATCTCACCATACCGTTGACATATGATGCCTGGGGATGGATGTATGTCACCAGCAACGTTACCAGCAATGTTACTGGTGTTATCGCTTTCGACTTCTGGGCGGGAGAGGAGGGGACCCAACTGAGTTCGACAACAGAGCTGACTGCCACCGACACGAACGGTATCTATGTACAAAGGTCTAGCCTGATACAGGCGCCGATTTGTACGACTCATCTAAGAATTCGTCTTCTGGGAAAACTCTGGAATAATGGAGGGGAAGTGCGGTTCGATGAGATTGGTTTCTTCCCGGTGACGGGCTTCTGCTTCATTGCGACCGCAGCATATGGCACAGAAACGGCCAGTCAGCTTGACATATTGCGCGACTTCCGGGATCAGGTATTACTGGAGAATGCCCTGGGTTCGCGATTTGTAGAGGCTTATTACAGAGTCAGTCCCCCTGTAGCTGACTTCATAGCAAAGAACGATTTCCTGCGTGCAGTTGTCAGGGAGGCGCTCGTCGAGCCGGTGGTAAATCTCCTGCAATGGTCGCAGGATCTATGGAGAGCTTAGCTGGAACACGTCCTGATTCCAAGTCTTCTATAGTGCCAGTTCAGGCAGACTCACATAGTGAGTGAGCACACGGTCAAAGTTGCCTCTTCCATGTTCCAAGAGGACGCTTGATCCCTTTATCAGGACAGAGCTGTGTTGGGGGTCTGAGGCACATGTGATACGAAGATTGACAAACTCTCCAAGACAAGTTATTATGCAGCCTCAGAGTGCTTGCCTGTCGGGGAGTAAGAGGTAAGTTTTTCCAAAAGAACCTGACGGATTTTCTAGCTTACGAGCTTGCTATTATGAGTTGGTATGAGAGACGGTGCTCAACACTATCACCAAATTTACTGACTTTTTTACCAATCCTACGAAAATCTCAAAAAATACCGAAAAAGTGCTTGACAGTGTGGGGGTGATACACTATGGATTAAGATTTTGGAAAAGCTAAACTATCACGTCAAGAAAAATCCCGGAGCAATGTCGTTCTTTGACATGCTACCAAAAAATTAAATAGGAGGTAGAACAAATGGCGATGGATTGGTTGCCAAGAGATAATAAACTGAAGGATCACCAGCTTATTGGCGATGAGTTCTTTGGAACAAAGCCCCCGTGCACCATGTATGAGAAGAAATCATTGGTTAACCCCCAGACAGGGGGAACTGTAGATGGACTCTACACGGCATGGATTACCCTCAATAATCCAGCCCAATTCAATTCCTACACCACCGAGATGGTCAAGGGCGTCATAGCTGGAATGAAGAAGGCCTCGGCAGATAGGAGTGTTGTGGCTATTATCTTCACCGGTGCTGGCGACAGGGCCTTTTGTACCGGTGGCAATGTTAAG
>Ga0209324_10002047_pt1 | contig 13944 bp, 6 predicted proteins | sample Rifsed19ft3_FD_184015 | JGI IMG/M metagenome (GOLD analysis project Ga0209324, IMG submission 184015) | Soil microbial communities from Rifle, Colorado, USA - sediment 19ft 3 (version 2) | ecosystem: Environmental > Terrestrial > Deep subsurface > Rock core/Sediment | place: Rifle, Colorado...
CCCGTGCGCGCCTTCTCGACCGCCCACTTCGTCGCGGAGTACACCGCCAGCACGTCGTTCCCGTCCACGCGCATGCCCTCGAACCCGTACGCGCGCGCCTTCACCGCCAGCGACGTCGCCGCGGTCTGCTTCTCGACGGGCACGGAGATCGCCCACTGGTTGTTCTTGCACAGGAAGACGCACGGGACGCCGAACACACCGGCGAAGTTCATCCCCGTGTGGAAGTCGCCCTGGCTCGTTGCCCCATCGCCGAAGTAGACGATCGCGGCGTTCGCCTCCCCGCGGATCTTCATCGCCCACGCGCAGCCGACCGCGTGCGGGATCTGCGTGCCGACCGGGCTCGAGATCGAGACGATGCGCAGCTCGCGGTTTGCGAAGTGGTTCGGCATCTGCCGGCCCTTCACGAGGTCCTCCGCGTTCCCATAGAACTGGGAGATCAGGGAGGCGAGCGGGTATCCCCGCCAGAGCGCGGTGCCGGGCTCGCGGTACGCTGGGAAGATCCAGTCCTCCTTCGAGAGCGCCGCCACGCTGCCGATCTGCGTGGCCTCCTCCCCCGACGAGGGCACGTAGAACCCGATGCGCCCCTGCCTCTGCAGACTCAGCATCCGGGTGTCGAGGGTGCGCACGAAGACGAGCGCGCGGTACAGATCCTTGAGCCGCTCCTCCGACATCCTCGGCTCAAGGCTCGCGTCGAAGGTCCCGTCCTCGCGGATCACCTGGAGGATCGCCTTCTCGGTCATGGGGGCACCTCTTTCCGCCGGAGCATCGACTCGAGGAAGAACTCTCCCGCCCGGTACGAGGAGCGCACGAGCGGACCCGACGCGACGTAGAGGAATCCCATGTCCTCCGCTTGGCGGCGGTACCAGTCGAACGACGCCGGGCTCACGTACTCGTGCACCGGGAGATGCCAACCGCTCGGGCGCAGGTATTGCCCGAGCGTCACGATTTCGACATCGGCCACACGGAGATCTCGGAGAGTCTGAAGCACCTCGTCCTCTGTCTCCCCGAGGCCGAGCATGATCGACGACTTCGTGTGGACGTCGGGGCGGACCTCCTTCGCGTGCCGCAGGACGAACAGACTTTGCTCGTAATTCGCGCGCGGGTCGCGCGCCACGGATTGTAACCGCCGCACGGTCTCCACGTTGTGGTCGAACACCTCCTGGCCGCCGCCAAGGACGGTACGAATCGCATTCCGGTCTCCCCGGAAATCCGGCACCAGGGTCTCGACGAGGATAGTCGGATCGATGCTCTTAATCGCGCGCACCGTCTCCGCGAAATGCGCGGCCCCGCCGTCCGGCAGGTCATCCCGGTCGACGGACGTGAGGACCACGTACTTCAGACCCAAGTCCGCGACCGCCCGCGCGACCTTGATCGGCTCGAAGGCGTCCACGGCTCCGTGGGGGTTCCCGGATGTCACCGCGCAGAAACGGCAGCCGCGCGTGCAGGTGTCCCCGAGGAGCATGATCGTCGCGGTCCCGCCGCCCCAGCACTCCGCGACGTTCGGGCAGTGGGCCTCCTCGCACACCGTGTGGAGTCCCATGTCGCGGAGGAGCGACTTGAGGTGCCCGAAGTTCTCGCCCCCCGGGGGCCGCACCTTCAGCCACTCTGGTTTCCGCTCTGCGAGCATTGACTGGCCGGAATGGCGGCGGCGCCTAAATAGCTGATTCTATCCGTGCGCGAACTCCACGCCCTTGCCCCCACGCGGATAGTTCCACCGAATCGCGCCGCTCCCTAGCTTGTGACACACGATGCCGCACGCCCCGAGTTCGATGCATCCCTCGATGTTGTACACCATCTGCCCGTTCTCCCACCGGTACACCTGCGCGGGGCACACGTACAGGCACGGCTTTAGTGCGCACGACCTGCACGTCTCCGTCTCGACGACGATGAACGGCTCCTCGTCCGCCTCGAACTTGTCGAGCGCGAGGCGGTCGTCTGTCATCAGAGCCTTTTCGACGGGCGGATGTTCCTTCGCGGGAGGGGGCACGCGAGACCCATCATCCCCCCCCTCTAATAAGACGTAGCCTGGGCTCAGCGGAAATCGAAGTGGCCGGAGGATGACGGGGACCCTAGTCGCGAGGAACGTGCATGAGGAGGTGCTGCTTCACGAGCATGGGGAGGTCAGGGCGAAGCCTGGGATGAAAGTGCGTAGTGCTCACGAGCGAATAGGATTGTCTGGCCGTCGAAGTCAATGTCGGGAAAGGGCCTGGTCTGTTGCCGACTCGCGAAGACCTCGATGGTTTCCTGTGAGTCCAACCTGTAGACCGAAATGCCGAACAACGGGCGGCCTGATGCGTCGATTGGCCCCCTAACCTGGTAGACAATCGCTCGCCCCATACCTGCCACTCGCGGAAACCCGGCCTCGCCGGGGCCCGTTAAACGGAAGCTCACGTTTAGACCAAGATCGAGCAGATACAAGCCGTCCAACGCATACACCGCATGCTGCCCGTCGGGGAGGAAGGCAGCTCCGTGGAGATCCGTAGGGGGATCAGGGACGGTCAAAAGAATTCTCGTCTCATTGGTCCCGAGATAGAGCTCCTCGATGTGCTGTGGACCGGTCCCATCCTTCCAGTTGAAAATGACCTTGTCGTCAGTTCGGCTCAGGCTAGGGGAACCGGCTCCGGATCCTTCAGGCAGTCCCAGCAGCTCCCGTGTGTAGGCTTCCGAGGTTCCGCTCCCCACGTCGAGGATTCTCAGGCCCCCGGGATGTTCGCCAAAGACGATCCTACTGCCATCGGACGATGGACTCGGCGCCCCGACAATCCCCTCCCAGAGCAGGGTTGGACTGCGGGCGGGCGCAACGTGCCAGATGCCCAATGTCCCGTTGATCTGCGCGTGCATGACCACCGAGCGGTCGGGCATGAACCGGGCCGCGCCTGCCAAGTCCAGCCCTCCGATGACCAAGGTCTCCCGCCCGGTTCGCAGGTCAAACATCACAACCTCATAACCGTCGACGATTCGTGGCGGGGCCGGACCCATTCGCGCGACGACCACGAAAACCGAGATGAGTACGAGGACCACGAGGACCGATCCGATCACGAGAGACTTGCGCCGGTTCACAAGAAGGACCTCCAGAGAGACACGGCCACCCAGGTCTCGGGGCTGAAGTCGGTGACGTACACGGTACCACACGGCTCGATCCTGCACATCGCGTCCTCCGAATAGTGGGTGAACTGGTCTTCGATCAAGTCTTCGTCCGCGTCGTTCAGGAGGCCGGTGTCCAACTGATTAAAGTGTGCCAGCAGTTCATTATAGCGCGAGCCCGGGTAGCCTGGGCACGACAGACTAATGTCAATCGGGCCACTATCATTGCAATAAACGCCCAAGACATTGTGTCCGAATTCGTGCATGAGGACCTGCTGTTCTGGAGTCCCACTGCCCTGGATTTCGGCGTCTCCGATTGCGAAACGATGTCCAGGCGCTTCGGCCCTCCCGCTGGCTCCCGAAGCGAGCCGATGAACATACGTTCCATAATGGAACACCCTTGCCCGCTTGAAAGAGAAGAAGTCGGGATTGTTCTCTTGAAGCCGGGTGTCTTGGAGCTCGTTGCCATCCTCCCAAATGGGGCGATGTCCGAAGGGGCCGCCTCCGGCGGAATCGTCGTCCAAGTCGTACCCGAGCGTCCCATCATCGATGCGCACTGCGATTCCATGATCCCGGTACCTCGCAATGAGGTTTTCCTTGGCGGCAGCCGGTGGGATATGTGGAGGATCGTCCAAGTCCTCGCGGTCCATCCAATCAATCTCAATAAAGACGTCCGGAGACTGCGGGTCCGCTCCGGCATAGGCAAAGACATATTCCTTCACGTTTTGGATGCCATCGCTGTCTGGGTCCTCAAAGGCATCGTCGGGGTCGGCCGGGTCGAGTCCATGTCGGAACTCCCACCCGTCGCCCATTCCATCGCTGTCTCCATCCGGATCGATGGCGCTGAGGTGGTGTGTATCGCTCTCCGCATCGTCCGAAAGCCCGTCCACATCGGAGTCCGCGACCCAGGAGATGGACCGAACGGATAACATGCCCGTGAACTTGGTCATGGAGAACCTGAGCGTGATGTCCACATTGTCGGTCCGGGATCCACCCTCGGCGTCGAACGGAAGGCCGGTCCGGCTAAAAAGCGTGGGGAAAGGAAGAAGCTCGTACGTCGTCACCTGGCCATCCCGCTGGTAGGAGAGGGCCCGCCAAGTCGAGCCGCCGCGATACTCTTGAAGGCTCGCCCATCCTTCAGCGAACGTCACCCGAATCCTGTAGCTCGGCAGTGGTGGCCCCAGCAGGCCGTCGACGAGGGGGATGTTCTCCGGTGGCACGGGCGTGTGTGGGGCGTGGAGATAGAGCCTGGGAGAGGTTACCGTCGGCGCAACCGTCCACTGCCCGAGTTGAAGCGTTCGCTCCGCCCAGTCGGCGGTTTCCAGGGTGAGGCGAGGGGAGTGAACGGGAGCCGCCCTTTCGAAGACAGGCGCACTCTCATCAAGTACCTGCAGTCCCCATACGGCCGCAATCGATAGGACCTCCCGTTCGCCATTGGCGAGGCCGGCCGTTACGAGTTCAAGCCTCAAATCCAAGGCTTTTGACGAAGGATCCCAGTCGTAGAGCAATCCGGACCGAATCTGAAATCCAACGGTGACCTCCTGGCCGTTGGCGACAAAACTCTTCGTGCCCAGACTTACCTTCTGGGTTGCACTAGTCCACTGGTCAAGCGTAAAACTAGCCACAAAGTTGTTGGGGTCGTTGGGAAGCTTGACTGCGAGTCCGATGGAAACCTCGCTCGTGGGGGGGGGCGCAACGAGCCAGAAATCCCCTAGAGGAGCGGAACAGGTCGGATCCGACAGCTTGCAAACAACCCTCGTGGGGGAGCGCCAAGAGATTCCTGGGATGTGCATGCTGATTGAATCGACGGGTTGGTTCTCGTCGATCTCATCGTGGAGCGCAACCGGGACATCGGAAATTGACGAGAGCCACACGTAGCCGCGAATCTCGAACAACAGGTTTGTGCCCTCCCAGGTTTGGTCGTCGTGATACCAGAGTCGGTTTACAGTGAAAGCGACGGAGTTCCATCCGCCGGAAAGGCGAGCGCCGCCCAAGTACTGGAAGTCGTTCGGACCTGCCTTCTGATACAGCGCGACCCAAGTCGTGCCTTTTACCCGGAGGGTGATCATGTGCGTCGCCTCTTCGGAGGGTTCGGCCAGATTCAAGTGAAATCTCGCCTTGCCCACGGCCTCGTTGCTCATCGGTCGATACGTTTCGGCCCCTTCTTGCCAGGGAGAACCCCAGCCGATCGCGAGTTGAAGGCCGGGGACGTGCCAGTTCATGTCTCCCAGGGAACCGACATCAAGCGAGTGTCCCAGGTCCTCGACCAGATATCCGACAGACCACTGACTACGGAATTCCTCACCCGTCGCGGCCACCCCCCGGATCTGGTAGTCATAAGTGACCCCTCCGGCTACGTCGGTAACGAACTCCCGCGTGACATAGAACTCGGTGGCCGAAGACGGGATGTTCAATGGAGTGGTTCCTTGGATCCCTCCCGAGGGACGGAAGACGAGGTACCACTGGGCGACGGGCAGATTCGGGGGAGGCCAGACAAGTCGCACGGCCTCCGTCATTTGTCCCGCCTGGAGGGTCGCTGCGGTGGTGAAAGACCATGTCCGATCGCCCCCAGGGTTGCCATCACCGTCACCGTCGAGGAGGTTTCCCGCGAGGTCTTTGACCACGTTCCCCACAAGGGTGAACGTGTACCGGAAGAAGGGAGCGAGCGCGGGAGACGGGGCGAAATGGAAGGTGGCATCTTGAATTTGCCAGCTGCCGTCGTCGCCTGTCCAGGTTGTAGTGCCATCGGTATACACAAGCCCATCACGCACCGACTGCTCGTTCATCGCTTCGCTGAACACGAACGACACGGCCTGTGAAGGATCCCATCCGCTTGCCCCTTGGTCCGGGTCCGTTCGAACCGTAGGCGGTCGCGTGTCGGGTCCTTGGACCGTGAAGGAGAAGACGTAGTTGTCCTCGAATCCGGGCACCCCATCACCGTTCCCGTCGAGAGCCAGCCCGCATCCGTTCTTGATCGTCGGCCCACCGTACTGATCTCCACCTTTCAGGGTAATCGTGTAGGTGCCGTCCGCTAAGGGGCTTCCGGGTTTCATGATGACCTGGCGATCCGAAATCCACGAAAAAGTGAAACTAACCTGCGGAGTGCTTGATACCGTCACGCCGTTCACTGTGCCTTGGTCCATCGCGGCGTCGAAAGCGACGACGATCTCGATTGTCGGCTCCACGCCGGACGCGCCGTCCGTGGGACTCGTCGAACCGACGACAGGGTACCCTGGCACGATTGCTCCCGCCTCGTTCGAGGGTTCCGACTCCCATTCCTCTATGGTGATGCGATAGTAGCACGCTGCGGGGGGACCGGGACACACAAGCTCTCTTCGGACCACGACCTTGACCGCGGTTACGAGGTAAGCGTACTGCGTCGCGATGGACACGCTCGTGTCGGCGTACGTCTCCTGGGTCGCCTCGGCGATCCTCGAATAGCCATAGCCCGAGTTCCTGTAGACCCGGTACTTCTGAACTGCCGGTCCACCGGCGGGTGGCTTCCAAGCGAGCTGGATGGTGGTGCACGAGACGACAGCCGTGAGGTCACGTGGGGGTTGCGGGAACTCACCAGAACCGAGGAAGGACTCCCCCGTGTCCTTTCCTGATCCTCGGGCATTATCCTGGTCCGGACCCGGCGTCATCCGCTCCCAGGTTAGATCCGTGAACGAATCGGACAGGCGTCGCGAGGCTTCCTCTGCATCGTAGGCCGCGAGGACGTAGACCCCGCACGTGCCGATCCGTTCCATCGTCGAACGGAAGACTTCCGGGTCTTGCGTGAACGCCTCGTCGCTCAGCCCTCGGACAAGACCGGTCAGCGCGCGGAGGGATCCTACGGCCTCGCTCTCGTAGAAAGAGCCCAGGCCGTCGCTCGAATAGATCTCCGTTCCAACGTCCGTCGGCTCCGACCAGACGACGGCAGGGAAGTCTCCGTTCCCATCGTATGCCACATCGGGCAACGTGGACGTATTGCCGCTGTGGGACATCGGCGAAGGCGGCCCTAGCGGTTGGAGCAGCGATCCCTGGACAGACATCCACATGCGGTCGAGCCGCAACGACCCGGCAACACTGCTTCCCGGCGCGTGATTCGTGTCCACGGCGCGAACATATAGAGGGCCGGTTAGGCCTGGGGGGAGATCGTAGCTATAGGTTGCGTCTGACCCGCTCGCGAGCTCGACCATGTGAACGTAGCTGATATCGTCAGAGGAGTAGGAGAGGACATACGATTCGTTCTCACCCGCCTCTGGTGGTCGATGGCCTTCCGCTCGGAGAGTGAGAAGGCCAGGTTCCGTGATGTTGAACACCCAGCGGTGCGATAGATAGCTGAAGGGGGTCCGCACGCTGTCGACCCGAATGCTGTCGACGTCAAGACGGGCGTCCGATCCGTTGCCTTGCCGGAAAGCCTGCACCCAGACCTCGCCCACCAACGAGGGGGGCAGTTCGTACTCTTTCGTCACATCCGAAGTCTCGTTGACGCGGAACATGAAGACACGCGTCGGGCCTTGCAGGTAGAAGATGTCGAAGTCCCCCGCTTGGAGGCTCCGGGCCTTGAACGTTAGACGGTGGGAAAGGACATCGTCCAGATCCAGCCGCCACTGATGGGTCACGTTGAAGGGCGACGACGTTCCGTTCAGCCTTTCGTAGCTCCCATCGCTGCTCCACGTCGCCGTGTGCGTGCCGTTCCGGACACCGTCAAAGGTGAGCTCGCCTGAAGTGTACACTGTCGCATTCTCGTGCTGGACTTCTTGCAGAGTCTCGTAATTGTCATCGCTGGCCTGAAGGGCGGTGTAATTGCCGTCGAGGATGCCTGCGGATGGCAGCTCTGTCGAGGGCGCAATGTCCGCATCCAGAGCCAACCCCGGACGGAAATGCTGCAAGAAAATCGTCGACGCACTCGGGTAGAGGTCCTCCCAAGCCAGCGCAAAGCCTTCCCGGAACGAAAGGGACGGATTCCGGGATGGTATGCCGGACGGAGTAAGTCGGACGTCCGGGGACCACGAGATTCCCCGATCGATGCTGAGCTTCCCGTAGACTTCTTCGACGGCTTCCCGGAGATCGGTCCATCCCAAGACGACCCTCCCCCCATTCTCCGCGGCGTCAAGAAGGCGCACGCCAGAAGTGGGTTGTATGGTCGTGAGGCCGACGGGGAGGGACCAGCTGACATTGTCTATGTCCCCCCTCTGGTACCAGATCGCCCCCGCGGCGTCATCCGCGACGAAAGCGTGGACGACAGCCTCCGCGGCGACGAGCGTCGTGGATCCACGCAACGGGCTGCCCGCTGCATCCGTCAGCATTCTTTCGCGTTTCGTGGTGTCCTTGAACCAAACCAGACGAATCCCTGGCAGGCCAACGGCCGGGACCGTCTCGTACGCGAGGATGGTCCACCCATCGTAGACTTCGACTGCTGGGGAGCGTCCGCCGCCAGAACCCTTGGTCACATTGTACGGGAGACCCCAGGAATAGCCGCCGTCGAAGCTCTCCAACATGAAAACCTCGGAGGTCCCGTTGACGACCTCCTCCCAGACGACAACCACCCGGTCGCCGGCGCCCGCAATCCGGAGCCCGGATACATCGCCCCGCGAGCCCGTCAGCGGACGATCAGGAGTCCACGACCCTCCATAGTCCTCTGCCCTCTTGTGGAAGACACGCGTCTGGTTCTCTCGCGCATCGAACCATGCGAGATGCGTTGTCCCCGTGTCGTTCGCATACACCGAGGGTTCCCAGGAATCCCCTTCGAACAGGGTGAGGGGCTTCCCCTCGGCGGGACCGGGTTCCCATGCGTCGGGAATCCCGTCTCGGTCCGTGTCGATCCCCGAGGCGTCCGCGACCGTGTAAACGCCTCCGGCCGTGACATTCGCCCAAACGAGATGCCAGCGAACATCCCCTCGCGAGTGGACGACCGGCATCCAGTCGAAGCCGTTCCACACGTAAAACCGCAGGTAGTCGCCGCGCAAATGGCCCGGCAGGGTCGCTGGGTCGTAACCTGCCTTCAAGACAGCGGTGAATGGAGCGGTGAATGGAGAACCGCCGCCGATCGTGACCTGCACGTAGCCCCCGACGCTCCCGAGCAGCGTCGGGATCCCGATCGCCTCGGCAATATCGATGGAGGCGCTGGAGTTGTCTACGGTGTCGACTGCGACGGTGACCCCCAGTCGCTCACTCACCGACGCCGACTCGGGCGCGAATTGCGGGATGACCGCATCGTAGGAAAACGGGACGACATCGACATAGTCACGGATGAGATCACCGTCCACGTCGGGATCGATTACGGCCTGAACGCTCCCCTCCCAGATCAGGTCCAGGCTGTACGCGACGTTCACCCTCATGTCGTAGCTCATGACCGCAGGCCACCAAGAGGCTTCGATGGCGCGTATTGGCTGCGACCATGAGGTTCCTTTGTTGGGGGAAGCGGAGTACATGAAAGCCGTCCCGTTTAGAAGGTCTTGCTCAATCCAGACGACATAAACTGTCCACTGCAAGTACTGAATGTCGATCTGAGGCTGGACTGAGTCCCATGAACTCGCCGTGATTCGAGTGGGAGGGTTCCCCGAGAAGTCGTTCTGATAGTACACTTCTTGGTTGGGTTGGGGATCTAGCGTCAGAAGGGAGTAGACCTCGTGCAGGTTTCCGTTCTGGTCGAAGACCTGATCCGTGACGGCAGACCAGTCGATGCGAAAGACATCAAGGGCCAGCGTCCCCCGGACTCCATCGTCGGGCGTGTCCGCCTGCGCGTCCCACACACGGACGAGGGGCGCTCCCCCGTTCAGCTCCTGGACGCTCAGTTCGTAAGTGTTGAAAGTCTGGTCGCCGTCCGAGGAGCACAAGTACACTGTCATCCAGCTGGACGGCGGGTTGCCTCCTTGTCCGACTTGGACAAGGAAGTTCTCTCCTCCTGGGTTCAGCCGTTGACACTCGACGACGAGGGTCGAGTGGTCGCCGGAGGTTGGAATACCTGACCAACCGAACCGCACCTCTAAGGCGTTCTCCGCGTTGTACACGGCGTCGATCTTTGCCTGCATCTGCGTCGCGCGGTTGTTCGGGGAGCAGTCCACGCACCGGGTTGCGATCTTCAGGTCATTGATGTTCGTCGAGGTCCACTCCGACCCGGAGATGGGGTTCGTGGTCGACGTGCGGCCGTACCGCACGAACGAGGTCGTCGTGGTCTGCGTCGCCCCGCTGTCATAGGAGGAGCTGCCGACCTTTACGTCAATCGCGATCGAGGCAGCGGAGGACGTGCTGACCCTCTTGACCACGGACGAGGAGACGACGGTGAAGTCGTCCACGTCCGCTGCGTCGGTCCACGATGGGTTCGCAAGCGTGACCCCGACGCGGTTCCCATTCGTGTTCCCCTGCCGACACGTCGTGTCCCCGTCGTGTGTGTCCGGCCCGTCATCGAGTTCGTTCCACGGGGTGGTGTCCGTGGAACAGCCGCTCGCAGCCCACCCGATCACGTCCGTCCCATCCGGGAGGATTATGGTTCCCAATTGATCCGCGGGGCTGACATCCACCTCGGAGTAGTAACAACGGATGTCGTCCGAATACTGCACGTCGCTCCACGAACCCGTGCCGCAGTTTCCGCCGACCTGAGAGGCGTTCACCAAGGTCTGCGTTGTGGGGAGGTATGCCGCATCTCCCGGGCCTCCCTGGGGGCCCAGGAGCCCGGTCCCGGAGGCATTCAGTGCTGCAAGGAACAGGGATGCAGCGGTCGCGATGATAGCGAAGGGTGGCCCGCGCATCCTCCGTATCCCCGCCATGTTCCGGGGGAATCGCTCTGAGCTATTTTAGGCTACCGTGGAAATGTCACACGCACCCCCCCCACGGGCGCAACCATGACCGGCAGCTCCATTCGGGTCGCACCCAATCTGCCGCAGGGTGCGGAAGGGGATGCATCCTGTGTTCGCCTGAGAATGTTGACCCAAGATACCAATCCTCCGTCTGACATCGTGCGTCTCGCGTCGGGTCTTGGCTCAAAGACTTATACGCGCACCTGTCTAACGCGGCCCGAACCCATGGAGAAGTTCGACGCGATCGTCGTGGGGGCGGGCCCCGCGGGGAGCGCCGCCGCGTACGGGCTCGCGAAGGCCGGCGTCAAGACGCTCCTCGTCGAACGCGGGAAGGCGCCGGGCCACAAGGCGATGTTCGGCGGGCGCATATACGCGTACCCGCTGCACAAGCTGCTCCCGGACTTCGAGAAGGACTGCCCGATTGAGCGGTACGTGACGCGGGAGAACATGTCGTTCCTCGCGGAGGAGACCGCCCTCAACGTGCAGTTCGACGCGCCGAAGCTCGCGTCCGGCGCCTCGGCCTCGTTCACCGCCAACCGCGCGAAATTCGACGCGTGGCTCGCGAAGAAGGCGGAGGATGCGGGCGCGATGCTCATCACGGGAATACGCGTTGACGGCCTGCACCGCGAGGGGGGCAAGGTCGCCGGCGTCGTCGCGGACCACGACACCGTGAAGGCGGACGTCGTCGTGGCGGCGGACGGCGCGATGTCCCAGATCGCCCGCAGCGCCGGACTTCTCGGAGAGCCGGAGCCTCGCGAGTTCTCCGTCGGCGTCAAGGAGACGATCGAGCTTCCGCAGAAGACCTTAGAGGATCGGTTCAACATCGACGAGCGCGAGGGCGCGGCGCACGTCTTCGCGGGTTACGCGAGCAACTGGCTCCGCGGCGGCGGGTTCCTATATACTAACAAGACGACGCTTTCCCTCGGGCTCGTCGTTTCCTCCGAGGACCTCTCCGTGACGAAGACGGAGATTGGCGCGCTCCAGGACCGGTTCCGCAAGCACCCCGCGATCGCGCGCCTCACCAAGGGCGGGAAAGTGCTCGAGTGGTCCGCGCACCTCGTGCCCGAGCTCGGGATGCGGATGGTCCCGAAGGCGTATGCAGACGGCTTGCTCGTCGCGGGCGACGCCGCCGGTTTCCTCCTGAACACGGGATATACGTTCCGCGGCGTTGACCTCGCGATCGCGAGCGGGATGGCGGCATCGGAGGCGATCCTGCGCGCGCGGAAGTCCGGCGGTTACTCTGCGTCCGCTTTGGCGGTGTACGAGACGCTCCTGCGCGAACATCAAGTGACGACGGACCTCGAGACGTTCGCGCGAGCGCCGTTCTACCTGAAGAACCCGAGGCTGTTCAATCTCTATCCGCGGCTCCTCAACGAGATCGCGGAGAAGGTGTACTCGATCGACGGCAGGGGACAGCGCAGGCTCATGGACATCGCGCTCGAGGAGGCGAAGGCCGGCAAGGTCTCCGCGGTGAAGATGCTCCTCGACCTCCTCGGTGGCGCGCGGGCGATGTGAGATGGAGCGGACGCGGCGGCGCCGGCTCGCGGAGCAACTCGCCGCCAAAGTCGAGAGGTCCCGGAAGGACGTCGTGGCGGTGGTGTTGTTCGGAAGCGTCGCGCGGGGGGACGACGGACCGGACTCGGACGTCGAGATCGGCGCCGTCGCACGTCGCGGCGGGCGCGAGGCGGAACGGTTCGTCCTGGGGGGCGTCCTGTTCAATGTCTACTGGTACAACGCAGCCGGGCTGCGCCGCCAGATGCTCGAGCCCGACGGGGACGCGACTAAGCACGGGTTCTTCGACGGAATCCCCCTCACCGATCCGTTCGGCTGGTTCGCGCGGCTAAAGCGCGAGGTTGGGGACCTTCCCGCGTCGTACTACCGCCGGTCCGCGGAGGACGCCCTCCACCACATGTATGAATACGTGTGCAAGGCGCGAAACGCGCGGCGGCGAGGAGACGACGCGAATGTCGTGTACGCGACCCGCGTGGTCGGCTATTTTGCGCGGGTTTTGGCGGCGCTTCTGAACGGTCGCCACTATGCATCGGAGAACACGATGACGGACGAATGGGGGGGCTTCGCGGATCTCCCGAAAGGGTTCCGCCGCCACGTGATGCCGCTGATTGGCGGCTCCGCCTCCGTGCGCGTGCGGTACGACTGTGCGTTGGTTCTGTGGCGCCTGTGCCGGGCCTGGGCCGCGCGGCGGGGTGTTCGCCTCCGCACGGTTCGGAGTCTACCCCGGATACGCGCCCCGAAAACTACATAGCGCGTTGCCTTTTCGCTCGCTCGGATGGCGGCCGCGGGACCCCGCAGCATCGTCTGCATCAAGCAGGTCCCGAAGGCGCAGGAGTTGCAGGTCGACCCCGTCACGAAGACCCTGAAGCGCGTCGGTGTCCCGAGCGAGATCAACCCGCCGGACCGGAACGCGCTCGAGATGGCGCTCCAGATCAAGGACAAGCACGGGGGCGAGGTGTTCGTCGCCACAATGGGGCCGCCCGTGTTCACGCAGGCGCTCGAGGAGGCGCTCGCGATGGGGTGCGACCGCGCATGGCTCCTTACCGACCGCATCCTCGGCGGCTCGGACACGGTGCCGACCGCGTTGGCCCTCTCGGATACGATTCACAAAATCGGCGGATATGACCTCCTGTTCTGCGGCGAGGAGACGACAGACGCGAGCACGGGTCACGTGGGCCCGGGCATCGCCGGCCACCTTGACTGTGCTCAGATCTCGTACTGCTCGGAGCTGGAGTACAAGGGCAAGACCGTCGTCGGCAAGCGGACGGTCGAGGACGGGTTCGAGTGGTGGGAGTGCCCGACGCCGTGCATGGTCACCGTGAACTTCCTCGCGAACCGGCCGAGGCCCCAGTCGCTCACGGGCCGGATCCGCGTGAAGCGCGGCGGGCTGATCACGACGTGGTCGTGCGCGGACGTGGGCATCGACCCGAACAAGGTGGGGATCAAGAACTCGCCCACCATCGTCGCGAAGGTGGACACGGTCGAGCTCCCCGACCGGAATCCGAAGGTCTTCCGCGGCGACCCGAAGCAGGCGGTCGCGCACCTGCTCGACGCGATGGCGGCG
>Ga0209324_10002051_pt1 | contig 13936 bp, 12 predicted proteins | sample Rifsed19ft3_FD_184015 | JGI IMG/M metagenome (GOLD analysis project Ga0209324, IMG submission 184015) | Soil microbial communities from Rifle, Colorado, USA - sediment 19ft 3 (version 2) | ecosystem: Environmental > Terrestrial > Deep subsurface > Rock core/Sediment | place: Rifle, Colorado...
CACTATTTCATTTGGAGAGAAAAGTTTCTCTTCAACAGCAGCGGATGCAGTTACAATCTTAAAGGTAGAACCCGGCTCATATATGTCTGTGATAGCCCTGTTCCGCCATCCGCCCGCACCGTAATTGTCAGGGGTGTTGGGATTAAACCTGGGACTCACGGCCATGGCAAGTATTGCTCCGGAATGAGGGTCCATTACTATTCCTACCCCTCCGGCGGCATTATGTTCATCAACTGCAGCCTCAAGTTCTTTCTCTGTTATATATTGAATTACCTCGTCTATTGTCAGTACAAGGTCATTACCTTTTAATGTGTCCCTGTGTGTGCTGGTAAGGACGGCCTGACCACGCGCATCCCTCTCAAGCACAAGGGCGCCTTTTTCCCCATTCAGGGATTGCTCATAATACTTCTCTATCCCTTCCAGTCCATGACTGTCCGTATTTGTAAATCCAAGAATATGACCTGACAGCTCCTTCTTAGGGTAGAACCTCTTTCTTTCCGGGGCAATGCCTATGCCTTTAATGTTCATGGCCTCAATCTTTTCTGCTAAATCAGGCGGCACCCTTCTCTTAATCCATGCGAAATGTTTTTTACTTCCTAATTTGTCCTTTAATGCGGCAGTATCAAGGTCAACTATGTGGGAAAGCTTCTTTACTACATAGGAAGGATTGCCAATTGAGGATGGGATACCGTAGAGTGATGGCATATCCAGATTTACTGCAAGCTCTCTCCTTTTCCTGTCATAAATATTTCCCCTCTCACCTTCTATATCTATCAACCGGCGGTGTTGTCTTTCTGCCTTCATTGCAAGTGCCTCTCCCTGCAAGAGCTGGAGCCAGGCAAGTTTTATTATAACAGCAATGAATCCTGCAGTCATGATTATTAAGATGATATTTAATCTTTGCCATTTCAGCTTGTTAAACTTTTCTCTTTTTGTAAGAGACTCTTTGTCCTTATGAAGAAAGTTCAAAATTACTTACATCCTTTGATTGATATATTTTACCACTTTAACGGTTGAAATGATCTGATCATCCTCTGTGTTTAAGCTGGCATAGGTATTCCTTTTGTCTGTTTCGTCGTAATCTTTAACGAGAACTATCTGGCTGTTGTCAGGATTCTTCATGCCGATGAAAGATGTGGCTATTTTTTCTATCCGTTCAGTTGATGTCAGAGCGGCACTTTCTATCAGAAGGCTCTTATTTATCTGCTCCAGATTCTTCTGCTCTTTCTTTAGCACCTCAATTTCGTAACCCAGTTTCATAACATAGGTGCGCTGCACTACATAACCGAGTAAAACCACAAACAGGACCGGAAGGATTTTTAAACCTAAACGCACTGTATACCTCCTATTCTTAAACTTGATAATTCCCTGTAGCTTGTGCTACGGGGTTACAGTATATTCCCTCCCCTTGTCCCCTCCCGTCAAGGGAGTGGAGATTTGGTTTATACTCTCTCAGCTGCTCTTAGCCTGGCGCTTCCCGATCGCGGGTTGTTGATAATCTCAGTTGAAGAAGGCCTGATGGGTTTCCTTGTGAGGATAGTTATCTCTTTTTTCAGACCGCAAATACAATATGGGATACGGGGAGGGCATATGCACCCCTTTTCCATACGGCGGAATGTCTGTTTAACGATCCTGTCCTCTAAGGAATGAAATGAAATAACACAGATGCTGCAACCCTTTTTAAGATGCATTATTGCGTCTTTTATAGCTTTATCTATATAATCAAGTTCCCTGTTTACGGCAATTCTAAGGGCCTGAAACGTCTTAGTGGCAGGGTGAATGCGTTCAGGTCTGTAAGAATGAGGTATAGCAGAACATACAATATCAGCCAGTTGACCGGTAGTTGTAATTGCCGCCCTGCTTCTTTCCCTCACAATGGCAGACACGATCCTCCTGGCCCATCTTTCTTCTCCGAACTCCTTAATTATTTTTACAAGTTCAGCAGCATCGAGGTCGTTTACAAGCTCTGCAGCAGTTGTTTCTTTTCTTGTGTCCATGCGCATGTCGAGAGGACTGTCCTGCCTGAAGCTGAATCCGCGCTCCGGTGAATCTACCTGCATGGAGGAGAGTCCAAGATCAAATAAAAACCCGTCTGCCTCGTTTATATTCATGTTATCAAGTATGGAGCCAATGGAGGAGTAATCCTCACGGATAAAAGTTATCCTGTCTCCGAATTCCTTAAGATTTTCTCTTGCTGTTTCTATAGCCTGATTGTCCCAGTCAATCCCGATAACCCTGTTATCAGGAGATGATGCGAGGATTGCCGAGGCGTGTCCGCCGGCGCCGACAGTGCAGTCAAAATAAAGACCGGGCCGCTCGCATCGTAATAACTTCAGGACTTCCTCCAGTAAGACCGGAATATGTTGTTTCACTTACTCATATACCCAGTTCTGCCATTTTCTTCGCGATATCCCTTGGATCGTATGCAGCCATGGCATCTTCCCAGAGCTGCGGGCTCCAGAACTCAATCTTGTTATTTTCAACACCTGCTACAAGCACATCTTTTTCCAAAGATGCATATTCTCTGAGCCTTGGCGGTATGAGTATCCTTCCCTGTTTGTCAATAATGCAGTCTTCTGCTTCGGAGAACATAAGGCGCCGGAATGCCTTTACCTCATCTGCGAGTGAAGACGCCTTCTGAATCTTTAAAGTGAGATCTTCCCATCCATCCGGGGTATATGCAGCTATACACTTGTCAACGAGGTCCTTAATCAGGATCAACTGTCCTCCATGGCTATGGAGGACTTTATCCCTGAACTTTGACGGAATGCTCAGGCGTCCTTTGGAATCTATTGTATGAAGATATCTGCCACGGAACATGTCAGATCGTGGTCTCCTTTGCCAAAACTTACCGTATTAAACCATTACATCCCACTTTGTCCCACCGATGCGAAAAGTATATACTATGAGAAATAATTGTCAAGTAAAAAATGAGAAAATTTAAAGGGTTAGAAGAAATTCAGCGATGTTGAAAACTACACATTATATTGTGGATAAGTTGCATGGATATGCCATATATTGATCCTGGTTATTGTTAATACCTTACCTCTGACAAATACAGACCCTGTGGCGGCGCTATCGGGCCTGCATAGCGGCGGTCTTTCTTTTCCAGGATGGTTTTTATATCAGTTGGAGAGAATTTACCCCTGCCAACCTCTGCCAATGTTCCAACAATGTTCCTGACCATATGCTGGAGATATGACCTCGCTTCAAAAGTAAGTATGACAACATGTGCATCTGTGGGGACAGAATTAAATTCTGTCCCCGACTGGTTCTCAACCTCAAGCCTGTCCAGGGTTTTAACCGGCGACTTTGCACCGCAATCTGAAGCACGGAAAGAGGAGAAGTCGTGATGACCAATAAGATATTGTGACGCCTCTCTGATCAATGAGATATTAAGAGGCTGTTTTATGTGCCACACATAATTCCTCTGAAATGCGGATCGAAGAGCGGAGTTTAATATGAAATACGTGTATACCTTACTCTTTGCATCAAACCTTGCGTGAAAATCTTCTGAGACATACTCTGCCTTTCTTACAACTATATCTGCCGGAAGTAAAGAGTTTACGGCCTTTACCCATGATGATTCATTGATCTGCAGAGTTGTCTTAAAATGCATGACTTGCCCTGTTGCATGGACGCCGGCATCCGTCCTGCCTGCAGCAACTGCTTTAGCCGGATGCTTTATGATGCCTGAAAGAACATCTTCGATCGTTCCCTGAATGGTCTGATGTAAATCGCCTGCCTCACGGTTCGGGGATGACTGTCGTTGCCAGCCGTGATAGTTTGTGCCATCGTATTCTATAAGCAGTCTGATGTTATGAATTATATTTTCACTAATGCGGGAAGTCGAAAGCAGCATCGTCATGGCAGGCTTGAATAATTTGCCTCTTTCGGCTGGGCCAGGAGTGGAGTAGCCTGTATATACTTCCTTATCCCGGCAAGGATAGCCTCAGCAATCTCCTGCCTGTGTTCTTCCTGGGATAACAACCTTTCTTCTTCAGGATTGCTGATAAACGATATCTCAGCAAGTATGCTTGGCATCCTTGCATTAACGAGCACATAAAAGGGGGCCTGTTTTACACCAAGGTCAGTTACCTTGTAGCGTTTCTCCAGATGTCCGATCATATTTTCCTGAACATAGTAGGCGAGTCTCAGAGACTCTTCTTTCTTAGCGGTATTCATAAGATCAGTCAATATCAACTCAAGTGTGTTCAGTGATTTCTCAGATGCGCTGTTCTCGCGCTCTGCTGTCGCCATAGCATCCCTGTCAGTCGCCCTTCCAAGGAGATATGTCTCAACGCCCTTTGCACCCGTCCTCCTGCTTGCATTGGCATGAACAGATACAAATAAATCAGCTCCCTTTGTATTGGCGATTGCAGTCCTTTCTTCAAGGGGGATAAAGACATCAGTCTCCCTTGTCATTATCACATTTGCTCCGAGCCTCTCTTTAATAAGCTTCCGCAAACGGAGCCCCACATCAAGTACAATATCTTTTTCCCTGAGGCCGCTCTTACCTCTGGCGCCGGGATCTTTGCCTCCATGTCCGGGGTCTATAACGATTGTTTGACGGGTTGTGATAATATCATTATTATTTTCTTTTTCAATCTTTTGTTCGCTTTCATTTACAGGTGGAGCGGAGTCTCTTAAAATATCTATTACCAGCCTGTCCGGCGATGTCAGCGGCAGTATCTTATATCCTGCTTTAGCGCTCAGATCAATAACAACGCGCACTGTTTCCTTATCATGCTGTCCTGTCCGTACCTGTGTTACAACCCCGTCGCCTATATGTATTGGATTTATTTCTGTAGTTATCCTCGTATTATGAATGTCAATAAAAAGCCTGTCCGGATTCGGCAGATACTTTTCCTGAAAAGTTACAGGACTGCTTAAATCAATCACTATCCTGATGTAATTCGGGTCTTTCCAGTAACGGATACTGCTTAATATAGATTGTGGAGTCTCATCCTGCGCAGAACTGACCGGTGCTGTGAAAAAAAACAACAGGGAGATCAATAAAAAGGGATAAAATAATGTGTTCCTGATTGTAGGCATGTTCCCTCATATTTAATTACCCTAAAAACATATGTCTTGTCAACATAATATAAAAAGACACCTTTTCTGTCCGTCCGAATTCACAATGACAAGGTTTTATTCGGAGTCATTATCAGATTTATGATGCTGTCTTGTACGTTTTGGAGTACCAGTGGGACGTGATACCGCCGATTTCTTCTGTTTGTTGCGGTGCTGTGGTACACGCGGGGGGCGGGCAAATTCAGCATCGCGTGCCGGGGCCGGCTTTGAATAATCAAAGCCCTTCAGCGTTCGACGATCCACCTTCTCACCGAGTACACGTTCGATGTTTCGCACCATCTCATCGTCTTCGCGGGTAATAAACGTAAAGGCGTCTCCGGTTTTGGCAGCCCTTCCGGTGCGGCCAATACGGTGCGTGTATGCATCAGCCGTGTTTGGCATGTCGTAGTTAATAACATGAGAGATACTTGAGACATCAATACCGCGGGCGGCAATGTCTGTAGCAACAAGGATTTGATACTTGCCTTCCCGGAATCCGTCGAGCGCTTCCTGCCGCCTGTTCTGCGACAGGTTCCCCTGAAGTGATGCGGCACGGTAGCCTGACTTTTCCAATTGCTGACCCACGCGCCTGGCGCGGTGTTTGGTACGGGTAAATATCAGTACTGATTCAGTGTCAGTATGGTGCAGAAGTTCGAGGAGGAGTGCTGTCTTAAGGTGCTGTTCCACCGGGTAAAGTGCGTGACTGACAGTGCTTGCGGGTGCAGGTGGATTGACCTGTACCGTGACCGGCGCTTTCAGGACATCATGGGCCAGACGCCGTATATCATCGGGCATTGTGGCTGAGAACAACAAGTTCTGCCTCTTAGACGGCAGATGCCTGATGATCTTACGGACATCAGGCAGGAAGCCCATGTCAAACATACGGTCGCCCTCGTCCAGTACAAGCACTTCTATGTGCGACAGATTAATTGTTCGCTGATTAATATGATCTAACAGGCGGCCTGGACAGGCGACAACTATTTCGACACCGGCACGCAGTTTCTGAAACTGAGGATTAATATTCACACCGCCATAGACAGTTACGCTACGGATTTTGGTATGTTGTCCCAGACTGATGATTGCCTCGTTTATCTGCTCCGCCAGCTCACGTGTAGGGGCGATGATAAGGGCGCGAATAGCGCCGCGGGGTCCTTTTATCAGGCGCTCCAGAATCGGCAGGACAAATGCCGCTGTTTTGCCTGTTCCGGTTTGCGCCAATCCCATTACGTCGCGCCCTTCAAGAACCGGCGGTATAGCCTGCAACTGAATAGGCGTCGGGGTAATAAAGCCTGCTGCCGTTATTCCGTCTGCAATGTCAGGGTGAAAACCAAACGTGTTGAATCCCATAAATCCATTCTGTCTTTAAGTGTTTTGTTTACTCTAACAGCTTTACTGAGAAAAGGATAGAGGTAAATAAAGCATAATTTCTATTGACGGAAAAATACCTTTTGACTACTATAAAAGTGTTTATGAAAATTAAAAGCGCCACCTTCGTTAAGAGCAGCACCGATTATAAAAAGTGTCCGCAAGCTGACATTCCCGAACATGCATTTATTGGAAGATCGAATGTAGGTAAATCATCGCTTATAAATTATCTTACAAATATTAAAGGACTTGCCAAAGCTTCGGACAAACCGGGCAAAACTCAATTGATAAATCATTTTATTATCAATGAAGCAGATACTCCATGGTATCTGGTTGATTTACCAGGTTATGGTTTTGCACATGTATCAAAAAGCATAAAGAAAGAATGGAATAAATTCTTGACTGAATATATTTTAAAAAGGAAAAACCTTCTGTGCCTCTTCGTACTTATAGATTCAAGACACGAACCACAGGAAATTGATATGCAATTTATGGAATGGCTTGCGAGCAATGAAATTCCTTTTGTTATGGTATTTACAAAAACAGATAAACTGACGGCAGGGCAGTTAAAGAAAAATATAAGCGCTTATAATAAGGTAATGCTTGGAGCCTGGGAAGAACTCCCAAGACAATTCCTGACCTCTGCAACGGCAGACAAAGGCAGACAGGCACTGCTTCGATTTATTGAGGAAACAAATGAGATAAACAATCTTTCATAAACAATCTTTCCATTGACAGATAATCCCCATACTGCTAATTTGTCATCATGTCACACTCCAAAACCAATATAAAAATTCCTCCCCCGGCACACCCGAAGGAGAGGCATGAGCCGCTGCCATCGCAGAGGCCGAAGTCCACTGAAGAGGACCCTGATGCAATGTTACGCATCGAGGCCATCATGGCAAGTCCCAGCTACCGGCAGGCCGACCATGACGTTGAATTTCTCAACAGGGACGATACCCGGGGACTTCGCCTTCAGCTCGATTATCTTAAACCTGAGTTTTTCCTCAAGCAGAATGGTGTCAGTCAGACCGTAGTGGTCTTCGGCAGTACGAGGATTTCAGAGCCTTCTGCTGCCAGGCATAAGGTGGATACATTGCGCCAGTCTCTTGCTAAAGACCCCGGTGATATACTGCTTAAAAACAGGCTTAAGGTAGCGGAACGTATCCTGGCCAAAAGCTGCCACTACGATATTGCGCGCGAGTTCAGCCGTCTGGTAGCCGGTCACAGGCATAATTCAGGGAACAGCCGCATAGTAGTAGTGACAGGAGGCGGCCCCGGCATTATGGAGGCGGCAAACCGGGGCGCTTATGATATTGGGGCCAAGTCTGCAGGTATGAATATCAATCTGCCTCATGAGCAGTATCCGAACCCGTATATTACGCCGGAACTATGTTTCAGCTTTCACTACTTCGCCCTGCGCAAACTCCATTTTCTCCTGCGTGCCAGGGCACTGGTTGCCTTTCCCGGCGGCTATGGGACATTTGACGAGCTTTTCGAAACACTGACACTGGTGCAGACACGCACAATCAGGCCGCTTCCCGTGATCCTGGTGGGTGAGGAGTACTGGCGGCAGGCATTCAACGCGGACTTTCTTGTTGATGAGGGTGTTATAGACCCTGAGGACCGCGAACTGTTCTGGTACGCTGAAACAGCTCAGGAAATCTGGGACGGAATCCTGCGCTGGTATGAGGCGAGCGGGGAACCTCTGTTTCAGGCAGAGTGATTTGCTTAGACAAGATGATAAAGAAATCATACACAATAATTTTTTTCTTTTTGATGCTTCTCCGGCCGCTGTATCTTGAGGCGCAGGAGAAGCAGCCGCCGGGCATGCCCCCTGCAAGGGTTGTGGTGTCGGGTGTCTTCTCGGGATTCATTGCTCCGGAGAATGAGTATATTGGCACGGTTTATTACCAGGAGGTCTCTGATGTTGCTGCAGAGGTCAGCGGGCTTTCTGAGGAGGTCAGGTTTGAAGAGGGACAAAGAGTAAAAAAAGGCGATGTACTTGTTGTTATAAGCAGCGATCTTCTGGATAAAACCATCCGGTCGGCAAAGGCAAATTATGAGCAGGTATTGTCGGATCTCGAAAAGGAAAGAAAAAATCTGGAGCGCGCAGAGCTCCTCTTCAGGGAGCAACTGTTGTCAGAGCAGGCATATGACGAACAGAGATTCAATGTTACCGGTTTGGAAAAAAGAGTCCTGTCGCTTAAATCCGAGGCAGAGCGCCTTGAAGTTGAACTCAGCAAAAAAACTGTCAAATCACCCTTTGACGGCATCGTTATAAAAAGGCATATTGAAACCGGTGAATGGCTTTCCCCTGGAACTGTAGCAGCGTCTATAGGAAAAGATGATTTTGCAGATGTCATTGCAGAAGTTCCGGAACACATTATTGCGTACGTAAAGAAGGGTATGGATGCAAGGGTAATAACAGGCGGCAGTGAAATGACAGGAAAGGTTTTTTCCATAGTCCCCAAAGGGGATGTTTCAACAAGGACCATACCGGTTAAGGTTAGAATAAGGAATGTGTCAGGTCTGATCGAAGGAATGCAGGCGCGCCTGATCCTGCCTGCCGGTAATAAAGAAAAGGCGATGATCGTACCGAGGGATGCAGTCATTACTGTATCAGGCAAAACGGTTCTGTTTGCAGTTGTGGATGCAAAGGCGAAGATGATACCGGTAAAGGTTGCAGGCTATACCGGGATGAATGCCGGTGTTCATGGAGAAGGACTTAGAGCGGGCATGAAGGTCGTGATCAAGGGGAATGAGAGATTAAGAGACGGACAACCAGTAAGCTTGTCTGAATGAAGCATGGACATAGTTCAGCTATCAATTAAAAAACCTGTCACAGTCATAGTAGCTGTCATCCTGACAGTGCTTTTCGGACTCATAGCCCTTAATAAAATGCCCTATCAGTTGAGCCCCGATGTGACAGAGCCGGAAATCACGGTTACAACCCTCTGGTCCGGAGCAACGCCGTACGAAATAGAGAGAGACATTATCGAGGAGCAGGAGAAGGTTCTCAAAGGCATTCCCGGCCTTGTAGAGATGGAAAGCTCATCATTCAACGGCCAGGGGACCATCACATTAAGATTCAGGATCGGTACTGATGTGGATAACGCCCTTCTCAGGGTATCGAACAAGATGAATGAAGTCCGCTCATACCCTGAGAATGTTGATAAGCCCGTGATCAATGCCACAGGCGCCGCCGCTTCGCCGGTTATCTGGATGATCATGAAAACTGCGGAGGGCAATCCTGCCAATGTCTATACATACAAGACATTTTTTGAGAATGAGGTGCGTCAGTATCTTGAGAGGGTTGAAGGGGTCGCTGACCTTTTTATCGGAGGCGGCACGGAAAAGGAGATGCACATAATCGTCTCTCCTGAAAGACTCGCAGCATACGGTCTTACAATAAATGACGTAATAAATGTGCTGCGGTCAGAAAACGTAAATGTTTCTGCCGGTATCATGGGAGTAGGCAGAAGAGATTACAGGATAAGAACAGTTGCCGAGTTTGGTTCCCCTGAAGACATTAAGAATATTGTAATCAGATCAACTGGCAGGCAGCGGATCATCCTTTCAGATATCGCGGAAGTTCAGTTCGGATATGAAAAACGCACGGTAGCGATGATACACAACGGGGAAAGCGGGATTGCCATCGGCATTAAGCCGGAACCAGGAACGAATATCCTCGATATGACAGACCGGGTCGAGGAGGTATTCAATTGGCTTAATGAAAATAAATTAAAACCGGAGGGGATATATCTTAGCTGGGTATATGATCAGAGACCGTATATCAGAAGCGCGATCAATCTTGTAAAACAGGACATCTACATCGGCGGACTGCTGGCAATAGCAGTGCTTTTGATTTTTCTAAGGAATATTTTATCAACGATCATCACGGCATCAGCTATACCTGTAAGTGTCATAGGCACCTTCATCTTCATGCAGGCCATGGGGAGAAATCTTAATGTCGTGAGTCTTGCAGGTCTTTCTTTCGCGATAGGAATATTCGTGGACAATGCCATTGTCGTCCTTGAAAATATTGACCGGCACCGGAAGATGGGCAAATCGTCATATGACGCCGCCTGGTACGGGGCTAAAGAGGTATGGGGGGCTATAGTCGCATCCTCACTTACAAACATTGCCGTCTTTCTGCCGATCATGTTCCTGAAGGATGAGGCAGGCCAGTTATTCATGGACATTGCCATAGCCGTAACCTTTGCTACCATGATAAGCCTTTTTGTATCCATATCGGTTATCCCTATGCTGACAGAGAAATTATTCAGGTTGTCGGGAGACAGAACCACAGAAAGGTTCGCTGTTCTTGGCCGTATAGGCGGCAGACTTGAGGAAGCGATGATGAAATTCGTGCATCTTGCGGTTAAAAACCGTTTTACGCGTATTACAACAGTTTCCTCCCTCACATTCTTTGCAGTTGTCGTTACCCTGCTCATGATCCCCAAAATGGAATACCTGCCGCAGGGGAACAGGAACCTTGTAATAAATTTACTGATACCACCGCCAGGACTATCATATGAGGAAAAAAACTATATAGGGAAAAAGTTTTTCCAGTCCGTTGAACCCCATATGAACAAAGACTACAACGGATATCCCGGGATAAAAAATATGTTCTACGTAGGAGCGGAGCAGATCATGCTTTCCGGTGCAATAAGCACACATGAGCAGAGGGCCGGCGAACTCGTCCCTCTGTTTATGCAGAAGATCAATGATATTCCAGGCATGTTCGGGGTAAGCAGTCAGGCCGGGATATTTCAGACAAGCCTTGGCAGGGGAAGGGCTATTGAGGTTGACATAAGCGGCAATGACCTGAACCAGCTCATAGGGGTAGCAGGTACTATGTTCGGGATAATCACGAACGAGATTCACGAGGCTCAGATAAGACCTCTCCCTTCACTGGAACTCCTCTTCCCTGAGGCGCGGCTGCTGCCGGGGCGCGACAGGCTCAAGGCTGCGGGATTGACCTCGGATGATTTCGGCGTTGCTGTTGATGTGCTTATGGATGGAAGAAAAATCGGCGAATTCAAGGAGGAAGGCCGGAAAAAGATAGACATGGTGATGAAGGCGCGGCAAGAGGGTATCAGTACGCCGGAAGAACTCTACGACACAATGATATCAACGCCGCAGGGCAGGGTCATTCCTGTTTCTTCGGTATCAGCGCTTGAAAGGACTACGGGTATTACAGAAATCAGACACCTTGAAAGAAACCGCACGATAACCCTTCAGGTAACCCCTCCATTTTCAATGCCTATAGAAGAGGCTATGGGTATTATAAACAACAAGGTAATTCCGGTAGTAAAAAATCAGGGTATGATGCAGGGAGTCAATATCAGGTTGAGCGGTGTTGCCGACAAACTTACTGAGACGAGAAAGGCGCTTCAATGGAACCTGATACTTGCGGCCCTCATTACCTATTTACTGATGGCAGCGTTGTATGAGAATTTTATCTATCCTTTAATAATAATGTTCTCGGTACCTCTTGCCGGGGCCGGCGGCTTTATCGGCCTGAAACTGGTCAGCATGTTCATCGCGCCTCAGCCGCTTGATATCCTTACGATGTTAGGGTTTGTAATATTGATCGGAGTTGTGGTGAACAACGCTATACTCATAGTCCATCAATCGCTGAACAACATTCGCGAACACGGGATGGAGCACATGGAGGCAGTGCTCGAAGCGACGCGGACGAGGTTAAGACCGATATATATGGCGGCATTAACCAGTATATTCGGGATGCTGCCTCTCGTAGTTGCGCCCGGCCCTGGTTCGGAATTATACAGGGGGCTTGGAAGCGTCATAATCGGCGGCCTCGCCCTTTCAACTGTGTTTACCGTCTTCGTCATCCCATCACTCCTCATGTTTGCCATTAAAATGGAAAAGGTGCGGGCAAGAGGCTGAATTACCTGCCGAATTGGATTTCAAGGGTAGACATAAGGGCGTAAGCAGACTTCCTGTGTCCGCTCTCATCTTCCGGCCAGGTAACTTCAGGCGCAATCTCGAAAAAAAGCCAGGGACGGTAAAAATTCAGGCGATAGAGTGAGCCAACACGGTAGTTTTGAATGGTCCAATCGGGATGATTCACTCCCCACATACTTGTATCAAAGGATATTGCGCTCCTGGGTGTTAATTGAGTGAAAAGAGTGATTCCGGTATTCCATGCAACGCCGGGCGTGTCCTCAATGTAGGTAGCGCTATTGCCCCATCGGACTAATGTAGAAGATGTTATGCTTCGTTCAAGATCGAACTGCAATGTATTCGAGAAATGTTCAACCGCCTGCCACATAGCGATTTCGGAAAACCGGATGAGGTAAACCTCGCCAAAGGCCTTCGAGTACTGATACCGCATCCTGAAAAAGGCATCCGGCTGCATGTTGATTCTGATGCCGCTATCAATTCTGACCAATGTCCGCGGTCTGATATACGGATCTATGCGCACCCCGACAACGGTTTGTCTGTCTCCGGTTGCCTGGTCTGCGCCCGGATGTACGGGGTCACCTGGCTGAGCAGTATATTTGTCAGCTTCAGACCCTGACTCGATATATATCCTTGCCTTTCTCAGCCTCTTGTCCAATTTTGGCAGATCAAAGGTGAGATAGAAATCCGCAGCATATGTAACATCAGACCCTTCCGTCAAACGGCCTGAATTTCTCAAGACGATAAATGTGCCGGGCCGGAGGTCAAGTAAAACATGTTCCCCTCCAAAGAAGTTATCAAACCATACTGCCGGCTCACAGGTTTTATCCTGCACTAAGGCATGTACCCGGTCAAGCCATGTAGATCCGGCTGTCTTTACGGTTTCACAGGGATTTAATTGCGAACCGGGTTGCTCTGCTGTTACGGTTTGTGCAAGGAGGAGGATGAAAACTAATGTGGCTGTCCGCACCCCGGATATCTTCTTACTCCATCCAGCCCAGGACGTCGGACTCATGGACGAGAACGATTTCCTTACCGTCCAGTTCGACTTTTGTCGTTCCATATTTCTCGTACAGTACCTGATCGCCCGGCTTGAGTACCGTGGGTTTGAAAACCTTTTCCTCTTTTCCTGTGGATCTACTTCCCCGCTTTTTTTCCGGCGACTCCCAGCACCCCTTCCCCACGGCCAGCACCTTTCCTTCTACTGGTTTCTCCTTGGCAGTGTCGGGGATAATAAGCCCCCCCGCGGTTTTGTTCTTTGCCTCCGACGGCTCTATCAATACCCAATCCTGTAACGGTCTAATCCTCATCGTTATACCCCCTGTCTTAATTTAGCTGTGTTTCTATGCTGGAAGTATACTCGGTTCAAGAATGAAGTGCAACACTGTCCCTCTACCAGGGGAAAAAAGAACCAGGATAAAGGTTTCTGGAAAGATGAAACACCCTGTGTCATAATATGTCATAATATCTTCACCGATTGCGTGAGAAATTATGGGAGGCTTTTACGAGAAACTTTGATGTTTTAATTATAGGTTCCGGCCCCGGTGGGCAGAGGGCCGCATTTCAG
>Ga0209324_10002053_pt1 | contig 13919 bp, 13 predicted proteins | sample Rifsed19ft3_FD_184015 | JGI IMG/M metagenome (GOLD analysis project Ga0209324, IMG submission 184015) | Soil microbial communities from Rifle, Colorado, USA - sediment 19ft 3 (version 2) | ecosystem: Environmental > Terrestrial > Deep subsurface > Rock core/Sediment | place: Rifle, Colorado...
GGCCAGCCCCGTCGTCACCACCTCCTCGACGGTCGCGGGGAGGGTGGGATCGAAGACGAGCTTCTGAGGCACGTAGCCGAGCCGGTGCCACGCGTCGAAGCGCTCGATCGGCTCGCCGAAGAGCCGCACCTCGCCACGGCCGGGGGCGAGGAGTCCCAGCATGACCTTGAGGAGGGTGGTCTTGCCCCCACCGTTGGGACCGATGATGCCGAGGAAGTCGCAGTACTCGACCGCCAGCGTGACGTCCTCCAGCACGGGGACGGCTTCGTAGGCGAAGGACACGCCCCGGAGCTCGACGAGCGGCGTCATCGGCACTCGAGCCCGGCGCGGAGGCTCTGGAGGTTCTCGCGCATGACGCTCGCGTAGGTCTTGCCCGCCGCGGCTTCCTGGGGCGTGAGCCCCTCGAGGGGGTTGAGGACGAGCGTCCGCGCCCCGATCTCCCGCGCGAGGGTCTCGGCGAGCCTCGGGCTCACGAGGGTCTCGAAGAAGACGGCGCGGACCTGACGCCGGCGGGCGAACCGGACGATGCGGGCCAGCTCGGCCGGGCTCGGCTCGGCCTCCGGTGCCACGCCCATGATGGGCACGACCGTGAGCCGGTAGCGCGCGGCGAGGTAGCCGAACGCCGCGTGGGAGGTAATGACGTCCCGCCGGGCGCAGCTCGTGAGCCCCTGCTCGAATTCGCGGTGGAGCGTTGCGAGCTCCCCGGAGAATGCGCGGGCGTTGGCCTCGAAGACCGCCGTGGATGCCGGCTCGGCCTTCGCCAGGCCGACCCGGATGGCCTCGACCTGGGCCTGGGCGAACACGGGATCGAGCCAGACGTGCGGATCGGGCGCCTGCCCCCGCCTCCCGGACGCCGCCGAGCGCTCGCGCTCGTCGTGGCCCGGCAGGTCGGCGGTGCGGAGCGCGATCGTCCGCGTCGCGTCCACGACCACGAGGGACGGCGCGCGCGCCGCGTCGAGGAGCTTGCCGACCCACGGCTCCAGGCCCGCCCCGTTGTAGACGAAGACCCTGGCACGCCCGAGACGCGTCACGTCCCGGGGCGATGGCTCCCAGTCGTGGGGCTCGACGCCCGCCGGGACGAGCGCGGTCACCTCGACGCGGTCGCCGCCCACCTGGCGGGCGAACTCGTAGAGCGGATAGAAGCTCGCGACGACGGCGAGGCGCCCGGTCCTCTCGGGGCGGCCGGGCCAGAGCCAGACGGCGGTCAGCAGCCCCGCGAGGACGAGCACGGCGAGTCCGGCGACGCGCCTCACGGCCGCCTCCTGGCGCGGGTCCGCCGGCCGGCCCCGTCACAGTCGGCGCAGGCGCCGATGAGCCGCAGCTCGTGCTCGACGATCCGGAACCGGCGGGAGCGGCGCACGCGGCGGTTCACGGCGCGCAGGACCCGCTCCTCCAGCGGACAGCCCTCGAGATCCTCGATCCGGCCGCAGTCCTGACAGATCAGGTGGTGATGGTGCGCGCCGAGCGGGTCGGCCAGCTCGAACCGCTTCTCGCCGCCGATGGCGTCGGTCGCGCGCAGCGCCTCGAGCCCCAGGAGTACCCAGATCGTCCGGTAGACCGACGCGAGGTTGATCCGGCGGTTCTCGAGCCGCCGGTGGATCCCGGCGGCGGAGAGCGGGGTGCCGCTCGCCAGGAGCACGTCGAGGATCTGGCGCCGCGGCGCCGTGAGGCGGTAGCCGCGGTCGGCCAGGAGCGCGATCACCGTGGTACGGGAGCCGGGCGAGCTCATACTGCAAACGCTTTGCAGCTTACGGCGCCGGCCCGGGCCTGTCAACGCGCGGACCCGCCGGGTAGTGTCCTAGTTTGACTTGGCTCGGCTGCGGACGATCTGGTCGTAACGCCGGAGCGACTGGATGCGCGGATCGTTGAAGTAGAGCTTGGTCAGCTTGTACTCGGCGACGAATCCAACGAGGTGCCCCCTAGCGCTCGGGCGCGTCTCAAGGAGTTCGTTCAGCTCGGCCCGTGTGACCTTCCAGTCTTCGGGCAGCCCCATTCCGAAGTCCCTTCCCCCTGGGATTCGCTCCGTTGGTCTTCACGAAGACGAGAAAATATGAATGATTCTTGCGGGCGTGTTCCTGGCGCTTCATACGGCTCACGGCTGGCTTGTTCGCTCTGACGAGCACGAACAGGTCTTTGGCAAAGAAGCCGAGCGTCGCATATTCGTTGATGATCTCGACGTGGGTGAGTCGCTGAGTGTTCGCGCTTACTTCGTCCTGACACTTCACGATCATCACGCCGTACTGTTTCAGCACGCGATAGGCTTCCAGACCGGCTTTGAAATAAAGATCCAAAACGGCATCGTGATACTTTGGGCCATCCGAGGTCCGCTCACCGTTCGAGTAGGTAGTCCGGAACGCGGCATAGGTTCCTGCGCCGGCCAAGTGGCCCTTGGCACGCCGATACAGCCCTTCCATGTAGGGGGGATCGAGCACCACACAGTCGATGCTTGCGTTCTCGTAGGGCAGTTTCCGGCAATCCACGCCCGTCTTAATGTCCGTAGCGCGCAGCTTGTATTTCGCTTTTGGCACCAGCTTCCAGAAGATGCCGGTGCCGTAGGTCACATCAGCCACGAGGGAGCCGGTCGGCACATGCAGGCTGAGGATCAGCGGGACGAGTTCCTCGTTCGACCCCACGCGGGCCGAGCACACGAGCTTGCTCGTCGCGACACCGTCAGGAGACTTCCGCTTGTGGCGCGATGATGCCGCCGAATAGAGACGCAGTTGTTCTTTCGCCCGTCGCCGGCTCATAGCAAATCCGCGAAATCCCACACGTGATCCGTGATGCCGGCCGCCATCGCCGGCGTGATTCGCAGCATCCGATGAATCCGGACGAAGTTATACCACGCGAAGTGCAAGGCAAGCGCGGCCTTCAGATTGTCGAGTTGCTTGCGAAACGCATTCGTGAGCCTCGTGAACCGGCGGCAGGCCATTCGGATCGTGAGGGTCTGGCGCTCAATGGAGCTCGTGGACACAAACGCCGGGTCCGGCTGGCCATGGGGGCAGCCCGGTCCAGCCAGGCCGCCAGCACAAACCGGAGTCAAATGAGGACACTACCCCCGCCGGTGCTGAGGCGTGCTCCCGCGTGCTGCCCGATGAAGGCCTACCGGGAAGACTCGCGCGGCTCGAGAAGCCCGAACCGCCTGACCAGCTCCCGCAATCCCGCGTAGTCGGCGTCCCGCGCGGCGATGAGGCCATACGCCAGTTCCGGGTCCCAGGACCTCAGGAGAGCCCGGTGCTTGCCATCGGCCTCCAGCGAACGCAGCGCGCCGCGAACCCCCTCCACGAGCTTCGGGTCGAGGCCACGGCCCGCCACGATGGGGGAGCTGGGCACGGCCTCGGAGATGGCAATGATCCGGAGGCCGAGTTCCTCGTACTCCCGCGCCTTGATCTCCGACACGGCCCCGGCGTCGTAGTGTCCCAGAAGAATCTCTCTCGCCACGGACGTGTGCGAGCCGAGGTGGATGACCGCGTTGAGGTCGGAGAGACGGATGCCCGCGCGCTCCAGCATCGCCCGTGGGAGTACGTAGCCCTGGGTCGAGAACCGGGAGCCGAACGCGAAGCTTCGGCCGCGAAGGTCTTTCAGATCCCGGATGCCGCGCTCCTCACGGGTGACGATGGCGGCCCGATACAGCCCATTGGCCTCACGACCGACGCCGCGGAACATCGGCTGGAGTCCTCCGTAGCGGGCCTGCGCCGCGAGGTAGCTGACCGCCCCGTAGGATCCGAAGTGCACCACGCCGTTGCCGAGGTCTCGGATGCCCTCCTCGTAGGTCTTGGTGAGATGGAGCTCGAATCGCCAGCCGGTGGCCTCCCGGAGATACTCCAGGAGCGGCTGGTAGCGCTCGAACAGCTCGCGGGGACTGTACCGCGGGTCCACACCGAACTTGAGCACGGGCTCTGCGGCCCAGGCGGTGGTCGAGATCGCCAGCAGCGCGATGGCGGCCCCGATCCACCGGCTGGGTCGCGGAGCCCTTCGATGGCCCGCCGGACTTGCCGCACCATCCGGGCCGGTCGACGCGAGGACTCCGGCGGGTACGGGCAAGGCGGCTCCCCGCCGCTACGCCGGCCCCCCGGCGGAGCGAGCGCCGAGCCGAAGCGGAAGGACGTGGTGACCGGCCACGGCAAACAGGGCCACCACGCCCACGATCCACAGCGCCGTCAGGAATTCGACGGCGGTCGGGAAGTAGGCGACGGTCAATCCCGGGCCGGTGTAGGCTATCCGCAGCTCCTCGAACGCCGGGACCGCCTGGGCGGCGATCACCAGGTTCAGCTTGGCGGACAGCGCGGTGACCGCGATGAGACCCGTCGCCAGCGCGAGACCCCAGCGCCGTCGACCTGCGAGGATCAGCAGCCCCAGGGGCGCCGCGACGCCGGCCGCCACGTGGACGAGCCAGAACACCCACCAGAACGGACCCGAGAAGACGAGCGCCTGGCTTGCCGCGTACGCCGGAATGGCCGTGTAGTACCCGATCGACAGCTCCGCGAACTCGACGAGTATCGCGGCCAGCAGCAGTCCGAGGATCGTCCTTCTCATGGTCTGAACGAGCGGCGCCTCCAGCACCCCGAACAGGATCGAGAAGCACGTGACGAGCGCCACGCCGGACAGCGCAGCTTCGATCAGGAACTTCAGCGGTGTCAGCCCCGAGTTCCAGAAGGCGCGCGCGCCCACCACGCCGAACACCGCCCCCTCCGTGCCGCTGAACACGACGACCAGGAGCACGCCCAGCAGCCCCAGGGTTCGGACGACACCAGGCCGGGTCCGGCCCAGCCAGACGGCCTGCCACAGCAGGAGCAGGAGGACGGCGGCGTACGCCACGTTCGCCCACGCCATCCAGCCCATCATCGAGGTGAAGTTGGTGGCAACGAACAGCCGCCCCGCTCGGAGCGGACGGCCCAGGTCCAGCCAGATCGCCAGCATGCCACCCACGAACGTGGCCAGCGCGATCAGCAGGGCCGGTCGGGCAAGCCCTTGAAGCCGCTCCACTCCGAACCCGAGGCTGACGGCGGCGAGCAGGAAGGCGCCCGCCGACATGCCGACGAGGACGGTGTACAGGCCGACCCACAGGCCCCACGGGACGTAGGACCCGTAGGCCGCGACCGTATGCCCGCTCTGCGCCCGCTGGACCAGACCGACGGCGCCGCCAAGGAAGGCGAGGCCCCCGGCCGCCCACACGATCTTCTCGGTGACGTTCATTGCCCATCTCCCACTGCGCTCATGCGCTCGAGCGCGAACTCAGGAATGACGTGGTCGAGCGAAGCCAGGTCTGCTTCGAGCACCGCCTGGGTGAGCGTGACCAGGCCTGCGAAGAATGGGTGGGGCGCGGCGGCCAGCACATCGGCTCGCCACGCCGGAACCCACGTGAGGAGGTGCCGAGCCACGAAGTCGCGGGCGGCCTCGCACCCCGCCTGGGAGTCGCGCTCGAGCGCCGCCATGAACCCCAGCTCGACGGCCAGGTGATCGGCGGGGACGCGGCCATCGTGCACGGGAAGGAGCCGGGCTGCCAGATACGCGCAACGGACGGCCATGGCCTCCCGCCCCATCAGCTGGCGCCCGTTGAGATAGAACGAGCCGAACGGTGGCGCCATCGGCAGCCCGGGGCCTTCGAACAGCCGCGTGGCTTCGCTGTTCAGCGTCTCGATCAGAGCCGCGGGATCGCCGCCGTGGGCGAGGGGTGCCTGGGTCCGTGCCAGCGCCGCCCGCAACGGCGCCGCGACCTCCGTCGGCGCGTCGTCGAGCGAGAGCCCGGCGGTCAGCGCGAGCGTCTCGGCGTCCAGCGGATAGGAGAACAGGCGGGACAGCACCGCGTAGAGCGCCGTGAAGTCCGTGCCGCCCGGCCCGGGTTCCATCTCAGACCTTCCGGACCTTGACCAGCATGTCCGCGTACGCCGGCTGGCCCATGATCGGCGACAGGTCGTCAGGGTCGACGAGGTCGTTGTGGTTGGGCGTCACGTCCTTGAAGTAGAAGTTCCTGCCCAACCCGGGGCTGAAGCGGCCGCCACCACCGAAGGCGACGCGCAGCACGCCCGGCCGGATCGTTTCGACCGCATTCACTTTGCCCCGGGCCGTCTGGCCGAGCGGGTTCGCCAGCTCCACCAGGTCGCCGGTCTTCAGGCCGAGCGTCCTGGCATCCGAGGCCGCCATCTGGATGACCGCGATCGCCCACGTGTTGGCCGGAAGTCGCAGCGTGCGGCCGGTCGGAGTGGGACCATCCGCTCCCACCACGACCTCCTGATAGGTCACGGCGTCGTTGATCGGCAGCCAGGTGTCCTCAGCGGGCATTCGCCCCAGCCAGTCCACCATCTGGGTCCCGGACATGGCGTGGTGGATCCGCCCCGAGGTCAGCTGGAAGGGGTACTCCTTCTTGTACTTGGCGTACGCCGGATTGCTGTAGGGATTCCACCAGGTCTCGAACCAGTAGAACGTCGAGGGATACCGTGTCCACCCGAGCGCGGCGATGCCGGGCGGCACGCTGCCGCTCTCCTCGACGAGCTTGTTGTACTTCGCGTACTGGCCGTACCGCTTGGCGTCCTTGTCCGTCGCCTCGGTCCAGTCCCACTTGAACTCGATCTTCTTGGAACTCGTCTTGAGGATGCCTCCCGGGTACCGGAAGTACGACATGGGCCAGACCGCGACGCCGTGATGCTCGCGGAGCCACTTCACCGTCACCCGCTCGCCCCTGATCTCCTTCTTCTCGTCGTCGATCGTGACGCGGCCGGCCTCGAGGGAATCCGGCGTGCCGATGATCTTGTACCCTTCCGGATACCGGGGGTAGGGCAGCGGGCTGCCCACGTTGGGCTTGCCGGGCGCGCCCGCCAGCGCCTCCGTCCAGAAGTCGGCCTCGTCCCTGTACTTCTCCCAGAAGTCGGCGGGCTGGATGTCCGTATCGCCGCGGGCGTGCAGGGCCCTGGCGAGCGCGTTCATGATCTCGAACGGCGTCTTCGACTCGAATTGCTTGTCGATCACGAAGTCGCGCAGCCAGATGACCGGATGCGAGGGATAGACGTCCGACAGGCTGACGCGCTCGAGATACGACGCCTCCGGCAGCACCACGTCCGCGTAGAGCCCGCTCTCGAGGAACGGCGTGTCGACGTACACGACCAGATCAACGTTGTAGTTGCCCTTGCCATCCCTGGCGGTCAGGGCCTCCTGCCACCTCCACGTCGCGGAGCCGGTGATCACGGAGTTCCCGGTGCGCAGGATGTAGGCCTTGATGGGATACGTGCGTCCACGGAAGGGCCCCTGCTTGAGAGTGACGCCCTTCAGCATGCGCCGCGGATAGTCGCCGACCACGTCGTCCCAGGCCGCGGGCCAGTCCCCGTAGCTATCCATGTGGAGCTCATCCTGCTTGCCCTGGACTTCCTTGCCTCCCACGACGCGCTTCACCGGCCGGGCCAGGAAGGACTTGCCGGTGGCGCTGCCGCCCTTGTCGGACTTGGTGAGCTCGGTGTCGATGACGCCGCCCGGCGCATCGAAGTTGCCCGTGATCACGTTCAGGGTGGTGCCGAGGATCGAGGCGATATAGCCGTTGTAGTGATGGCCGGTGCCGTGCATGCCCCACACGAATGCGGCCGGCTTGGTGATGCCGAACGAATGCGCCAGCTCGGCGATCGTGTCGGCCGGGATACCCGTCCGCTCGGACGCCCACTCGAGGGTGAAGTACTGGAGGTTGTTCGCGGGATCTTTCTTCGCCCACCATGACTGGAACGCGGCCCGGAACTCGTCCCAGCCGACCGACTTGTCGCGGAACGTCCAGTCGATGTAGCTCCGGGACGGATCCTTGGGGTTGTCGTGCTCGAGCACGTACCGCAGGATCGCCGCGAACAGATCGGGATCCGTCCCGGGGCGGATCGGGATCCAGCGATCCGCCTTGGTCGCCGTGTTGGAGAGCGCGGGGTCGATCACGATGATCCTGGCCCCCGCCACCTTGGCCCCCACCGTCCCCCGCGATTCGTAGTTGATGCGAGTGGCCGTGAACGGGTTCCAGCCGGCGTAGACGATCAGCTTGGTGCGGTAGGAGTAGTCGTTCTTCAGGGTGCCATCGGCCTGACGCAGGAGGACGGGCCGCATGACGTCCGGCTCGACCCGCTTGCCGCCGAACATGAGTCTGGGGCCGTGGCGCCGCGGCGTGTCGCAGATGGCGCCGTGCTCGGTGCAGTTGGGCGTGCCAAAGGCGAAGAACAGGCGCCAGTAGGTGTCGCGATCCGTCACGTCGCCGGCGTCCATGATCACCGCTTCCGGCCCATACGTCTTCTTGATCGCCGTCAGCTTGTCGGCGATGAAGGCGATGGCTTCGTCCCAGGTGACCCGTTTGAACTTCCCCTCACCGCGCGCGCCCACGCGAATCATGGGGTACTTGATCCGATTCGCGTTGTAGACGAGCTGCAGGCCGGCGGCGCCCTTGGCGCAGAGAGTCCCGGCATTGTAGGGCACGTGAGGGTTGCCGTAGATGGCCGACGCCACGCCGTTCTCCACCTTGACCATGACGCCGCACTCGGCCGGACACATGACGTCGGCGGTGTACTTGATCTGGGTCGACTGCTGCGAGAGCCGCGCCGCTTCGCCGGCGCTGAGCGCGCGGAACGCGCCGGTGCTCCCAAGGGTCGCCGCGCCCCCCGCGGTGGCGCCCGCGAGCTTCACGAAGTCGCGTCGGGACAGCGTCTTCTCACTCATGCCGGTCTCCTCACATCAGGTAGTAGAACCTCGGCTCGAGCCCGAGCTCTGGCTTGAGTCGCATGACGTTCGGCCCGCTGATGAGCTCAGCCACCAGGCTTTTCGGGTCGTTGGCATCGCCGAAGAACGTCGCTCGTCCCATGCAGGAGACGGTGCACGCCGGCAGCTCGCCTTGCTCGACGCGGTGGAGACAGAAGTGGCACTTGCGGGCATTGCCCACCGGGGAGGCCCGCCGGCTGCGGACCCGATCCACCCGGTACTCGTGGGCGGCCACGGTCTCGTAGGGCTGCAGCTGGCCCCCCTCGTAGTCGCCGTAGAAGTGCCCGCTGTCGAAGTAGCGCGCGTTGTAGGGGCACGCGGCGATGCAGTAGCGGCAGCCGATGCACCGGTCGTAGTCGATCACGACGATCCCGTCGGGGCGTTTCCACGTCGCGCCCACCGGGCACACGCTGGTGCACGGGGGCCGGTCGCACTGCATGCATGCCGTGGGCGTGAAGTGGCGCGACACGTTCGGATACGTCCCGTGGGTCTCCGTGAGGACGACGCGGTAGGCGATCCCGGGCGGCAGCTTGTTCTCCGTGACGCAGGCGATGGTGCAGCCAAAGCACCCCGTGCACTTGCGCAGGTCCACCGCCATGACCCAGCGCCGCTCCTCCACGGGCTTCTTCAAGGCGCGGCGGAGGTCCTTCAGCATCCGGAGAATCGGGTCTTCGCCCGCGACCGGCTCGGGCAGGTCGGGCAGGGGGGTCAGATTCTCGCCGTCGGGCCTCGTCGAGGCCGCGTCCGCCGGCAGGACCTGCCCGGGGACCGCCGGGAGAGCGAGACCGGCCACCACGGCGCACGCAGCCACGGACAGCCACTCGCGGCGTGAGGCCTCGGCGTCCGGCTTCGCCGAACGATCCGTCACTTCGTTGCTTGCCATGTCGAACCTCCTCCGAGAGCCCGCGGTCCGAGCCCCTCGATCGCGCTCGTCCCCTGGCGTGGGTCACGATCACCGGTGGGAGGTCGATTGCAACGCCCGCGCCGAATCCCGCTCGACGCGCGCGCTCGGCGCGGCACGGGCCGCAAGTCGCGGCAGGAATTGACGTTCGCTACGCTCGGCCGGACAGCGCGCTGAAGGGAACGCTCAGCGACGGGCGGCCCGCGCGGCCGGGCCGTTGCGGCCCTGCAACGAGGCCGCGTTACTCTTCCGCAACGTCCGCGGGGATCGCGATCTGCAGCGCCTGGATCTTCCTCCAGAGGGTCTCGCGCGTGATGCCGAGAAGCTCGGCGGCCTTGGCGCGCCGCCAGCCGGTCCGCTCGAGGGCCTGGAGGATATGGCGCCGCTCGGCCTCCCGCATCGCGTCGTGGAGCGGCGCAAGGGCGGTCGCGGCGGGGCCCGGTGCCGACCCGCCGGGGACGAGCAGATCTCGCGGCAGGTCGTCGACGGTCAACACCTCCCCTCTGGTGAACACGACCGCGCGCTGAATCGCGTTCTCGAGCTCCCGCACGTTCCCCGGCCAGGAGTGCTCCAGGAGCACCCGCATGGCGGCGGGATCGATGCCCTGCATCCGCTTCCCCGCCTCGCCCGCGTACCGCCGGACGAAGTGCTCGGCGAGCGGCACGATGTCCTCCCGCCGCTCCCGGAGCGGCGGGATCACGATGGTTGCCACCTTCAGCCGGTAGTACAGGTCCTCCCGCATCCGGCCCTCGGCGACACACGCTTCCAGCGCGGCCTTGGCCGAGCACAGAATCCTCACGTCGACCCGGATGGAGCGCGTGCCGCCCACGCGCTCGAACTCCTTCTCCTGGAGGACGCGGAGCAGCCGCACCTGGACGGGCATGGGGAGGTCGTCCACCTCGTCGAGGAACAACGTCCCCCCGTCGGCGAGCTCGAACCGGCCGGGCCGCTGCCGCACGGCGCCGGTGAAGGCGCCTCGCTCGTGGCCGAACAGCTCGGTCTCCAGGAGCGACTCGGCCAGGGCGGCGCAGTTGACCTTGATGAACGGCCCCGGGCGGCGGGCGCTCTCGTGGTGGATGGCGCTCGCCATCAGCTCCTTGCCCGTCCCCGTCTCGCCCTGGATCAGCACCGTGATGTCGGCGGCGGCGACCGCTCGCGCCTGGTCGCAGACCTCCTTCATCCGTTTGCTGCCGCAGACGATATTGCCGAAGTGATGGAGCTGGTCGATCCGGTCCCGAAGGTTGACGTTCTCCCGTCTGAGGTCGATGAACTCGCCGGCCCGGGAGAGCGTGATGAGCAGCGCCTCCACGGGAAACGGCTTCAGGAGGTAGTCGTGGGCGCCGAGCTTCATGGCGGTCACGGCCTCTTCCACGGTGCCGTACGCCGTCATCACGATGGCCACGGTCTCGGGACTCCGATCTCTCAGGGCGCGGAGCAGCTCGATGCCATCCCGCTTGGGGAGACGAACGTCGAGCACGGCGATGTCGAAGCGCTCTTCGTGGATCGCGGCGAGGCCGGCCTCGCCGTCCTCCGCCACGCGCACCTGGTAGCCCTGGCGCCGCAGCTCGTTCCCGAGGGGGATGCGCAGGATCGCCTCGTCCTCCACGAGGAGCACGCGTCTCGTCATGCCATCCCCTCGCGCCCATCGGGAGTCGCCGGCAGCCAGACGCGGAACGTCGAGCCGGCGCCGGCCCGACTCTCGACGCCGATCCGGCCTCCGTGCGCCTGGACGATGCCGTAGCTCACCGACAGCCCGAGCCCGGTGCCCTTGCCCGGGCCCTTCGTGGAGAAGAACGGGTCGAAGATCCTCCCGAGGTGCTCCTCCTGGATCCCGCACCCGTCGTCGGCGACCGTCATCTCGATCCCGCCCGTGTCGGCCCGTGCGCCGACGTCGACCGAGCCGTCCTCCGGCACGGCATCGAGCGCGTTCAGCAGCAGGTTGAGCACGACCTGCTGGAGCTGCCCCGCGTCCGCCCGGATCCTGGGCAGGGACGGCGAGAGCGTGAGGCGGAGCTTCACGCGCTTCCGCTCGACCTGGTATCGCACCAGGGCCAGCGTCTCCTCCAGCGTCCGTCCCACGTCCACCGGCGCCATCACCAGCTCGCGCTGGCGCGCGAAGTCCAGGAGCTGGCGGACCGTCCCCTGCACACGGCCCAATCCCTCCTGCACCAGCCCGAGGTACTGACGGGTCGTGGCGGGATCCGGCTCGCCCGCCTGGAGGGCCGCGACGCAGGTCTGCATGCCGGCCAGCGGGTTGTTGATCTCGTGGGCCACGCCGGACGCCAGCCGGCCGATCGACGCGAGCTTCTCGGCCCGCCCCATCGCGTCGTGCTGCCGCTGGAGCTCCGCGTTCGCCTCGCGCAGCCGCCCGAGCATCGCGGCGAACTGCCGCGCGAGCATGCCGATCTCGTCGCGCCGGTCGACCTCGCCGGTGGGAACGTCGTGCAGGCCGGTCGTGCGCTCCATCACGCGGGCGAAGCGGCGAAGCGGTTCGAGCAGCATCCGCCCCAGCGCGAGCGCCAGCCCCAGGCTGACGACGAAGAGGATCGCCGTCAGCCCGAGGATCTGGCGGATGCCGGAGGCCAGGGCGGCCTCGAGACGGTGGAGGGAAAACCCGGCCCGCAGCGTCCCCCAGCGCTTCGTGGAGATGGCCAGCGGCGTCGCCACGTCCAGCAGCTCGCGCCCGTCGCGGCTCCGGTCCCGCTGGACCAGCGTGTTCTCGGCGGCGAGGGCGCGACGTGCCACCGCGTCGCCGTACGTCAGTCCGAACTGCGTCGTGTCGTTGTGGGCGACGACGCGCCCCTCGGGATCGAGGACCATGAGGTACACGAGATCGGTCCCCGGCCGCGCCATCGCCTGGGCGATGTAGGTGTCCAGGAGATCGCCCTGCTCCAGGAGCCTCAGCTCCTCGTACATGAGGGTATCGGTGAAGGCGATCGCGAGGCTCTCGACCAGCGTGATCCCGGTCTCCCTCATGCGCTCCGTCAGGATCTCTCGTTCCCGCCGCACCATGAGGACCCCGACGACGAGGACGACGACGAGCAGGAGCAGCGTCGTGAAGATGACGAACTTGATCCGGAGACCCCAGTCGGCGAGCGACAGCCGGCCCCTCACCGCGCAGACCCTCGGGGCGGGTAGTGGCAGCGGACTCCACAGCCCTGGGGAATGGCGTCCAGCATGCGGCGGATGCCATCGTAGTCCCGGTCGTCGGCGGTGACGAAGCCGCGGCGGAACTCGTCGTCCCAGCCCTTGAGGATCTCCCGATCGCGCGGGTCGCCCGGGTCGAGGGCCAGGAGCGCCTCCCGAACCGAGCGCGCAAGAGCCGCGGGAAGGTCGGCCCGGGTCACGATCGGCTCGCTCGGAGCCGGATCGGACACGGCCAGCACCCGGAGCCCACGCTCGCGGTAGCGCTCGGCGACGAGCTCGGGGATCGCGCCGGCATCGTACTGCCCTCGCAGCACGCCGAGCACCACGTTGTCGTAGTTGGCCAGGTTGGCGTAGCGCTCGAGATCCGTGAGACGCACACCAGCGGCGAAGAGCAGGTACCGGGGGAGGAGGTTGCCGGCCGTCGACTTCGCCGGGGCGAAGGCGAACGTCCTGCCCTTCAGGGCTCCGAGCGTCGTGATCCCGCTGTCCGTCCGCGTGACGACGACTCCGCGCGTCACCCCCTGCCCGCCTTCTCCTCGGGGCTTCACCAGCGGCACGGCGCCGAATCGGACACGGGCCTCGAGATAGCTCATGATGCTCAGCAGGGCGAACTGGGTCGTCCCCTGCTCCAGATCCCGGTTGGTGTCTTCGAAGCTGCGGCCGAGCTTCAGCTCGAAGCGGGCCCGCAGCGTGCGGCTCAAGTAATCCATCACCGGCTGATGCGTCTGATAGATCAGTCGAGGGTGGTACCGCGTGATGACCCCGAAACGGACGACCGGCGCCTCGTCCGCGGCGAGCGCCGCGCCGCCGAGCGCCAGGACGAGGACTCCCAGGCACGAGGACACGAGCACCCCATGCCCACCACGTGCCGCTCGTGCGGGCCGGTCGGCAATCCCCACGCCGTGAGGGTAGCACCGGGCGCTCGGCCGTGTCGCCGACCGACCGGGCGACTACGCCGGTCCTCTCATCTCACCCGCGCCAGGCGCGGTCGAGCCCGCGGTACTGGATGGCTTCGGCCGCGTGCGCCGGTGCGATCGCGTCGGCGCCCGCGAGATCGGCGATCGTGCGGGCGACCTTGAGCACGCGGTCGTGGCCGCGGGCGGAGAGGCTCAGGCGCTCGACCGCCTGGGCGAGTAGGCGCTCGACCTCCGCCGACGGCGGG
>Ga0209324_10002063_pt1 | contig 13877 bp, 20 predicted proteins | sample Rifsed19ft3_FD_184015 | JGI IMG/M metagenome (GOLD analysis project Ga0209324, IMG submission 184015) | Soil microbial communities from Rifle, Colorado, USA - sediment 19ft 3 (version 2) | ecosystem: Environmental > Terrestrial > Deep subsurface > Rock core/Sediment | place: Rifle, Colorado...
GGGTAAGGTTAAAGAGCTGGCAATCCACAAATTACACTGGGCCTGTGGAATTCTCGGCATTTCCGCTGTGCCAAAGGTGGCACAACATAACTCTTTCAGAGAGAGTAAGATCTCTAAATACGTTCCGCCCGATGTTCACAAGGTGTGGAAAACCTCAGAAAAAGGTAGGGCTTCGCCCATCCAAAGACAATTTGGATAAAACCAAAGTCACTTTTAAGGAAATGGAGGGTTTGAGAAATGAGAATTTTTAAGCTCGTTAGGATTTCTTTGATCTCAGACGGGACATTTGGGGTTCTTTTAGATGGCGATATCCCCTTTGCTCTTACGGTTGAAAGACCGTGGCTCAATAATCAGAGAGGTGTTAGCTGTATCCCCGAGGGTTTATATACCTGCCGGCGGGTTGATTCTCCTAAATTTGGGAACACCTTTGAGGTTAGCAACGTTGCTGATCGTAGTGAAATCCTTTTTCATAAAGGGAATATTGATGACGATTCTCGTGGCTGTATTATCATCGGTGAGCAATTTGAGTTTTTAGGTGGCAAGGTGGCCGTGCTTTCGAGTGCCAAAGGGTTTGGTGAATTTTTGGACCGGACAAGGGAGCTTGTCATTTTTGATCTCAAAATTATGAGTGTATATTAATTTAATTTATATAAGGAGGTGTAAAAATGGGACTTGAAATGATATTGGCAACGGTTTTACCTGGTCTTATTCCTGCCGCACTTGACGGGATTAAGATGATTATTTCAAAAATTACTGGTATCTCGATGGGCGAGCCAAAAACCTTCACTGAAAGGAAGGAACTCTATACCGCCGAGACCGACCGGCTGAAGGCTCTCGCCGTGCTTGACACTCCTTCGGGAAATATTTCGAGATGGGTTGCCGATTTAAGGGGTTCCTTCCGGTATGTTTCTGTAGGTCTAATTGTGATTGTTACCCTGACCTATGCCCTCCTTTACCGGTCTATTGGTGTCCCGGAGGTCTGGGGCGTCCTCTCCCAGCTTTCCGGATCCGCAATTTTCTTTATTATCGGCGACCGGGTCTATCTTGGTCTCAAGCTTCAAAAATGAGATTTTAGTTAGAGCGGTTTGTTTCAATCTTTTCCGGTATTACCAAAATAAAGAAGTCAAATTCCGTCTTGGTTTCTAAATATCTTTGGTCGACCATTGCGTTTTGAAGGTCGTGGATAAATTGAGAGGCCTCCTCAAAGGTTAGGTAGAAAGAATTATGTGCTCCCCATAACACTATTGCGTTACGGTCGAGCACGTGTATTTTTGGTATTGACATTTTATCCCCTTTCCTCTCATTTTTTTAAGGTTAGTTCCGTTAGTTTCGTTGCATCGTCCAGCAGTTCCTTAAAATAGTATTTTCCGAGGTATATTTTGGTTGAGAACGCGTAAACGATCCCGCGAAGAACTTCTTTTGCCGCCGTCTCCGACAGGCCGGTAATGATCGTTTTTAGTGTGTCCACCTCCCCCGCCGTTAGTGGATATTGTTTTTCTATTCCCATTTATGAATTTCTCCTTTCTGATTATCTTTAAAAGAAGTGGGCGGGCACAGACCACAGCCCGCCCACGGTCTCAGACATTTATTCCTGGTCGTACATCCTAACGGTTCCGTTTAACAAACCTCTAAAGAGAAAACCGAAATTGCCGCCATGGATAAAGGTCTGTACAAAGCGTCCAATGCCCGTCTTTGGATTATAGGTCGCCTTGCCGATGATACTTGCCTTTCCATGTTCAAACCCACCGCCACCATCCTCTTGACTTCCCTCGATGATGTTGTCTATCGACGGCTCTTCTCCTTCTTCTCTCGGTCGATATAGGCAGAACGATCCGACGCCATTGAAAACAACATAAGAAGCGAAGCGGTTATACCGAAACACCAGACCGCCCGTTTTAAATCTCATGTTGATCCAGGTGCCGTCATCGCCGTCAATGGGTCCGCGGATCTCAATCGTCCCGGCAGGGCTGCAATAGAATTGAAAGCCCACGTCGATATTGACGCCCATGCGTACATACTTGATGATCCACTGTGGAGGTGGGTCGATAAAATTCTGATCGACCGTTTGAAATATAAAATGTCCCGTCCCTTCGGCGATGGTAACTGCTCTCGCCATTGGTGTTAAAAACACCAAAGGGAGAATCATTGCTACAACCAAAAACAAACCAACTTTCTTCATAAAATTCTCCTTTCTATTAAAGTTGACAATTTTATTACCCGTTCACGTCCGCCAGCCTTGTATCACCTCCTTTCCGCCGTTGATCGACTCCCCCTCATTGTCGATCCCCCCTTACAAGCATAGTCTGCGAGCCAAACCCTCCACCAGACCTATGACATTTTTTAATAGGGTGCTCTTTCATATGCGGTAAGGGACCCTTCCAAACGGCTCTTTATTTGGTTGATAGGTTTAGTCCCTGGTTGACGCCCTGTATTACAAGGGTCACAATTAATTTTCTGAATGACTGAATGTCCATTTCAATCAGGAGCTCGCCAAAGTCGAGTCGTACCGACTCACCATGTACAGAGAGTGCCGGTCCGTGGTTGATCGTCGCCGATAGACTTATTAACATTTTTTTTCACCTCCATTTTTTACTCTGCCTTTATTTTATAGACGAAAGACTGGTCACAGAGTTTGCAGTAGGCGGTAATTAATAAAAATATTCCGCCCAGGGTTTTGACAAGTTGGGCTTCAACGTCTCTTTGCATCACGGGAGTGCTGCACACTTGACATGGAATTGTAAAAAACATTAGAATCCCTCCTTTCTTTTATTTTTGGCCAACACTGGACGCAGGTCCATCGCCCATCATAATTAATTCCTGGCCACTTACCGCAAATCTCACACTTGTTTATTATTTCCTTGTTCATTTTGTCTCTCTCTTTTAGCTGCAATCCACGTGCCAGAAATTACTGTCAAATGACAGTATGTTTCAGTCAATTCACGTAAAGCAAGTGTTTAAACTTTGCGTATCCGTGACCTTTTTTGTCACTAAATTCCTGATTGATAGCGGGTGAAACCAGCATTGTCGATAAATACACACAAATGCCACCTCTTCCCTCTTCCACCAAGCACAGCACCCGGGGCAATCACTATACCACTTATTCATCATACTCACCTCCTTAAAAAAAACTATAAATCTTTTTTCCCTTTCTTCACCCTTGTCTGAGAAAGGGAAAAAAGATGAACGTGCTCTGCTACCTTATAGACGGCCTCCAATGAAGCACATCTTCAAAGGGCATGACAGGTTTAGGGGAGCAAGCCGACACCGTAGCTTTGTACGGTGTCGTGTTGCGGCTCAAACGTTTTTCAATTTAACGATGACTGGGCGAAGGGTTGGTGTGGTAGGCGAAGACCAGACATCGTTAATTTGAGGTTTGAGCCCCGTCCTGGCGTGACCTTTGTTTTGTGCTACCTTATGTTTTGGTGGCCGTCCGGATTTTAGAATGTCAAATTGGGCGGCGAAGGGTGTGAGGGATACCTTATTGACTTTTGTTGTTGTTTTATGGTAGGGTGTTTTTAGGAGGTGGCATTATGGTTCTTGAAAAAATTGAAGTTATCAAATTGGATCTAATTGACAGACCCGTGCACATTGCTCGTGATTCTATTGACCCCGAAAAGGTGCGGGAGTTGGCGGAGTCCATCCGGGAGGTTGGTCTTTTGCAGCCAGTTGTTTTGAGAGCCGTGAACGGTCGCTTTGAAATGGTTGCTGGTGACCGTCGTTTTCTTGCCCACAAGCTTCTTGGTCTTAAAGATATTAAGGCGATTGTCAAGAAGCTTGATGATCGTGATACGGTGATCGTTCGTGGTATCGAAAATCTTCAAAGGGAAAATCTTATCCCCTCTGAGGAGGGTAAATTTTATTTAGCGCTCAAGGAAGAAGGTCACTTAACGCAAAAAGAGATCTGTCGGAGGACGGGAAAGACAGAGAAAACCGTTCAAAGGTTGATGTGGTTTGCCAAATTTCCAGAGGAAGTTAGAAGGGAGGTTGATTTAAAGCATGTATCGCTTAACGTGCTTGAGATTTTGGCGGAGGTTGAAGATTCGGACATGTTCAAATATTTTTTCGATATGGCTGCTCAGAGTGGAATTAGCCCTTCGGTTGCTCGTTTGTGGGTTGATGATTATCAGAAAACAAAGGCTGGAACTTTTTATTCTGAGGGTGGCGGCGGTCCCATTGGGAGTGCTCCAACGGAAGTTAAACCGATTTTTATGACATGTGAGGTTTGCTTTAATGCTTGTGAGATTGCGAAGGTTCGTAGCGTGGTGGTGTGTCCCGATTGCTACAAGAAGGTGAGACACAGTTAGGGTGTCAAATCCTGCGTACAAAAAACGACGTGAGGACCCGCCGATCTGGCAAGGTCCCAGGGTTGCCGAAGAGTGGGAGCTTGGTATCTATACTATTGAGCTTCGGGACAAGATCATCACCATTTTGGAGGCGATGGATTGGCCGCGCGTGATTATTTTTCAGTATGGTGAATCTGACCGGGTGGTTGCTCCTTTTGTTATCGGGGTTAGTAGCGAAGGTAGACCCCTTATGCGCGGGTATCAACTTGAGGGGGACTCGAAGAGTGGAAAAGGTGAGGGATGGAGGGTCTTCAAGGTTGAAAAGATGCTGTATGTTGATACCCATCAGGATTTTTTCTATATTGAAGATTTTGATTTTGATCGGTGGTACCCTTGGATCTATAAGGTCTACAAAATGCTTTGAGGAGGTGCTTGATGGATGATATTTTTTTTATAGATTGTCTTGCGGCGTTTGTCTTGGTTTGGTTTTTAATTACACTTTGAATAATTATGAGGAGGTTTAGTTATGTCGTCTGCGATAAAGCGTCATGAAGTTGATAGGCTCATGAATGTTGCTGTTGTGTTAGGATGGGAATTGGTTCAAGAGATTTTCTTAGCAGACGGTGTTAAGGTAGAGTTGAAACGCGTGCTCCCGCCCGAACTCCTTGAGCTCGATATTGACCTTGATATTCCCGCTGCCCCTCAGTGATTTACGTTCCCCTCCTCCCATCGTCTCCCCGTTCCTCCTAAACTCCATGGGCGTTAAGAAGGCGGCAAGAGTCCCCCCGTTTCAGGGTGAGGATTAAAAATTTCTATATAAGAAATTTGCCGAACCCCGAAGGGAGCAAAGCGACCGGAGCAGTATCCTGGGGCGTACGGCGATAGCAGTCGCAGTAGTCCCAGGATACGGGGTAACGGGGGGACTCTTGCCGCCTTTAGCCCATTTAAAGTACTAAAAGAACGAAAAAGAGACGATGGGAAAGCAGAACAAAAAAAAATGAAAAGTTTAGGAAAGGTGAATTGCATCGTCATGCTTTATCAGGGCTCCTTGTTGTTTAGTCTGGTACGAAGAGGTCTTTGAGTTGGTCTTGGAGTGCTTGCCATTGAGGAAATAGCTCGTATGCCTGTATGAATGTTCTTCGCGGGAACGTTTCCATCCACTTGATACCCAGTTTATCGCCCTGCCTGCGGATCTCCATTGATGGCGGTGCCGTCCCGTATGTTCTTGCGTAGGACTGAACCCACTGGTTGAATGCCTGCACGGTGGCTTGTGGCGTGTCTGGTGGTATAAGCAAATGGTCTCTTGCCATATTGATAGCGGCGTTCACGTATTCAGATCTTCCGCTTTCGATGGTTCCGTCGTCCGAGAATGTGCGTAGGATCTTTTCTACAAAGTCCGTTACTTCTCCTGCTGCCACTGCTGCGGCATAGTCGTTTTGGTGGGTTAATGCGAAGGTCTGAAACTGGTTTTTGATTCTATATGCGTAGTTGAAATAGATCTCTTCCGCCGTCGCCTCCTTTGTGTCCATAAACGGCCATCGTAGTTTTTCAATCCAGTTCTCGGTTAGTTCTTCGAGGGTTGCTATTGTTCCCGCGTCCGATGGTCGTGGCGGCGAGAATTGGTACTGTCTGGCGTTTTTAAATGCGGCGAGTGGGTCCGCTTGTTGCCAGAGTTGTTGTAGTGGTGTCATAGCTGCCGACGCTGACATATAGGTTTTTATTTGATCGTCGTACGATAGGTTTTCTACTCCCGTTGATGCGATCATTGAGCCCATTAGTGACGAAGAGTAAAGGTCATAGACTTTGGCCGGGTACTGTAGGAATTTTTGCCAGACGTAGGTCGCTGAGTCGTTAATCCAGGTTGCCGCCTTATCTGTCTGTACTGCTAAAAGTCTCCGTAGGTATTCGTCCTGAGTTTTTAGTCCATAGGCGACGTCTTTCATGTAGCCTTTTAGTAGGTCGAAGTCTGTCGCGAGGTTTCTAAACAAGTCGTCGCGAAGCTTTTCGAGTGCAGCGATTGATTTTGGGTCGTATGGGTTTAGTGGGATGTATCCGTAGCCGGTGGGGTTCCATTTGAACTCTGTGTATTTTGTTGCCCTGGTGAAAACGTCTGTTAGCATTCCCAGAATGCCGCCGAGGCAGAGGCCGTATCCAAAGAGTTGATCTGCGGTCTGTGCTATTTCGAGGGCCTCGCCAAAAGTGGGCCACGTTCGCTTTAGTTTTAAGGCTCTTTTTGCTTTCGCTTTTTTATGGAAGGGGTTTCTTTCTGCGAGGTCTTCGAGCTTTCGTTTGCCGCCGTTGGCCGCGAACGTTGTCCATGAAATCATATTGAAGAAATTTAATATATCTGCTCCGAGCATTACCCATCCGACACCTGGTATTTCCCTTTGCCAGAGCTTCTTTGTTATGTAGGAGCCGAGTCGTCCGAAAACAGATAGGGTTACCAGGGCGTCTTCAACATTGTCGAGAGCCATGGCAACAGAGGCAACATTGTTGACCCATGATGGGGTTGGAGATTTTAGGGCTCTTAAGAATCTTGCTTTTTTGACCGCGAGGGTTCGTAGCTGTTCTGAGGATAGGGGTGATGGGACCTTTAATTTTTGTGCTGCTCTGTGGGCTGCCATCTCTTGATCGCTGATCTTTGCGAGCGTTCCTATGTGGATTATATCCTCAAACCCCGGGACATTGACCGCGGTCCCATATTTAGCTTGGAACTTTTCTCGCATTTGTTTAAATTCAGTCGTCGTAAACCTGGGTATGAACTTCTCCAGGGCGATCCAGAGCCCGGATTCGTGGTCCGTGTAGATCTTGTTGTATTCGCGTTGGTAGGCGCGTGTTTGCTGTAAGGCCGCGTAGTAAGCTGACTTTCCGTATTGGAGGGCGTTTAAAATATCTTCTTTTTGTGACATTTTGTCACCCATGATCGTGTTTTGGTGTATCTTCGCACCGATTGGTGTAAAAATCAAGTGGTGTGGTTATCCAGGGTGCGCTCAGGCGAGAGATGTCTAATGGGTGAACCGTCTATCGAGGGGGTCTTGGGGGGTAATTTTATAGGGGGGTTTCCCCCCTGGGCGATGCCCGTTGTTTTTTGTTGGGTTTGAAACTATGGTTTTTGGGGTTGGCAGCCAGACGGGGCCCCTTCCAAGATCCCAGCTTCCCTGGATCTATAGTTTTGAGTGGGGTTGATGTGTGTTTCCGGATCCGTTTTTAGAGCTCTTTTCGTGCTTCTGGAGTTAGTGCTATCACGTCGACGCCGTAGTGCTTTAGCACTCTTTCTAAATCTGAATCGAGGTAGTAGCAAAGCAATACCATCTTTGCTGGCTTGTCGATCTTTGGATCTTGATTCCAAAGGAAGAGGTAGCTTAGGCATTGGCCCACGGCCCTTAAGTAGGGAGAGGAGGCGACTTCGATTATCCATATTTCATTCTCTTTCTCGGCTATGACGTCGATTCTTTTTGCGGTGCTGAGATACCACATCCTTTTTATAGTTTCGTCGCCTTCTATTTTTGAGACGTCCGGTCCGCCGACTCTGACATTATAGTAGAACCGTAAAAACGCATTGGCGTGCTGATAGAGGTAGTCGTGCCAGAGTGGGACGTCTGAAGGGAGCATTTGTTGCGGGTCTCCACGCCAGGTTATTTCGAACGGGTTTCCGAGGTCTGTTGGCATTTAGGGCACCCCGCCTTTATCCATTTTACGTCTGTTTCGATTCTGGTGAGTCGGTTTGTTAGGTGGATGATTCCACCGACCAAGGTTGAAAGGTTAAGCCCCGCGATACCCATTATGATAGCCCACGTTTCGGTGGTCATTTATTGTATCCCCATCAAAAGTAAGTGGTCTATTTTTCCCGGAACGAACGCGATCAGGGAGAAGTCGTCATAAACCATGTCAATATCGTAGTCTTCGGTCTGTTGGAGTGTGAGGGTTAGCATTGATTGTTCTTTGTTCCAGTCTGCGGGCAGCGTGAAAACGTCTCCGTGCTGCACCCAGACTCCTTCCGAGTACCCAAATTGAAATGAATCTCCAAAGGTGTAAACTCCGTCCGTGAGCTCAAACGCGACGTTTAATTGAGGACTTTGTGGGCCGACCGTAGTTAGGAAAAATATCAGGTCATTGTCCTGTCCTGGTTGTGGTTTGATGTATGGGTATTGAAGGAGTATGGTGCTGATAGAGAGGTCTGCCAACACGGGGACCAACTGTAGTCCCGACTTGCCTCCTATGGGTCCGGCTTCCCATATTCCGTCTCCGGTCCAATGGCCGATGGTTGACGTGAACTCTCTATCTTCTTCGTTTGGTATGAGCTGGGTGTCTGGCATTTTATCGCCTTGGTTATTATGTCTCTTTTTCGCTCTCGTAATAATAAACGATGAAGCCTCCGACGTGTATGCCTGCGCCATCGGTGATTATTTTAAAACCGCCAGAGCCACAAGGCATTGGTGATTCTCCCATTGCGATAACCATTCCTCTTGGTTCGTTGTCTCCTCCAAAATCCATTGATCCGCTTAGTCCAAATGTTCCCATTTCAAAGGTTATGTTGGTTTCACCCGAAACAGTTAAAACGATAGTTGCGATATAGACCCTGTAAGCTGGCGTTTGTGGGATAACGACATGTGTTCCGGCTGTTGGGATGTTTATATTCCACGCATAAGTGTCTTTCCACCATTTTGGGTATGGAGTGCGGGCGATTATCAAGGTTGGTTTGATCTCTGGTTGTTCTTGGGGCGGGGCGGGGATTGGTTCTGGTTTTATTGGTGGGTCTGGCTCTATGTGTCCCGGCAAGTCCTGCGCCCAAGCCTCGTAGTCTATGTGCTCTTCTGGGGTCAAGGTGTCCAAAACTGCCTTTAATTCGACCATTGTCTTGGCGGCCTCAATTAGGTCTATGATTTGTCTGAGTCGTTGGGGTGTGGTTTGTGTCGGCATCTAAATATTTGGTCTCGTGTGTTTTTACGTTAATCCATTGTACGATTTTACCGAGGTCATTTGCAATCCGTTTATTGTTTTAATGTTTGCCTTGGCCAAGCCGTTTATGGTTTTTAAATTATTTGGTCCGCTTGGGGGCGTCCAGGTTATTATCAGATTCGGGCAAAGCGTTGTACTTAGGTCGTACGATTTTCCCCTCCTTTCGGCGTTGTTGGAAGAGGCGTTATTAGCGAAAAAAAGGACAAGGCTGTTTCCACTGGCCCACAAGGGTCTGTTAATTATTGCCTGTATAATATCGGTCAGGGAGGGGGTATCATAATCGTTATTTGTTATCCAGTCCGGCACATCGTCCCAATTCACGTATTGTGTCGTTCTTGCTCGTGCGATAAAGTCTGCGTGGGTTGAAAAGGTGTTCGGGTTATCATCGTCTTGGCCTTTGATTTGTATATTACAGGTGTTTGTAGTTCGATCGAGCTGTGCCTGGAATGTGACCTTTGCTGTGTTTATTGTAGAACCCGGCGGGATGTCGAGACTTTTAAATCTTACGCCGGTTTGGTATTGGGTTCCCAGAATGTCTCCCATGATGAGCGGATTGGTAGCGCGCTGTATTGCTGTCCCGTTGTCGTAGGCGTCGTCGTCTGATTCGCCCGGCCTAAATGGACTTGGCATGATTCACTCCTATGTATGCGTTATATAATCTGGGCTTGGGTTCCATACGATTGTGTCTGCGTTTGGATGGGCTACGCCCAATACCTGAATAGCTTCGTCCGTAGCCGTTGGCTGCGATTGTGTAAGCCCCGCCCCCGTTGAAAGATAAATTACGCCGCCGATTGTCCACGTCCAGGCATCGTCTCTTATAATTCCCCGGAGTAAAATGCTTCCGGAGGCGTCGGCGTTTATTACCTGAGTCGCTATGCCAACACAGGGGTACGCGCCGGCGGTGTTGGCGTCTGCCTTCCATGCCTTACCGTCTGATTTAAAGTAAACCGGATCGCCGAAGGCTAAATTTTCACCAGCGGTTTTTGTGATCATTATTCCCTGGGCGGTTTGGTTCGTTCCCAGAGTGTTTGGTAGGAGGATTGTGTTTTGTGGGTCTCCAAGGATTCCCGAGAGTCCCGTGACAGAGATCTCGTCACTTCCTCCATCCTGATGTGATGTCTTATGAGCAAGGGGCGTTTGGCCATCGGCCAAGAGCCCCGAAAGGGCTGCGACAGAGATCTCGTCACTCCCGCCATCCTGATGTGATGTTTTATGAGCAAGGGGCGTTTGGCCATCGGCCAAAAGTCCCGAAAGCCCCGCAACGGAGATCTCGTCGGCTCCGGCGTCCTGGTGTGATGTCTTGTGAGCTGTCGGTTGCGTGGATCCAATGAGCGCGGTTACCTCCGCATCGAGGACGTGTTGATCGTCTGCCAGGAGTCCCGAGAGTCCCGTGACAGAGATCTCGTCACTTCCTCCATCCTGGTGTGAGGTCTTGTGAGCAAGGGGCGTTTGGGCATCGGCCAAGAGTCCCGAAAGTCCCTGGACGCTGATCTCATCTTCGCCGCCATTTTCGTGTGTTAAGTGGTGTGCTGCCACGGCAACGTCCTCGTCATAATCTTCTGTTTCTCCCATGGGTTTTATTTTCCTCCGTAAAACCAAAACTTATTGATTAGGGTTTTGATGTCGTTCTCAGCGTCTAACATTGGTTCAATGTGAAGCACCAGGGTTAACGCGTGGTCATAGAGTGTCGAGTCGTTCCAGGTCTCGCAATCTAATTCAAAGGGTGGTTCAAGTAGGTCGATGCCTAAAGAGAGCGGGACGACACAGTCGTCGAGCCTTATGTTCTGTCCCGTGTTGAAGGGGATGATCTGGTGTACGCCTATACGTGCGATGAAGTGAAGCTTTCCTGCGGGTCCCGATGGAAAATACATGGAGCCGCCCGTTAGGCGGCCCCTGGTGAGCTTAATGGTGGTTATGAGCGGATCTGTCTCAAGGGTGTTTTTTGGAGTGCTGATGTATTGTAGGATGTCCATCCATCGTCACTCCCCATTTTTCTTCGTAGGTAAGAAATGAACAAGTACTGCCGTTATGTTTGACCCGACATCTACATAGAGTCCTTTTTTTAAATAGATAGGAGGGTCAAACCTTCGGGGGTCACAACTTGAAGTTAACGCAGCCAGGTCAACGACGGGCTCTCCTCCCGTGTCGTGGCCGTCTCTTATTACAGCAGTTGCCGCCCCTCCCGTACTTGCGACGAGATGAGCCGCATAGAGGAAACAGGGGCGGTTGTGTATCTTCTTATCAACCGCCGTCCTGTCGTACTCGAGTTCTTTCCAGTATATTTCCAGCGTTTTTAGGTCGCCATACATAGGATACCTCCCACGGTAAAAAAAAAGGATGCGGGAGCAATCCTGGTTATAAGCAGGGTTGCTCCCGGTTGGAGGTGAGAGGAAAGGGTTAATATTTTCTGAGCTGTTGCAAGAAAACCTGAACCGTCTCCGTGCCGGCGATCCCCGCAAGGGCGAGTATGTCGGCCTTGAGTGATCCAACCCTGGTTACATCAAACCAGTCTTCGATGTCCATTTGATCCCCGAAAGGGATTTCATAGGTTCCGTGAGGCAGCCATCCGCTAAGAATGAACTGGGCGTTTTTGGTTGCTGTGGCCGATATTTTTCTGAAACGTCCTCCGTCACCGTCGTAGACGGCGATTTCGCCCGCGCCCGCAGTGGTGTCCCATGTGTTTCCACTTCCCGTTACTCTGGTTGTTGGGGTGCAATAGGCGTTGCTGATGGTTGTGGCGACGTAGTTGAGGATGAGCTCGGTGAGCATGGGATTGTCTTGGGCGATATTTCGGAAGATGCTGTCAACGTTGTCGTTGACAATGATTCTTTTGTCCTGGTCCTCTGAAATTTTGATAGTGTCTAAAACCTGACCAGGTTCCGTTCCCGCCTTCTGACACCTGATAAAAAGCTTTCGGAATGGGTAGTCTCTCGGGAGATCTGTGTATTCATGGCCGGAAGCGGTCGCGACGTAGTTTTTTATTTCCTTGTGCATAAGGAAACCACGGGGCGCGATGCTTTTTTGATCGAACATATTGGCCCAGACTTGGAGTCTGTTTTGCACAGGAGCGTTTCCGCCCGCGTTGATATCCAACGTGAGCTTTAATTGGGGGTTGCGGAATTGTTTTGGATCGAAGGCGAGCTCTTTATCCCAGAGCCATCGCCCAAAGTTGATCGCGATGAATCTCTGAACATCCAGGCCGTCGATGTATGGGTTCCAGTTCGACCTCATATTTTTGTTGTGGTAGATATCTACCGCCTCTGCCTCGTAGCCGCTTAGGCTAAAAAGAACATCTGAGCCATCCACAAGCTCAATCTTCGTGAGACAGGCGATGGCGTGGGCTGTTGGGGCGACGGTGCCGACGTTTGTGACGGCAAGCTCTATAAGTAGTTGGCTGATAGGATCGGCAACGTCGATGTCAATGACTTCTGTTGCGTCGGCGGAGTAGTTCTTTCGCGCGAAGAGTGTTGAAAGTCTGTAATTCATACTTCCCCTCCTTTCTTGGGTTTGGTAGTTAGGTGGTTATAAACACATGGATGTGTTTATAAAGTCTTATCCGACTTTCTTTTTTCTCAGTGCCTGGGAGATGACCTTTACCCTGTCGAGGTTTCTCAGGTCTCCCTTAGGAAAGCGAGGGGTCAGGGCGGTTGCCTTGATCACGTCCGCGTAGGGTGCGAACCCACTTCCATAGTCGGGGGCTGCGATTGTGACGCCTTCGGCGAACCTTGAAGGTCCCTTGCGGACCGCCTTGTCTTGCCATCTGGCCGTACCTGCCTTAGCTACGCCTTTAGCGTATGAGTCTGCTGTTGCTGCGGCGGCCATCGCTGCCTTGTGGGTCTCTTTAGATGCGGTGGCTGCTTGAGCCCAGTCCCGCTTCGGGTTCTTGATCCCGATGGTGTAGTCCTCCGTTCGTCCCGGAGTCACCCTTCCCCATTTCTCCTGGATCGCTGCAATACTCTTGATCTCTGCCATTTTGTTCTCCTCCTTTCAAATATTTGACATTTTGTCACAGCATCTTTGACTTTCTTTCATAGCATATCAGACATTTTGTCACTTGTCAAGTCTTTTTTTGACAATTTGTCAGGGTCGTAAATTATACACCACTGGTCAAAATTAGACCCATTGACTTTTCCCATTCACCTATAAGATAATAAAGAAAAATCTTTCAGGAGGTGCGGGATGACTTCAAAATATGATGCTGTATTATGGACGATTACCGGAACATGTAGGACCTACAATAAGGGGTACTGTTATCCATCTCAGCAGCACATTATGTACCTGGTCAAAAAGTATCACAAGGTTTTGATGTCCCGCAGGACCCTCAATCGGGTTCTAAAGAGGCTCGAACTCGACGGTGTGATCAAGCGCGTCCGCCGGCATACGCGAAACGCCGATGGGTCCCTTCGGTTAATGACCACCCTTTATAAACTTTTGGGTAAGGTTAAAGAGCTGGCAATCCACAAATTACACTGGGCCTGTGGAATTCTCGGCATTTCCGCTGTGCCAAATGTGGCACAACATAACTCTTTCAGAGAGAGTAAGATCTCTAAATACGTTCCGCCCGATGTTCACAAGGTGTGGAAAACCTCAGAAAAAGGTAGGGCTTCGCCCATCCAAAGACAATTTGGATAAAAC
>Ga0209324_10002064_pt1 | contig 13872 bp, 19 predicted proteins | sample Rifsed19ft3_FD_184015 | JGI IMG/M metagenome (GOLD analysis project Ga0209324, IMG submission 184015) | Soil microbial communities from Rifle, Colorado, USA - sediment 19ft 3 (version 2) | ecosystem: Environmental > Terrestrial > Deep subsurface > Rock core/Sediment | place: Rifle, Colorado...
TGGACAGGATTTATTGGGGCAGAAAGAGATATATAATGGGTAAACCGAGTGGTGGTGGTCAAAGTCCATTTAATTTAGTTATAAATGGTACATCTAATATTAGTTCAGCCAAAGAGTTATGGGTTGATTTAGGACTTATCCCAAATGGACAACAATATCAGATTGGTAAATTTAGTTTTACACCGCTTGATTCAGCACTTGGATGTGAAATAAGAACAAATAATAATGGTAAATCTAGCGCAAATTTAAATGATACAACTTTACTTGGTAAAGGGGTCGCTAAAGCTGGAACATCATTAATTATAGATTTATGGAAAAATGGTAGATTATATATTACCACAGTTTTAAGTACAGGTGTTGAACATTTTTGGTTTCGTTTTTATTCAAAAACAAATGTAACTACTGAAATTATTTGGAATGTTAATTATTTAGAGTTAATTTAATGGCACAAATACAACCAATATTTGAAAAGATTTTAGATGGTTCTGGTTCAGCTACTTCGGAAGCATGGGTGGATTTAGGTTTGATTCCTACAGGAAAACAAATATGGTTTGGTTATGCTACATTTGCAGGGGAAACTAAACAATTTTCATTTGAAGTAAGAACTAATAAATTAACTAAATCTGCTGGAACAGTTACAGATACCACTTTACATGATTATTCTAATGTAACTCAAGCAAGTGTGGATAGAGATTTTTATCAATATGGTAATATTTTAATGCAGAGTATTGTATCAACAGGTACTGAACATTTTTGGTTAAGAATTAGAAGTAAAACATCAGCTTCAGGAGATTATTCTTATATCTTGTATTATACGGAATATTAATATGGAAATTTATTATCTTTGGTCAACTTTTAAATCAATTTTAAATACTAAGTATATTGCTTTACAATATACTGAAGATAGTAATATTTATTATTTGTTTGCTTATGATAATAATATATTATATAAATGTGAGATTTATAAAAATATAGATTTTTTATCTAATGAAATTACTCATGATTGGCAAGCAGATAAATTAGATTTTGAAACGAATTATAAATCAAAAGCTAATAAATCTGATATTTTAAGAGATAAAGAAGGAAAACAAATTCTTAGAGCTGAATCAAGACCTATAAATTCAACAACAGTTTTTACATGTATTGGTGATGATACAGATATTGGAAATGGTAAAGAAATATTTTGGGATTTTTCAAATGATGATGATTTAATATCCGTTCCTTCTGGTTCTGATTATAAAAGAAAACATATTGAATTTAGATTCTGTTTGGATTAAAGAAGGAACAATTTATTTTCATAATACTTTAAAAGGAAGTTATTTAGATTTTTATATTGTTTGTCCTCAAGGTAATTATTATTTAGATAATGCTGGACAAGTTCAACAAGCAACTCAAGATACTCCTATTGTCCATTATGGAATTAAAATTTTTATGCAGGGTAATTGCCCAATGGGTGACGAATTAAATACCGAAGCGTGTAGTCAAGCAATACCTAGTAATTATAAATTTTGGTTAGATGTAACAGTTCCAAATACTGATGATAATAGTAATGGATATGTTACTTTAGAATTATATAGAATAAGGTCTGTTATTTTATAATATGGTTACATATATTAAACAAAACACAGTTCATTTTTTAGTAGTTGGCTTAATTGCAACAAATGGTGATTTTATTACTTCTGAAGTAGTTACTTATGAAGTTAGAAAAAGTTTAGATAATTCGTTAGTTACAAGCGGTACTTTAACAAATATAGGGGATATTTATATTGATTCAATTACAATTGTTAATACAGGCGAATATTATATTTTATATTTTTCACCAATAAATTTTGAAAATGGGTTAGAACATTTAATTGTTCAAACAGTTAGTCTTGATGATATTAAAATAGATTTAGATGCTTTTGCAATTAAGTTATGTAAAATTTTGGGATTAGTTCAACATAATTTTAGGATAACAGACCAAGTTTATGATTCAAACGGTTGTTTAATATCTGCAAAAATATCTATTTATGAAACAGCGTCAGATACGGAAAATCAAATAAATCCAATTACAACATATACAGTTACAGCATTATATGATTTGGATGATAAATTAATAGACTATAAGGTAATCGAAAATTAATATGGGCTGTCAAGGTATTCCATTAGTTACAAAAGGTATGATTTTTTGTCCAAAGATTATTACAAACGAGATAATCAAGGATTGTGCTATACCATTTACTGTTAAATTTAATAAAGATGATATTAAATTAACTTTAAATAGACAATCAAATTTTCAATTACCAGTTCAAATTAATATAAAGAAATTAAGTTTAACTAAATCTACTAAAAATATTACTCAAAATTTAATTAAAAGATTTACATTAAATTTAAAAAAGTGTGAGGAATAAAATGAGTTGTGAACCTGAATTTTTTCCAATTTTAACAAATCTTGTCAAAGGTGATACAACTCCTTTAGAAGCTACACTAGGAGAAGATATTACTGATTGGAAGATTAGATGTGAAATTTATGATGATAAAGGTCAATCTATTAAGTTAGCAACCGATAATACTGGTGGGTCAGATGACCAAATTGAAGTTACGGATGCTCCTGAAGGTGAATTTCTTATAAAGATTCCTAAAGATTCAACTAATGATTTTTCAGATAAAGGTTTTATTGAAATTCAAGTAGAAACTGATGATATTCCATCACAAAAATATACAATTCATCAAGGTGAAATTACATTTATTGATAAGAAAATAGAGTGGACTACTCCTTAATATGTCAGATTATCAGATTGACCAACAAATTTTTGATGAGTTATTTAGGAAGTATAGAAAAACCGCTTTAGTTTATTTAAAAGCTGTTAAATCTAAAGGTGACAATTTTGACCCTTTTAGAGATACAGGTTATGATGAAGTATCTAAAAACCCATTACCTGTTAAAGTTTTAACCCATACTATCTCACCAACAAGTTTAGTATATAGAGAAATGGGTGTTACTGAAGCAGGGGCTATTCAAATTATTGTTCATGATAGGGATGTAACATTAATTCAAAATAGTGATAAGATTTCAATAGATGGAAAAGATTATTATGTTTATAGCGATTCTGTTGGTAATAAGTTTCAGATTTTTCCAACTCAATTTGCTAAATATGCAAAGATTGTTCTCTTTAAAAAGGATATTGGTTAATGCCTAAAGTTAGGGTATCTATTTCAGGATTAGGAAAAGATTTTATTAGAATTCAAGCGTCTACTATTCAAGCGTTAGCCGAAAAACAAGTTGAAGAAATTGCTAGAGAAACAGAAATAGTTATTAGACAAAAAATTAGAGAACGTATTGAGCGTGAAGGTTCAACCGATAATTTAGCTACTTCATTTTTTGCAGTACCAATTGTTAATGGATGGGGTGTAGGAGATATTGATTATTTAAATACCCACGCAAAATATTGGTATTGGCAGAATTTTGGACAAGCACAAACAGGTAGAACGATTCCCCCAAGCACAGCAGAATTTCCTAGAAATAGAGGTAGTTTTGCTGGAAGTCCACCTGAATCTGGTGGTGGAAATCAAAGGTGGGGAAAGGGTAAATATCCAATTTATCCAAAAAAAGCAATAGAAGCAAAGAATTATATTCAAGCAACAATTAATGAGATTAATCAAATTGTTTCATCCGTTGTTAGGAGAATAACTTTATGACAGTTTTAACTTGGCAGATTCGTAAAAATTTAGAAAATTCTTTGTTAGAATTTTTACAAGACCTAGCTGATGATATAACTGTTTTTTATAAAGGTACTAATCATTCCTTAGATGTTCGAGTTGGTAGAACAATTCGAGATGATTGGAAATTACCTAACATATCTCTTTATTTAGATACACGAACAGCACCAAGAGGATTTATAGGCAATAACCGTAGATTAGTAAGCTATTTAATGATTATTGATGTAAGAGCATTTGATGATGGTACTCGTTCTGATTTAGCAGAATGGGTTACAGAAGTAATTAATAATGGTTTTGCAGTATATGATTATCAACCAAATACAGGTGACCCCGATAATCCTATTAAAACATTATTTGGTAGAGCATCTGTTGTATTCGTAAATGATACAATTTTGAACTCTGGTACTGATGCTAATGCTTTTGATAAGCACCGTCACAATATTTCAATAAGTGTAACAATAGCTATTTAAGGAGTTATTATGGAATCAATGATAGGTGATTGGAAATTTTGGACATTTTTGATTCAAGCTGGAATTACTATTGCTGGTTTTATGCTTATTAAATTTAATGATTTTAAACATTTAACTAAAGACGTTGAACAAGTATCACAAAAAGTTGATTGTTTAGATAAAAAAGTTGGAAATTTAAAAACAGATATAGCAGTTCTACAAGAGAAAACAAAGGTTTTGTAAGGATAGATAAAGTATTGAAAATGAATAATGATTTAAAGAATTAACAAAATTTACAAGGAGAATTATTAAAATGGCAGACGATATTTTACACTCAAGGGCAGTAAGCCCCTGGTTTGTACCTAACAAGGGCGGTAGTTCTGATGATTTTCACGGGTTGACCGACATTGCAAATGACCCAAGTGTTTCGTCAGAAGATGTATATGTAGTTGGTAAAAAGACAAAATGTGCTAGTGATAAAGCTACACCAGAAGTTACTTTACCTTTAACACAATTTGAACGAGGGGAAATAGATACTTATTTAACATTAGCAAACTTAGATGCAGAACCAGCAGGGGGCTTTGCTTTGCTCGATTTTAATAGCTCCTTAGTAGATTCTATTTATTATATTAAAGATGAATTTGACGGTTCTGTTATCGCATCTATGTGGTCGCCTAAGTGTGCTATCAATAGTCTTACATTAAATGTTGATGACCCTGAAGCTCGAATTACTAGAGATATTGAATTATCTAGTGATGACCGTAGAATTCTTTTAGGTGCTAACAAATTCTTGATTCATGTTAAAGATACTGCACCATCTGGAACAGCAGGTTCATATGTTATTGATTTATCTGACCCTGAACCAGTTGTTGACCCAAACAATCCAGGTGTTTATATGCTTCGTGTTGATAGAACTCGAAGTGGTGAAACAGTTTCTTTAACTTTGACAACTGATTATACTTTTAGTACAGGTACAGATGATGTAACTATCCTATCAGCATTAGCAGATGACGTATATAATATTTATTATAGCGCATCTTCTTTTGGTACTGCTGGCGACCCAACTTCAGTCGATTCTGACCCCATTTGCTTCCTTAAAGCAGAAAATGTTACTGTTTTAATTTATGATGGTACAACCGAAGTTGAAATGGATAGATTAAGCTCTTTAACATTAACTGCTACATTGAATCGTATTGATGAAAACGTAGTAGGTAATGATGAAAGAGTTCTTCGTGAAATTTCTGATACACCAGTTACAGTTGATGTATCTGGACGTATTAAGAATTGGCAAGAAGAAAAAGCATTTATGAATCAATTAGCCGATACAGATGTTATTTCAAGTGTTAAACTTTTTAACGATAATGTAAGAATTACTGTTAAAATTTATAACAATGCAAATAAAGATACCTTTTTAATTGGTTATCAAGTTGACAATCTTTCCTTTACTGATGGAAGTTTTTCAATTACAGCCAATGAATTTGGTACAATTGACGTATCTGCTCAATCTGATGATGTAAAAATTACCGCAACTGAAGGTAATTTGTAATATATAGTCCAAAGGGAGAGCTTGGGTAATCCAAGTTCTCCCTATGGCAAATGTAAGGAGTATGTATGGACACAGGTTTGAAGGAGTTTATTAAAAATTTATGTAAAGAACAAAGTCGCTGTCTTGTAGGAAAAGTCTGTAAGCAGATTGAAGTTTTACAAGAACAAGAAACTTGTTCTGCTGATACAAAGCAAGTTCTTAATCTTCAAAAAGCACTTTTAAAAGAGCTTATTTATGAAGAATTTAGAACCCTTCGTAATGCTGTAATTTTTTATAACGAAGGTAGAGAATATAACCAACTTCCTATATATACCGACCCTACTAAACAGGACTAGTAGGGATTTTTTATTTTAAGGATAGCCATGACAAAAGACGAATCCAAACGCTTAAAATTAATAGAAGAAGAACTTGCTTATTTAAGAAAGACAATTGAAGAAGCCAATGCTAGACCAATCGAAGTCCATTACCACTACTACTACGATTATGATACCATTTTACCTATTTTAACCAAATATAATGATTTAGAAAACCAAGACGGAGAATAGTATGGAAGAATTAACCCCTGAACGTATGGCACAAATTAAAGATTTAATGAAGGATATTCAAGTAACATCTGGAACTCAATCTGTTATTCAAGATAATAAGTTGCTATTTACTTATGATAATAAGGTATATCGTTGTAGGATGCCTAATCAATTAGAACAAGATGGTGCTGAAAAGGCACAAAATCAATGTAAAGTTAGATTAGCGCAAGAACAAGATATAAATGGTAAACCAGTTAATGTGACAAAGAGGAAATGGATTGAGATTTTAAAAGCTACTCAAAATATAGATATTCATGAATTAGAAAAAGAAAAAGATGAATATCGTAAAAAACTACAAGAGGTTTATTTAGAATTGGCTATGGTTTCTTCAGAGAATGAATCGGCTATTAATGAACTTAAAGATAAGAAAACAAAGGTTGAAGAAAAGTTCATGGAATTAACTATTGAAATTGTAGAAGCTATAGCTCCTTGTATAGAAGAACAAGCTAAATTAGCTTATTATAGATATTTAGCTTATGCTTGTACTGAAAAACAAATTGAAGTAACAAGTGAATTTGAACCTATTTGGAAGTCTTTTGAGGAATTTCAAAAGGATGGGTCAAATATAAGATATAAAGCTGTTGATGGAATTCAAACCCTATTATTGAATATTTAATATGCGTTTAGAAGAACAGTTACGATTATTAGCTAGGTCTACTTATTGGCAAGAAGTATATAGTGCTTCTCAAAAATGCTCTGGTATTTATATATTTGAGAATCATACAAATTTTAGTGGACTTCAGTTTTTATTTTTATATTGGTTAAGAGTATATTCTATGCTTTATGAAGAATTATATTCTTATGAATGGGAAAATTTGGATGAAGAAGTTATAAAAGATAATGATAGATGTGATGCTTTTCTTTATTGGCGTAGAAAACAACAGGAAAAGAAACTTCGAGAGTATCAAAGAAACGAAAGAAAAGCTAAAAAGAAATCTTCTGGTATGAAAATATTTTCTGGTTCAAAAACTGGAAATTAAGAGGTAAATTAAATTGGCTATTGAAAACGTAGTTATTGCATATACTTCAGATATTAGTGATGTAATTTCAGGTGTTAAACAAATTGAAATCGCTAATAGAGATTTAGCTAAACAAATTGGGATAGATTTATCTCAAGGGTTTAAAGTTGTTAATGATGAACTTAAAAAAATTAAATTAGATAAGACTTTTAATATTCAATCAGGTGAAGGATTAAAAAAAGTCGAAGGTGATATATTAACATTTGAAAAAACTATCCAAACTGCTGATGGGCAATTGGCTAAATTTACTAGAACAATAGGTGTCCACGAGGGTGGTATGGAAGTTTTAGGGGAAACAGTTACAAAAGTTACGCAAAAACATAATGATTTATTAGGTCAATCAAGTAAATTAGCTACAAATTTTAGTAATTTAACAACTGTTAATAGAAATTTTGGAACAGAACTATCAAAGTTTGGTGATGTAACTAAATTTGTTGGCACATCTTTAAATCAAGTATCAGATGAAGGTATTAAGGTTGCTAAAATTTTTGAAACAGCGAATGGTAAATTCGTTAAATTAACTGAAACTACGAAACTTTTACCTAGTGGTATTCAGGAAGTAACTCGAACTACTCAAGAAATGAGTAGAAGCCAAGTTGAAAATGCCACTACCTTAGAGAACGCTAGTAAAAGAACAGTTAGTTTTACAGAAAATATTATTAGACTTGGTAAAAGAGCTTTATTAACTATCCCTATTTGGTTTGCTTTAAGAACTGCTATTACTGCTCCTTTGAAAGTTTTAAGGGATGGATTAAAAGATTTAGCTGAATTTGATAGAGCATTACAACTTTTAGGTAAAACTTTAAAAGTACCTGCCAAAGATTTTGCCAGCACTCTTGCACCTATTCAAGAACAAATTACACGATTTTCTTTAGAATCAGGTCAAAGCGTTGAAAAAATTACAATAGCTATTCAAAAATTTGCTACAGTAGGTTTTGACCTAGAAACATCTTTAGCTGGTGGTATAAGTGCTACAAAAACTGCTGTACTACTTTTTGGTGATGCAGAAGAAACAGCTAGAGCATTTGCTAGAGCTTTAAGAATTCTAGTAGATACTTCTAAACCTGTTGTACAACAACAAAAAGAAATAGCTGAATCCTTATCCCTTATGGAAATTTTGTGGGATAAAAACGAATTTGAAATTAGTGATGCTAATGAAGCATTAACTAAATTTGCTCCTATTGCTAAAGTTGCTGGTTTATCAATGAGAGAAACATTAACCCTTTTAGCAACATTGGGTACTGCATCTGTTAGTGGTGGTAGAGCAGGTACTCTTTTAAATACAACCATTCAAAAATTAATTCAAAATTTGGATGAAGTTGCCAAAGAGTTTAATATAAATATTAATCCAGCAACAGATACCACATTTACTACTTTAGTTAAGGTTGTTGATGCTTCTGCTAAATTAGGTACAAGTTTTGAAGGTGTAATTGCTAGGTCTAAAATTTTAACAGAAGTTTTTGGTGGTGTTAGAGGTTCAGTACCTATTCAATCATTGTCTGCTTTGAATGATGTATTACATGAAAATATTGCATTAAGTCCTGACCTTGAAGGAACTGAAAAACGCTTTCAAGAACAGACAGAAACTTTAAATAAATTAGTAGAACGTCATAAAAATTTAAATAGAGAAATGAAAAAGGCATTTGTTACTGGTTTATTAGGGGCTGGTAACTATCAAAAAGCTCTTGAATTAATTGTTAATACACAAATAAAGTTAATTAATGATACACAAATTTTTGGTGCAGTAGTTAGAAATGCTTTTATTTCTGCTGGTGTTGGAAGTGTTATTGCTTTTAGAAAAGAACTTTTAGGTTTAATTCCTTTCTTAGCTACTAAATTTCCTGGTTTAATTGCTGGATTAGGATTGGGTAGTTTAATTTTTGCTGGTTTATCAGTTAATGAATTAATTGCTGATTTAAATAATCAAGCTAAATCTGCTCAAACAAAATTTGAAGAATTTGGTTCAGATATTGCCGACCAAATACAAAAAGGATTAAATAAACAATTAAATTTTGATGAATTAGATAAATTAGTTGCAACCTTAGAAGTTTTTGGTGCAGACCAGTTAAGTATAGATACTACTACTTTTGAAAAATTACTTGTATCTTTAAAAGCTATTAGAACTGAAGAACAAGCTCTATCTGCTGAAAAACAAAAACAATTAGCAATTGACCAAAAGAAGGAAGTTACTCGTAAACAAGAAGAAGATATTGTTAAAGAACTTATTAAACATGAATTAGCTCTTTTACAATTAAAAGGTGCAACAGCTAGTCAGTTAATAGAAGCAGAGCAATCTCTTAATAAACAGTTTGGAATTCAACAAGAAATTATTGATGTTGTAACACAGGAATTAGAAAAACAACGTGCTTTGAATGAAGAACGAGAATTAGGTAATTCTATTTCTGATAGAAGCCAAAAGTTAGCTGATATAGCTAGAGAAAACGGTGTAAGAACAGCAGAAAATATTAGTAAAGTTTTATCTAAACAAAAAGATTTAAATACCTTTTTAAGACAGGGTGGTAAAGATGTTGAAATCTTTAAAAAAGTTTTTGGTGATGTATTAAAACAAGAACAAGATTTAGCATTTTTACGAGGTGAAAGAGTTCCTGGTGAAAAAGGTTTAAGAGGTGGAGATAGAATTGTTGCACCATTATCTGACCAAGCTCTAATAACTGGAAATAAAGGATTAGAAAAGCAAGCAGAATTAGATAAAAGAAATACTGATAAATTTATAACAAATTTACAAAAAATAAAAGAACCCTTTGATGCCAATACTCTTGCAACAGTAAATCAAACCACAGCAACAAATAAATTAACGAGTATTATTGAACAATTACAATCGGGCGAATTGAGAAAATTAGTTCCTAATTTAGACGTTGAAACAGAAATGTCTTTAGCAAAATTAAGTTTATTATCTCAACAAAGTCAAGCAATTGGGCATCAACAAATTTCTGTTGATTTTAATATAAACGGAAAAGATTTATCTTTAACTGGTTCTCCTGAACAAATTAAAACAATGATAAATCAAATTAAACCTGGGTTATTAGAAGTTTTTGGTCAACAAATAGATAAAATTATGGAAGATAAAATAGATGAAGTTTTAGGTGACGGAACTGTAGTTAAATAAAGAGGTATATTATGGCAGGTACTTATCCACGTTTTAGACTTTATCAAAATAATGGAACAACTCTAGTATATGAGTTTGATAATGTTTTATCTATAGAAGATTGGCAAGACCCATTTAATTTTGTAGAACATGCTTCTTTAAGAGGTCAAGGTTCTATTATTTCCGAAGGTAGTACAAATGCTTGGGATTTACCAATTTCTTTTTTACTTACAGGTGATGATTATCAAGATTTATCAACTCAAATTAGTTCACTTTTATCTACAATAGCAAAAAATACACAATATATTTTAAAGGTTGATACAAGTCCTTCTACTACAAAAGATTATAAAATAAAGAGATTAGGTTCTTTTGAGTTTCCATTAAATAATCAAAAGAAAAGAGTAAATTTTCAAACAGTCAATGTCGTTTTTCGGGCAGATTGTTGGGCATAAAATTCACGCTTTTAAGCGTGAAAACTGAAATCAAAGAATTAATTTTTAAGGAGAAATAGTATGGCTATTTCCGTTCATGTAAATGTTGATACACAAGACCAACCACTTAATACATCTGGTGTTGATTGGGTTGAGTTTTCAGAAGGTAATGACCAATTTATTTTTACAGCAGGGAATACAGAGGTAGAAGATGGTGAAAATATACCTACTCAATCTGAATTAATTTCTGCTGGTATTATTTTAACAGGAAGTCAAATTATAGTAAGTAGTTATTTACTTCAAGATACAGGTGCAAACTTACTTAAATCTATAGATAATATGGGTAATGTAAATAAACGCTATGTAGTAGCATTTGATTTTGATGAAGCAACTGCTTCTGAACCTGTTTTAGAAGTTTATGATGATGACCAATTAAATAGTGCTGATGGTGTTATGCTTGGTAGTGGTATTCCTTCCTCAAGTTTTATAAGAGGTGTTACAACTACAGATGCATTACCTGGGGCAAACTGGATTACCACAGCTACTCGTTTGGCTGGTAGTGGGGTAAGTAATGTTCTATTTTTAAATAGTGGTAATGGATTTCTAACAGGAGCAGATACACTTTATTGTAATTTAGCAGTTGTTATTCCAGCAAGTCAAACTGTTGGATTTAGTGCAAATCCTGTTTTTGTCGTAAAATGGTTAGCTAATTAATATGACTACAATTACACGATACGATTTTAGTGATGAAGAACAAATTACAGCTAAAAAGTCTGATGAAATAGACAACTATCTTTGGATAGCTTATGCCCAAAATTCAGATGGTTATTGTGTTTTAAAGAAGCAATCGTTTTTAAACCTTAATCAGAATTTTTATACTTTAAATAGGTATGTTTCTGAAATTAAAGCGATTGATTTAGATGCTTCGCAAGTCTATGTGGCATATGATGATGTAACTCTTTTAGGTGAAATATTTTCTAAATCTAATCCATTAACAGTTACTATTGAAATTACTAATCCTGAAAATGAAGCACCTGTTGATGTTAAATCAGATGGTTCATATGTTTATTTTTTATTACCAGGACTAATAAGTGGTGAAAATGCTAAAGTTTTAAAATATGATACTTCTGGTATTTATCAAACTACTATAGAATTACCAGGAATTACTAATGCAACATCTATGGTTTTAAAACAAACATTAATTGATGGTATTCCTTCTGATGCAAATACTCATTTATTACTTCAATGTAATGGTGCAGATGGTTCAACAAGTTTTACAGATATTGGTATAACTGGACATACTGTTACAGCCGTTGGTAATGCTCAAATAGATACTGCTCAATATGTTTTTGGAACTGGTAGTTGTTTATTTGACGGAACTGGTGATTATTTATCTGTACCTGATTCAATTGATTGGGATTTAGGGTCAGGAGATTTTACATATGATTTTCGAGTACGTTTTAATTCTGTATCTGGTAATCAAGGGTTCTTTGGTAGATTTACAAGTGCTGGAAGTCATTTCTATATAGCTAAAGAAGGAAATTCTATAAGAATTAGAGATTTTGGTGGAACATTAGATAAAATTGTTACTTGGACACCAGTAGTAAATACATGGTATCATATCGCTATAGTTAGAAATGGAAATGATATTAAAATTTTTGTAGATGGAACTCAAGTAGGTACTACCACAACCTTTTCAGGAGCATTAGTTGATAGAAGTGTTCCTTTATTTATAGGTACTGCTTTTTCAGATAGTTATTTTTTAAATGGGTGGATGGATGATATTCGATTTTCACAAGGATTTGCAAGATGGACTACAGATTTTACTATTCCATATGGAATAAGTCAAGACCTTTGGATTGTAACCTATGAAAGTCCAGTTAAATTAATTCAAGCATTTGAATCATTTACCAATGTCTATGGATTTCAATCAACAGATATTGTTTAAAGGAGAATTTTGATGGATAAAAAATTAAAAATAAAAATCAACGCAATTATCCAATCATTTAATGTACTTACTAAAGAAATTACAAAAACTACAAAAGTACATAACTTGGTTGTAGATACTGGACTTGATGAAGCAATAGATTTTGGTGTATCAAATATTACATATATGGGTATTGGTGAAGGTGTAACGGCTGTAGTAGCATCTGATACTACTTTAGAAAGTGAAGTATCAACTAGAGAATCAGTATCACCTACTTATGAAGCAGTTGGGGTACGAGAATTTTTGGCAACATTTACATTTAATTCAGGTGATAATTTCACAATTACTGAAGCTGGATTATTTGATGGATTAACTCCTTCTGGTTCAATTATGTTTAATAGATTTACCTTTACAGGACATGAAGTTGATTCTTTAAATGGTGTTACAGTCAAAATTACAGTTACATTAACTGCTGTTTAAAAAGGTGATATATGCCAGGAATTGATAGCAATGTAAAATTAATGCTTCACAATAATGGTACTGATGGGTCTACCACTTTTACTGATGATTCAGATAGTGGTCATGTCGGTACTGCCAATGGACAAGCCCAAATAGATACAGCTCAAGCCAAATTCGGTGGTGCATCTGGATTATTTGATGGTTCAGGGGATTATGTATCATTTCCCGATTCCGCAGATTGGGATTTTGGTACAAATGACATGGCAATTGATTGTTGGGTTATGTTCTTTTCTGTATCTGGTAATCAATGTATTGTTGGGCGACCAACTTCAGGGTCAAGTTATTTATATTTAGCTCTTGAAGGTGGTGGTATACGCTTTCGAGATTTTGATGGTGGAAATATTATTGATGCTAACTTTGGTGCAATTTCATTAAGCACTATGACTTGGTATCATTTTGCAGTTACCAGGAATGGTAGCGATTTTAGATTTTTTGTAAATGGTACACAACATGGGTCAACAGTAGTTAATGCAAGCGCATTTACAGTTCGAGCAACACCACTTGAAGTAGGTGCAAATTCTGCTATTGGATATTATTTTAATGGATGGATTGATGAATTACGCATTTCTAATGGAGATTCTCGTTGGACAGC
>Ga0209324_10002076_pt1 | contig 13841 bp, 13 predicted proteins | sample Rifsed19ft3_FD_184015 | JGI IMG/M metagenome (GOLD analysis project Ga0209324, IMG submission 184015) | Soil microbial communities from Rifle, Colorado, USA - sediment 19ft 3 (version 2) | ecosystem: Environmental > Terrestrial > Deep subsurface > Rock core/Sediment | place: Rifle, Colorado...
TCGAGATCAACGAGGCGTTCGCCGCCATGGTACTCGCCTGCATGCGGGATCTCGGGCTAGCCCCGGACCGGGTCAACCTCTGGGGCGGAGCGATCGCGCTCGGCCACCCGATCGGGATGTCGGGGGCCCGGATTCTCCTCTACCTCCTCCACGAGCTTGAAGCCACAGGCGGGCGCTACGGGCTGGCCACCCTGTGCGGCAACGGGGGCAACGGTGCGAGCATCATGATCGAGCGGATCCCATCCTGAGCGCGCCCGTGGCCGAGACCGTCTATTTTTTCAGCGAAGGCGAGCGCATCGAGGCGCTGCTCTTCTCCCCGGATACCGGCGCCGGGACCGACGAGCTCCGGCCCGGGATCGTCCTCTGCCACGGGGTCACCGCGCTCAAGGAAATGGTCCTCCCGGACGTCGCGGCGCGATTTGCGAGGCAGGGTTGGACCTCTCTGATCCCCGACTACCGCTACTTCGGTGGAAGCGGCGGCGAGCCTCGCGGTCGGCTTCTGCCGCTCGCTCAGGTCGCCGACGTCAGGAGTGCCATCACCTACCTGAGCCAGCTGCCGGGGGTAGATCCACGTCGGATCGGCCTGTTCGGGACGAGCTTCGGCGGCGCCAACGTGAGCTATGTGGCCGCCATCGACGAGCGGGTCCGTTGCGCCGTGAGCAACGTCGGAATCGGGGACGGCGAGCGCTGGCTCCGCGGGCTTCGTCGCGCGTGGGAGTGGGCGGAGTTCAGGAAGCGTCTCGAGGCCGACCGCGTGAAGCGGGTGCTGACCGGGCAGAGCGAGCGCGTCCACTCGCACGAGATCATGCTTCCGGATCCGGCGACGCGGGCGGTGCGCGAGGAGCGCCAGAAGGCGTGCCCGGAGTGGGACGTCTCCCTCCTTCTCGAGTCGGCAGACGCGATCCTCGAGTTCCGCCCCGAGGAGGTGGTTCAGCGCATCGCCCCGCGCGCCATGCTCTGGATTCACGCCGGCGACGACGTGCTGGTGCCCCCAGGGGAGTCGCGGCGGATGTACGAGCGCGCCGGGGAGCCGAAGCGGTTGGTCATCCTCGAAGGCCTGGGCCATTACGATACGTACGTGGGGGCGGGATTCGCCGCAATGGTGGGGCATACGGTGTCCTGGTTTCGCGAGCATCTGGGTGTTGGTGGATAAGAGGAGGGACAACGCGATGGTGGTGGCGCTAGGAAGAATGTTCGGAATGCTGCTCTGTACTCTCTTGGTTTGCGCTGCGATCGGGGGTGGAGCCGGGCCGGTGTGGGCCCAGGCGCCCTATCCCGCCAAGCCGATCACGCTCCTCGTTCCCTTCGGGGCCGGAGGCACGACGGATCTGGCGGCGCGGGCGCTGGCCCAGGTGATCCCGCAGTACGTGGGGCAGCCGATCGTCGTGGTCAACAAGCCCGGATCGTCGGGGGCCGTGGCCTGGCAGGTGATGATCGAGAGCCCGACGGACGGGTACACGCTGATGATGGCGGCGATCGGCACGCACGGCACGCTGCCCGCCGTGAACCCCAATCTGCCCTTCAAGCACAACCAGTTCACCACGCTCGGCCGGACCCAGGTGAATCCCACGGTGCTCGTGGTGCGCCCCGATTCGCCGTGGAAGTCGCTGAAGGACCTGCTGGAGGCGGCCCGGAAGGGCCCGATCAAGGCGAGCGTTCCGGGGCTGGGCACCATGCCCCACCTGGCGCTCGAGATCCTGGTAGACGACCGGCCTCCCGAAGGGGAGCCTCACAATGATCCCTTACAAATCGGACGCCGAGACCGTGACGGCCCTGATGGGCGGCCACGTGGACGTGAACTACAACAACCTCATCTCGGCGATCTCCCAGATCAGGGCGGGGCAGGTGCGGGCGCTGGCCGCCGTCTCCCCCGTCCCCGGCAAGCGGCTGAGCGACCTGCCCGACGTCCCGACCTTCACCGAACTGGGGATCCCCCAGATGAACGTCGTCGGCTGGCGCGGCGTGCTGGCCCCTCCCGGCGTCCCCGCCGACGTCGTGGACAAATGGGAGACGGCCGTCAGGAAGATGACCGAGGACCGGGGGTGGCGGGAGACGATCCAGAAGCTCGGGGACGAGCCGGCCTTCCTGGGGGCCCGCGCTTTCGGCGAGTTCGTCGAGGGGGAGTACCAGCGGTACAGGGCGGTCGCGACGGAGGTCGGCATCGTCGTCGGGCGCTGACGTGAAGACGTGGGACAGGCTGAGCGGGGCGGTCCTGCTGCTCGTGGCGGTGGCCTGGGGCTACGAATCGAGCAGGCTCCCGCTCGGACAGCCCTCGCTCCCGGGCCCGGGGTTCCAACCGTCCTGGGCCGCGGGCGTCCTGGGCCTCCTCGCCCTCGCCCTCATCCTCGAAGCCACGCTGCGGAGGTCGGAGAGCGCGGAGGCCCAGCGGCCCCGCTGGGCGGGAGAGGGGAAGGCGCTGGCCATGATGGGCTGCCTGATCGCCTACGCGCTCGCTCTGAACGCGGCAGGCTATCTCCTGGCCACGGGCGGGGTGCTGGCCGCCTTTCTCCTCCTGGAGCGGCAGCGCTGGCCGGTGGTCGTGGGCGTGGCCCTGGTCTCGGCGCTCGCTTCCTACTGGCTGTTCGCCGTGTGGCTCCAGGTCCCGCTCCCGCGGGGCCTCCTGGGGTGGTAGCCAGGAGCCACCATGGGAGCGCTGGAGGGGCTCTGGCTCGGGCTGACGGTCGCCCTCTCTCCGGTCAACCTCGCGTACTGTTTTCTCGGCGTGGTCCTGGGCACGGCGGTCGGCGTGCTGCCGGGGCTGGGGCCGGCCGCCGCCATCGCCCTTCTTCTCCCCGCCACGTACGCCATGCCCCCCACGGCGGCCATCATCATGCTGGCGGGCATCTATTACGGGGCCATGTACGGTGGATCGACCACGTCCATCCTCATGAACGTGCCGGGCGAAGCGGCCTCGGTCGTGACGTGCATCGACGGGTACCAGATGGCCCGGCAGGGACGGGCCGGGGCGGCCCTCGGGATGTCGGCCTTCGCCTCCTTCATCGCCGGCACGTTCGGGGTCCTCGGCCTGATGCTCATCGGCCCCCCGCTCGCCCGGTTCGCCCTCCGCTTCGGCCCCCCCGAGTATTTCGCCCTGACCGTCGTGGGATTGACGCTGGTGAGCTATCTCGGCGGGACGTCCATGCTGAAGGGCCTCAGCATGGCGGCGCTGGGCCTCCTCGTGGGGAGCGTGGGGATCGATCCCATCTCCGGGTACCAGCGCTTCACGTACGGACTCTTGACCCTTTCGGAAGGCATCAGCTTCGTGCCGGTGGCCATGGGGCTCTTCGGCGTCGGCGAGGTGCTGGCCAGCGCCGGAGAGCCCGCGAAACGGGAAATTCTGAAAACCCGGCTCTCCGGCCTCCTGCCGACGCGGGACGATTGGGCCCGGGCGGGGGGTCCGCTGGCGCGGGGCTCGCTCCTGGGATTCCTCATCGGGACGCTCCCGGGAGGGGGGGCGATCATCGCCTCCTTCGCGAGCTACGCCGTCGAGAAGCGGGTGTCGAGGCATCCCGAGAAGTTCGGGACCGGGGCCATCGAGGGGGTCGCCGGTCCCGAGGCGGCCAACAACTCCGCGGCGACCGGGGCCTTCGTCCCCCTCTTCACGCTGGGCCTGCCCTCCAACGCCGCCACGGCCATGATCTTCGCCGCCCTCCTGCTCCACGGGCTCCGACCGGGCCCCCTCCTCTTCACCGAGAGCCCGGCCCTGATCTGGGGCGTGATCGCCTCCATGTACATCGGGAACGTCATGCTGCTCGTGCTGAACCTGCCGCTCATCGGGCTCTTCGTCCAGATGCTCCGGGTGCCCTATCCGATCCTGGCCCCCCTCATCATCCTCTTCTGCCTGGTGGGGGCCTACAGCGTCAACAACAGCCTCGTGGATGTCTGGATCCTGATCGGCTTCGGGATCCTGGGCTACTTCATCCGACGGCTCCACTTCGACGCCGCCCCGTTGATCCTGGCGTTGATCCTCGGGCCGATCATGGAGAATTCCCTCCGGCAGTCCCTCATGGCCTCGCGGGGGGACTTCTCCGTCTTCGTCGCCCGGCCGATCTCGGCGGCGCTCCTGGTCCTGGCCTTCGTCCTGGTCTTCGTGCCCGCGCTCCGCTGGGCGGTGGCGCTATGGGCCCGCCAGGTCGCCGGGGGCATCCGGCCGGTCGTGCCATGAGCCGAGCCGCGCTGGATCGCCTGTTCCGGCCGCGCTCCATCGCGCTCCTCGGCGCCTCGGAGGACTTCGTCAAGATCAGCGGTCGGCCGCTGAAGTTCCTCCTGGACAAAGGCTACGGGGGAAAAATCTTCCCCGTGAACCCGAAGTACACCACGCTGGCGGGGCTCCCGTGCTATCCGAACGTGGCGGCCATCCCCGAGCCCGTGGATCTCGCCATCGTGGCGCTGCCGGCCGCGGCGGTCGTGGACGCCGTGACCCAGTGCGCGGCCAGGGGCATTCCGGCGGCCGTGGTCTTCAGCTCCGGCTTCGGCGAGGTCGGCGCGGATGGGCGGCGGCTGGAGTTGCAGCTGGCCGAAGCCGCGCGGCGCGGGGGGCTCCGCCTGTGCGGGCCGAACACTCTCGGGTTCATGAACACCTTCGATCGGGTCATGGCGACCTTCAGCCAGGCCGGCGAGGGGGAGACGGCGGCGGGGCCGCTTGCCTTCGTCACGCAGAGCGGGGCCTTCGGCACGGCCATCTTCGCGCTCGCCCGGCAACGCGGCCTGCCCTTCGGCTACTTCGTCAACAGCGGGAACGAGGCCGACCTCGACTTTGCCGACCTGCTGGATTACGTCGTCGCCGACCCTCGCGTGCGGGTGGCCGCGGGCTACATCGAGGGCCTCAAGGACGGACGGAAGCTCCTGGCCGTTTCCGAGCGCGCCCTCGAGCTCGGCAAGCCCATCGTCGTCGCCAAGGTCGGGCGGTCCTCCGCCGGGGCGCGGGCGGCCCTGTCTCACACGGGCTCCCTGGCAGGTTCCGATCGCGTGTACTCGGGCGTCTTCCGTCAGAAGGGGATCGTCCGCGCGGCGCACGACGAGGAGCTGCTGGACCTCGTGTCGGCGTTCCTCCACTGTCCGCTCCCGGAGGGGCGGGGGGTCGGCATCGTGACCCAGTCGGGCGGGGCCGGCGTGCTGATGGCCGACCGCGCGGAGGAGATCGGCCTGGTGGTGCCCGAGCTGGCGGAGGAAACGAAGGAGCGCCTCCGCAAAGTCATCCCGGCGTTCGGGTCAGCCAAGAATCCCGTGGACATTACCGCCCAGTTCATCGCCGATCCCGGCCTGCTCAGGTCGTCGCTCGAGATCGTCCTGCAGGACCCCCATGTGGATGCGGCCATCTTCTACCTGGGACTCATGGAGCGCTTCGCCGATCAGGTAGTCGCGAACCTGAGGGAGGTCCATGCCGGCGCCAAGAAACCGCTCCTCGTGGCCTGGGCGGGGGCGCCGGAGGCGGGGCTCCGGGCGCTCGGGCAGAGCGGGATCTGCGTGCTGCCGAGCGCCGCGCGAGCCGTCAACGCCGTCCGCGGCCTCGTGGAGTACGCCGAGGCCCGGAGCCGGTGGAAGCAGAGCCGCGGGGCCGAGAGCCGACCCGGTGGCGGCCGGGAGCAGATCCAGTCGCTGGTCCGGGCGTGCCGGTCGGAGGGTCGGCGTGTCCTGACGACGGGCGAATCGTTCGGACTTCTCTCCCGGTACGGGGTCAGGGTCGCCCGCTCTCGCCTGAGCCGCACGCCGGCGGAGGCGGCGCAAGCGGCGGAGGAGATCGGGTACCCGGTGGCTCTCAAGATCGAGTCCCCGGCCATCCGGCACAAGACGGAGGCGAAGGCGCTCCGGCTCGACGTGGCCGGCCGGCAAGAGGTTCTCCGAGCCTTCCAGGAGGTCGTGACCGAAGCCCGTCGGCACGCGCCGGAGGCGGACATCCACGGGGTGCTCGTCCAGGAGATGGTCCGGGACGGCACGGAGGTCGTCGTGGGGGTCCACCACGACCCGCAGTTCGGCCCCGTCGTCATGGTCGGCCTCGGCGGCATCTTCGTCGAGGTGCTGGAGGACGTCTCTTTCCGCGCGGCGCCGCTCAGCCGCGAAGACGCCGAGCAGATGGTGGCCGAGCTGAGGGGCGCGAGGGTTCTCGAGGGGGTTCGCGGCCGTCCGCCGGCGGACGTGCCCTCGCTCATCGAGGCGTTGATGGCGGTCTCGCGGCTCGCCGCGGACGCGGCCGGGGAGATCGCGGAGCTCGACGTGAATCCGCTTCTCGTCCTTCCTGGAGGACGGGGGGCCGTGGCCGTGGATGCGCTGACGGTCCTCGCCGAGCCTGGGACCGGAAGCCCTTGAGCGAGCCTATCTCGCCAACTCCTTCTCTGATATCATCCCTGCACCGTGGCACCGCTGCGCATCGGGCGCGCCGCTTCTTCCTCTGCTCGTTCCGTGTCCAAGCGGGCGCTGCGGCCGGCGTTCGCCGGGCTCCGCCCGGAGCCGATCCTGACTGCCCTCACTTTGCTTTCGATCTTCCTGGCCTGGTACGCTATCGCGCGCTTCCGGCTGGTGTCGGAGCTGTTCGTACCGCACCCCGCGCTGGTCTGGCAGGCGTTCCTGGACATCCTCACGGAGGGGTACCGGGGGGAGACGCTCCTCCGTCACCTGGCCGACAGCCTGTACCGGGTGATCGTGGGCTTCCTCCTGGCGGTCGTGACGGCGGTGCCGCTCGGGCTGGCCATCGGGTATTCCTCCAGGGTGCAGGCCATCTTCGACCCTCTGATCGAGTTCTATCGTCCGCTGCCGCCGCTGGCGTACTACACGCTCCTGGTCATCTGGCTGGGGATCGAGAACGAATCGAAGATCGCCCTCCTGTATCTCGCCGCGTTTCCGCCGCTGTCGGTCAGCGCCATGGCCGGCGTCAAAGGCGTCACCCCCGAGCGGATCCAGGGCGCCCAGTCGCTCGGCGCCGGTCGCTGGCAGGTCTTCCGGTACGTCATCTTCCCTTCCTGCCTGCCGGACATCTTCACCGGCATGCGGGTGAGCATCGGTTTTACGTACACGACGCTGGTGGCCGCCGAGATGGTGGCGGCCACCTCGGGAGTCGGGTGGATGGTCCTGGACGCCTCCAAGTTTCTCCGCTCCGATGTGATTTTCATGGGCAACATCGTCATGGGGATTACCGGCATCGCGCTGGACCGGATCATCCGCGTCGTCGAGCGGCGGGTGGTCCCGTGGAAAGGAAAGGCGTAGGGAGGGCATGGCGGAGATCGTGGTTCGAGGCGGGATGGGACACGCCTTCGTAGTGTCGAAGGGGAGCCGGTTCAGGGTCATGGACGTAGAGGGCAAGCAGGTGAGCGACCTCGTGGCCTTCCTCCGGGACGACCCGAGCGAGCGCTTTTCTCCCGGCAACACGCGGAAGCTCAACGGGAGGCTCAAGATCTCACGCGAAGGGGTGCTCTACTCGACGAAGTGCCGGCCGCTCCTCCGGATCACCGAGGATACGGTGGGCGAGCACGATTTCCTCTTTTCCTCCTGCAGCGCCTACGACTATCGCGTGCGGTTCGGGCTGAGGATGGATCACAACAGCTGTCTCGGCATTCTGGCCGGGGTCCTGGCTCCCTACGGGATCTCCGAGTCCATGATTCCTGACCCGTTCAACATCTTCCAGCGCACGCTGATCCGGCCGGATTGGGCGCTCGAGACCGTGGAGCCGCTCTCGAAGCCCGGAGACTTCGTCGAGTTCCGAGCGGAGGCGGACTGCCTGGTCGCGCTCACGGCGTGCCCCCAAGACCAGAATCCGTGCAACGGGTGGACAATCACCGACGTCAAGGTGATCTCTGAGTGAGGTGGCGCCGGACCTCAACGGCGCGCGGTCTGAACGATCGACGGACGTAATGGAGGAAGCGGACATGCGACAGCGACGGTGGCTCATCGGCATAGTCGTCCTTCTCCTCGCGACCGGGGTACCGGTCTCCGGCCTCTGGGCTCAGGCGAAGCCCGCCAAGGTGACCATTGGCTACCAGGTGATCCCCAACAACGAAATCATCGCCAAGGCTAATGGGTGGCACGAGAAGGAGATGGGAGTCAAGATCGACTGGAAGCAGTTCGACTCGGGGCGGGACGTGAACACCGCCATGGCCGCCGGCAGCATCGACATCGGCCTGGTGGGCTCGAGCCCCGCGGCGGCCGGCATCTCAGCGGGCGTGCCCTACGAGGTCATCTGGCTCTACGACGTGATCGCCGACAACGAGGCGCTGGTGGTCAAGAAGGGGAAGGGGATCAAGGCGGTCAAGGACCTCGTCGGGAAGAAGGTCGCCGCGCCCTTCGGGTCCACCACCCACTACCACCTGCTGGTGGCCTTTAAGGTCTTCGGTGTGGATCCCAAGAAGGCGACGATCCTGGACATGCAGCCCCCCGACATGCTGGCGGCCTGGCAACGGGGCGATCTGGACGCCGGGTTTGTCTGGGAGCCCACCCTGATCAAGATGGTGGAGGCCGGAGGGGAGATTATCCTGCCGAGTCGGGCTCTCGCCGAAAAGGGCTTCCTCACGGTGGACGTGGCCGTGGCGCGCAAGGGCTTCGCCGAGAAATACCCGGACCTCGTGGTCAAGTACCTGCGGAACCTGAACCGGGCGGTGGATCTGTACCGGAAGAGCCCCAAGGAGGCCGCCAAGGCCGTGGCCAAGGAATTCGGCATTCCCGAGGCCGAGGCCGAGAGGCAGATGAAGACCCTGCTCATGCCCGACGGCAAGGAGCAGCTGTCCGAGAAATACCTGGGGACCTCGGCCAAGCGCGGAGCCCTCGCCAAGGCACTCAAAGACGCGGCTGACTTCCTCCAGGAGCAGAAGACGATCCGCTCGGCCGCGACCCTGGCGGCCATCGAGAAGGCGATCAACCCCTCCTACCTTGAGAAGGCTGTGAAGTAGGCGAGGGGAATCGGACACGCGGGGGTGATCGCCGTGGCCCGCCCCATATTGGAAGTCGACGACGTGACCCTCACGTACGTCTCCCGGGACGGGCCGGTCACGGCCCTGGAGCGGGTGAAGCTGGCCATCGAGGAGGGGGACTTCGTCTGCGTCGTGGGCCCGTCCGGCTGCGGGAAGACCACCCTGCTCCGGATCATCGCGGGCTTCATTCCACCGACCGAGGGCGGCGTCCGCCTGGACGGATTCCCCATTCACGGCCCGGATCCTCAGCGGGGGGTGGTGTTCCAGCAACCGGCGCTATTTCCGTGGCTGACCGTTCAGGAGAACGTGGAGTTCGGCCCCAAGATGCGGGGCGCGCCTCCCGGGCGGCGGCGGGAGTTGGCGGAGGCCTACCTCCGCATGGTGAGGCTGTGGGACTTTCGCGGCAAGCCGCCGTACGAATTGTCGGGCGGCATGCAGCAGCGGGTGGCCATCGCCCGGGTTCTCGTCAACGACCCGCGGATCCTCCTGATGGACGAGCCCTTCGGCGCCCTGGACGCGCTGACGCGCGAGCATCTCCAGGAAGAGCTGCTCAAGATCTGGAAGGCCACCGGGAAGACCGTGTTCTTCATCACTCACAGCGTGGAGGAGGCCTGCTATCTCGGCACCCGGATTCTCGTCATGTCGCCGCGGCCGGGGCGCGTTCTGGCCGCGATCGAGGCCCCGTTCAGCCGGCAGGCCGGCAACGGCGCCAGCCGGGCGGTCAAGTCCAGCCCGGAGTTCGTGGCCCTGCGCGAGCAGGTTTTGACGTACATTTGGGAGGTTGAGGGCTGAGGTCGGAGCCCTCGACGGAGGAGGAGGAGCGATGAGCGCGAAGCGGAGGATGCCGGGCGTCCTGGCGTGGTGCGTCTTCATTTCCGCGTGTATGATCCTGGTGGGGCTGCCGGCGGCGGGCGCCCAGGAGAAGTACCCGTCGCGGCCGATCGACTTCATCGTGACGTGGGGGGCGGGCGGCGGGGCCGACGCCATGGCGCGGACGATCGGCCAGCACGCCCAGCCGATCCTGGGCGTGGCCATCCCGGTCTCGAACGTCCCCGGCGCGTCGGGGAACACCGGGCTCGGCCAGCTCATGGCGGCGAAGCCCGACGGCTACACGATCGCCACCTACATCATGGACACGCTGGCCACCATCCCAATGGGGCTGTCAAAGGTGACGGTCGATGATCTCGAATGGGTGACCCGCACCCAGGTGGCCGACTCGTTCTTCTTCGTCAAGAGCGATAGCCCCTACAAGACGATCCAGGAGCTCCTGCAGGCGGCGAAGGAGAACCCCGGGAAGATCCGGGTGGCCGCGACGGGCTACGGCACGGTGGACGACGTCACGGTGCGCTTCTTCGAGAAGAAGGGGATCAAGCTGACGACGGTCCCATACCCCAAGCCCGGGGAGCGCTACGCCTCCACCCTGGGCGACCACTCGGAGGTGCTCTACGAGCAGGCCGGGGACGTCCTCCAGTACCTCAAGGCCGGCCAGCTCCGCCCGCTGATCATCTTCGCCGACAAGCGTCACCCGGCCTTCCCCGACGTGCCGGCGTCCGTCGAGCTCGGCTACGACATCCAGCTGCCCCAGTTCCGGAGCATCGTGGCCAAGAAGGGGGTGCCGGCGGAGCGGGTGAAGATCCTGGCCGACGCGATCCGCAAGGGGATGGAGACGGCGGCCTACCGGAAGTTCGCCGAGGAGTGGTACTTCCGCCCCGACAGCCACATGGGGCCCGAGCAGTTCGGCCCCTGGGTGCGGGAGCAGGTCCAGATCCTCGACCGGTACGTGAAGGAGTTCGGCCTGAAGCGGTAGGGGGGATCCGGTGCGGGCGGCTCGTAGATCCATCGGCCCCGCCCTGATCCTGCTCGCCGGCGCAGGGCTCTTCGTGGCCGCGGGGCGGCTGCCCGTGGTGCCGGTTCCGGGCCAGCTGGGCCCCGACTTCTGGCCCCGGCTGGTCCTGGTCGGCCTCATGACCGCCTGCGTCCTGAAGATCCTCGAAGTGGCGCGGGCCAAGGGCCCCGGGCCCGAGGCCACCGCGCCGGCCCCGGTGAGCCGGCCCAAGCTCGTGGGCGGGATGGCCCTCGTCCTCAGCTATCCCGCCCTCGCGCCGCTCCTCGGCTTTCCCCTGACGAATTTCTTCTTCCTCCTGGCGTTCATGCGCCTGGTCGGCATGCGCCGGCCGCTCCCCCTCCTCCTGACAGGTCTCCTGGGGACCGTGGCGCTGCTCTACGTATTCGTCAAGGTCGTCTACCTCCCCCTCCCGAAGGGAGCCGGCGTCATGGAGGACTTCACAATCTTCCTCTACCGGCTGCTCAGGATCTTCTGAGCGTCGAGCATGTGGGAGACTCTCGGCTATCTCGCGGCCGGCCTGGCGGCTTCGCTCCAGCCCCTGAACTTCCTCATGATCCTGACGGGCCTCGCCATCGGGATCGTGGCGGGAGCGCTGCCCGGCATCACGATGCTGAACTCGATCGTGCTGGTGCTCCCCTTCACCTACCTCATGGGGATCGTTCCCTCGCTCCTCCTCATGACGTCCATCTACATCGGAGGCGTCTTCGGCGGCTCCATCACCGGCATCCTCTTCAACATCCCCGGCGACCCGATGAACGTCCCCACCACCTGGGAGGGCTACCAGCTCAACAAGAAGGGCCAGGTGCGCCTGGCCCTGGGGATGGCCATCATGGCTTCGGCCATCGGGGGCTTTCTCTCTGCGCTGATCCTGACCTTCGCCTCGCCGCCCTTCGCCAGGGTGGCGCTGACCTTTTCCACCGTGGAGTACTTCGCGGTGGTGGTGCTCGGGCTGGCCAGCGTTGTGGTGATCGGCCAGGTCTCGATCGCGGGCGCGCTCATGTCGCTCTTCGCGGGCATGTTCCTCGGGACCGTCGGGACGGAAGCCCAGTACGGGATCACGCGCTTCGCCTTCGGCATCAAGTTCCTCGACACCGGGATCGACTTCGTGACGGTCTTGATCGGCCTCTTCGCCATCGGCGAGGTCCTGGACCAGCTCTCGGCGTCGAAGGACGCGGCGGGAGGGGACCCGGCGACGCCCTCGACGGCACGCGCCCAGCTGCCTTCGCCGCGGCAGCTCTGGGCCCTCCGGGGATCGATCCTCCGGGGCCTGGGGACCGGCGTCGTCATCGGCGCCATTCCGGGGACGGGCGCGACGGTGGCGTCCTTTGTTTCCTACGGCCTCGAGAAGCAGGTCTCCAAGCATCCCGAGCGCTTCGGCACCGGCGTCCTCGAAGGGTTGACGGCGTCCGAGACCTCGGTGAACGCCTCCACCGGGGGGGCGATGATCCCGCTCCTCACCCTCGGGATCCCCGGCAGCGGGGCCACGGCGGTGATGATGGGGGCCTTCCTCCTCCACGGGGTCCAGCCCGGCCCGCTCCTCTTCGCCAAGAACCCCCACGAGGTGTACACCATCTTCGTGGGGATGCTCCTGGCCAATCTGATCATGATCGTCATGGGACTCATCGCGGCCCGCTGCTTCGCCCAGCTCATGAAAGTCCCTGAGCCGATTCTCGCGGCGTTTATCATCGCCTTCTGCTTCCTCGGCGCCTACGCCCTCAGGAACGACATGTCCGACGTCTGGGTGACCATGCTGTTCGGGGTCCTCGGCTTCTTCATGCGGCGCTACAACCTCCCCATCCCGCCGCTGATCCTGGGGATCATCCTGGGGCCGCTGGCCGAGCAGTACTTCCTGACGTCCATGGTGAGCCACGGGAACGACGTGACGGTGTTCCTCACCCGGCCGGTCAGCGCCGCCGTGCTCCTCACCTCGGCCGGCCTGCTTGTCTGGCCTGCCCTGCGGTGGCGCTTCGGGCGGCGGCGGGCCTACGAGGTGAAGAAGGCATAGGGGGAACGGGCCATGCCCACGCTCAAGGCCGTCGAGGTCATTCCGGTGAGCCTCCCCCTCAAGGAGCCGTACCGGATCGCCCGGGCGCTCCAGGAGCGCGGGGAGTACGTGCTCTTCAGGCTCCAGACCGACGAAGGGCAGTGGGGGATCGGAGAGGCGGCGCCCTTCGAGGGGGAGAGCGACGAGACGCAGGCCGACATCGTCGCCTCGGCCCGGCGGCACCTGGTCCCGGCGGTGCTGGGCATGGATGTCTTCGACCTCGAGGCGATCCACGACCGCATGGACGCCGTCCTGCCGGCGCATCTCTTCGCCAAAGCCGGCATCGACCTGGCTCTGCATGACCTGATGGGGAAGCTCCTCGGCGTGCCCGTGTACCGTCTGCTGGGAGGACGGTTCAGGGACCGGATACTCCTCTCCGGCGGGCCCATCGGGCTCCTGGGGAGCCCGAAGGCGGCTGCTGAGCGGGCCGCCCGGCTCGTTGCCGAGGGCTTTCGCACCGTCAAGCTCAAGATCGGCGATCCCGCCGGCCGGGATGAGGCGACGGTCAGGGCGGTGCGAGAGGCCATCGGGCGCGATGTCGAGCTTCGTCTGGACGCCAACCAGGCGTACACCGCCGACCGGGCCGTCCCGCTCCTCAGGCGGCTGGAGCGCTACGAGCCCTTCCTGATCGAGCAGCCGGTGGCCGCCTGGGACCTGGACGGCCTCGCCAAGGTAGCCGCCGCGCTGGACGTGCCCGTGATGGCCGACGAGCCGGTCTCGACCCCCACCGACGTGCTGCGGATCGTGGAAAAGCGGGCGGCGGATCTCGTCAAGATCAAGGTCATGCGGTCGGGTGGCTTGCATCGCGCCCGGAAGGTGTGCGCCGTCGCAGAGGCCGCGGGGCTCCCGGTGATCGTCGGGAGCGGTCATGAGTCAGGAATCGGCGTCTCGGCCGAATTGCACCTCGCGGCGGCCACGCGGGCGATTCCCTACGCCGGGGAGATGGTGGGACACCTGCGCCTGACGGAGGATCTGGTCGAGGGATCGATTCCGGTGCGCGAGGGCGCCGCCGACGTCCCCGATGGTCCCGGGTTAGGGATCGCCGTGAGCCCCG
>Ga0209324_10002078_pt1 | contig 13837 bp, 11 predicted proteins | sample Rifsed19ft3_FD_184015 | JGI IMG/M metagenome (GOLD analysis project Ga0209324, IMG submission 184015) | Soil microbial communities from Rifle, Colorado, USA - sediment 19ft 3 (version 2) | ecosystem: Environmental > Terrestrial > Deep subsurface > Rock core/Sediment | place: Rifle, Colorado...
TGGATAGCTTTAGCGGTTACTGTTGGGCTTTCAGTAAAACTTGCTGCGTTTGGTCTTCATATTTGGCTTCCACATGCCCACGCAGAGGCACCAACTCCAATATCTGCACTTCTTTCACCAGCTATGATAGGAATAGGAGCTTATGCACTTGTAAGAATACTTATCTTTCTTCTACCTTCAGCATATAAAGAAATTTCATTAGCATTAAGTGTTTGGGGCCTTATAACAATGATTTATGGTGGATGGATGGCTTTAAACCAAGATGACATTAAACGTCTCCTTGCATATTCTAGTATAAGCCAAATGGGTTACATAATTTTTGGATTATCTTCAGCTTACTATATTGGTGTATCTGGTGCAATATTCCAATATGTAAGTCATGGGATGGGAAAAGCAATACTTTTCATGGCTGTAGGGTCAGTGATTCTTCAGACACATGGAATAAGAAGTATTAGCAAACTAGGAGGATTAGCCAGTAGACTCCCAATTACTGCTACAGCAGCATTGATTGGTTTCTTAACAATAATTGGGGTACCTCCTATGAGTGGTTTTCAATCAGAGTGGATGATATTTTACGGCTCATTTGCAGGTGCAATCACAATTGAATCAACTTTAAAAATAATAATCTCAGCTGCAGCTTTGATATCTACTCCTTTAACGGCTGGTTATACACTACTTGCTATGAAGAAAATATTTTATGGTAGAACCCCTGAACACCTTCAGGATGTAAGAGAAGCATCCAAAACTATTACAATACCTCTACTATTCTTAGCATTCCTAACAATACTTCTTGGAATATATCCAGATTTGATTAATGAAAGAATAATACATTTTATGGAAAATATTTTGGATAGTTGAGTTTAATAGATTGATTCAATTATTAGAAACAATTCCTTGGCTTGTCTGGTTAGTTCCAATAATTGGAGCATTACTAACTCCTATCTTAGCTTCTATTAATCATAAAATAAGAGATTATGGAGCTTGTCTATTTACTCTAGTATCAGCAATTCTAGCTAGTCTTCTTCTACCTGCAGCTCTAAAAGGGGAAACAATACACAATCAAATACCATGGATAACAGCTTTAAACATCAAAGCTGGTGTACTAGCAGATCCCCTAAGTGTAATTATGGCAAACGTAGTAGCGTGGCTAAGTTTCCTAATTATGATTTACAGTTTAGGTTACATGCATGGTGAACATAATCTAACCCGATTCTGGTTCTTCATGAATTTCTTCATTGGAAATATGTTACTAATAGTGCTTTCAGATAATTTTCTACAATTATTCTTTGGATGGGAAGGTGTAGGCCTTTGTTCTTATGCCCTTATAGGATTCTGGCATAATGATGAAATTAAGAATTATGTTGGAACTCCTGGCCAAACAACTTGGGGGTTATCTCAAGCATATTCGCCAAGTCAAGCTGGTATGAAAGCATTTATTATGACCAAGATTGGCGATGTAAGTTTTCTAATCGGACTTCTAATCCTTTACTATTATGCTGGTACTTTTGATTTCATAGAACTTGGTGAAAAGACTGGTTGGGGTAAAGAAATTGCATCTATTGGGCTATTTGTGCCTGTGGCAGTTCTTATTTTTGGAGGAGCAATTGGTAAATCAGCACAATTTCCACTTCATGAGTGGCTTCCTGACGCTATGGCAGGTCCAACAGCAGTTTCTGCACTTATACATGCTGCAACGATGGTTAAAGCTGGAGTTTTTCTTGTTGCAAGAGTAGGGCCTATATTTTATAATGCTGCTGCAACTGCTGAACAAATATCTCCATTATTCATAACAATAGCTTCAATAGGAATTCTTACCGCTTTTCTAGCAGCTACTCAAGCTGCCGTTGCTAAAGAAGTTAAGAAAGTATTAGCTTACTCAACTGTTTCTCAAATAGGATTTATGATGCTTGGATTGGGTGCAGCTGGTCTGTCAGAAGACTTCACTTCCGGATATACTGCAAGTTTCTTTCATCTGATTAGTCATGCAATATTCAAAGCATCACTTTTCATGTGCGCGGGCGCATTAATTCATTCAACAGGAACCAAGTATCTAAATGAAATGGGTGGATTAAAAAAGTACATGAAGTATACTTTCATTTCTATGTTTATAGTTTCGGCTTCATTAGCCGGAGTACCTTTTCTAAGCGGGTTCTGGAGCAAAGACGCAATACTATCTGCGACGTTACAAATGGAATCTTCGTTGGCAACTCCTTTCTTCATCTTAGCCGTGATAACTGCTTTAATTACAGCATTCTATTCATTTAGAATGATTGGTTTAGTATTTTTTGGTAATAAGAGTGAACATCTGGAAAAACGTGAAAAGCAAGGACACAGTATTCATGAATCATCTAAAGTGATGTTAATTCCATATTCAATTCTCGCAGCAGTTACTATTCTTATTGGTTTAGTCGGATTATTATTTGAAGAATCCCTACATAGTGTTCTTAGTATTAATCTTGAGGAAAAGTTTGTAAATATACACATTGTTGAAGAAGCTAGTGGAATTAATTCTATAGCTTTACTGGGCTCGCTAACAGCTGTAGGAGTAGGTGGATTAGTAGCATATTATTACTACATAAGTAGAAAAGGAGATACTAATGTGATACTAAAGAATAAGTTAATAGGAGGTTTATGCAGATTCTTTGAAAACAGATGGTATATTAATGCTATATATTATAAGATTTTTGTAAATTCAACCTTAGTTCTTAGCAAAAGTGTATTCAGAACACTTGAACTTGGCATAATAGATAAGATAAGTATGTCAATAGCAAGTGGGTCAATTGCTTTTTCAAACTTAGGAAGAAAATTTGATAGTAACATTATAGATGGTGTATCTAATGGTATTTCAAATATTAGTCAAAATCTATCAGCGGTATTTAGAAAGATTCAAACAGGGATTACTGAAGAATACGTATTCATGTATATAGCTGGGATAATAGTTCTAGCACTTCTATTCTTCTATATGCTAATAATGGGAATAGGTGTTTAGTTGATACCAATACTTTCAATAATGATTTTTGTACCTATAATTGCAGCGATACTTGTCTATTTCATAGGACGATACAGCATTAAAGGAGCAAGAATATTTGCATTAATTGTTTCTACAATTATTTTACTTTTTGCATTATACTCATATGCAAGAGTACTAGAAAGTGGTGCAGGACAAGATATTTTATTCGAAGAAGGACCATGGGATTGGATTCCAACATTCAGTGGAGTAGATTATCATTTAGGAATTGATGGACTAAGTGCACCACTGATACTAGTATCTGCGTTCCTAACAGTTCTAGTTGTTCTCGGATCTTGGGAACTTATCCAAACAAGACAAGGCCTGTATTATGCACTCATATTACTTTTTGCAGGAAGTGTAATAGGAGTATTCACATCACTTAACTTATTATTGTTCTATGTATTTTGGGAAATAGTGCTAATACCTATGTTCTTTTTAATAGGAATATGGGGTGGCTCAAGAAGAAAATATGCATCGATGAAATTCCTTCTTTTTACTTACGTTGGAAGTATAATTATGCTTCTTGGGTTCATAATATTATACATTTTCGCAGCGCCCACTTTCGATATAAAGGATTTATCTATCGTTCAGATTCCTTTTTGGGTTCAAACAATTGTATCAATAGCTACTTTCATAGGTTTTGGAGTTAAGCTTCCAGTTGTTCCTTTTCATACATGGCTTCCAGATGCACATGTAGAAGCTCCAGCACCAATTTCAGTATTGTTGGCCGGAGTACTACTAAAAATGGGTGGATACGGCTTCATAAGAGTTAATGTTACTTTGCTTCCGGAAGCGTCTGCTGAATATGGATGGATCTTCATCATTATTGGCATATTTACAATGTTTTATGGCGCGTTAGTAGCATTAATTCAGAAAGACTTGAAACGAATGATAGCTTTAACCAGCATTAATCATATGGGATTTGTGTTATTGGGCATATTTACCCTGAATCTTTATGGAATTTCTGGTGCCATATTTCAAATGTTTAATCACGCAGTTGCGATTGGACTTCTATTCATGTTATCTGGATATATTCACGAACAAACTGGCACACGTGAAATACCACTTCTAAAAGGATTAAAAGATAAAATTCCGAGAACATCAACATTACTTGTCCTAGCATCAATGGCTGGAATGGGTGTACCAATATTTGCAAGTTTCTTAAGTGAATATATGGGTAATCTGATGGAACTGAAAGACTCGAAAGGCGCAAGCATCGCTTCCTTTAATTCAACAATTCCCACCAAATACAAAATATGGATGTTAAGAAGAACTGTTATGTCACCCGTAGAAAATAAAGAATCAAACCACCTTCATGATATTAAAACATTTTCATTAATACATTTAACACTTTACCTAATTCCATTAGTAATTCTTTTGATCATGCCGTGGTTAATACTAAACATGACTGACCAATTCGCAGAAAGTCTGATTAGTTTAATAGGTCGATGAGATTATGGATACTCCAATATTACTTATACTAATCCTTGGAAGTACAGCTCTAATTATACCTGCAATTAATTTAATTCTCAAACGTGAAAAGCAAGGAAAAGCAGCTGCTGTTATATCTATCATATCTTTGTCATTATCTCTTTTACTTATAATATATCAATCTGTTTTAACACCACTTGACCTAAAACCTTCATCGAGCCTCTTATTCAGAAACGATCTTATGGGTCTTTTCTTTGCCTTTTCAGTAATAATAGTTTCATTGTTTGTTACAATAGCGTCATTAGATTACATGAAGAATCAACCTAACGAGTCTGTTTATTATTCACTAATTCTCTTTACATCTTTAGGAATGTCTCTACTTGCGTTCTCAGTAGATCTAATCTTGATAGCAGTTTCTTGGGAACTTATGAGCATTCCAACATATATCCTGACCGGATTTAAAAAACAAGATTCAAAATCGAATGAAGCTGCAATAAAATACTTCATAATGGGCTCATTATCAACAGGTGCAATTCTATATGGTATTTCACTTGTTTATGGAATGACGGGAACAACAAATCTGTTTAGAATAGTTGAAGAATCTGGTCGAATAGCAAACGACTTCTATCCAATGGGTATCTTAGCAATGCTTCTATTAGTCGCTGGGTTCGGAATGAAGATGTCAATAGTACCCTTTCATGCATGGATACCTGATACGTATGAAGGTGCACCTACAACTATAAGTGCTCTTCTCTCTGCAGGAACAAAGAAATCTGCCTTCGTAATCGCTATTAGGGTATTTGTAATAGCATTACCTGTACTTCAACTTGATTGGCAGCTAACATTTGCTATACTTTCACTATTATCAATGACATTTGGAAATATAGCTGCACTAACTCAAAAGAAGATTACCAGAATGTTGGCTTATTCAAGTATAGCACAAGCTGGGTATATGCTTATTGGACTTACAGTTGCTCTTAAGAGTGACTTTGGTTTAACGGGTGTTTTATTTCATGTATTTACGCATGCAATAATGCAAACTGGAGCTTTCTTGGTGGCTGCAGTAGTTGCTAAGAACATTGGAAGTGTGGATCTTGATTCATATAAAGGACTTGGATCCAGAATGCCATTTACTTCATTTACTTTTATCTTTATTTTACTTGCACTTGCCGGAGTTCCTCCTCTGAATGGTTTCTGGAGTAAACTTGTGTTGTTTACTGGAGCTATTGATGGAGGCTTTACTTGGTTAGCAATAGCAGGTTTATTGAACAGTGCATTCTCTGTAGGATATTATGCTTGGATAATTAAAAGAATGTATCTTGATGAAGGAGAAATTACTAAGGTGAATGAATCCTCTATATTCAAAGTAGTGCTTATATCAATAACCATTATTATTGTTATTACAGGTATATTTCCAGGTCCAATTTATGAATTTGCAAGATTAGCTGTTGCAAATCTAAATTAGAAAACAGAATTAATTTTGTCTCTCTACTGTGAAGTCGGCAAGCTGTAGTAGATACTTCTTGTATTCAGAATTCTTAAGAAACTCTATATCTTTCTTCGCTCTTTCAGCATAATTCCTCGATGCTTTGTTGAGTCTAATGAGTAAATCTTCTTCAGAAGATTTTTCTTCAAAAGCATTTAAGATTTTTCCATCTTCACCCCAATCTAATATATCATCTTGCAATTGGTATGCTATACCTAGATTTAAACCGTAATTCGAAAAAGCATTAACTTCATTTCTTGCACCACCACCGATCATAGCACCGATTTTCGCAGTTGTCTGGAAAAGTGAAGCCGTTTTTTGAGATATTATGCTGATATATTCGTCCCAGTTTATTCTACAATTCCCGTTGTGTATTTTCATTTCTCTATATTCTCCTTCGCACATTCTTAAGGATGACGAAGAAAGTTCTCTAACAACTAATGGGTCGCTATACCTTGAAGCAATATCTAATATTATTCCAAATACAAAATCAGCGGTAAGTACTGATGTATTGTAACCATATTTTACATGGAATGCAAGTCTATTTCGTCTAGATATTTCTTGATCAATTATGTCATCATGAATTATAGACTCTGTGTGTAGAAACTCTATTGCAACAGCAGCTGGAAGTGGATCTTCATTACCATTACCAATAGATTCATATGCAAGATTAAGAATTAGAGGTCTAATACGTTTTCCTCCATCTATTATGTACATCATTGGTTCATAGAAACATGACCATGAATAATTACTAAGCTCTTTCTTTAAACATTGTTCAATATTATCTGTGTATTTTTTTATATTTTGAATAAGATAGTTGACTGAATTGTTATCTATCGATTTCAATGGTCCATCAGTATTACTAAAACCCATATATAATTATGAACATTTTCTAATTCAATCAGTAAACGAATGAATAAACAATATTATTAAATGCTCCGGGCGGGATTTGAACCCGCGATCACCGACTCGAAAGGCCGGTATGCTTAACCGGGCTACACCACCGGAGCTCAACTAAGCTTAATTTTGATATTATTTTTACGTTATGGATAGAATAAATAATGCCTTTCTATCGTTATCAACCGAAGATAGTCTTATGGCATAATAATTCAGTAATTTACATTCAATAATTACAAAATTAAGTCAATTACAATTATTTAAAAATGAATAGGGTATATATTTATGGTTTTTTGTATCATTATTGGCGGGCCCGTAGCTCAGCTTGGTAGAGATACAAATCGCTGAGAGCGACCGGCTCATAACTTCTTGTGAGAGACCGGTCGGTCATGGGATCGAAGCCCATCGGGCCCACTTATAGTTCTAATCGAAAACAATATACATTAATTAAATAACGGTTACGCGAAGCCGCCGTAGCTCAGCGTGGTAGAGCATATCCCTTTCAATGGGAGCTCATCTGGCTGTTAACCAGTTGGTCGTCGGTTCAAGTCCGACCGGCGGCGCCTTTTATTTTAGTAGAATATTAGCGATATGTTTTAACTATTGAAAATCACTTTTAATCAATTAATACTTGTATTAATGTTCTTAGGAGTTACGCGGTTGGGAGTGTTTCCTCTGCTCCTCGCCTATAAGAGTTGTGTAACGCTTATATGTTTAGACGGTCAACCGCGTAACTCCTAGTTCTAAAAGAATATATAACCAATAATATTACTTATTATTTTAGTTTTTGAAACAAATAATAAACATATGACATTAAGCATAAACATTAATCTTTATTCTAATTAGATGTAAACGTTAAGATATCTTCATCCATGAGAATATGCGTTAATCCAACTTTTTGTCCTCCAAATTTAGCGCTTTTTCCCCAAACTTGAGCATATCTAAAGTTCTCTTTTAAGTTCCTGTGAATTTTACCGCATATATCTGAAACAGTTGAATTATATTTTACTATCATTGGTTCTGCGAAGTCAGGTTCACCACCTTTTGGACGCATATAAATTCTAATGAAGTTAAGTTTTTGATAAATTGCCTCTTTCAATTCAAGTAAATTAATATTTGCATCACTTGATATCGGAATAAAATCATAATCTAATTTAGATTTGAGTCTATTGATGAAACTTTGGTCAACTGTGTCTATTTTATTTAAAACTGTTACAGTATGACAATAAATTCGATTTCCTAATAGAACATCAAGTAATTGTTCATCTGAAATGTCTTCTCTTAAGTCAACTCTTGCACTATTAATGTTATATACATTGAGAATATCCTTAACTAACTCAATAGATATTTTTGTAAGTTTAACATGACTATGAACAGAAATTCCACCTCCATTTGTCTTTTCAATTATTACATTGGGTGGTCTCTCATTGGGGCGTATTCCGATACCTCTGATTTCTTTAACAAGTACTGGAAGAACTTCAGGTTGAGAAACGTCAAGCAAAAACAGTATCATGTCTGCAGACCTAGCTACTGACAAAACCCTTTTTCCTAAGCCTTTTCCTTTTGATGCTCCCTCAATAATGCCTGGTAAATCAAGAATTTGGATTGAAGCCCCTTTATACTTCATAACACCTGGAACAACTGTTAATGTTGTGAATTGATATCCACCAACTTTTGATTTGGATTTAGTCAATTTATTCAATAAAGTAGATTTTCCCACATTAGGTAATCCAATCAAAACAACAGTTGCGTCCATGCTCTTTTTGATATCATATCCAATAGAGCTTCCACTTCCAGTACCTTGTTCTCTACGCTCATCTTGTTCATTTCTTAGCTTTGCTAGCTTTGCCTTAAGAAGACCTACGTGATGTTCAGTTGCTTTGTTAATCTGAGTTTTCTTCATTTCTTCCTCGATGCGTTTAATCTTCTCTGGAATACCCATACCAGAATCCTCTATGATAAAACAGATTTAGTAATTATTAAATCAATTAATTTAGAAATAAAACTATTTAACAATTAGAAATCAATCCGATATATAATTAATATGGCTTGTGGAAAGAAATTCTTAGTAATTAATGTTCAATTCTAGATATTAATGCCAGAAAACCTGATAAAGCTAGTAACACTGATATGAAATAGAAAATTGGTAATATTTGTGTTACAATTGGGGTTGTTGACGTAATAAAAGCAAATATAATTCCTAATATTATGAATAATGCTCCTAATGATCTGATAACAATATTTATTTTTGAGTTTATTGGCTCATTACTCATAAATAAGACCAACTTTTACTAGTTATTAATTCTTTCTAAAAACTCTTTGCTTCATCTAATTTATCGCGAAGATATTTGTCAACAATTGCTGTTAAACCATATTTTGCAAAGGCTTCTAGTTCACTTTTTTTACGTATCTTTAAGAAAACATCAAGTTCTCTTTGCCATAATTCCTTATTATATCTAGGGTCTTTTTTTAACTCATGAATACGTTTAACGTCTTGATCGGTTAAGGGAATGCTAGGTAATTTATACTTCAGAATATCTGTTCCCCATACGCCTATCCATTTAGCAGTTGGAACTGTAAGATCCCGTATGTGTGCTGCATTTGCAGAACCTGCTACAATAACCATTGCAATATGTTCTCCATAGACATCACCATCTGTTAATATGTAAACTGGAAGATGCATCTCTTTGTTAAGTCTTTTCAAAATATATCTTGTTGAACGGGGTGGTTGACCTGCTGTATCAATAATTATTGCATTATATCTTTCATGAACTTTTTCTTCAACAAATCTTGTAAACACACCTCCTTTTTCTACTGCAATTACCATCTCCGCCGAAGTTTCAACGAATTCACATGTACTAAGACTAGGTCCAATTAGATATCCATCTGGGTGAGATGCAAGATTTAGTCTCTTGCCTTCATATCCCTTAACTGTATACTCTATAGTCAAATCTCCAAATACAGCTGATCTTTCCTCAGGATAAATAGAAAAATCTTCACGAGCTCTAGAAAAAGCAGCTTCTAAATCAGTTATTATATCATCGGATTCAGGTTGGTCTTTAAAATCAATATTGTAAGCTTGAGCTGAATAGTATACATCTCTTAATGTACTTGTTTTACCTTGTTTTAGAAGTTTGTTAACAAAGAATGCAAGCCAGACCAGTTGAGTAAAAGGTCTAATATGTTTAATATTCTGAGAAGAACGCTTAACTTTGGATAAACCTAGTATGTATTGCTCTAATTCTTCGTCATAGACAAGATTCTTTACAGATCTACTTGGGATAACTATTTCTGGAAATATTCCATTATCCATATTTTCATACATAGAAGTGCCAAGATCCTTGAGGATCTTCTTGAGTTCCTCTTTTCTTGCACTACTTGAAATCTTCGATTGTTGTTTGTTTTGCAGATTTATTCACTCCATCTTTTTCATAATCTAAGACGTTTTCAGATAATATAACTTTCTTATCATCAGTGACTATTTTGGGCTCATCTTCTTTTTCATCAATTATTTTATTTTCATCTTTATCTTCACTCTTATCAAGTAAAGATTTGTATTTAGGAAGTTTCTTAACATCAGATAGCTCTGTTACAAAAGTTGCAATCATTGGAAGATACTTGTTATAAATTCCAATCTTCCTCTGAACCATCGCCATAGAACCTTTCCGAGAAAGATAGGTCTGAAGTTGCCTTAACACCTCTCTCAAAGCGTTCTTTAATTCACGTTCAATCTCAGGTCTATCTGCTAGGTATTCTTTACCAACAGTTTTGTAGGGAACCTTAGTTGAGCAAACATGTGTTATTAATGCAACTGGTGCATCTGTCCCAACGTTATAATGTCTCCAATCAATATCTTCATTAATTATCTTCCAAGAAATATCATTACCCTCATCATAAAGTAAAGGTATTCTATTTGCAAATCTGAATAATGTTAAACGTGGCGGAAGAATCTTTCCTCCGTAGGCGACTCCTACTTCAACAATAAATGGAAAACCCGAATATGCTGAAGGAGGTCTAATTGAAGTAGCTATAAATTCAGGTTTTAATTCTTTTAGAATACCAGCCTCAAGTATTTCCTTATTTATTGGTGAAAGACAACTTGCATCTGGTTTAAGAAAACCATCGTATCTATGCAAGGCATCAACAAATGAAACAATTTGTTGGTTGGTCAGCGCCTTTGGATTCAAAGCTTCTTTAAAACCAGAAAATTCAAGAAATCTCCTCGCAATATTTTCACCAACTCTGTGAAAATTCTTATACATGAATTTACTCAAAGTTTCTTCACTTGTGTCCTGAAGTAATCTACGTAAAGCTTCAACATCAATACCATATGGATGAGGTAAAGTTTCTATTGGAGGCGTTGTCATCAGTTTTGTAACTCTCTCATAATACCAAATTCTTCCAATAGCGTCAAGGTAAACAATATTGGCATAAGGTGTAACAACTGCGGTTTGCTTAAAATATTCTTGAAGCTTTGAAGAAGCGCGATAGAAATCACCTTGTAAGGCGATTTCAACAGATGTTCCAGTTATTCCTTCAGTAGGAATAGATTCTTTGCTTAATATTATTGGAACATTCTCTCTAATATCAATCATCATTTCAAACTTGTATGCTTTTCCATCATTAGTTGAGCTAATCACCTTAACTGGCTTATTAGTAGTAATTTGTCCATATAGAATAGACATTGTACCACCCATTCCAAACATTCCCCTTGCTTGTCTAAGTCTAAATTTACTTCCAAAAAAAACTCTACCAAATGCATTAGGTAAATATTTTGGATCTACACCGGGACCGTTATCTTGAACTTTTAAAATATATGACTTAGGGTCTGGCTGTTTTTCATCCTTATCTAACGGAGTTATTCTAATAAATATCTCCGGAAGAACACCTATAAGTTCACATGCATCAAGGGAATTTTCTACTAGCTCTCTAGTAGCAGAATATAATGCTCTAGTTGGATTACTAAAACCAGCAAGATCTCTGTTTCTATAAAAGAACTCACTAGGTGATATCTCTGCAAATGACACCGATTTCTTCATCATATTAATCCTCCCAAAGTTTCATCTTGTTAAGCTTAGCTTGTGTCCTAGAATTTTGAAGATTCTTGTAAACAGTTCGATGAACGCTACCAGAAGCAAGTTTTATCACGGCATCTAATACGGCCTTAACTTCATAATCAATTCCAACAATTGCTACAGTGTGACCATAAACTGATAATTTACATCCACTAATCTCTTCAATGTTTCTCCTTGATTTACCATTAAACCCAATTATCCTACCCTTAATTCTAGTTAAAGCGTTAGTTGATTTACCTACATAATTCCTTAAATCTATAAACTCAAGTATTACATTATCATCCAAGAGTCTAAAGGCTTTTTCCGGTGAAAATCCTTTTCCAATAGCATTGATTATGTTTATTGCTTTGAAAGGTTCACTTTCATCAATACTTTTCATCAATCTAATTACAACCTCTCCATTCTCACTATCTACAGAAATATTAACAGAACATTTATTTTCAATTTCTTTTTTTACAATTCCATTTCTACCAATTATAACACCAATTCTATCTTTTGGTAATCGCACTAAATGTTCAAAACTCATCTTTTCACCATTTTTAATGATTCCTCTATGGAAAATGTATCAATCTGTCGTTTACTGAAGAAATGGTTAATATTAGTTATGTCTCTTATCAAAAAGTCTTCTGCATTAGGGTGCATTATATCAACCGCTGAACCAAAATCGAATATAATCAAATTATCCATATGTTTAAACACATTATACTCTGATAGGTCAGAATGAACTAAATGTGCGTTGCGATAAAGATCATGAATTATCGAAAGTAATTCTAAGTAATCTTTTTCGGTAACATCAACATCACCAAGTATTGGTGCAGATATTCCTTCTTTACCAATAAATTCCATCACTAAAACATTGTTCTTAACAGCGAATGGTTTGGGACAAGGTATATTATTGCAGATCGCTTTTTTCAAGTTACTATATTCCTTTTTTGCCCAAAGTTGAACAAGATTTCTAATACCTTTTCTAATTCGCTTGAATCTCGGATCTCCGATAATATATGGTAAACGTTTTCTAAATTCAACATTATCTGTCAAATATATCTTAACTGCAACATCAGTACCATCTGCCCTGACCCCCCAGTATATTCTAGCTTCCTTTCCAGCCTTTACAACGCCATTTAAATATTTGAATAATTTGGAAGTCATTAGTTCATTCAGTGTCATAAGAGTTGGTTTGTCAAAAACCTCTTCTCTAATATCATAATCTTCTGATCGTTTTCTGAGTATGCGGTTTTCATCTCTATTATGTTCAAATCGCTTTAATGCTTTTTCTACAATATAATTATCAATATCACCATTATCGCTCATATTACTTCAAATCATTATTTTTCATATTTGTCATATAATATTATTATTAAATAATGTATCTTGGATTTTTCACAGATTGAACTTGTATATCATTAGAAATGATATTGACTTTACTTTCTTTACTGCCATACTGTTAGCTAAACCATCTTGTATGACTTTTTCAACTATTCTATTTCCTACTAGATTAACTATCTGACATTTTCTAACTAAGTTGAGAGATTCATCTAAGTTTAATCGTTCGTTTCCAAAATATTCTTTTGAAATGTGAATATCTATTCCAATATTGAATCTAACATTTTTCCCTATGATCTCTTCGTCACAAATACTAACCATTGATATTTTATCATAAGATACTAACCTAACAATAAATTCTTTCTTGTTCATTTATATGCTTAACATAAACTTTATAATTTAACTATTGTTATTAAAATAATGTTTTCAATATTTTATAAATTAATTTCTGGTTTTATTTTTTAAATCATTACTGAGTAGTAATTATATAATTACGGTCATTATTATTCACGATCAGTAGATGGGAATGTGCTTAGATGGGATTGTGTTCTCACCTGCCTCATCACATGTTCTTGGTTATTTTCATCCTTTGCTAATCGATTTGATGATGGTTCT
>Ga0209324_10002079_pt1 | contig 13833 bp, 11 predicted proteins | sample Rifsed19ft3_FD_184015 | JGI IMG/M metagenome (GOLD analysis project Ga0209324, IMG submission 184015) | Soil microbial communities from Rifle, Colorado, USA - sediment 19ft 3 (version 2) | ecosystem: Environmental > Terrestrial > Deep subsurface > Rock core/Sediment | place: Rifle, Colorado...
CCTCTTCTGTCCTGGAAATATCCATGGAAGGATCTAATTCAGATAACAATTTATTCTGAACTCGGGTTTTTAAATCATAATACGTACCGGTTTGTGGTTGTGTATCAGGAGCACTAACACGACGAGTTTGTAAGGATGAGAGGCGGTTATTATCAGTTCCTCCTTCATCACTTTTTTTAGGTTCATCTACATTATTTCCATGACCTTGTTCAATTCTCTTTAATAAAGACATTTTTGTACTCCTTGATCTATGGAGTTATAACCAAGTTACTAACATTCTTGATCAACCTGAAACGAACAGCCTCAGCTAAAGAAATAATGCCTCGCGCGGCTGGCTGTGACCTGTGCGTATTTACAAAAGGTGCTCCTCTATTTACTGAAGGTATTACAACTTGTTCATCCAACGGTATTATCGCATCAATCTTCAACTTAAGATGGTCACCAATTTTTTCTGGTGGAATTGCTATTCTTCGATCAAATTTATTCAAACAAAAAACTATCTTTTCGCGAGAATAATCTAATGTTGCTAATAATTCGAGGAACAGCCGGTTATTTTTGATGGAAGGGATATCTTGCGTGGAAATAAGAACAATCAGGTCACAAACATCAAGTATAGATAGTGTAATATCATCGATATTTGATGAGGTATCTACAATTATGTATGAATAAATCGCTTTTAGGTAATGTAAAAGCTTGGAAACCTGATCTGCATTTACCTTTTCCGCCAATTCTGGTCTTAAAGGAGATGACAGGATATCCAAACCGGTTAATTTATTCTTGATCATTACACTTTCAACAATCTCATCATCCAATTCGTTTACTCGAGAGGAAAGGTCAAGGATAGAGTTTTTTCCATGTTCATTCAGAAAAAGGGACACATCCCCAAACTGTAAGTCACCATCAATTATTGCAGCCCTTGTTTCTTCATTATGCAAGGATATCGCCAGATTGACAGCAACTGTAGTGCTTCCAACCCCCCCCTTCGGGCTGAAAACCATAATCACCTTACCGTTTTTTCGTGCTGGAAGTGGGTAAGAAGGAAAGCCACTGTTCGATTGAGCACTTACAATATGAGCCCTCTTCGCTTTTTCTTCAAGTGCCAGTTTTCCAGCTCTTCTAATGGTGGATGTCAGGTCATCTACTGTTGGTGGTTTGGTTAAAAAATCCCTTGCGCCAACCAGCATAGCCCGTCTCATGTAATCATGATCGCCCTGGACAGAAAGAATAACCACCTGCAAATAGGGAGATTCTTTTCGGATAATTTCGGTGGCAGTGATCCCATCCATATCCGGCATATTGATATCCATTAAAACGACATCTGGTTTTGTTTCCGGAACGAGTTGAATTGCCTCTTTTCCAGATCTTGCCACACCAACTACTTCAATGTCAGTTTCAAATTGTAAAAGTTTTCTGATATTCTCACGGGTTTCTGAAATATCATCAACCACGAGAACTCGAATTTTCTCGCCTTCAGCCATAAATTAACTCCGCCGAATATATTACGCGAATTTCTTGAAGGCTTGCATTAACTTTCAAAGTCAACTATAGATATTCGCGGATTCAATGTTGGTGAATATTCCAAAATTACCTTGGTATTGCAGGCGTAACAAGGGAATTTACCCTGGGTTCCAACGAATATGGAAGTTTTGGTGGAACAGGTATACGATATTGGCTTAACAAATACTGCAATGTAGCTGCCTCTGTATCCACACGGGATACATCATCGCTGGGACCACGCAAAGTCATTGTCATTTGAACGCCGCTATTCAATAAATAAGTTAGTGTTATCGCTTCCTGGGGTGTCACTACCAAAGTAACAATATCCGGTTTTGGTATCACTACCTGGTCATTACTCGTTGTGGTGGTTGCAGTTGTTTCACCTGGCAGCAAGAAAGTTCCCATATGTAAGACAAGAATATTCTGAAGAACCATTTGCGTAACTAATCTTGGACGTTGACTTTCAGATGGGACAATGTAAAAAGGCTCCTGGAAATTTGGATCCAATTCCACGCGTCCTTGAGGAGATGAGTCACCCCCCGATACTGTTTGAGCAGTTATATTATCGCCATCGGGAATCAGGAATTCTCCATTGCTGTAGAAAGACCCACTACCTGAAGCAAGCAAACCAGCGGTTGTATTTGGTGTCTTAGATTGGAAATTTGCGTCAATATCCACCATTAACATTGAAGCGATCAAATTGATATGGTCACCATCACGAATGCCATAACCAACTGAGGTTAATCTTGAAATTGGCACGGATACAGCTGTCATGCCTGGTGGAATTAATGCAGCCCACGAAGAACCAGATTCACCGAGTGTATTTGCTTCCAACCCTAGAACAGATTCCGTTATGATCACGCCTTGATCCAGCGGATATTTAGCATAGCGGCCAACCACAAGAGAGATATCAGTAAATTCACCTGCAATTAATTGTTCAGCTGGAATATTAATAAAATTAAGATCTTCGAGTGTTATCAAATTTCCCCGAGGAACATTTCTACCGGCTACTACAATGCTAACCTGATCACCGGAGAGATTTGAAGATCCTTCACCGCTGGTGCCTCCTCTAAAGAAGAAGAAATAGACGAGAGCCATTCCAACAATCAGAATGAGGGCAATATATATGAATAATCTTCCACGTCGCATGGGTTACTCCTTCTCATAATTCAGGAATCAATATTAATTTATTATACAGTAAATAATAATCACTGAATATACAAAAAAGTTGGTGTTAGTTCGATAAAAGATTAGAGCCCTGAAAATTCAGGGCTCTAATCTTTTATATATTCGACTAAGATTATTGGAGTCCTTCGTTAATTTCGCTGAAGACATTACCAATGATCGGACCTAAGAATGTCAGAACGGCAATAACAACAACAGCAACTAAAACAAGAATTAACGCATACTCAACTAAACCTTGGCCTTTTTCTTTCGGGGAAAATAACATGTTTCGTCTCCTTTCTAAGTTTTGTTACCAGGAGCCACCTGGATATAGTACTATTCTACTTGATTTTCAAGATTTTTCCCATTACAGTTTTGTTATTTGGTTGAAATCATTTATTGCACTGGAACCGATAAAGATATTTTTGTTCCCTTGCCAAGAGTGCTATCCAATAGCAATTTTCCACCTAACATTTCAACCCGATCTTTAATAATTCTCAGGTTCAAACTTGAGTCTTCAGAATAACTCTCGACATCAAATCCTTTTCCATTGTCATCAACACTTAGTTTAACCGAGTCTTCTGAAACATCCAACAAGATCTTGATCATTGTTGCTTTTCCATGCCTTTCTGAATTACCGATAAATTCCTGCAGAGACCTGAAAAGCATAACCTCAATATAATTTTCCAACCTTTTTTCCGTACCTGTGACTGTCAAATTAATATCGATTCCAGTGCGCTCAGCAACCATGGCCACGTATCTCCTCATGGTTGGGATCATTCCCAGGTCATCCAGCATCATCGGTCGTAATTCAAAAATATAATTTCGGACTTTTTGGAAAGTGCTCATAGCTGATGATTTTAGTGTAACCAATTCTTCCTGGGCTTTCTTAGGATCAATATCCAGAAATTTCATCGCAATTTCTGATTGAAGAATAAAATTCGAAAGTGCCTGGGCAGGTCCATCATGCATTTGCCTGGACAACCTTTGTCTTTCTGCTTCCTGGATGTTCACCAGCATCTCAAGGCTGGTAGATGTGCTATTTTCTTTTGCCTCAGCATTTCCTTGAGACTCAACATTTATAATATGTTCCAAAATGGACAGGTACCGATCTAAATGGGTGTGATCACTTTGCAGCTTTTCCAATTGACCACGCATGATAAAAAGTCGTTGTTGAGCCTCCATGGCAGACACATAAGCTGATTTAATTTCTTCCTTTGAGGAACTATCCAACTGGTTCTGAATCTGCTGTAAATGGGCTGATATGGCCGCATTTCGTTGTGATAACCTTCCAGATTCGATCTTACTTTGTTCGAGCATTAATTCAATTTCTTTAATTGCTTTCTTTGTCTCAGCAAGTTCTGAATGAAAATCAATAGGTTCAGCCAATTCGGAATTCTCATCCACAGGTTGAATATTTGAAATCATTCTTTCCTCCAAAAAACAAAGCTAACATATAAATAAAACGGGTTTCGTAATAAATAGTATAGCATGGGTCTATGAATTATAAGGTTGGAAGATTCTATTAAGGTGCCGCCCATTTATATACTTTCATTGTCCTGTCATATATATCGTTATCAGCAGGTCCCGAATATATGATATTTAATCCCTTTGTTAATTTTGGATACCAATCAGGGAAGGACACCACAATAGATACATTGGAATTATTTAGATATTCAATCAATTGATCTTCATTATCAATGATTGGAATAACATCGGAAGAAATCAATCCTGCCAGGTCAACCAATTTGTGGTCATCAAAAAAACCCATTGCTCCAATGTTATGTGTGGCTATGGTCTGATTTGGCGGAATATTATTATTTGTCCATATGGCTGTATCCACCATCTGATGTTCGATAAACGAAACATCATTTCCATAAGCTGTTGCTCCTGAACCCCAGAAATACATCAATACTATTATTAATGAAATAACCCAGGCAGACTTTGTTATTGAAAAAGTAGATTTCTTAATTTCTATATATTTAACCATTCCAAACAAGCTGAAGAGAAGGAGAATTGTCATACATGGAATCATGTATCTGCCATGCTGATAAGTTACAGGTAAAATCATCGCATAAAGTGAGATCATCCCCACGATCCAAAGTCCAGCTGAGATCAAACCCCATTTTTGCATTTTTTCTGAATATAAGATGTTTATGAAGAAACACGGGATAAGGACTACCACAGGACCGATCAGCAATTGGAGTCCGAGAAAACCAAACCGGTTAAGAAATGGAAGAGAGGTCAGTGATTGATATTCAGCATGCTTGGCATAAAAAGTTGTAGGCAAAGGATTTCCTGTCAACCGATCAAAAAATACCGTGTACAAAAAGATCAGGATACCTATGGGTAACAATAATTTTACCAACTCAGATAGCTTATCCTTTAAAGGCTTGTGATCCACCAACCAGATAAGAAGAGCAGGACCTAAAAGAGTTATTCCTTCTGGACGCAACCAAATACTCACACCAATGATTAATCCGACCATCCAGAACGATTTGTTTTCATTTATTATTAAAATGAAGAAAAACATTAATAAGGCTGAAAAAATTAGAGTTTCCATTCCCGAAGCTGCAGACCAAACCAAATGCCATTCGAAAATGAATATTAAACCTATCCATGGCATCCTGGCTGTATATGAAGTTTCGGTTCTAATAAAGGTTTCAGCAAGTATTGCCATACCCCATAAGATGAAAAAATTTATTCCAAATGTCCACGCTAGATATGGAATTTTTATTAAATATCCGATCGATAAAATTAAAGACCACAAAGGCGAAGTTGATCCTCCAGATATCACTCCTGGAATAAAAGCCCATTCCCCTGATGCGATATTCTTTGCATAGGTTTGATGGATCCACGCGTCATCCAATGGAAATCCAATACGATATTGGTGATTACTAATTAATAGGTAGACACCAATTGAAAAAAGCGAGATGGCTCCAAGAAGTAATATCCGAGCCAATTCTATTCTATTCGTTATGATTGATCTTATATATTTTGACTTCATCAATCTCACTTAAATAATCAATCTGATCATTGGCATAATTACCAGCAAATAATTCATCCAATGCTTTTGGGAAACCTCCTGGTTCAAGAATTAAATAATCAGCATTGAAATCATCTGCAGCTTTTAAGAGATTATTTAAATCACCATCCGGAATTGCTATGGCAGGTCCTCCAGTTGCCAGGTAATAGCCAGGGGGGTTTCCCACGATGACTATGGAATTTTCAGAATTGTTGTATTTAATAACATCACCTATTATTTGATATCGTTTTTCATCCATCCCCCAAATTAATTTACGGTTTTTGTAGTCATAGAGTTTATTGAACGTGATAAAAACAGTAATCAATAATGAAAATGCAACCAGACTCAACGAAAATATTTTTTTAGAATTCTCAATATTCCATCTTCTTTTTTGACTTGATTTTTCAACTGCTATCTCCAATCCTACAGGCGCTATCGCCCATAACGCTGGCTGCAACGCAGCTCCGGCATGAAAAAATCCTCCTCTCATACCCGCAAATGGGTAAATTAAGCTCATTAAGAACATTAACCCGATCCATGCAGTCAGTAAATAGCCAATCCGAACATCTTTCCTAAGTTTCCAGGAACCGATCAAAATAAATGGAAAGAGAATTATGTTTCCTAGAACAGCAATAGTATTTAGTAGATTGACTTTCAATGCAGAAATCATCGTAGTCACAATCGTAGATAAACCCTGGATCCACCATTGGTTAAAATTGATATTAGGAGGATAGGAAAATAATTGGTTATAGTGTGTTAACCAGATCATGTTCGAAGCTTGAGGACCAAGAAGCGAACCAAATGCCTGGTAATTTCTGAAAAACCATGGACCCATGACCAATATATAACCAAAAAGACACGTGGAATAAGAAATAATCCACCATCGAAAATTGCGATGATTCTTAAAATTATTAATACTGGCAATTAATAATGAGATACCAAGCCAGAAAACTCCATCAGCTCTCGCAAGATGAAAAAGCCCTGATAGCAAACCTAATAGAAAATAAACCTTATAATTGTCTCTATGCGCAATCAAGAAGAATAGTCCACCAAGAATCATGTTGATGCTGAAGGAATCAGTTGTCTGCATATAAACGGAGTAATATCCAGAGAAAATTGCTAAAATTCCGGATAGCAACGAGAGATCTTCTCTTTTTGTAAAAGAAAATGCCAATATTGCCGTCAGAGCTGGAATAAACATTCCAATAAGATAAAATCCCAAGCGTCCACTTACCCAAGTTTGAGCACCTGTGATAACCATACCGCCAGCAGCAATAATGGAAGTTAGAGGCATCCAGTAACCATGGGATGGATGAGGAAGTTTATTTGAAGGGTCAAAATAATTCCAAAGGTATGGTTCTGTGAACCCGTTTCCCTCAGCTAGTTGAATTCCGCCTGCGAAATAATAATCAGCATCCATATATCCAGGGAATTCCTGAAATATGGAAATCAATATTGAAATCGCTAATGCTAATACCATTAAAATCAACAACTTATTCTTAAAACCATTAGACATACGACTATCGTTTATCACAGTTCAACCTGTAATATCGAATATTTAACCACCCACCATCGTATCCAATATAAACAAATTATTAATACAAAGGGGATTATTATGAACATCACTAAAAATAAAATATGAATTAAATTCTTTTCAATTAAAAAGAGATATAATCCCCACGCTGACAAAAAGACCGAAAAGAGGATTATTATTTGACTTATCCATTTATTTTTCCCTCTCATTCTTTGCGAAACAATTACAAAAATATAAACAAATGGAATGATCAAGATAATTGTGCTGTTGGGGAGGACAGGGAAACCCACTAATGAAATTGAACTGATCGTTAGAGAGCAAGTCCAAAAAAACCAATTAAAATTTCCTTTCTTTAATACAAACCACTCATAAATTATTATTGCTGATATTAATCCTGTAAACAAAATAGCCAATTTGGTGCCAAAACCTGGAATTAATTCTGACAGGATTAACCGTGTAGTTAAATAATTTTTGTAGGCTGCCTCAATTCTAAAAGCTCTAATGAATCCGATTATCCAATCAGGAACCAATGCTATCGAGATGACCACCATTAATCCCAATGTCATCATGAAACCCCAAAGAACTTTCCATCTCTGGTTTCTCACAACCCACCAAAAGATAAAAATGATAAGTAATCCTGTAAGAGATGGCATAAAAATAGCCAATGCAAAGACCGCACCAGCGAATTCATCAAGATTTAATTTCAAACAAAGCAATCCCAACATGACCAATCCAATTACAAAAATCGAGGGATCGTGGCTGATTATGGATTGGATCGAGGATGGCATGAGGGTCACAAAGGTTGAAAAAATGATCATTATCAACCACGGTGGTTTCCAACTTTGAAGCTGCAAAAATATCACAGGGATGGCTATCAAGAATAACTCTAAGATGATCAAATAAATGGATCTGGCTATCGAATAATCATGAATGGCAACCAGGGGAATGAAAACCAGGATCGGTGAGAACGCCTGATCCAAAATCAATGGATCCCGATCATCTGCTACCAGATCCTTGTAATAAAGTAATTGTGTTCTGTTTGTTGCTTGTGAGCTATATGGTTCGACGCCATAATCCATAAATGATCTTAACGAAGCCCAGGTTGGAAGAAATTCCTTTTCTTTAGGAAAACTCTTAATAATGAATGTATTGATCCATATTAATCCAAGAATTAATATGAAAGTTGGTAAAATTATTGAAATAAAAATTCTTAAATTTCTTTGCACGATTGCTCCATGATAGTTTATTCTAATCGTAATAAATAGAGTGGTCAAACCATCATTCTTTTATGCTATAATCGCGCAAATGTACGCTACAAACCAACTCAAATATAATAATTCTAATCCCCATCCTACTGTTGGGCTGTGTTTGTTTTGGTAGAAACAATTAATCGAACAGACAATCGCCCAAAGCTTTTAGCAGAGGGCGATTTATTTTATATAATAGATATACGATAAAACTAATAACGGAGTCTGCCATGTATAAAACTCATAGCTGCGGTGAAATTAGGAAAGAACATGTTGGTCAGACGATAACCCTGGCTGGTTGGGTAAATCGACGTAGAGATCATGGTGGTGTTGTATTCATGGACTTAAGGGATCGTGAAGGATTGGTACAGATAGTGTTCAATCCAGAATTATATAAAGAACAAAACGAGATCATTTCTAATATCAGACTGGAATGGGTCCTCCAGGTAACCGGTGTAGTGCAACCCAGACCAGAAGGAATGGTAAATTCAAAATTATCCACCGGTGAAATCGAGGTTAATGTCAAAGAACTGAAAATATTAAATCCGGCAAAAAACCTCCCTTTTCTGGTGAATGGAGATGAACAACTTCCTGATGAGAACACTCGCTTGAAGTATCGCTATCTCGATCTACGCCGTGAAAAGATGAAAGCTAATTTGATCCTTCGTCATAAAGTTATCAAATTTATTCGGAATTTTCTTGACCACGAAAAATTCATTGAAATTGAAACTCCAATCCTTTTTAAAACAACCCCGGAAGGTGCCCGCGATTATTTGGTTCCATCCAGGGTTCATCCTGGTGAATTCTATGCCCTTCCCCAATCTCCACAACAACTGAAACAACTCCTGATGGTTGCCGGAATGGAGCGATATTTTCAAATTGCCAGATGTTTTAGAGATGAAGATCAGCGTGGTGATCGACAACCAGAATTTACCCAGCTTGACATAGAAATGTCATTCGTTGAGAGGAATGATGTCATGCAGCTGGTTGAAAGATTATTCACAGACCTTGTTAAAGAAATCGTTCCACATAAGAGATTATTCTCCGAACCATGGCCCAAATTAACTTACTTTGATGCCATGGAAAGATTCGGAAAGGATAATCCTGATATTCGATTTGGCATGGAACTTATAAATATCAGCGACCTTGCAGCCGGTTGCGGATTCAGCGTATTTGAAAGCGTTATTAATTCAGGTGGATCTGTTAGAGGAATTAATGCCAGGGGCTGCGGGGATTACACTAGAAAACAAATAGAATCATTGACAAGTTTTGTTCAGGATATCGGAGCAAAGGGACTTGCATATATAGCCATCACAACGCAAGGAGAAGTGAGGTCGTCATTTACCAAATTCCTCTCTGAGGAAACCACACAATCGATTCTATCAAAATTCGATGGGAAACCTGGTGACCTCCTCTTGTTTATCGCCGATATGAACCCGATCGTTTATGAAGCATTAGGAAGATTAAGAGTCAAATTAGGAGATATTCTGGGTTTACGTGATCAAAACATTCTTGCGTTTTGTTGGATAATCGATTTCCCATTTGTCATTTGGAATGAAGAAGAAAATAGATGGGATCCTTCACACCATTTATTCACTTCTCCATTACCAGAAGACCTTTCACTTCTAGACACGGCACCCGAGAAAGCTCGAGGCACCCAATACGACCTGGTATTGAATAATTACGAAGTAGGTGGCGGTTCCATTAGAATCCACGATAGGTCTTTACAAGAGAAAGTATTTACCCTAATTGGGCTTGATCCTGAAGTAGCGCAGGAACGATTTGGGCATATGTTAGAGGCTTTTGATTATGGTACACCACCTCACGGAGGCATAGCTCCAGGAATCGACAGAATTTGCATGCTCCTTTCGGACGAGCAGAATATTCGTGAAGTGATTGCTTTTCCTAAAAACCAATCTGCCAGGGATGTGATGGCATCAGCTCCTTCCAAGGCTGACCCACAACAGTTGGCTGATCTACATATCAAAGTTGACCTGGAGGAATAATGAGTGATCAGCCAGTTAATCAAACAAAATCATTCAATGATCCTCTCTTAGACCACGAAATTGTCAGGAATATTGCCAAATTAATTCATATAGATCTGGGTGACGATCTGGCAGATATTTACGCCCATCAGTTTTCTGAAATTATTGGATTTTTCCAGCTATTGGAGAAGATCGATACAAGCAACGTAATCCCAGCTAATGAAAAAAGCATAATGAACAGTGTAACAAGGGATGATGTGATCACTCCTTCAATAAAGCAAGAAGATTTTTTCAAGAATGTACCTGAAATTGAGAGACACTTTGTGAAAATTCCAAATGTTTTTGATGAAAGATAAAACTTAAATGAAATTGATTTTTTCAGGTAGTAATTGATGGATTTAAAGAAACTGACCATCCAGCAAGCCCACGAGTTACTGATAACCAAGAAGATCAGCAGTTTTGAATTAACCACTGAGTATTTAACCAGAATAAAAGAAATTGATCCAATAATCAATTCCTATCTCACTTTAAACGAAGAACTGGCGATATCCGCGGCAAAGAAGGCTGATGAAAGAATCGCAAAAGCTACGAATATTACTCCTTTAACAGGAGTACCTTACTCGTTGAAAGATTGTTTTTCAACCAGGAATGTTCGAACAACATGCGGTTCAAAAATTTTAGAAAATTATTTCCCCTGTTACAGTGCTTCAGTTGTTAACAAGCTCGAATCTCATGGTGCCATCTTACTTGGAAAACAAAATATGGATGAATTTGGGATGGGATCATCCTGCGAGAATTCTGCTTTTTTTAACACCCGGAACCCTTGGGATCTTGATAGAGTCCCTGGAGGTTCAAGCGGAGGATCTGCTGCAGGTGTTTCTGCTGGCTTAAGTGTGTTCTCGATAGGAGAAGATACAGGAGGATCGATCCGCATGCCAGCTGGTTTCTGCAACCTGGTAGGTTTGAAACCTACTTATGGACGTGTTTCCAGATATGGCCACATTGCCCTGGTATCTTCATTTGATTGTGTTGGACCCATGACTAGAGACGTTTATGATTGTGCTTTGGTTCTTGAACATATTGCTGGTAAGGATCCTCTTGATGGGACGAGTTTACCTGATCCGACCCCATCATATCCTCGATCACTTGGGTCGTCTGTTAAAGGAATGCGACTGGGAATTCCCAAGGAATATTTCGAGCTCGGAATGGATCAGGATGTCGAGAAATCCATCCAGGATGCCATAAAAGTTTTCAAAAAAATCGGAATGGAAATCGTGGAAATCTCTCTTCCGAATACTCAGGCAGCCTTACCCGTTTATTACTTGATCTTATTTGCAGAAGCAAGTGCCAACTTGGCAAGATTCGATGGGATACGATTTGGTAGATCCTCTAGAAAAGATGTTGATAACGTGATGGATTTGATCGTTAAGAGCAGAAGTGAAGGATTTGGGGAAGAAGTCAAGAGAAGGATCATGCTTGGAACCTATGTTTTATCCTCGGGCTATTACGATGCATACTACTTAAAAGCCCAAAAAGTTCGCTCATTGATCATTGAAGATTTTCAATCTGCGTTTGGTAATTGTGATCTCATTCTTGCACCCATTAATCCTTCAAAAGCTTTCAAGATTGGTGAAAAAACAAAAGACCCCTTACAAATGTATTTATCGGATATATTTGTTGTCGCCACAAATCCGGCTGGTATCCCTTCGCTGGCAATACCATGCGGTTTTGATGATGGGATGCCGGTCGGGATGCAGCTGATTGGGAATCACCTACGCGAAGAGTCCCTATTTCAGGCAGGGCATGCCTATCAATTGGAAACTGATTGGCATGAGAGGCAGCCTCCAATATGAGTGCTTTAATCGAATCAAACCATGAATTTGAACCAGTTATTGGTTTGGAGATTCATGCTGAACTTCAAACCCGTTCAAAAATGTTCTGTGGATGCAACGCCGATCATAACTCAGCGCAAGAACCCAATATAAATATATGTCCAATATGCCTCGGATTACCAGGAGCCATGCCGGTTCTCAACCAGAAAGCTCTGGAAATGGGAATTCTTGCAGGTTTAGCTTTGAATTGTCAAATTAATGAATCGAATATTTTCGCCAGAAAGAATTATTTTTATCCTGATCTACCAAAAGGATATCAAATATCACAATTTGATCACCCCGTAGCATCAAATGGTTGGCTGGAAATTTCAACGGGAACCGAAGAAAATAAACAACGAGTCCGCATCCGTCGTGTACACCTTGAAGAAGATACTGCTAAACTCTCCCATGAGAAAAAATATACCTTAATTGATTTCAATAGATCTGGAGTACCTCTTCTTGAAATTGTTTCAGAACCAGATATGTATTCAATTGATTCCGCCCTTGATTATGCACAAAAGATCAGAACAGTTCTAAGGTACTTAAATGTAAATTCGGGAGATATGGAGAAGGGTGTATTACGATTTGAGGCGAATATATCTCTTCGGAGAAGAGGTTCGCAAGCATTAAACACACGAACTGAAATTAAAAATTTAAATAGCTTCAAGGCAATGAGTTTGGCGATCGAATACGAGATAACACGCCAGGCAAACCTCCTCGCTTCTAATATTGAGATTTCGCAAGAGACATTGGGTTGGGATGAGGCATCCGGTAAAACTTATCCTCAAAGGGGAAAAGAAGAATCCCATGATTATCGGTATTACCCTGAACCGGATATACCACCAATACATGTAAGCGAATCAACGATCAATCTATTGCGGAAACAACTACCAGAATTACCTATGCAAAGGTTGTCAAGATTTATCCAGGAATATGGATTTTCCACATCTGAAGCCCAGGGACTGATAATTGATAAGAGATTGGCTGATTTTTTTGAAGAAACGGTAAAGCTATCTTCCAGCCCACTTAAAATGATTTACACTTGGATTATTGGCGTTTTAACTGGGTATCTCAACGAGAGAAAATTAACCTTCGAGGTGTCTCCGGTTAATCCCTTGAGATTTGCACATTTGGTGGATCAATATTCTTCCGGAAGGATCAACGATTTTACTGCAAAAGAAATCTTGAAAGAACTTTTTTTTACAAATAAGGATCCGGAAGAAATAATTAATGAAAGAAACCTCGGGCAAATCTCGGACAAAAAATTTCTTGCAAACAAGATCGATATTATTCTGGAAAATAATCCTGAACAGGTTCAGGAATATCATCAAGGGAAAACATCTCTCTTCCAATGGTTCATGGGACAGGTTTCAAGAGAAACACATGGAAAATCTGACCCCAAAGTAGTCAGGAAATTATTAATAGAAGCTTTATTAAAAAGAAACAAGGAGTAATTATGCCGCCTATCATTCGAGTTGATCAGATAGCCGATCACTTGGGACAAGAAGTT
>Ga0209324_10002082_pt1 | contig 13829 bp, 16 predicted proteins | sample Rifsed19ft3_FD_184015 | JGI IMG/M metagenome (GOLD analysis project Ga0209324, IMG submission 184015) | Soil microbial communities from Rifle, Colorado, USA - sediment 19ft 3 (version 2) | ecosystem: Environmental > Terrestrial > Deep subsurface > Rock core/Sediment | place: Rifle, Colorado...
CAAAAAGTATGGTTTAAATCAATTCAGGGACTTATGTACTCGCAGGAAGAGAGAGCTGCTTCTTTTTCTGACGCAGTTATCATAAAAGAAGGCGCGGTTATCGTTGAAGATGCCTCTCAAAACGAGGAATTTAAGAATAACGCCAATGTTACTGAGGGACCTAAGATAAGATTTTTTGCGGGCGTACCCGTGAGAGCTCCTGACGGATCAATTGTTGGTAGTTTATTTTTGGCAGACCGCCTGCCCAGAAAATTTTCTGACCTGGAAGCTTCGACTTTAAAAGACGTGTCAACCTGGGTAGAAGTTGAGCTTCTGAGAAGCTCGATAACCTACCAGATTTCGCTTGAGCAGAAAAAAATTCAGGAAGAGCTGATTAGTAAAAATAGAGAGCTTGCCGAAGAAAAAGCAATGGATGATGCAATGCTAGCAAATATTGGTGACGGCGTAGTCGGAATTAATGATAAAGGTGAGATTATTTTCACAAATCAACAAGTTGAATACTTGACCGGCCTAAGGCAAGACGAGCTTATCGGGAAGCCTATTTGGTATTCGATAAAGATGTTTGATAAGGAAGATAGAGAAGTAAACGTCAATGAACGACCCATCAGGAATGCACTCTTCCTAAAGAAAAAAATTGTAAGTAACGATTATTTTTTCGTAAGACTTGACGGAAGGAAATTTCCGGTATCCATTACGGCAACGCCGGTAATTGTTTTTGATAGGGTTATAGGGGGAGTCGACGTATTTCGCGACATCACCAAGGAGAAAGAAATAGACAGGATGAAGACCGAGTTTATTTCACTTGCTTCACACCAACTCAGAACCCCTCTTTCTGCGATGAAGTGGTTTTGTGAGATTCTTTTAGACCGCGATGCAGGAGAACTGACTAAGGAACAGGAAGAGCTTCTCACAAATGTATATCAATCTAATGAACGGATGATTCAACTTGTGAATACTTTGTTGAATATTTCAAGGATCGAATCGGGGAGGATTATAATAGATCCCAAACCGACTGATTTAAGAAAACTTTTGGATGATGTTATTCTTGAAGTTAAGCCAAGATTGGAAAAGAAAAAATTGCATTTGGTAATTAGTATTCACGAAAAATTGCCCTTGGTCAACGTCGACCCCAGACTTATCAGGCACGTTTATATGAATTTACTCACCAATGCGGTAAAGTACACACCTGATGAGGGTGAAGTTGTTATTATAATTTCCCGAATGGGCGAGGAAATAATTTCTCAGATTTCGGATAACGGTTACGGAATACCTAAGCGCCAGCAAGAACAGGTATTCAAAAAGTTCTTCCGAGCGGAAAATGTGATCAAGATTGAAACCGAAGGAACGGGCCTCGGGCTTTACCTGACCAAGGCCATTGTTGAATCCTCGGGTGGTAGAATCTGGTTTGAGAGCGACGAAGGTAAGGGCACGACGTTTTGGTTTGCGATACCGCTTTCGGGAAGTGTTCAAAAAGAAGGCGAAGTTACAATCGACGTCTAAGATAATATATAATGTAAATAATGGAAAAAACGATAAAAGTGATGGTAATCGAGGACGAGGAACTTCTCCTTCAGGCCATCTCCAAAAAATTGACAAGTAAGGGTTTTGAACCCATAACCTGTACTTCGGCAAAGCAAGCTTTGGACTATCTGGCAAATATCACCGAATACCCCGACGTCATCTGGCTTGATTACTACCTTGAGGACATGAATGGGCTCGAGTTTATGCGGGAATTGAGAAAAAAAGAGGCCTGGACAAAAATTCCTGTTGTTGTAGTCAGTAATTCCGCGAGCGATGAAAAGAAAGCCTCGATGCTTGAACTTGGAGTAAAGGAATACATATTGAAGGCTCAATATAGATTAGAAGATATCATACAGATATTGCGCGAAGTAGTTGAAAAGAAGTAGCATATATATTGTGAGTGATAAAAAATCAACTGTTTTACTAATAGAGGACGAAAAACTTCTGTCAAAAGCCATTAAAAAGAAGCTCGAAAAAAATGGTTTTGATGTTTTAGAAGCATATGACGGGGGGGAGGGGTTGGCCGTTGCTTTGGAAAAACATCCCGACTTGATACTTCTCGACATCGTTCTTCCTCTTATGGACGGAGTTACGCTTCTTGACAGGTTAAGAGAGGATGAATGGGGAAAGGGGGTTCCCGTAATAATTCTTTCGAATTTGAGTGATGCTTCAACCGTTGAGGAGAGTAAAAAGAAGGGAGTTAATAATTATCTAGTTAAGACTGATTGGAAATTGGATGAGGTTGTTGCCAAAGTTCGCGAGGCACTTAAGGTTTCATGAGGAAAATATTAGTTGTAGAAGATGATAAATTTCTGGCAAATGCATATCGTGTTAAGCTTTCTAAAGCTTCGTATAATGTCGTACTGGTTTATGACGGCGAAGAGGCAATGGACGCACTTCAGACCGATAAGTTTGACCTGGTGATACTTGATCTCGTAATACCAAAAAAGGACGGATTTTCGGTTCTTTCGGAGATGAAGAAAAATGATACCTGGAAAAATATTCCTGTAGTAGTTGCCTCCAATTTAGGTCAGAAAGAAGATATAGACAAAGCTCTTGAGTTGGGCGCAAATGACTATATAGTTAAAACAGATTTTTCCATTACCAACCTAGTCGCCAAACTCCAATCCCTCATCGGCCCGACTTCATAGGTAAAGGGTAGTTCGTCTTCAAATCAGTCGCGGCAGGCTTTCAATTTGTAAATTATTTTCTAACGAAAGAGCGTGCTCGTATAGTGTGTAATCATTTATATGAAATTCTCGAAATTCGTTTGCAAAATCTTGACTAACTTCTAGTGGAGGTTTGTTTATTGTTCGGTTGTGATAATCAAGAGGGTACGAGTAAGGGTCGAGTCCTAACTGAGATAGCAGCCGATAACTATATGAGTTGAGATTTGTTGTGGTTCCTACCAAGTCGAACTCCTCTAGTGGCTTACCCCTTAGTGCTTGAGTTTGATAATCTTTGAGTTTCTCGAGCATCGCAAATTCTTCAAAGGTAACATCAGGATTGTATTCTATATTGATTCTAAATTGTGTGGCTCCATTTTTTCTATTCCAATGTAAATAGTGGGAATACATTCTTTCTAGGGGGTTACGAATAACAACCGTTGTAAAGTGATCTAGAAGAAAGTTAATTTTATCAGCGGAAAAATGTCCAGAGACTACTTTGTAGTCGGTAGACTGTAATGCTTCCCAAGCAATGTCGTTTGTACTACTTCTTTTCCGAAGTTGAAGAACAAGGAAGTCGACAATAGGTCTAAGGGGGGTTTTCACAAGAAGCTCTTTGATCTGGTACGCTTTAGTGTACCTTTCACTTCTAAGATCTGAAATCCTCCGAAACATATCTATTGGCGGATGGTAGAGTAAGACATTTTGTTTACCATATACCGGTTCGAACAAGCCTTTTCGTATTGATGTACCCGCGGTTTTTTCTATATGCAGATGAGCAATTCTTTCTGACATGAGGATATTATAAAACAAAAACCCTATAATTATTAACAAGATTTAATTTGTCCTTGGAACGTTCGACGATCTTCAGGGAGTCTGGCTCCCTTAAAATTAGCTTCAGAAAATAGAGGTTCTTCCGTTTTTTCCAATGATTGGACGGTCAGCTTGTTTCCAAATAAATTCAAAGAGCTGTCTCTGTTGGTTGGCTAGTTCTTTACTGTGAATTTCAACACAAAAGCCGCCCTCTTTGGGTTCGTATATTGCCACAACATTATTATAAACAAGTGTCTCTACTAGAATATTTAATTTATTAGGATTGATATATCTTATGGCCATGACTTTTTCGTGGAAATCCGGAACGTCTGTATACTGTTCATGAAACGCATGGTTTGTTAGCTCACGAATCTTTATCTTTCTCTTAAGAAACTCAGCCCTGATATTTTCAGCCTGTTTTTTTGTAAATAGATTATTTAGCGATGCATAACTTGTTTCAAATACCAAAAGTTCCCTTTTAGCTTCTAAAGAGTTGATAGTTACTTTAAGAAGACCTTCTTTTCCGGAATATGAAATGATTTGATCCATTTTTATAGATTAACCATAAGTTACTAATCCGATTATACCTCCAAAGACCAATAGTATTCCCAAGATTTGTCGGACAGATATTTTTTCGTCCAAAAATAAAAGTGAAATAATTATTACAAGAACACCGCTTGTTGCTGTGATGGGGGAGGCAATCGAAGCTAGTGTCTTAGAGAAGGCAATCCATAATAGTCCAGTACCGACAATATTAAACAGTGATCCTGCAATTGCATTTTTGTAATCGTAAGCTTTTTGCCTTACCACACGTAGTTTATTGACTATATTTTGTTTCTCCAGTTTAAGATAAATAAAGGCAACAGGAACTTGAACCAGTGCTAAAACAAAGAGGAACGTAAAGTCCTCAGTTTTGGTGATAACTTTTTTCGACAAAGTATCTGACAGACCAATTCCGACCGCAGCAATTAGTGGCCAAACCAGAGCACCGCTTTTTTAAGTTCATCTCGACTTAATTTGGAAGGCAAATACGAAATGAGAGTTCCAATGATAGTTAATGCAACAAACAAAGCCTGTGATAACGTAAGCAACTCCCTATTTATAAGAAACGAAAAAAGAATTGTATAAATTGGGTAACTACCAATGAGTATAGAGGTAATACTTAGTTGGCCTTTCGATAGCGCGTAAAAAACTACCGCTTCAGAAAGGATGGCTGAAACAATAGCGTAAATGAGTACCTCGTTAAAAAAAACTAAATTTACGCCAAAAAAAAGTGCTAGGGGAAGCCAAAGCAAAACACCAAAAACCATATCAAAGAAAAACGCGACGGATGGAGGTAGCTCCCTGTAGCTTTTCTTCAATGACGCTTGTGAAAGTGCAAGAAAAAAGGATGAGTAGATTGCGGCTATTGCTCCAGACATAAATTAATTATATACCCAAAAATATTATTAAGTAGATTATATAAAACAATTTGTCTTCAAATTTGCTCTGGAAAAAAGTAGGTGATAGAATAGCCCGTGACCATGAGTAGAGTTGAAATTTCATCATTAACAGAGGGGCCGATAAAATCCTGCGCAAGAGTTGAAGTTGAAAAATTCGAAGTAGGTGAAATGGGGCCTCGATGGAGCCGACGATGGATGGTGGTAGGATCAGATGGGAAGTTCATGCTTTCAGATAAATATCCAAAGATGGTTTTCATTGAACCTCGGGTGTCAGAGACGGATAACGTAATGGTTTTAAAGGGGAGAGGATATGGGTGGCAGATTGACGTTCCTATCAATGATGAAGGGTCAAGAAGAATTGTTGTAATGTTTACTGACAGCATGAGATATGAGGCGGTTGATGATGGGTTTGAAGCTGCTCAATGGCTTAGTGGGTATTTAAACGTTGACGGTTGTCGTTTAGTACATATGCCGGCTGACTATGTACGTAAAGACAGCTTAGGACTTGCACGGTTTGGGTTTGCCGATAGCTGGTCAATGTCCCTCGGAAGCGATGCATCTCTTGATGAACTGAATAAAAAAATTTTGGAAAACGGAAGAAATTCCGTTCCGAAAGAACGTTTCGGGCATGATATGTGGATTGCAGGGATTGACCCCTTTGCTGAAGACGCATGGGGAAAAATAAAAATAAACGGCCAAGTGGTTGCTGTAGTTAAACCAATTGAACGTTGTTCTAGGACATTGGTCAGACGGGAGGCAGAAACAGTTGATGAACTTCTTAATAAAGACAAAGAACCCCTTGCAACTTTGGCTACTTTCAGGAAAGAAGTCCAAAGCGGAAAAACAATCTTCGGACAAAAGTTAGCTCCCAAATGGACAGGTGTACCGCAAGAAATTCATGTAGGGGACGAAGTTGAAGTCCTCGTCTACAAATCATCACCTAATTTAATAGAATAAAATAATTTGTCCTTGGAACGTTCGACGATCTTCTAATTAGCTCTGGAGTAAAAATATTGAGATCCCACTTCCTCCCCGCCAAAGGTCATAAGTCGCCAAGGCTTTGTAGACGGCGCGCGGGCAAGCACAGCTTCAGACAATTTTATAATCGTATTTATCTGAAATCAGATATTAGGTATATAATCAACCAGATTTTTCAAAAATATAAAAATGGGTTTGGAAAGACCAAGTGAATATCCTGTTATAGAAGGTTCTGGTGACAGACTTTGGGCTGCTCTTGATTACTTTTTGGAAAGTAACCCTGACGCATATGACTTACTGGATAGGGGTGATAAGTTTGATGAAAGTTTGAAAGATTTGGAGGACAAATTGACATATGGTATGCCCATCGAAGGTTGGGGAGCAAGAGTAAGAATGTATCGACTGGAACGATTAAAAGCAATTGCTTCTGTCGAGGGTGTTGACACACTTGCTTCATGGGACAATCGATCTCAAATAGTAAGTTGGAGAAACTTTTTGGAGAACATTAAGGGAAAGAAAATTGCATTTTATAGCGGCAAATACAGGAATATTCCTACTCCCGCCCATATTAACTTCATATTAAACGGCATATCGCATTTACCTAATTATGAGCACGCAATTCTTTACGAACCTGAAGCTAACACCCGATACTTAAGCGGGGATAAATGGGAGAGAAGTTTGGTGTTCCCTGATGAGGTTCGTGAGACCTTATTATCTGGACTTCCTGTTAATTACGTTGTCAAAATTCCTAATTTAGTTCATCCAGTAGTGGGAAAAATGCTTAGAAAAAGAACATCAGTTTTAGCCATAGAATCTTTTTGGCTAAAAAGATACCAAGAAATTACAGAATTTGCGTCGGAAGCTGTCCAAGGAGTTTGGCTACATGACGAGACATACCAAGCGAAAATAGATCTTTCTCGAAAAATGGGAGTTAGGGTCGTAGACTGTGGAGTTTATGTTGATCAGCCAGCATTCAAGTTGGCGTACGGCGGTACGGGTGTTTTAGATTATTTTTCCTCAGAAAGTAAAGAAGCAGTAGAGTACGTTATATCTGCTTGCGAAAAATGGGTAGTGCAGCAAAAAAACGTGATATGAGAACCCACTTCCTCCTTTGAGTCTCTGGTCAAACTTCCTCGGGCTTGGTAATATGGAAGTATGAGGCTTTTTAGCGAGCAAGAACTTTTTGATACTTTAAAAGAACTTGACGTCATTCCACAAGACAAATTAAAGGAATCATTTGAAGAAGCGAGTCTTAAAAAAATCTCTTTGGAAGAACTACTTATCCAAAAGGATTTAATTTCAGATATCAATATCGGCAAGATTATTGCGGATCTTATAAACTTCCCTTTTGTTAATCTTTCTGAAACGGTAATAGATGACGGTGTACTGAATACGGTTCCCGAAGTTTATGCAAAAAAGCAGATGGTCGTTGCATTTAAGAAAGATAAAGACGGACTTCATATTGCTTTAAATAACCCATCTGATAAACAAGTTCCTGACTTTATAGCTAAGAAAACCGGTACTCCGGTAAAAACCTATTATGCATCAAAAAGAAGCATAAAGGATGCCCTCAATCTTTATGCAAAAGATATTGCAAAAGTCTTTGACGAAATTATCGCAGAAAACGTTAAAGAGGTTAAAGGTACCAAGGTAGCCGAACCTTCGATTATCAAAATCGTGGATACTATTACCAAATATGCTTACCAAAATAGATCATCTGATATTCATATAGAGCCGACAGATGAAGGATCGACCGTGCGTTTCAGAATAGACGGAATGCTTCACGACATTATAAATTTGCCTTCCGTGATACATCCGCAAATAGTAACCAGATTAAAAGTTATGGCCCGCTTAAGAACAGACGAGCATCAATCAGCCCAGGACGGAAAAATAAGTATTGAGCTTCCGGAGGAAAAATTGGATATCAGGGTTTCCGTTGTTCCGGTAACCAACGGCGAAAAAGTCGTCATGAGACTTTTATCCGAGAGGAGTCGTCAATTTTCACTACAGGATCTTGGTTTTTCCGAGTCCGATCTAAAAAAAGTGGTTGCTGCCTACAATAAGCCTCACGGAATGATCTTATCAACGGGTCCTACGGGGTCCGGTAAAACCACAACACTTTACTCTGTCCTGAAACTTTTGAATAAAAGGAATGTGAATATTATGACAATAGAAGATCCTGTTGAATACGATATGGAAGGAGTTAATACGAATTTAACTTTTTCGGCAGGACTAAAGTCCATTGTTAGGCAAGACCCGGATATAATTCTGGTCGGCGAGATTCGGGATGAAGAAACGGCGGATATTTCTATAAACGCCGCAATGACGGGACATTTGGTTTTATCGACCCTTCACACAAACGACGCCGCAACAGCCTTCCCGAGACTTCTTGATTTCGGCGTCGAACCTTTTCTTATCGCAACGACCGTAAACGTAGTAATTGCCCAGCGCTTGGTAAGAAAAATTTGCGTCAAGTGTCGAATCTCGGAAGAAGTTAGCGGCATCTTAGTTAATGAAATTTCAGAAACTCTTTTACAAAAGTATTTTCCAAATGAGAAAAATTTGAGAGTATATAAGGGCAAGGGTTGTGATTTATGTCACGAAACAGGTTACGTCGGCCGTGTAGGGATTTTTGAAGTGCTTTTAGTTGACGACGAAGTGAAGGCGGCAATTGTTGCCAAAAAAGATTCATCTGAAATTAAAAAAATCGTGGTTAAAAACAAAATGACCACCATGCTCGAAGACGGCATTGAAAAGGTGAAGCAGGGAGTGACCACGATTGACGAGATAATCAGAGTAACGAAAGAATGAAGCGATGCGAATATACCTGCCTCGCTGGCAGGCAGGCGAATTCACGCGAATTATGCGAATATTTAAAAAATTCGCGGCATTAGTATCTTTATTCGTATCATTCGCATCGAGTTAAGGTAACTGTACAATAAATAAATTGGTTGGATAATAGACTAAATCTATGATTTTGACTGCTCAATTGAACATTTTTAAGAGAGTCAGCCATCAGGATAGGCTTCTTTTTACCAAACATCTGGCCACAATGATGAAGGCCGGGATTCCTATTTCCGAAGCCTTGGAAACTTTGGTCGATCAGTCAAGAAATCCGTATTTCAGGAAAGTTCTGGGATTAGTTTTTGAAGACGTAAAAAACGGCAAAAACCTGGCCACATCTTTTGAAAAATATCCCGGGGTATTTGACCAATTTTTTATAAGTTTAATTGAAATAGGCGAGAGTTCGGGAACCCTTGGAGAAAACCTTGATTTTTTGGCAAAACAACTTGGCAAAGACTATTCATTAAGAAAGAAAGTTCAGGCAGCTTTTACCTATCCGGGAATAGTTCTTTTTGCAACGGTTGGTTTGGGTGGGTTTTTATCTCTTTATATTTTGCCCAAACTTGTGGACTTTTTTAAGTCCTTTAATATTGAACTTCCCTTATCAACGAAGATTTTAATATTTTTTGCGGAACTCATGAAGAACTACGGAATCGCGATTTTTGCCGGAGCATTTATTCTAATATTAATTTTACGTATGATATCGCAGACGCCTAAGGTCAAACCCGTCTGGCACACGCTTATTCTTAAACTTCCCCTAATGGGAAAGCTGGTTACCTACGTTCAGCTTGCGCGATTCTGCCGAAACCTGGGAACGCTTATAACAAGCGGCGTTCCGATAACAAAATCACTGGACATAACCGCGAATACCTTATCTAATCTGCGTTTTAAAATAGACGTTTTGGTTCTCTCAAAGGCCTTGACAAAAGGAAAAAATGTCGGGGAGACGATGAGAAAGGGATTTCCCGAATTTCCGCCGCTTGTTTCCCGGATGATAAGCGTTGGCGAAAAAACCGGAAAACTGGATGAAACGCTTTTATATTTGGGGGATTTTTTCGAAGACGAAGTGGATGATATAAGTCGCAATTTATCAACGATTTTGGAGCCAGCGCTTCTTATTGTGATAGGGTTAGTTGTGGGGTTTGTTGCAATATCAATAATTTCCCCGATTTATCAATTAACGGGATCAATTAGAAGATAATGTATGAGATTAAAATCCTCGCGTCAGTATTTTAGGGGAATTACCCTTGTTGAGATTATTTTGGTCGTTGCGATACTTCTTATCATGGCAGTTTCTTACGAAGCCGTTGGGTCAAATTTTTTAGCTCGAAACAGGTTTCAGAACACAACTAACGAGACTCTGTCATTTATAAGGACAGCTCAAATAAATGCTATGGCCGGTAAAGGCGATAGCGAATGGGGAGTGAAGATTGACGCTAATCAAATTATTCTTTTTAAAGGCTCTTCGTATTTAGGCAGGGACCCAACTTTTGATGAGATTTTTAATATTGGGCAGGGAGTCAGTGTTACAAACGTTGAAATAATCTTCGATAAGATAACCGGTAATCCCGACACGACCGAAACGATTTCAATTTTAAGTCCAAGTGGGGAAACCGCAACTATAAGCGTGAATGAAATAGGTATTGCCAATGTCAATTAGAAAAACTATTCCTTACAAAGCAGGTTTGGGTCAAAGCGTTATTGAAATAATAGTTGCTGTTTCAATCTTTGTTTTAATTTCAGGAGGGAGTGTAATAACAATACTGGGGTCGTTTTTAGCATCCCGCTTGGCCGAAGAAGAAACAACGGCTTCTTTTTATGCAGTAGAAGGTTTGGAAGCAGTTAAGTCTATACGTAACCAATCCTGGAATAACCTTAAAACTGCTGATGGAAATCACGGACTTGATAACACTTCGGGATCATGGACGTTTTCTGGGTCGGCCGATATATTAGGCAAGTACACTCGAGTTATTAATGTCTCAAGCTTGGTAGATCCGGATTCAAAGGAAATAACGGCGACAGTTACATGGAGCTTCATTCCGACAAAGTTGACGATTGTTGAAATGACTACCCAGCTTGCAAACTGGCAGGAAGTTTCCTTTGAGGCTTTAGCCACGACTCCGACGCCCATTTTAACTCCGACTCCGACTGTATCGCCAACTCTTACTCCAACCCCGTCAATAACGACCTGCACAGCGTATTGTAGCTCACTTGGTTATAGTCAAGGAACTTGTAGAAGGAATGTAAATCAATGTAACAGTAATGGTGAAACAAATGAACCAGGAGGAAATCAATATTGCACTTCCGGGCCAAATACTACCTGTTGTTGTGCACCCTAATGCCGTGGCTGAAAAATTAGAAATAAAGGGTTTTACACTGATTGAGCTAATAGTATATGTGGCTCTTTTTGCAATTTTTATTACCGGTGCTATCCTTTTTTCTTTTGACGTTATCTACGGCCGGGAGAAATCTTTTAATCAACAAATTGTCCAACAGAATGCAAGAATCGCACTATCAAGAATTACATATGAAGTCAGGCGTGCCCAAGACATTCAAAGCTTGTCTCCGACTCAATTGATTTTGACAAACGGAGTTTCCCAAACTACAATCTCACTTGAAGGTCAAACCATTCGATTTTCTTCAGGAGGACTGGGTCCATACGACTTAACTTCCAACCAGGTAGCGGTTACGAACCTTCTTTTCACTGATTTGACTTCCCCGGGGAATGACGCAAAAAGTGTTTCGATTACTCTGACATTGCGTCAGGCGGAACCTGCCGCCTCCGGGCAGTTAACTGCAGAAACACAAATTTCCCAAAGTGTTGAATTAAATAGTCAATTTAACCAGGCAAGACGCCTTCTTTTGGATCTTACTGGCTTAAATTTAGTCGGAGGAACCAGTCTGGAAGGAATTACAATTCAAAATTCCGCTGATCAGGACATTACTATTGATAGGATGTATTTTTCTTGGACTGGGACTGCCGGTGGGGAACAGGTAACTGGAATCCAGATAGGGGCGGGACCGGTTGAGTGGACGGGAACAAGTGCCAGTGGATCGACGATTGATTTAACAGATTTTGGCCTTTCGGCTGGAGGCGGAGTTTATAATATTGACTATATTACGTTTGATTCGAGTATGGAAGGTGCCACTCTTAATATGAATTTTATTTTATCAGACGGTTCAACCCTTATAACCAATCTTACACTACTATCAGGTGGAACGCCAACACCGAGCCCTATAGCTACACCCACACCGACGTCTACGCCTTCTCCAACCCCGACACCGTCAGCTAATTCCTGCAACTCTATCTGTATCCTAAACGGCTACACTTCAGGAATTTGCAGGAAAAATGCGGCGAGTTGTACGGGAGGAGAAGTTTACTATTCGCCCGGAGATGTATATTGTACAGGCGGACCAACCGCTGATACTTGTTGTTGTATCCCGTAATTTAATTTTATGGTAGTAAAAAATAACCAGAAAGGCTTTATGGCCTTAACCAGCATACTTATCATTTCAGCAATTACTTTATCTATAGCCATTTCCATATCTTTATTGGGCGTGGGAGAAGCAAAAAGTTCGCTTGATTATAAAAAGGGAGGAGAAACTTTAAAAATTGCGGAAGCTTGTGTTGAAGAAGCACTGCTCAGATTGAAGTCCGATGAAAGTTATTTAGGTGCTTCGTTGACCGTTGGTGACGGCCTTTGTAATATTAGTGTGAGCGGGAGCGGTTTGGATAGAACTATAGATGTGACGGCGCAGATAACTAACGGAATTTCTTATACGAAGAAAATCCAGGTGACTGCCAAGAGAACAGGAACAGCAATTAACATTACAGGATGGAACGAAACTCAATGATAAAAAATATTATTGCTATCGCTAAAGACAAGATTATTGCTGCCGAGATTGACCTTGGCACAAAAGAGAAGACTCTTGAATCTTCCGAATTTGGCTGGACTTCGGAAACTCTGGATTTGGCTTTTGCAGAAATTGTCAAAAGGTTTAAAACCAAAAAATTTAGGATTTTGGTCGCCGACGAATTAAGTTATATTGTTAGGCTAAGCGTTGACTCTAACTTGTCAAGTGGTCAAGAAAGACAGTTTTTAAGCGACCAGCTGAAAGAAAAAATTCCCGAGAGTTTGGCTCCTGGAGAATGGGATTATAAGGAAATTGTTTCAAGTGAAGGAGTCGACGGGAAAGAGGTAATCGTATTTGCATTGGTCAGGGATTTTTATGAGGTTTTACGCCGCGCCGTAACAAACACTGGTCTTATAGTTGAAGCAGTTGAGCCCGAGGTTGTTGCCAAAACGCGCGATGCCAATCCCATTATCGGCCTTGCAATGAAAGAGGATATCACGGGGCGTGATGAGGAGGTTTTAAACATTATCTTAAAGGAAGGGAAGGAAAAGGCTACAGAGACCGTATCTGAAGCCAAAACTCAAGAAGTTTCTGATGAAGAAGAAATCAAGCCGGAAAAAAAAGGAGTTCTGACTTTGAGAATGAGTTTTACGACATTAATTTTACTCATTTTATTTGTCGTAGGACTTATAGTTTTGGCCAAAATGTTTCTTTTCAAAAAGCCTAACGAGAGTACTGAAGTTTCGTCTGATGTAACTTTGTCACCGAGTCCGGTTTCGACCGAAACTCCCGAACCTACAGAAGAAGTAGAGGTCGGTACTTCAGAATATAAAGTGCAGGTTCAGAACGGATCAGGGGTAATTGGAGAAGCAGATGTAGTTGCCGAGATTCTAACCTCTGAAGGATTTAAGAATATAGAAACAGGAAATGCAGATTCATATACCTATCAAAAAACCGAGATTAGAGTAAAAAAAGATACGCCTGATGAAGTTTTTGAAACCATAAATAAAGCCCTTAATAGCGATTATGAAGTGATCCTATCAGACGAGAGGTTAGCAGATACTTTACCTTTCGATGCGATAATCATTATTGGGAAAAGGATTGAGTAGCGGTATGTTTACTTAAATATCCGTCACTTGGTACTCTTTCAAAATATCATTGGGTGTTTTCCTGTTAAGACCTAGGTGTGCTCTTTTGGTATGGTAGTACT
>Ga0209324_10002086_pt1 | contig 13818 bp, 15 predicted proteins | sample Rifsed19ft3_FD_184015 | JGI IMG/M metagenome (GOLD analysis project Ga0209324, IMG submission 184015) | Soil microbial communities from Rifle, Colorado, USA - sediment 19ft 3 (version 2) | ecosystem: Environmental > Terrestrial > Deep subsurface > Rock core/Sediment | place: Rifle, Colorado...
GAGCCATAAAGACTTGGCTTACGGTTGCTGGCAATTTTTGAAGCAAGAGCAGCGATGTTTTGATACCTGTACCGTAAGGCACAAAGGCCTCTTGAGGTATAGATACTACTCCAAGCACTTTGGCCTGGGAACGAATCCAGAACCGGATGTGGCTGCTTGAAATGTTCTGCAACAACCCATCTGGCAGTACAATAGCCATGCGCCCACCGGGTCGTAATAGTTTCAAACACTGTTCGATAAAGAGTATTTCCGGGGATTGCCCTGCCAAAACATTTCTTGTTGCTTCCCATCGATCATTGCCCTTTCTGTTCCATCTACAGGCAAGCAAATAAGACTTTAGAATCCTCTGTTCTTCTATTTTCCCTTTGCTACCAAAGGGCGGATTAGTGAGTACTATATCAAAGGCGTTGTTGAGTTGCTCATCTTCAATAAGCGCATTGGCATAAATTATTTCTGCCCCTGTACCGCCTTCAAAGGCAAGCCTAATCATTGCAGAAAGAGCAACATCAGGATTGAATTCAATGCCACGAATGTGTTCTCGAACATAAGCTGATTTCTCAATGTCAGAGTTATGACGGCAAACGTAAGAGATGGTTTGAATGAGAAAGCCGCCGCTTCCACAAGCAGGGTCAATAAGTATTTCATTCGGTTTTGGGGCTATCATTTCAACTGCAAGCCTCACTACCGGATGGGGAGTAAAGAATTCGCCGCGATCGCCCCGTTGATGCCGATAGACAAAAGCTTGGAAGGCTTCCCCTTTTACATCTCCAGGCGTCCGAGTAAGGCTGATGTATTGAAGACGTCCAACGATGTAAGCTAATGTCAATGGCTTGAGTTTCAAATACTCATCCGAAAACAAAGATGAATACTTGCTGCGTACCGTATCGAAAAGTTTTCCAAGACGTTGATCAAAGTCGCTTGGTTTATTCTTAAGGATTTCTCTGTATTCGCTGGAAGTAACCCCAAATTGCATTTCTTTCCTTGTGGAATCCTGCTCGTCATGGAGTTTCATGACAAGCAATTTCACCATCTCATGAAAGATTTTATCTTTCAGCATACCTTCGTTGGCATAAATATAGTTATGGCATTCATCGAAAATGGCAGAGAGATTAGTCGCAGGGCGCAACTCATTGAGACGTGGCAAATTATTAGGCAGCAGGTTTTCTTCGGTGAAGAGAACCTGTTGCTCTTTTATCTTTCCGCCACTCGGAGAAGATTGTCTGTAGGTTTCTTTTTGGTTCATCTTTAACTCACTCATCGTCTTCATTCACCACAAAGTATCTGTTGTCAATCTGCATATCTTCTTCTTTGACACAATCTTCTGTGTCTAGCGTATCGAAAACGTCGCTCAAATCTTCATACCAATCATCCGTAATGTTCAGGGTCATGTTACCTTGCTCATCCGTGAATACAAAACCCATGATGTAGTTTTGCTGGAGATGATTGGGGTCATCGCCTGATGATTCTAAATTTTGAGGATTGGCAAACAGGAATTTATGCTCGGAATAGCGCAAGACAATATCAATTGCCATGACATTGAACTCATCTTTGCGCGGTGTAGCCTGTGTTCTCTCGCTTGAGCCTGACCTGCCAGAGACAAAGTGTGTTTCTAAAACCTTTACTCTTGACATCACATAATTCAAGCGTTCTTCAATCATACCGTTGAGTTGGTCTCGCGTATAACTATGTAACGCGGCCATGGCTCTGGCTTTTTCAGTTTCGCGCTTCGGCTTATATTTCTGAACTTCTTCGTATTCGTAGAGATTGGATGAATACTTATCTCGAAACATAGGCAAATTTGCGTAAATCCAATCAGTAACTTGCCGTTCAACATCCCGACGGCGATCTATCCATGGAATCTTGTCGGCATGGGTAATCAGGAAGTTTTTCAGGTTCTCGAAATTATAAAGCCTGTGCCACTTTTCCGAGTTGGACTTGACTCCCTTTGACTCTATGACATACCAAAGGAGAGAGTCAGGTTTTCGGAAATAGAAATCTCCGTGATGACGAGAATGCTTCCTGCCTTCCCACTTTTCTCGAATGCGTTTTACTTCAAATCCATGTTCTTCTTCGAGTTTCTTTTTCAGCAAAAGTTCAGTGATTGAACCACTGACATACCCTTGAGCATTTGGACTGTGCCTGAGAGCTTCAAGAAATATCTCCAGCGTGGTCTTAAAAACCCGCTGAACAAAGTTGGTTAGTTTATCAAGGATAGTCATTTATCTTTTCCCTTTTTCAGCCACCTAATGGCTGTTCCCCCCTACAATAAATTAAGCTATTCCAATCAAATTATACCTTAGTCTACTTTTTATTTACAAACAGATTAGAGACGCAAAATCGTTCGACTGAGCTCACGACGAAGTCTTGCGTCTCTACAACTACATTAAAATTCCTGTATGTCAAATTAAAGACAACCATTTGTTCACCAATAGCAAAGACAGCGAAATAGGGGGGGGGCAAGCCCCCGCGCTACTATGTATTCTCCTTCCACGAAGGCTTTATTGAACCTACCCTGCCCTTACAAAAACCCAGAAATAGACCGTATACATAAGCAAATTCACGCACAATGGGCAATATACCTAATAACGATAACGTTGCCAGTGATAAATGGTCTTTATTCTTCACCATTACCATTACACCTAATGGAATATACACAATCGTCAATGAACATAAAACTATAAAAAAAATTATTCCGGGTACAATACATGATTTAATTCCAAAAGGTATTGTCACCAAAAATGTCAAAAGACTTATAAATAGCGCTAAGAATATCATGGGACGCAACCATAATTTTATATTAAATGGCATCTGTTCCCGGAATTTCAGACCCATTGCATATCCCCAATAAAACTTCCTTTTCCAGATATCTTGCCACGTTTCAGGATACTGCGTACTCACAACGTTAGCGGAGTCGTAAATAACCCTGCCTATCTTCTTCAATTTCCAGCCCAACTCTGAGTCTTCACTCCACCACGAATTCTCATTAAAACCGCCGAAATGCAGTAACGCATTTCGGCGAATAGCAGAATTTACACCTGATAATTTATTTGGAATCAGAGATTTTTTAAATACCACATTTAAAATCTGGTCAAGGATGCTGGTCGCATATGACAGGGATTTATCCTTATTACAAGCCTGATAAGCCCCTCCCACTGCAACGACGTCCTGCTGCTCAAAACACGATTTAAACCTTTGTAACCAATCTGAAGGCGTTACAGTATCGGCATCCGTTGTGATAATAACATCGCCAGTAGCCCGCTGTAACCCGGAGTTTAAGGCAGCGGCTCTTCCACCGTTCTTTTCTCTCCTAACCAGGATTACACCTTTATCCAGAAATTTTTCAACTGCCTGAATCGTACGATCAGTGGAAGCATCATCAATAACAATAATCTCTTTATCGTCATAGACAACAGAAATAAGGGAATTCAGACAGGAAGAGATAGATTGTTCTTCGTTATACGCTGGAACTAGGATAGAAAATTTCATCTGAAATACACCTTTGCCACAGAAGTCGCTGAGAACACGGAGAAAAATACATTTTCATCTCTAAAAGAGCTTCCTGAACATGGCTTTTAGTGAGTCCAGAGAACCCAGACGGCGAACATTTTTCAGGATAAAACGGGGTGTCAGAAAGAATTCAAAGTTGGCGCGGCGTACCGCCTTTTCAAGGTCCGTCTTGCCGAGATGTGGATAGGCAATATTCGCCTCCTTTGCCACATTGACAGGCTTGTAATCCCCGTAAACAAAGAGTTTATTTTCTTTGGCAATCTTATAAAATTCCGTACCTGGAAAAGGATTAGCAATGTTATACATCACCTGATCTACCTTTAACCTTTTAACTTCTTCCATATTCCTTTTGATGGTATCCATTGTCTCCAGCGGTGAGGCCCCAAACATAATATTGATCTTGGCGGAGATACCGTATTTTTTCACCAGTTTAATGGCCTCTTCATTCTTCTTGACGTCAATATCCTTCTTCACATAATCCAGTATCTCCTGATTAAAAGACTCAACACCGAGATCAATAAACTTGCAGTGCGCCTCTGCCATAGCCTTTACAATAGGCTCGGTCAAATGATCCGATCTTGCAGAACAGCCCCACACGATGTCCAAATCCTTGATACCCTTGCATATCTTGATCGTCCGCTCTTCACCCCATACAAACTGGTCGTCCTGCACATTCACGGCCTTATAACCCTGGGATTTCAATAATTTGAATTCCTCAATGATATTTTCAGGGGATCTCTTCCTCACAGGAGGCTTCTTTTCCATGTAATGTTTATACTCAAGTTCCCTTGAAAAGCTCAGGGAAGAGGGGACGCAATAAATGCACCGGTAGGAACAACCCCTTGAAGTGCAAACAGCCGTAAAGGGGCGCATTCCTAATTTGGGATTATAATAAACATCCCGTTCTTCCAGAAGATGTCTGGCCGGGAATGGCAGTACATCCAGGTCTTCTATCGGTTCTCGATTAGCATTATGGATGATCTCATCGCTAGCTCTAAAAGATACGCTTTTTATACCGTTGATATTCGATTCGGCCTCAAGTGCTTTAACCAGCTCAAGCATCGTATATTCTGGCTCGCCCCTGGCGACATAGGAATTTTCATCCACGACAAATTCAGCAGGTCTGTCAGAGGGCGCGGGGCCAAAGAACACAACCGGTACATTTCCCCTTATTTCGCGGATATCCTTTCGCGCCTGCATATCGGTCTCTTGTGAGAGATTGACGGAGTAGAAGCTGTAAACATCACTCAAATCTTCTCTCAGGAATGACAGAAAATGTCCCCGATCCCATTTTTTAATGGTAGTTTCTATATATTTAACTTCGTAACCTGCTTTTTCCAGAACGGCAGCGGCACTGAGCAGGAAGATATTCGGGACATAATAGAGCAGGTATGCGCAACCTGCAACCCGCTCAGGTATTTTTCCGTCAATTGGTGGTGGTACAAGAAAAGTAATTTTCATAATATTTATTTTCCGTTCATCTTGATTCTCTTCAGTCTTTTAACATCTATCAAATCTTGATCTCTTCCTGTTGCTATTTTGTTTTTTATTAATTGTTTTTTCCCAATGAAATATACCGGTATATTAGAACTTCCAAAAATACCCCTCGTTTTATTCTTCCAGATTTCTGCCCAGTTTACACCAGTAATAGATGTTAATATATCTATTCTATTGGGTTCATACCCAAGCTGAATTACGAATCCGGATTTACAAAAATCATCAACTTTGAAATCTAAAGATCCAAACCCAAATGCTTTCAATGTGTTAACGATCTTCTCCGCATTTTCTTTTGAAATTTCTATCAAAACATCCAAATCGCCCGTTGCCCTTGGCCTCGAATGTGCAGCTACCGCATGGGCGCCGACTATCACATACTTAACTTTGTGACAGCTTAACAATTTTAAGAACTCTCTGTAGTCGCTGCTCATGCAAGTTCATTCCTTGTACTTCGTAGAAGTTTTTAATTATTTGCTCCATAGCATCAATTTTTTTCTTTATAGATTTGGATGCCCAATATTTCAAGGCATCTTCCTCCTGCTTTTTATCGTCTGTTAGCCTGTATTTTTTCATACCTTTTTCTAATCCAGCTTCGTATTCTTTTTTGTAGTACAGTCAAGTAGGATGAGTTAAGCAAAGCAAACCCATCATAACCATTTCTTGTTCGTTGACAAAAGCACGTTTTTGTTGTGTGCGCCTTGCTTCACTCAACCTACTCAACTTTTATTTTTTCTCATATCATTTCAGATTATGTCATTCTCGTGCCAATTTGGGAAGTGACTGGATTGCTGTCTGTAGTTCCACGACTTCCAATGGACATTCTGGCCAGTCATGCTGCCAACAAACAATTAAATCACAACCATTGGGATCATGGTCAAAATTGCTACTACGATACTCGAACTCAATCCTTACACGTTCCCACTTATCACCCTTTTGACTCACCCTCCGTTTCGCTTCACAATCCGGATAACCGGTTCTGATAGATTCAACAACAAAACCAAGCTCAAAACAGACCATACCAAAGAGAAAAACTACTCCTTGTTCATTAACAGGAGCATGCTGTAAACCACGGAAGTTAAGGAAAGATCCATATGTGGATGTTCCAAGGGAATCCCACGATACAGGTTTTATCTTTCCTTTCTCTTTGAGGATGCTTTCTTCTACTTTAGGCAAATTGGTTGCAGTTGGAAGTTGGTTTAAGAATGGAAATTCTTGACCTGACTCCTCTAACCAAGCCTTAAATGCCAAAAGGATATTATTCCATTTTCCAAAGCGCTTCCTATAAACAGCAATGCTATACTCACATAGCTTATCGAACTTCATCTGCGTACAAACACCACCAAATTCCACGAATACATCTTTCATCTCACGGAATAGTTCTGTGTCATCAATTCGGCTTACATCAACAGGAGTTAGTCCTGCTGCTTTTACAGCCTCGTTCCAACTTTCAAAGTGTTTGTTTATCTGATATTCGTTAATACCAGATTTGGATTCAAATTTTCGCTTTGAGACGTGATTAAACCCTGTCTCTCTGGCGATCCTCTTTATTTCTTTTACGATAGTTTCCCTATCCATATAAAATCACTCTTATTTGCCTAGCACGGACAAACAATTCCTGTTCAAAGCACACAGGAACAGGTTTTGTCCATGCCACCCAATCCATCCTGTTCATCCTGTAAATCCTGTCAAAAATTAATCATAGTTTTTTCAGGTCTTCCAGGATCAATTCATCCAATCCCCTGTGAAACCTCAGATTATCAGGATTTAAAAATCAAATTTTGTACAAAACGTATTTATTGTATATCCGTAACCAATTTTTTAAATGTTTCCACAAAGCTTTCACCAAGAGAGTCATCAAACTTCCTCAACCACCTTAAAATATATTGATAATCGTACTCAGGGTTTTTTAGAAGGATTGTACTGACATCCTCCATATCCCTTGGCCTGCCGGCAATAATCTTATGGATAACAACATCTTCAAGTGAAGCGAACTTCACAGAAGTTTTCCCATATTTTACTCCCTTTGCCCTTTCTATTGCCTGCCTTTCATATTGTGAATGCGAAAATATAAAGTCGACCCGTACACCTGTAGAAGCATCCAGTAATGGTAAGACCATTGTTTTTTTTACAAATTCTTCAACATCATTAACCAGAACAGTAAGGCTCAGTTTAGATGTAAGAACAAGGACTTTGCTAACGGTATCAGCATCAATACCCAGCGTTATATCTATATCTTTTGTAAACCTCGGCTCACCATAATAAAGAACCGCCTGCCCTCCTATGATCATATAAGGAATCCTATCCTGATCCAAACTCACAGCGATTCTTTCAATAAGTTCTTTAAACACTATTGATCACTCTGGCAATTTTTATGTCTACTTCTAGCCCATCCAGCGGGTCTTTCAAAGGAATTGCGTTGAGATAAACTGCCTCCTTATACATTCCCTCAAAAATTTTCAAATTTTGATGATAGTCGGCTTTCTCTCTCTTTTTTAAATCTCGCTCAAACTGTTCCAGAAGTTTATTATTTTTAATCATGATAATCTGTAATTATCTGCGAAAATCTGCGTCCCGATTAATTCAAATGCTTCAATCTTAATGCATCACACGTGCCACAGACATCGTTCTGGTGTTTACGAAAGTATTGCATATTCTCACTATGCCAGATTTCATCAATGCTCTGTTTCAATATATTCCCGACTTCGTGACGGGGAAGGTCACAGCACGGAGTTGCCTTGCCATCAATGTTAATATATAAATAATCATACGGTTTTGGACAATATTTATCAGACCGATACATCATAGGACGCAGTTTTTTATACAGAGACCGAAGTAATTGATTGTCAAATGCTGTGAAGTTATTATCAACCTGCAATCCATATTTTTTGGCTATCTCTTCAGACTCCTTATAGATTTCTAATTCTTCTTCCAGATTAGGTCTTTTAAAGCTATTCATGCCAAAAGGTATGTTTAACCGTACTAAATATACACGGTCAGATCCTACCTCTCCAGCATATTTGACCGTCTCCAGACACTGCTTTTTGTCATGCATGGTTATCTGAATCGTAATCATCGGTTTTTTCTTATCACCCCGAGATCGAATCAGGGACTCCATATTTTTCTGCACCACCTTATTCGAGGGGTGACCTTCTTTTACCTCAATACTTTCCTCAACGCTATCCAGAGAAATGGTTAGTTTATCTAAAGACTTTTCGATAAATTTTTCAACAAATGGAGCAAGTAACAAGCCGTTTGTCGTCACGCCGACGTTATGCCCTTTATCTTTTGTATAGACAATCATGTCCATGAGTGCGGGATGCAATAAAGGTTCTCCCCACCCGGTAAGGGTAATATTATATGATGTGTCCAGCCTGTCGATAATTTTCTTAAAAAGATCAAGTGGAATGTCTTTTTCCGGCAGATTAAAGGATTCCCGCGGGCACATGCCGCATGTGTAATTACAACGGTTAGTGATCTCAATCTGGATACGCTCTGGTCGCTGAGGGAAGATATAAAAGGTCCTGCCGAAGACACCTTTTATAAGGTATAATGGATTTGTAAACATTATTATTAAAAACTATTTAGCCGCGAATTTCACGAATTATAAGTTTTTTTCCTGCCACGAATTTTCACGAGTCTTTTCTAAAATTTCACTTCTTTCCTATTCGTGACAATTTGTGTACATTCGTAGGTGAAAGTTTATAATTTAAGTAACTTCTCAACCTCTCCTTCAACTTTCCTTTCGGTAAGTTTCTTCGTCTCCTCTTCAATAGGGGTAGGGTAATCGCTTGTGAAGCAGGCATTGCAAAAATGCTGGCGAGGCTGCGTCGTACAACTCATCATCCCCTCCACACTGAGATAGCACAAACTCTCCACATTTAAATACTGCCGTATCTCTTCCAAAGAACGATTTGCCGCAAGGAGTTCGCCTTTCCTCTGGAAGTCAATTCCATAATAACAGGGATATCGATGAGGGGGACAACCGATCCTTACATGAATCTCCTTTGCACCAGCCTTACGCAATAATCCAAACCGGGATCGTGATGTGGTTCCTCTTACAATAGAATCATCAACAACGATGACTCGTTTGCCCTCAACGGTTTCTTTCAGTGCATTCAGCTTGAGTTCTACAATACGATGACGACGGTCCTGTTCAGGCAAAATGAACGTCCTGCCTACATAATGGTTACGAATGAATCCACGATCAAAAGGTATCCCCGATGCATGAGAGTAACCAATTGCTGCGGAGTTTCCACCTTCCGGGACGGAAATCACCACATCCGCATCAACGGGCGATTCCTTTGCAAGCTCTGCCCCTAATCGCTTGCGAAATAGGTGCACACTTTCGCCATAGACCTTGCTATCGGGTCTTGAAAAATATACCAATTCAAAAATACAAAAGGCAGGTTTGATTTGTTTTTGAGGGCAGTAATATTCGCTCCGGATCCCGTCTTTCCCAATATAGACTGCCTCGCCAGGATTAATGTCCCGAATATATTCCGCACCCACCTGATCCAAGGCGCAGGTTTCTGATGCCATTACATAACCATCCTTCAATCTGCCGAGGGACAAAGGCCTGAAACCGTGAGGATCACGCACCCCTACCATCTCTTCTGGTGTTAAAAATAACAGCGAGAAAGCCCCTCGCAATTGTTGCAGTACGAGGGATAAATTTTTTTGCATCATATTTAAAGGCTTTGCCATGAGATGGACGATCACTTCTGTATCTGAGGTGGTATGGAATATCGAACCGTTTGCCTCAAATTCTTCACGCAGCCTTTTTGCATTGGTTAACTGTCCATTATGGGCAACGGCAACTTTTCCCTTGTAGTAATCAACCACCAGGGGTTGTGCATTTCCAATATTGCTGGAACCAATAGTGGAATATCTGACATGTCCTATAGCCATGGAACTTTTAAGAGATTTAAGCATATGCGGTTTTATAACCTCGCTTACCAGACCCATCTCCTTATAACAGACAATGTCTTTCCCGTCTGTTGAAGCAATGCCGGCGCTTTCCTCGCCGCGATGTTGCAAAGAATACAAGCCATAATAAACCCTCTCGGCAGCATCCTCACAACCATAAACGCCAAATAATCCGCAATGTTCTTTTATGTCTGACATATTTCTATAATCTAACTCCCCTTAAACATTTAAAATATTTACCGTATAAATCTTGTATTTATTTTGATGGAAACTTAAAATAAGGTTGGTTCAATAATACGTTTGGCAGGAAAATACATGATGAAATAATTATATCAAACATCAAATAGGTGTCAATTACAATTATCAATGAATCAACAACGAGAAACGAAGATTGTTAAGCAAAATCCTTTAAAAAGTTTTTCAGATGTAAGGTTGTACGTTATAATAAGCTCCGGTCTTGCTAAAAAACCTGTACTGGAAACATTACAGGAGGTCATCCAGGGCGGCGCTGATGCAGTACAACTGCGGGAAAAGATGATGTCTGACGGTGAGTTTCTTGCCCTGGCAAAGGAATTTAGAAGGATAACTTCACAATCAAAAATCCTTTTTGTAGTAAATGACCGTGCCGAGATCGCCAAAAAAGTGGATGCAGATGGATTGCATATCGGACAATCAGACTTAGATATTTACAATGCACGCATGATAATTGGCTGCGACAGGATATTGGGGGTTTCCACCCATAATATAGCTCAGGCGCGAAAGGCACAACTGGAGGGCGCTGATTATATTAGCGTCGGTCCCCTATTCCCCACCCCAACAAAGGATTATGAACCTCCGGTAGGTCTTGACTATTTAAAAGAGGTAAAAAGAGAAATCGCCATACCATTCGTTGCGATAGGCGCTATTAACCTTGGAAACCTCAGTAAGGTACTACTAGCGGGTGGGTCTCGGGTTGCAATCTGCTCTGCAATTATTTGTAGTAATAACATTTTACAAACAACACGATCTTTCAAGGCTCAAATCTTCCATCAATAATTGATATAACAAAGTCCCTTGTTGTTTTTCGTTCAACCGCAACATGTTTATTTATGAGATAATCTCCGATAAAATAGCCTCTTCTCTTCAACTACAACGTTCTCTTTTGTGCGCAATACCTCAATAATCCCAGCGTTTCTTTCACGATAATCAATTTCAATGAGAATATTCACTCCAAATACTCCGGCATCTTATAGAACCTAAAAATTGCAATTGGCCGCGGATGAACACAGATTTACACTGATTTTTCAAAAGAAATACAAGGATTGTATCTCATCCGCAGGGTGAGATAGCGAAAAATTTAAATCATTATTTTATCCGTGTTTATCTGTGTTCATCTGTGGTTCATTGCAGAATTTAGGTAGAAACGTAACACGTCTGTCATCAAATATATGATTAACGGCTGTCACGTGTTTATTGCGGGCGTCGCATGGGTCAATTTCGACAACTATTGACTCCTCTCTATCCGAAGAGGCACGATACAAAATCTCCCCCTTCGTTCCCAAAACCTGGCTTGTGCCAATAAAGGTAAGAGATTCTTCTGAACGTCTCTCCATGCCTATACGGTTGGCGGTAATAGCAAAGACCCTATTTTCGATACACCGTGTAATCATTGCATTCGGACAATAGGGAAGGACAAGGTTCGATGGATGACAGATAATATCCGCTCCTTTTAAAGCCAAATATCGAGCCACTTCCGGAAAGAACCAATCGAAACAAATCATCATACCGATCCTTGCATGTCCAATGTCATAAACCCCCAATTCGGCATTTCCCGGCTCGAACCACCTTTTCTCATGATAAAATAAATGAAGCTTCCTGTAACAAGCAATAAATCCATCTGGACCTACCAGCACGGCTGAATTATAACAACAATCATTTTCCCGTTCAGCCAGACCAGCCACAAGATAAAGGTGTTTTTTCTTTGCCAGATTTATCAATGCTTGTGTCGTCTGCCCATCAGGGACTTTTTCAGCCAGGGCGACTGTCTCTTCTCTTGAGGTAAACTGATAACCAGTATTAAATAATTCAGGTAAAACGACAAGATCGGCATTCAATCGGCTTATGGTTGAAATAGCCTGGTCTACGTTCTCAGTTTTTTTACCAAAAGCAGGAAATGTCTGCAAGAACCCAACTTTCATCTCATTTCCCCTAACTTAAAGAAGAACCTTCGTTCCTTATTTGTTGGGCTAATAACGACGAGAATGACCTCTGCATCGGATTCTACATAGTAATTCGGGAAGTCATACTTGCAGATGGCACGATAGGAGGTGTGTATTCTAATTCCAAGGTTTGCGGGCTTGGCATGCGTATCATTTTGTTCAATGATCGGTTGGATAGGTTTATTTTTATATAATAATACGGCGTGATAATCCTTTGCAAAATCAGAAGAATTTCCGTACAAAATGACATGAAATGACAGACTATCTTCCACTTCCAGGGGAAACCTAATTATCTCTGCCTGTGTTAATCTTCTGGACTCCAAAGCCGCCTGTTTTGCCTCATAGGCAAGTATGCTGAATTTTGTGTTTAATGCCGCCCATTCATAACCATCGTCTGCAACGGTCATCCACTCATCCAGGAATGTAAAATAGTCTGTGCCTTTATTATTTTCACCATACTCAATAGCCTGCCTGATCTGTTCATCAGAAAGACTATAGTATACGGCATTTGCTTTTTCAGAAAACGCAAAAAACAGAAATACCACCCACGGAAAAAGAAACTTTCGTATCATTTATCCAAGTAAAGCCAAAAGAATCCTTGAAATTATTATAAAACAACCCATATAATATTATCAGAATTTGCTCATTATAGTACAATAGAAAAACTTCTTGCGTTTCACATGTAAGAGGGAAGAGAAGAAGCCGACAAAAGAAAGTTGTCATTTCGAAATAACAAAAGTATGCGTTTCGTTCAGGCACGAAAAAATTTAACCTAAATAAGGCTATTAGTAACAGTTCAGCACCCCCACCTGACCTCCCCCATCGAGGGGGAGGAAACGTTTTTCCCCCACCCCTGGTGGGAGGGGTTAGGGGAGGGGGGTGAACTGATACGGCTATTAAGGAATTTATGAAGGTAACATTTCTGGGAACAGGGACTTCTCACGGAGTCCCTATGATCGCTTGTAATTGTAAGGTCTGTACCTCTGACAATCCCAAAAACAAACGGATGCGCACCTCTGTTCTTGTTTCCCAAAATGGTTACAACATCCTCATTGACGCCGCACCGGAGTTGCGACTCCAATGTATTAAAAACCATGTCACAAGATTGGATGCCGTACTTATTACCCATCCCCATGCAGACCATATCTTTGGTTTGGACGACCTTCGCCGTTTCAACGTGGTACAACGCATGGACATCCCCGTTTACGGTACTTCAGAGACCCTCGACACCATACGTAACGTCTTTTCGTATGTATTTAATAACGAACCAGACCCCGGTGGTTGTAAACCCCGGTTTCCTCTGAACACTATCAATGGCAATTTAAAAATAGGCAGTCTTGCAATCGAGCCTATTGAGGCTGTCCATGGGAATGGAAAGGTCACAGGATACAGGTTTGAGAAATTTGCTTATGTTACGGATGCCAGCGAAATCCCAGAAAAATCATTAGAAAAGCTAAAGGGATTGGACGTGCTTGTGCTTGGGGCGCTACGCTACATTCCACACGTAAAACATTTCAGTATCGATCAGGCATTACACATCGTTAGACAATTAAAGCCGCAAAAGGCATATTTTACCCATATGTGTCACGATATTGAACATGAGAAGGACAGCCGTAAACTTCCTGCGGGGGTTGAATTTGCCTTTGATGGGCTTGTAGTCGAGATTGGTTGATAGATAAGCAAGAAATGC
>Ga0209324_10002087_pt1 | contig 13815 bp, 12 predicted proteins | sample Rifsed19ft3_FD_184015 | JGI IMG/M metagenome (GOLD analysis project Ga0209324, IMG submission 184015) | Soil microbial communities from Rifle, Colorado, USA - sediment 19ft 3 (version 2) | ecosystem: Environmental > Terrestrial > Deep subsurface > Rock core/Sediment | place: Rifle, Colorado...
CCTGTGCTCGCATCTATCCCTGAAAAGAGCGCCCGGGGAACCGGCCACGTTGTCATTTGCAGAGGGAATGCGATTAACAGGAATACCCGTGACATGAGGGCAGGATTAAAGGGATTGAATCCAAGTCCGCCGTAAAGCTGCTTGCAGATTATAATGGCAAAGAAACCTCCGATCACACATAGCCACCATGGTGAACCAGGCGGTAATGTCAGCCCCAGCAGGAGACCTGTAACTGCAGCACTTCCATCTGTAACAGTATTCTTAGCCCCGCTCAGTCTCTGATAAATCGCCTCCGCAGCCAAAGTAGAACAGACGGATACTATCAGGACATACAGTGCTCCCAAACCAAAAAAATAAAGACCTGCCAGTGACGCAGGCGCCAATGAGAGGACTACAGTCCACATTATTCTCTCAATGGAATCCTGACTGATTTGATGCGGGGATGATGTCAGAATAAGCTTTGGGGCAGGCTCTTCTAATCTTCCCTTCTTTTCTTCCTGTTCAGATGCTGCTTGTTCAGCCATTATAACTAAGCTACGTGAGCGTATGTCTTTTTAAGCGACCTTGCTCTTTGCCTTCCTCATCTCTGCTTTAATATACCGGATTTGCTGCACAATCGGCCTCCTCGACGGACAGACATATGTGCAGCAGCCGCACTCAATGCAATCCAACACATAATACTCCTCTGCTTCCTTAGGCTTTCCTGCCTCTCCAAGGATGCTGTACATATTAGGCAGTAACCGGATCGGACAGGCCTGAACACACCTGCCGCACCTGATACATGCACGAAAGTCCTCCAGGACAACATCACCCTTTGGAATTACAAGGATCCCTGACGTCCCCTTGAGTATAGGCACGAGCATGGAATACTGTGCAATGCCCATCATCGGTCCGCCGAAGATTATCTTACCCGGTTCTCCGGCAAGGCCGCCGCATTCGCTTATTACATGCTCAAGCAGGGTCCCCACCGGTATCCTGAAATTCCCGCGCCTGTTTATCCCATTACCTGTAACAGTAACAATGCGATCAACAAGCGGTATCCCATACCTGACTGCGTTGTATACAGCAACAGCAGTTCCAACGTTCTGAACTACTATGCCAACATCCATGGGAAGCCCGCCTGAAGGGACCTCTTTGCCGGTAATACTCTTGATAAGCTGCTTCTCTGCACCCTGGGGATACTTCTTTGCCAATGAAATGACTTTTATATTTGTACCGGATGCAGACTTTTGAATTGCCTCTATTGCCCCCGGCTTGTCATTTTCAATACCAACATGCCCGTCTTTTACACCCATTATGTGCATGAGGATCTTCATCCCCTCGATCACTTCCCGGGATTTCTCAACCATAAGCCTGTCATCAGAGGTCAGGAATGGTTCACACTCTGCACCATTGAGTATAACAGCAGTAATTTTCTTCTCTTTCGGTGGGGTTAATTTGACATGAGTCGGGAATGTAGCGCCGCCCATGCCGACGATCCCTGCCCCTATGATGATATCTTTTAATTCCTTAGGATCAAGGTTAAGGTAGTCACTGTTTTCCCTGAGGGAATCAATAACCTCATCTTTTCCGTCAGACTCAATCACGACTGAATTGGACTGATTGCCTGATGGGTGAGGAAACCTTCCAATGGCTACGACTTTACCGGAAACAGAGCTATGCACAGGCGATGAGACAAAACCTTTAGCCTCCCCGACTTTCTGATATTTTTTAACCAGATCCCCTATCTTTACAATAGGATCACAGGGGGCGCCTATATGCTGAGACAATGGAATTACAACCTTTGCAGGCGGCTTTATTTCGGAAACAGGAATTGAGGATGTTTCACTCTTCCTGTCAGTTGGATGTATACCTTCTCCCGCTATTGTCCACATAACTAATTAATTTGATTTAGTCAGCCCTTCTTATTCCTGTCCTTAAGTATGTCGCTCAGCTCATCCATGAACTGATTTATATCCTTGAACTCTCTGTAGACTGACGCAAACCGCACATACGCAACCTCATCAAGGCCATGGAGCTCCCTCATAACTTCTTCACCTAACATTGTACTCGGTATCTCTTTTTCTCCACTCTCCTGAACTTTTTTCTCTATCCTTGAGACCGCATCCTCCAGTGCATCCATGCCTACAGGTCTCTTTTCACATGCCTTTTTAAGGCCGGACAGGATCTTATTCCTGTCAAACAACTCTCTGCGGCCGTCCTTTTTTACTACAACTGGAAGGACATCTTCAATATGCTCATATGTCGTAAATCTCCTCCTGCATCTCAGACACTCCCTCCTGCGCCGGATAGAACTACCTTCCTTGCCTTCTCTCGAATCTACAACCTTGTCCTCAAGATGTCCGCAAAATGGACATTTCATAATAACTCCAAATCAATATACCGGAAACCTCTTGCATAAATCCCCTACTGCTTTCCGCACTTCACTATAGACACCCTCATTTCCTATGTTACTGAGAACCTTGTCTATATACTCTGCTATCTTATCCATCTCTGTTTCTTTCATACCTCTTGTCGTTACTGCCGGAGTACCAATCCTTACACCGCTCGTAACCATAGGGGGCTTATCATCAAAGGGGACGGCATTCTTGTTCAGTGTTATTCCTGAGGCATCCAAAGCTGTCTCCGCATCTTTGCCGGTTAAGCCTTTATTCCTAAGATCTACCAACATCAGGTGATTGTCTGTGCCGCCTGAAACAAGATTGTATCCCCGCTTGACAAGGCCGTCTGCGAGACGCCCAGCATTCTTAGTCACCTGCTCCTGATAGCTTTTAAACTCAGGGGTCAGCGCCTCTTTGAAGGCTACCGCCTTAGCGGCTATGGCGTGCATCAGGGGGCCTCCCTGAATTCCCGGAAATATACTCTTATCAATCAGCTTTGCATACTCTGCCTTGCACATAATCATCCCGCCCCTTGGGCCTCTTAATGTCTTATGAGTGGTTGTAGTAACGAAGTCACAGTGGGGGAAAGGGCTTGGGTGAACACCTGCTGCAACAAGGCCTGCTATATGAGCAATGTCTGCAAGCGTATAGGCTCCCACTTCTTTGGCTATAGCCTGGAATGCCTTGAAATCAAGGGTCCTTGCATATGCGCTTGCACCTATGACTATAATCTTAGGCCTACGTTCTACAGCCAGCTTTCTCACTTCATCGTAATCAATAGTCCCGGTCTCACGGCCAACACCATAGCTGACAACATTATAGAATATGCCGGAGAAATTCACCCTGCTGCCATGGCTCAAATGTCCGCCATGTGCAAGGTCCATCCCCATGATCGTATCCCCGGGCTTAAGTACGGCAAAATATACTGCCATATTGGCCTGAGTACCTGAATGCGGCTGAACATTTACATGCTCAGCGCCAAAAATAGCCTTTGCCCTTGAGATGGCAAGGTCTTCAACGACATCAACATACTCACAGCCGCCGTAATAACGCTTATGCGGATAACCCTCGGCATATTTATTGGTCATCACACAACCCTGCGCATCGAGCACTGCCTTGCTCGCATAATTCTCTGATGCAATAAGGAGTATATGGTTGTTCTCCCTCTTTATCTCATTCTGAATCGCCTCGAAGACCTCAGGGTCTGTATTTTGTAAGTCAGACATCCTTATTCCCCTCTCTATCCATTATCATTGTTGAATAAACCCTTTTCAAGCTTGCTTATCTTATCTAATCTGCGCTGGTGCCTGCCGCCTTCAAAATCAGTCCTCAGCCACGCATCCACCATCAGCAGGGCTATTTCCTTATCCAAAACCCTGCCGCCAAGAACCAGTATATTCGCGTCATTATGCAGTCTGCTCATCCTCGCAGTATACATATCATAGCACAGGGCTGCCCTTACATTAGGGAACTTATTCGCTACTATTGACATCCCGATCCCTGTCCCGCAGGATAGTATCCCCCTGTCTGCAACACCTTTAGAGACAGCATTTGCAACCTTAATCCCATAGTCAGGGTAGTCTACTGATTCAGGATTATCCACACCATAATCTGTTACCTCTAATCCCTTTTCCTTCAGTAATTCTACTATTTTTTCCTTGAGGTCACAGCCGCCGTGATCAGATGCAATAGCTATTTTCATGTTTAAAGACAATCTTCCCTATCTTTTTTTTAAAGGAGATCAGGGTCATTAATACTACCCTATCACATTATTTTACGTCAAGTCATTTTTTAGCAACAACTACCCTGAATACCATCGGCAAGGCTATCTTATCTCCACGCTTAAATTTACTTGCTGTATTCATAATTTCGCCTTCTGCATCTTCTCTTTGCTCCTTTGAAAGTCTTGCAAAAAGCGGCTGGAGCGGGGCGGCCATCTCCTTTACATTTGCCAGATACTCTTCTGCTGAATCAAATATTGATTCCCCTGCAATTTCCTCATCTGCCAGACCTGACAGTCCCGCGGAACCTGCCATCCCAAGGAGGTCCCCGGGTTTTGCAAGCCTGAATATGCCTGGTTGATCAGGAAGCAGTGGTGGAATCTCAATATACTTTTTAAGAACCCCCATAGGTATAGTGACAAATGGATTCTTATCCGGTGTTGACCATACTGCAGCCGACAGATAACCTCCATTTTTAAGCACCCTTGAAATCTCATTCAGGGCGCCATGTATATCAGGGAGAAACATCAGGCAGAAGCGGCTGATAACCGCATCAAATGATGCGGACTCATATGGCAGTGAAGTAACATCCTTTGCATGGAATGAAATATTTTTTACCCCTGATTGTTCTGCCTTCCTTCTGGCTGCTGCAAGCATATTCTCCGAAAGGTCAAGCCCAACCACCGTCCCCTTGTCGCCAACTGCCTGTGCCGCAAGTATCGAGGGGCATCCTGTACCGCAACCAAGGTCAAGCACCTGCTGGCCAGGAGAAATCCTCGCATCACCGACCAACCGGTAGCTGACAAAGGACAGGCTCTGCTCAAGATTCTTATCCCACTTCTCCCACGCAGGGGCTACGCGGTCCCAGTTCTGACGCTGTGTTTCAATAAATTGCTTTGTATCAGATGACGACATACAAAAACCTCCATTACACCCTGCTATTGTTCTACGGCAAAGAATACATCATTCGGACTTGCTGTCGTTGATAACTGAGTGTTGCGGAAATCTGTCCAGATGACATAAGCCTTTCCATCTGCTACTGCAATACCCGGCTTTTCATGCCATGTGACACCGCTGCTGTTATCAGTATCATCATTAACAATCCTGTTGGTTGTAAAAACTGAGCCATCACTGCTCTTTGCAAAATAGATATCCTTTGTACCATTTCGCCAATCATCCCATACCATATAGATATTTGTATCATCAGCAGCTATCGCAGGGTAAGCTGCTCCACCGAAGAAACCTGAACTACCACTATCAGTGACAGAGAGTGTTGTACTGATAAGAGAGAGTGTCCCGCCATTTACGATTGCAAGGTCAATATCATATGAATTAATAACCTCACTCACAAACTTACGGTCAGTAATATCTGACCTCTGCCATACGACATATACCTCACAAATTGTATCGCCGGCAGTATTGCAGACAGGATCAACAACAATGGATGGGAACCTTGCATTGTAACCTGTTGCTACCTCAAGATCCAGTGATGCCCCTGGTGTCCCCCCGCTTACTTTTCTGAGCCTTATGTGGGTTGGAACTGATGGAAACGGATTAAGTTCACCAAGATATTCCCACGCAACATAGGCCACTCCCGAAGGATCCATAGCCACCACCGGACGTCTCCCGGATACTGAAAGCGAACTTTTTACAGGAAAGGTGTCACCAAGATTACTGCTCCATGCAAAATAGATATCGGGAATATTCTCACCGCTATTTTCCCGGTGCTCCCATGTTACATATATTTCATCAGAGGATATAGCAATTGAAGGAGATGTATCATAATCCGTTATCCCTGTTGTATCAGCGTTGATCTGCTTTTTTGTTTCAAAACCTGTAACGCTGTCATACTTTCTTAAGAAAATATCAGCATCACCCTGTCCCCGGTCCTCCCAGACAATAAATATATCTCCAGTGCCATCCGCTGCTATTGCCGGAGAAAATTGCTCTCCCGATGAGGTATCATCAACAGGTACCGGCACATCAAAGCTGCTGCCACCATCAACACTCTTAGTAAAGTATACTTTATACAAACCGGATGAATTATCAGACCATACTGCATAGACATTCACAACTCCTGCATCTGTATCCTTAAAGACTGCTATATTTTTTTGTCCTGATGAGTATGTGTTTGACTTTGAAGTCCCGGCAGTGTAATGGGTAGTTAATCTCTTATTTGCATCAAATGTCGTCAGGAAGGCTATGGCGCTTGATGACAAACCGGTTGTTGTATCAGCAGCCCTGACTATAACCTTCTCAGGAGCTGCATCATCATCCGATGGCGCAGTATATTTACCATCCGCATCTACCGTTCCTACAGTCCCTTCATTGCCGCCAAGAATGCCGTTTACACTCCACGTTACTGTCGTGCCTGCAGGAGTTACAGAAAACTGCTCGGTGTCCCCTAAGGTTACCACTGCTGTCCCCGGCGATACAGTAATCACAGTTTCCTCTTCACCATTAACTGCACAGCCGGACAGAAGAAGAAGCAAAAGACTTGTGAAAAGAGCAATATTAAATCTGGAATCAAATGCTTTATACTTCACGCTATCCCGTCTCCTCCATAAACTTTTCTATAGCAAACAGTGTCTTCTCCCTCGCCTCATAAAACCCCATATGCCCTACACCGCTCAAGAGCAATGCCTCAGCATGGCCGGGCTTAAGAATAAGCGGCAGAGTCCTGTCCGGCGGAATAAGGAGGTCATCCTTGCCTATGATAAATAATACCGGATACCCTGCACTTTCCAGTACATGCTGACGATCCTTCCTGTCACGCATCCCTGCAAGCGCTGCAACAAGACCATCTTCGTGGATATTCATGGCTATCGCCAGCACCTTTTCCACCTGTCCCTTCATCTTAATCACATTTGCAGATGCAAACATCCTGGGAATCAACCCTACCAGGAATGCCTTCTTATCCTTCTTCACAGCCTCAATAGCCTTATCCCTATCCCGTTTCTTTTCCTCCGGGTCTGCCATGGCCGTTGAGTGAAACAAACATAGTCCTTTTACCTTCTCCGGGAATAGTTCTGCAAAGGCAAGGGCAGTATACCCCCCCATTGAGTGACCAACTACCGTACATCTTCCCACGCCTGCGGATTTCAGTACTGCGGCTGCACTCTCAGCCTGCATCTCCATTGTATTTACATAATTACCGGCGCTGTTTTTGACAGCAGGAGGCGAGCTCTTCCCGTGACCTAACAGGTCTGGTGTAATAACCCTGAATCTTTTGGAAAGGACATCACGGAAATCGTCCCATATCCCGGACGACTCACAAAAGCCATGAAGCAAAAGGAGTGTTTCACCCTTTCCCTCATCCCTGTAGTGTATCCTGAAATCCCTGAAGGTGGTCTCTTTCATGTGCAACGCAGATTATACCACACTGGAAGGTATTTTCAATGGAGATGCACTGCAAACTCTGCAACCCTGGGTCTTACGACCTTGTCATAGTCTGCGTAATCCATGACCACAGTCTCGTAATGATTTCCGGCATTAAAAAATATTTGCTCATCTTCTGCAAGCGATTTATCAACATATGTCTCAATATTGTAGAGGTTCCCGAACGGAGGTTCGGCCCCGGCCTCACAATCCGGGAAGACTGTTTTAAACTCATCTTCAGTTGCAAGCCGCAAGTCTGTTTCATGTAAGACATCTTTCAACTTACTGAAATCTATCCTCCAGCTTGCCGGCAAGACAGTCATAATATACCTGCCCTTTGTCTTAACCATCACGACCTTTGCCAGCTCTTTACCAGGCACATGTATTGCAGCAGCTATTTCCTGGGCCGTATACGCCTCCTGATGTTTAAATGTCTTATAGCTGATGTTATTCTCCTTCAAGGCCCCTTCTAACCTTTCAACGATTGCCATGGCACACCTCCCCTCTTATGTTATCCGTTTATAACTTAGCTCCGGGGCAGGGTGATGTCAAGGAATAGGGTCCGAAGATTTAAATATGTTATAATATTTATTTAACTTTTCTCATTAATATTTACTTGCACTAAATGAACAGCAAATATCTAATCATCCAGGGCGCCAGACAAAACAATCTCAAGAATATCAACCTTTCAATCCCCCACAATAAGGTCACTGTAATAACAGGGATAAGCGGCTCAGGCAAATCATCCCTTGCCTTTGATACCATATTTGCAGAGGGTCAGTGGCGATATATCGAGTCACTTTCATCATATACGAGGATGTTCATCGAAAAGATAGACAGGCCTGATGTTGAGGCGATAAGGAATATCAGGCCTGCTATTGCCATTGAGCAGAAAAATCCTGTCAGGTCTTCGCGTTCAACAGTGGGGACTGCGACCGAGATCTATGACTACCTGCGGCTTTTGTTTGCAAAGGTCGGCAGGGTCGTCTGTCCGGTATGCAGGAGTGATGTCCGCTCGTATAATCCTTCCGAAGTCTTAAGTAATATAATGGACAACTATGCCGGCCAAAGGGCATACATCCTCATTCCAATAATCATCCCTGGTGAAATTGTCCCTAATGCAAAAAGCAAAAAAACCGGGAAGACCAAAAAGAATACTGTGTCAAAATTGGAGGAGCTAAACACCCTCATGGGAAATCTCGCCCAGCGGGGATTCTTCAGGATCAAGTCAGGGAACGATATATTTACTATCCCGGGTGAACTCCCTTCAGATATTAAAGAACGTTATTCCAAAGGTGATGTATATGTTGTTATTGACCGTATATCTATCACCCATGACAGCCGCAAGAGGATATCTGATTCTATTGAACTGGCATTCCGGGAAGGCAAGGGAAGTATACTAATAGATGTTATAGGACACGGGATTCTGAAGTTCGATACTAAATTCAAGTGTCACAAATGTGATAAGGTCTTTGAGAAACCCGAACCGCTCCTCTTCTCTTTCAATCATCCGACCGGCGCTTGCACTCAGTGCAAGGGTTTCGGAGATATCCTGCAATATGATGAAGACCTTATAGTCCCTGATAAGCACCTCACCCTTGAAGAGGGCGCAATTGAACCATGGACCAAACCGGCTTATACGTGGTGGCAGGAAAAGCTTCTTGCTGCAGCAAAAAAACAAGATATAGATCAGAAAAAACCTTATAACAAGCTCTCACAGGAAGAGAAAGACAAACTGTTCAAGGGCACCCGTGATTTTGAGGGTATCAATGAATTTTTCTCATATCTTGAGGGTAAGCGCTATAAGCTTCACGTAAGGGTGTTCATCAGCCGTTACAGGAGCCCATCCACATGCCCATCCTGCAAGGGGGCAAGGCTTAGACCTGAGGCCCTTAATGTCAGGATAAAAGAAGCAGGTTCAGGAGAAGGCATTAATATACACGAGATCTGTGACATGCCTGTGAGTAATCTTTATAGATGGTTTTCGTCTCTAAAGCTGACTCAATTTGAAGAAGAGGTCGCAAAAAATATCAAAAAACAGATAGAGATGAAACTTGGTTTTCTCATAAAGATAGGCCTGGATTATCTGACGCTTAATCGCCAGACTAAAACCCTTTCCGGAGGGGAATCCCAGAGGATAAACCTGTCTAATCAACTTGGCTCACGGCTTGTAGGCACACTCTATGTCCTCGATGAACCAAGCATCGGGCTTCATGCAAGGGATACCGGCAGACTTGCAAGTATAGTGCAGGAGATTGCAGGGGCAGGCAACACTGTGATCGTTGTTGAGCACGACAAGACAATGATTGAGTCCGGGGACTTCATTGTTGAGATGGGACCAGGAGGCGGAGAGAATGGCGGTGATGTGGTTTTTTCAGACAATAAGGATAAATTCATCAGGTCTGAGTGTCTTACGGCCCAGTATATGCGGGGGGAGAAGTATATACCGCTTCCATCAGTAAGAAGGGAAGGGAGCGGAAAGGTCCTGACATTGAGCGGGGCACAGGAGCACAACCTGAAGAACATAACCCTGAAGATTCCACTTCGCACCCTTACCTGTATAACAGGTGTCTCCGGTTCAGGTAAAAGTACATTAATTCAGGACACCCTGTACAGGGCGCTTGCACGAGTCTTCAGACTCGAGTTTGAGAAGATGGGGAAGTTTGAACGGCTTTACGGCGCAGAGTATCTGCGGGGCGTAAGATTAATTGACCAGAAACCGATCGGTAAAACCCCCAGGTCTAACCCCATTACCTACATTAAAGGATTTGACGTTATCAGAAAGCTGTTTGCAGCACAGAGAGAGGCCAGGATTTCGGGGCTGACGCCATCTGCCTTTTCATTTAACACCAAAGGCGGGAGGTGTGAGGGATGTCAGGGAAGCGGCTGCCAGCGCCTCGAGATGTATTTCTTTGAAGACCTCTACGTTACCTGTGATAAGTGCGATGGAAAGCGTTACAGGCCGGAGGTCCTGAAGATCAAATATAAAGGCAGGAATATCAGTGACATACTCAGGATGACAATAAGTGAGGCAAAAGGGTTCTTCAAAGATGAAACCTCACTCAGAGAAAGTCTCCATTTACTCGATGAGGTGGGACTTGGGTATCTAAGACTCGGCCAACCTGCAACCACACTATCCGGAGGCGAGGCTCAGAGATTAAAGATATGCAGTGAGATATGGAGGAAAGACGCAAGAGATATCCTGTACCTTTTAGATGAGCCGACAACAGGATTACACTTTGATGATATAAAAAAGCTCCTGCATGTATTTAATCGCCTTGTGGAAAGGGGGAACACAGTCGTTGTCATTGAGCATAACATGGATGTGATAAAGTCTGCCGATTACATAATTGACCTTGGGCCGGAGGGCGGAGAAAACGGCGGGGAGATCGTGGCAGAAGGGACACCGGCGGAGGTAGCTAAGTGTGTTAAATCATATACCGGCAGATTCCTGAGAGAAAACCTGCAAAGATAAAACACATGCACTTCTCCCCTCTATTAATGCCTGTTCAAACCAAGCCTTTTGCCTGACAAATTAATACAAATGCATTAAAGCATATAGTAAGCGAAGATTAACATACCTATAGCCAGAATACCAGCTATGACTCCGCCGAGTATTTTTATATCCCTGTCCTCATGGCCAAATTCCATCCAGTGATAGCCCTGAGGCAGGATGTGAAGCCTGCCCATCTTTTTCACCCCCTTTCTCTCTGAGATTTCAATGAAGTAATTTTGAAGAGGGCTTACTGCTCTCAGCTTTCATCCACTTATATTTAATGTATAACTCCAATTTCTTGGTAATGCAAGGTTCAAACCTACCTGCCTTGTAATTGAGAGGAATATTGCAGTTCATCTTTTATAAACCTTGCAAATCTGCTGATGTGGCCTTTCACAGAGGCATCCTCAAGCGCCGGCATGGAACCGCCATTTGCTATGTTATTATGCTGTTAACTTACTATGTTATTATGCAGGGTATCAATTATGTTTTTGGGATCCTGAACTCATTGTACGGGTCTATTGCAATCAGTTGTTAATTATTATAAGTTAATTTTTACAATGTCATTAGCCAATCCTGACAAAAGGACATCCAATGATGTATGAGACCCCGCAGGACACCTACAATGCCTATACGAAGTTTCTGAAGAAGAAGGAGTACAGGAAGGCATACCGCTGCCTTGAGAAGATGCTCCATGAGTTTCCTTATGACACTGACCTGCTTATGGACATCATGATCTTTCCCCGATTTAACGGACACCAGGTTAGGCTGCCATAGCCTCCTGCTCAAAACATACCGGGGAACGATACCCCAGTGTCGAATGCCTCCGCACACGATTATAGAACATCTCAATGTATTCGAAAATACTCTGTCTTGCCTCTGCACGTGTTGTGTACCTGTATGAGTACACATGCTCTGTCTTTAATGTATGGAAAAAGCTCTCTGCAAGGGCATTGTCATAACAGTTACCCTTCCTGCTCATGCTCTGCCTGAATCCGTACTGGTTCAGAACGTCTCTAAAGTCACTACAGGCATACTGAACCCCTCTGTCTGAATGAAGTAGGAGACCCGATGACGGCCTACGGCCTCTTATAGCTTGAGAGAGTGCCCTGATAACAAACTCCGCTGTCAGACGATCGCTCATTGACCAGCCCACTACCTGGCGGGAAAAGACATCCAGGATCACCACAACGTACAGCCATCCCTCCAGAGTCGGAACATAGCGTAAAAGTAGGTCAGAGACGCCGTGCGAAACAATAGTCGGTTTTCTCTGACCTCTCTCCGAACCGGATATGCACCTTTCGCTATGCCTCCGGCTCTCCAGTGATTACTGCGTAGTCTGGTGTGTGCATCCATCCGCGCTGGAATCTTTGAACCCGCAACTGTCCCATTTGAAACAGCTGGGTTCTTCTCAATATGCAGAGTCGAGCTAAATCATGTGCTCCTGCATTGGGGTGTTTCTTTTGCATCCATCTCCAGAGTCGGTCACTTACATACCAGTCTATGCTGGACAATATGCGCTTTGCTCCGGTACAGAAGCGGTAGAAGTTACCCCATCCTCGCAGAATAGGATTGATCGTATGGAGTATCGCAGGAAGCGACAGAAGAACATTTCTCCTTGATGTGATCTGCTTTATGCGGTATCGAATATCAAGGATTTTTGTTTTCGGGATTTCGATTCGGGGTGTAAACCCGTAGCGCTCATCCCATCGCATGCGTATACGATGCCCAAGGAAGTTAAATCCATCCTCTACCGTGGTAATGTGGGTTTTCTCCGGCGATAGCCTCAGGCCTGTCTCTTCTCTCAGGTACTCTTCCAGAGCCTGTTTTTCCTTGCAGACATCCTCGAAGGTTCCTGATGATAGAACGATGAAGTCATCGGCATAGCGGATTGGAAAGAACACTGGACGACCAGCTTTTCTGTCCGACATGCGGATATTCATAGCCGCCGTTATCCCATCACTTGTACGATGGGCACGGATTTTATGTTGGTGATTCACCCATCGCTCGTATCTCTCCTCAATCACGCTGAGAGCGATATTGGCGAGCAATGGAGAGATGATACCTCCCTGAGGAGTGCCGGCTTCTGTGTGAATAAACTGATCCTCCGACAGTACCCCTGCCTTCAGAAACTGCATGATCGTTTGGCTCACCTTCCTATCTCCGACACGCTTTCGCACTCGTTCCATCAGATGATGATGATCGATATTATCGAAGCATCCTTTGATGTCGCCTTCAATAACCCATTGGTAAGGCATCGTATGACGCTTCCCGTCTTCTGCCTTCACTCTCGGCCGCATTGCCATACGGATATGCTCCAGAGCCCCATGGCATCCTCTGCCGGGTCTGAATCCGTACGATATGTGCCAGAAGCGCGCTTCAAACAATGGCTCCACGATCTGCTTGATCGCGCATTGTACTACACGATCTTTGACGGTCGGTATTCCCAGGGGACGGAATTCCCCCGGTCTCCCTGGTTTTGGAATCAGCTTGCGTCTTGAGGGGCTCGGCACATAGCTGCTGCAACGCAGTTCCTGCCGAAGTCCTTCCAGAAACTTTGCTTCTCCCAATCCTTGTTTGATTCTCCTGACCGTTTCCCCGTCGATCCCAGGCGTGCGCCTGCCTTTGTTTGTGGCAACCGTTCGCCATGCATACCGAAGATTGTGCGGATCGGTTACCCAATTCCACATATCCAGGTATTGACCTTCGGGATTCTCCAGACTCCACTGATATAGTTTCCTCTGCACGTTGAGTAGCCAGACCTTATCGGTCTGATAATCCGAGTCCACGGATTGTTCCTCCGGCTTTGAAATTCTATCTATCACCTGTCCCCCTTCGC